>JADMIO012791243.1_pt1 | contig 113788 bp, 94 predicted proteins | sample 8958161 | NCBI WGS metagenome assembly JADMIO01 (sample SAMN16585339, study PRJNA669376) | soil metagenome | isolation source: Crop rotation soil | place: USA: Cullars Rotation, Alabama | collected 2011
GGCCGCGACTTCAAGTCACGTGAATTCCAAGCTTCGGATCCCACTGTGCTGGAAAGGAGCTCGAGAAGATCATTCAGAGCACCGGGTTCTTCCGATCGAAGTCGAAGAGTCTGATCGGCATGGCCAAGGCGCTCGTCGAAGAGCACGCCGGTGACGTGCCGCCGCGAATGGAATCCCTCGTGAAACTGCCGGGCGTCGGACGCAAAACGGCGAATGTCGTCCTCGGCAACGCCTTCCATATCGACGAAGGCATCGTCGTCGATACGCACGTCACACGCCTCAGCAATCGCCTTGGCTTCACCACGCACGGCGATGCAGTGAAGATCGAACAGGATCTTGTGCAGCTGTTCCCACGCGAACGCTGGACGATGGTGTCGCATCTGCTGATCTCGCACGGACGTGAGGTATGCTCGGCCCAGCGGCCGTGTCATGAAGAGTGCGTGGTGCGTGAGTTATGCCCATCGAAAAACATCTAGCTGCAGACGGGACGAGACTGGACGAGTGGCACGAGTAAAGGCCTGCGGTTTATTTACTCGTCCCATCTCGTCCCGACTCGTCCCGTCTACTCTCTATGAAGACCGCCACCTTCGTCACCAATAAGGGCACCATTACCGCCGAGCTCTACGACGAGCACGCGCCGAAGACCGTTGAGAATTTTGAAAAGCTGGCGAATTCGAATTTCTACGATGGCGTGAAATTCCATCGCGTCATTCCCGACTTCGTCGTCCAGGGCGGCGACCCGCTCTCGCGCGACTTGCCGGCCGGCGACCCGCGCATTGGAACGGGCGGCCCGGGCTGGAAGATCAAGTGCGAGACCCACGGTAACCCGCACAAGCACCAGGTTGGCGCGCTTTCCATGGCGCACGCCGGCAAGGATACCGGTGGCAGTCAGTTCTTTATGGTGCTGAGCGAGGAGAATACCCGCCATCTCGACGGCGTCCACACGGTATTTGGCAAGATCGTGACGGGGCTCGATGTAATGAAGAAGATCAAGCCGATGGACGTCATGGAGTCTGTCCGGGTAGCGTAACCAGTGGTTACGTTTGAGCATGGCTCACGCTGAGAAAAAATCGGATTTCCCCGCCGCCGCCATCGGGTTCTTTGGCGGCGCGATCCTTGTTGGACTCTGGCTCTTTGCCGTTTCAAAGTGGACGACGTCCCGCTTTGCAGGCGAGCACGCTGCTGCCGCGACCCAGTCGGAAACCCATAAGTAGGCCGAGTAATCGAACAACTCGAGTACCCGATTGCTCGATACCCGAGTTCTCGAGTATTCGATTACTCGGCTTACTCCCCGTTTGATGCCTCTCCCTTCCCGATCCGACGCCTGGGCCATGGTCCAGGATTGGACTCAGTCCGTCTCCCTTCGCGGCCATATGCTGTCTGTCGAGGCCGCGATGCGGGCCTATGCGACCCGCGTTGGAGCCGATGTCGAGAAATGGGGGATCACCGGGCTGGTCCACGACTTCGATTACGAGCGATTCCCTAACGCCAGCCAGTCGGCCGAAGTCGAACACCCGGCTGAAGGTGTACGGCATCTCCGGGCCCTTGGGTATCCGGACGACGTCTGTGAGGCGATTCTGGGACACGCGCGGTATACGGGTGTGCCGCGCGTCACCCCCATGGCCAAGACCCTCTTCGCAGTAGATGAGCTCTGTGGTCTCGTGACAGCCACGGCCCTGGTGCGTCCATCGAAGTCCGTGCACGAAGTGGACGTGCGGAGTGTCCAGAAAAAGTTCAAGGACAAGGCCTTTGCCCGTGGCGTCAATCGTGAGGACATCATCGACGGGGCAGCCGAGCTGGGGGTACCTGTCGAAGAGCACATCGGCATCGTCCTCGGCGCCCTGCAGGGAGTGGCTGCCGATCTCGGGCTGGCAGGGGTCACACCTTCCTGACAACCCGGGCCAACGCTCAGGCCCGGTCGAACGTTAAAGGAGCATGAAGACTGATGGAGCGCGGTGATGGCTACCGCTGTCCGCCCAGTGCCCGTTCTGGAGGTGCCGTCGCGCATGAATAGCGATGCCACAGACGAACGGGAGTGGATCCTCGCAGCGCAACGCGGGAACCAGGCGGCCTTCGGCCAGCTTGTATCGCGACATCAACGTCGGGCGTACGCTGTTGCCCGTGCCATCGTGCTCAACCACGAGGACGCGGAAGACGCCGTACAGGAAGCGTTTCTGCACGCGTATCGCGCGCTGGACCGGTTCCGGCCCGACCAGGCCTTCGGCGCCTGGCTTCATCGCATTGTGGCCAATGCAGCGCTCGATCTCACTCGGCGCCGCAAAGTTCGCGAGGCGGAGGAGTTGCCGGAAACTGTCGCATCGCCGTTTCGCGATCCCGCGGAAGCCGGCAACCTGCGGCAACGTTTGCGAGATGCGCTGGCGGCGCTCCCGCCTCGCCAGCGAGCAGTGATTGTGTTGCACGACATCGAGGGGTTCAAGCACGCTGAGATCGGTACGATGCTCGGTATCCCGGAAGGGACGGCGCGCTCTGATCTGCACTACGCGAGGGCGCGTTTGCGAGACTCTCTCGGTGATTTTCGAAGTGAATGAGGATGACTGACATGAAAGAACTCCGGTTTCCAGATCCTGCACCCGACCGAGAAATCGCGGCCGCGCTCAAGCCACTGCTGACACCGCCGAATGATTCGGCTGTGTACTGGGATGGTTTGCAGCGGCGCGTGATGGCGGCGGTGGCGAAGGATGTGGCGTTCCCGACGTGGTGGTCGGTGTCACCGGGCGTCGCACGCGCAGGATTGGTGGCCGCCGGCCTCGCGATTCTCGCGCTCGGCGCGCTTGCTTTGCAGACGCGCGAGCTCGAGATGCGTGTGGCGTATGAGGCAGTGACGGAGACGGAGACGGAAGTGGCGCGCATCATTCCGGGCATCGACGAGCCGTACGTTGCGCCTCGTCCGCAGACGCCACAGCGATAGCTGACGGTTCGCTGGTAACGGATGATGATGTCACGATCGAAGACGGTCGCTGTGTTGTTCTACTGTAGCGCTGTACTGATCGGCGCTGCGGCAGGCATCGCGATTGATCGCAACTTTGTGCACGGAAAGGTCGATCAGATTCGGCTCGATCCGCGCATGGGGAGCGAAGAGTTTTTTGCATATCTCGGAGTGACGCCGGCCCAGCGCACTTCGTGGGATTCCGTGCGCATGCGTGCACGGCGGGCCGACACCGTGCTGACGGCGACCGTTCGCGAGCAGATGAAGTTGCTGGAGCCGCAGCGCGATTCGATTCGGAAGGCAACGGACGCGAGCCTTCGCGCGTTGCTTACACCAGAGCAAGCGAAGCTCTGGGATGAACTGCGGGCGAAGGACCAGGCGCGTCGTCAACGAATGCTGGACGGGCGCCGCTAACCGGCTCAGGAACTATGAAAAGAACACTGATGATTTTCTCGGCGCTGATCGCGCCCACAATCGCGTTTTCGCAGGAAGGAGCACGTCCGATTTCCCTCGATGAGGCTGTGTCGATGGCGAGAAAGAATTCGCCGTCGATGATCCAGGCGCGCGGAACCATTCGTACGAACGCTTCAGCTCTTCGCGTGGCGAAGTGGGCGTATTTCCCGCTCAACAGCCTGCAGTTCGGGTACAGCTCGTCCACGGGTGGTGGCGCGTCCATCGACAACGAAGGCTTCCTTCGTACGCGTCCTGCGAGTGACTGGTCCTTTGGCCAGAGTTTCGGCGGTGCATCGCTGACGCTGTGGGACGGCGGGACCAAGCTCGGCAACATCAAGATTGCCGATGCGAACGTGGACGTCGGCGAGATCAACGAGATCAGTCAGTCGTACACGATCGCGCAACAGGTCAAGTCGCAGTACTACACGATCCTGCAGCAGAAGGAGACTGAGGCGAATGCGCTGAAGACGCTCGAACAGAACCAGTTCCTGATGGGGCTGGCGCGAGCGCGTGTGCGCGCGGGCACGGCGAACGTGATTGACACGCTCAACACACTCGCCACCATCAACGGCACGCAGATCACGATTCTCAACGCACGCAACGCCCAGGCAAACGCCAGCGCGCAGCTCACGCGCCTGACGGCGGCGGATTTCCCTGTTACAGCGATTTTGTCCGACACCAGCGATCCACCACCGCTCGGAATGAGCGACGCGGACCTGATGGCGCTGGCCGAGGTGGGACCGCCGGTGAAAACATCCAGCGCACAGCTCCGCGTCGCGGAGCTTCAGGAGAAGAACTCAAAGGCTACCTACTGGCCGCAGGTGACGGCCGGAGCAAACTATAGCCGAAGCAATCAGGATAAGCGTTACGATTTCGGCGCGGGGAAGATGGGGTACAGCTGGAGCTTTAACTTGGGCGCCAATTTCAAGATCTTCGACGGTTTTGCTCGTGAGAATCAGATCCTCTCCGCGAAGATCCGCACCGACAACGCCGAAGCGAGCCTTCGCGAGGCGAAGCTGACTGCGCGCCAGAACATGACGCAGCAGCTCAACACGCTGCATACAGCTGAAGAAACGATGCGCATTCAGCGATTCACGATCGTCGTGAGCGAAGAGCAGCTCCGCATTGCCAACGCCCGTTACGAGAACGGCGTCGGACTCTATCAGGACGTGCTGAACGCACAAAACTCGTTGAACAGCGCGCGCGCTGCACTCACGAACGCACGTGTCAGCGCACGCAATGCCCGCGCTCAAATCGAAACACTCATTGGCCGGGACTTGAAGTAATGAAGAACTCTCTCAATCGCAGAACTTCGGATATCTCCGTGAAAAGACTCCTGATTACGTCGCTTGCTGTCGCGGGATTCGCGGCCTGCAACAAGGCCGCTGTTCCCGAATTGCAGATCCCGACCGATCGCGCCATGCGCCGTCAGATCACTGTGACGGCTGACGCGACTGGTAAGATCGAGCCGATCAACGTCGTCGACATCAAGTCGAAGGCTGGCGGCCAGATTACAACCATGGACGTCGAGACTGGAAATCACGTTCAACAAGGCGACCTTCTCGTCGATCTGGACAAGACAGACGTAAACGCCTCGCTTGAGCAGGCGAAGGCCGATTCCGAGGCTGCCTACGCCCGCCTCAAGCAATCAGAGACGGTGGCGGCGAGGCAGCAACAACTGTTTGAGTCCAAGGTCATTACGCTGCAGGAGCTTGAGAATAGTAAGCTCGATCTCACATCACAGCGCACGTCCGTGCTCAAAGCCAATCAGGCAATGACACTTGCTCGACAGCGTGTCACCGACGCTCGCATTGTCGCGCCGATCGACGGCGTAATTCTCGACAAGCTTGTTTCGAAAGGTACGGTCATTGCATCCGCGTCAAATTCCGCTAGCGGCGGCACGACACTTCTGAAGATGGCTGATCTTTCATCCGTTCGTGCGCGGGTGCTCGTCAGCGAAACCGACATCGGCAAAGTGCAGATCGGCATGGAGGCAACGATCAAGGTCGACGCGTTCCCGAACCGTAACTTCATCGGCAAAGTTGAAAAAATGGAACCGCAGGCCGTCGTCGACCAGAACGTGACGATGTTCCCTGTCATGGTCATCCTCGAGAATGAAGACGGCGCGCTCATGCCCGGCATGAACGGCGAAGTCTCGATCCTCGTCGATCAGAAAAACGGCGTCCTTTCGATTCCGCTGGATGCGTTCCGCCTTTCGAACGAAGCCGGTGCGGTGTCGGAAATGTTTGGAGTTTCGAAGGAAAAGGTCGATTCCGTCGCGCGCGAAGGGCGCGCGAAGGCACAGGCGGCACAGCGCATGATGGCTGACTCGGCCGCGAGTGGCGAAGAAGTGCCGGTTGGACGTGGCGCGCCTGGTGGCACACCGAACGGCGGTGCGGCTACACCGGGTCGCGGCGCGCGCGAGAACAATCCGGCCAGCGGTGGTGCGCCTGGACAGGGAGGCGGTCAAGGCGGTGGTGGTCGTCAGGGTGGCGGCGGCCAGAATGGTGGTGGCCGTGGCGGTCCCCCGGTCGTCGTGACCGAGGCTCAGTGCACGGCGCTTACAGCGTCGATCGGCAAGGTGAACGGCCTGCAGAAACAGCTCGACGATCTCCGTGCAAGACAGATGGACATGAACAACCCCGATCGCCGCGCCGTGGGAACTGAACGGAACGCGCTTCTTGAAAAATCGGGTATCGATCCACAGGTCTACTCGGGCTGCCAGCGCCTTCAAATGTCCGCCGGTGGCGGCCAGCCGGGCGGTGGTGGTTCGAACTTCGGCGGCCGCGGTGGTGGCGGCGGCGGTCGTGGGGGTGGTCGTACCCGCGGCGGTGGTGGCGGCGGCAGCTTCGCCGGCAACCTCGGCCAGCGCAACGGCGGCCTCGGCGTGCGCGGGCAGGGCATCGCGCAGGAAGGCATCGTATTCGTGAAGACCGGTGAGGACACCACGGTGAAGCCGGCCAAGGCGACGTTCGAAGCGCGCTACGTGAAGCTTGGCGCGCAGAACTACGACTACGCCGAAGTCACCTTCGGCCTCAACGAAGGGGAAGTCGTGGCGCTCATGGCAGCGGCGAAGATTGCGCTCCAGCGCCAGCAGGCCATGGATCGCCAGAAGGCGAACTCGAGCCTCATCCCGGGCATGGGCGGCCAGCAGGGCCGTGGCACGCCTGGCATGGGTGGCCCGGGTGGTGGTGGTCCTGGCGGCGGCGGTCCTCCGGGTGGCGGTGGCGGTGGCGGCCGTGGCGGTGGGCGCGGAGGCGACTGATCCATGCTGGTAACTGAAACCGTCGCGGTCGCGCTCGGCGCGCTCCGCGCAAACAAGATGCGCTCCTTCCTCACGATGCTCGGCATCGTGATCGGCGTCGGCGCGGTCATCGCCATGATCGCGTTCGGGAAAGGAGCGCAGAAGCAGGTCTCCGATCGCATTGCCGCGCTCGGCACCACGCTGCTGACCATCAACCCGAATCAGCAGCAGGGTGCCGGCGGTGTTCGGCAGGGCGGACAGGCAAAGATGACCCTCGATGATGTGAAGTTTCTCGAGGAGAGGACCACGTTGCTTACGGAGATTCAGCCGGAAATTCGCACGAATGCGCAGGTGCAGTACCTGAGCCACAATGCGCAGGCCCCGATCGTCGGCACGACCCCCAACTATCTCACAGTTCGTAAGTTTGAGATGGCAATGGGCTCAATGATCAGTGAAGGTGACATTCTGGGCCGAAAGCGTGTTGCGGTGCTTGGCCAGGGGACCCTGACGAATCTCGGATTCGATTCGACGAGTGCGCGCGCGCTGCTCGATCAGCAGATCAAGATTCGCGGCATCGCGTTCAAGGTCATCGGCATTCTGAAGGGCAAGGGCACGGCAGGACAGGGCGGCATGTCGCCGGATGACATGGTGCTCATTCCAATTACCACCGCTCGATACCGTGTGGCCGGTAACGATCGACTTGGCTCGATTTCAGTGCTTGTGAAAGACGAGCAGTCGATCGACGCTGCCAGCGGCGAGATCACCGTTGCGATGCGCCGCGCCCACAAGCTGCGTGCGGGACGTCCCGACGATTTTGCGATTCGTAATCAGGCAGACTTCCTGAATACGCTGAACGAGACGACGGCAACGTTCACGTATCTCCTCGCCGGCATTGCTGCCGTGTCGCTGCTCGTCGGCGGTATCGGCATCATGAACATCATGCTGGTGTCCGTCACTGAGCGTACGCGCGAAATCGGCGTGCGCAAAGCGCTGGGCGCAACGAAGATCAACATCCTGCTTCAGTTCCTCATCGAAGCCGTCGTGTTGTGTCTCCTTGGCGGCATCGTGGGTGTACTCGCAGGCGCCGGTGGCGCCTGGGGCTTCGAGCACTTCTTCAAGACAACGACCAGTATTGCTCCGGAATCGGTCGCGCTTGCTCTTGGGTTCAGCGCCGGTGTAGGCGTGCTGTTCGGCGTGTGGCCTGCGCGCCGCGCTGCCGGCCTAGATCCAATCGTGGCATTGCGTTACGAGTAATTTCGAGAGTCAATTCTCGTTTGCCGAAGAGGGCGATTCTCACGCTGAGGGTCGCCCCTCTTGCTATTTGCTAGCGGAGACCAAGCCACACCAACGCCCCCGTAGAAACGAGAGTGCCCCGGCGGTCCGAACACTCTCGTTTCCGAATGGAAGGGAGCGCTAGCAGGCCGAAGGCGATTGCCACACCCAACCTTCGCAGCCTGCGATGACCATGCATTGCGAAAGGGACACGTCGTTCAGGCAACGGCACCATTGCAGCCCTGACCCCCACCAATTGTTGGTGCAGTATTCCTCCTCATCCTCCCAATCAAGCAAACATTGGTCCGCCGCATTCTCATCGGTGCACTCCGTACGAAGGGGAGCAGCAGAAAGTGTGCTAGGGCGAACGCTCGCAAACGCTGCGAGCACGAAGACAACAATCGCGAGCTTGAGGTGACGGGGCATGGCGATCTTGCTCCTGCGAAAAGGTGGCCGGAAATGGTGCGATTTGAATGGCCACTATATATACAGTGGTTCCTAGCGTCAAATGCTGTCACTAAACGCTGTCACTAAACGCTGTCACTAAACGCTGTCACTAAACGCTGTCACTAAACGCTGTCACTAAACGCTGTCACTAAACGCTGTCACTAAACGCTGTCGCCTTTACCATCTTGATCTGTCACTAAACACTGTCACTACGTGACGCTTGCCAGGAAGTGGAATTGCTGCCAATAGCAGGTTATTGAAACACGCAGTGTTGGAAATCAGGATGAACGCAACGAGGAAAGATTGGCCTTGACTCTCGCGATGAGCCATTGAGATTGTGAGCGGCGCGCGGTGGCCTCACAGACCCATGATCGGAGACATGACGCATGCTGGAAAAGAACAATCGCGGTACCATGGTGGCCACTTGGGTACTCGTTGCGTGCGCTGTGCTAATTACTGCTAGTGTGGTGCGAAGAGATCTGATCCCATCTGGAGGCGGTCGACGAGCTCGAAACGAGCAGCCAAAAGACTCGGTTTTGAGTGCAGCGGATTGGAATGCGGTTCGCAGTAAGGGACAGGTTCTGGGGCCTTCGAACGCGAAAGTCCAAATCGTAGTGTTTAGCGATTTCGAGTGCCCGTTTTGCGCTCAGTTCGCCCGTAAGGCTTTGTCCCCCGCGCGCAGCCACTACCGCGATCAAATAGCCGTCATTTTTCGGCACTTCCCCCTTTCCATTCACCGGCTCGCGCGCCCGGCCGCTCAGGCCGCGGAGTGCGCAGCGAAACAAAGCAAGTTTTGGGAATTCCATGACTGGGTGTTCGCGACCGCGGATTCTCTTGGATTGATTCCAATGAGCGAACTCGCCGCGCGAGCGGGGATTCCTGATATCAAGGCTTTCGAGACGTGTAGGACGGGTTCTGAGTCGACGGCAATCGCTCGAGACTTGGCGGAGGCGCGTCGAATCGGGGCGCAGGGAACGCCTACTGTTGTGATAAACGGACGTCTGATGCTGGGAGTCGACAGCACCCGCTTGGACGGGCTGATTCGCGATTTGCTGACGAAATGAGTTTTTCAGACCCCTTACCAGAGAGCGTCACGACCGGTGGATCGGCACTCCGGCTAGAAAGGGCGATGCGGTGATCTAGCTGTGGATTACGGAAAGCAAAAAGCGGACCTAGATCCAATCGCGGCATTGCGTTACGAGTAGCATCGAGAGTCAATTCTCGATTGCCGAAGAGGGCGATTCTCACGCAGAGGGTCGCCCTCTTTTATTGTTGAGAAGGGAGGTACGACAGTTTCCACCCCGTACAAGAGTGCCTGAGTCAGTTGCAGTCCCTGTAGTGAGCGATCCGGCGATGCCTGCGCCGGACCCCGCCAAACCCGCGGCGGGAGAATCCGCGACAACACGACATCACGTCGAATCGAATCCCACCGGGAAGCGACTCGTGTTTCTCACGATCGCTGCCCTCGGCATTGTGTACGGCGATATCGGCACAAGTCCGCTCTACACCTTCGAGGAATGCTTTCGCCGTGGCGTCGGCGGATTTGGATTGTCGCCAACGCCTGAGAACGTTCTTGGAATTCTCTCGCTGATCTTCTGGGAGCTCGTGCTCGTGGTCAGCGTGAAGTACTGCGCCTTCATTCTGCGCGCGGACAATCGCGGCGAAGGCGGCATTCTCGCGCTACTCGCGCTCGCCCTGCAGGAGCCGGAGAAAGGATCGAAGAAGCGATTCGCGATCATCATGCTTGGCCTGTTCGGCGCTGCGCTGTTGTTCGGCGACGGGATGATCACTCCCGCGATCACCGTGCTCAGCGCTGTCGAAGGTGTGGCCGTCAAAGCGCCTGCGCTCAGCCACATCGTCGTTCCTGTCGCCGTCGCGATCATCGTCGGTCTTTTCCTGCTTCAGCGCTTTGGAACGGCAAAGGTCGGATCGGCGTTCGGCCCGGTTACCGTGTTGTGGTTTCTCACCATCGGCGGACTCGGAGTCGCGCAGATCGTACAGAATCCCGCGGTTCTCGAAGCCGTGAGTCCATCGTACGCAGTGGATTTCTTCCTGCTTCACGGCATCGCCGGCTTCGCCGTCCTTGGCGCCGTACTCCTCGCGATCACCGGCGCCGAAGCGCTGTACGCAGACCTTGGCCACTTCGGAAAGCGTCCGATTCGGCTCGGATGGTTCGGCCTCGCGCTCCCGTGTCTGCTGCTGAATTACTTCGGACAGGGCGCGTTGCTACTTCGCGTCCCCGACATCGAAAAGCCATTCTATCAGATGTCGCCGAGCGTGCTTGTCATTCCGCTCACCGTGCTCGCTACCGCGGCAGCGATCATTGCCTCACAGGCGATGATTTCCGGCACATTCTCCATCGCGCAGCAATGCGTGCAGCTCGGATACTCACCGCGTGTGACGATCGTGCACACGTCGGCGAAGGAAGCCGGACAGATCTACGTGCCCGAAATCAACAAGGCACTCATGGTCGGCTGTCTGATCGTCACGATCGGATTTGGATCAGCAGCAGCGCTCAGCGCCGCATACGGCATCGCCGTGCTCGGAACGATGTGTGTGACGTGCGCGCTGTTTGCGCTCGTGGCCGTGCGCAAGATGCGCTGGCAGCCGTGGCAGTCGATTCTGTTTCTCCTGGTCTTCCTGACCATCGATCTCACGCTGTTCTCCGCAGCCACGCTCAAAATTCCACATGGTGGCTGGTTCCCGCTCGCGACCGCGGTCCTGATCTTTGCATTCATGACGACATGGAAGCGTGGCCGCGCGCTGCTGCGTGAACGTCTCAATGCGACGTCGCTTCCTGTCGACGTGTTCCTCGATGACATTGGGCGAAATCCACGCACGCGTGTTTCCGGAACGGCAGTGTTCATGACATCGGAAGCAACGGGCGTGCCCACCGTCCTGCTGCACCACCTCAAGCACAACAAAGTGCTGCACGACCAGGTGATCCTGTTGTCAATCAATGCGGACGATGTCCCCGAAGTGAGCGGCGCCGATCGCATCAGGGTTGAAGCTCTCGAGCACGGCTTCTATCGCGTCGTTGCGAGATACGGATTCATGGAAACGCCCGACGTGAAGGAATTGCTCGCGTTGTGCAATCAGCAGGGCATTCGCACACGTCCGCTCGAGACGACGTACTATCTCGGCCGAGAGCGACTCATTCCGACGCGCCGCAAACGCGGCGACACCGGCATGCACCTCGCGTTGTGGCGGAAGAAGCTGTTCGCGTTCATGTCGCGAAATGCAATCAGCGCTACCGAGTACTTCGGGATTCCGCCGAATCGAGTAGTTGAACTGGGGACCCAGGTCGAGATTTAGGGCGACATGCACAAGAGTGGGAATGGACGAGCGACCCAACGCGTCCATTCCCACTTTCCCACATTTGTCCTTGTCGTCCTAGGAAGTTTTGATAACGCTCCGCTTCACCACCGGCTTGTCGTAGTCTTTGCGTGCCTTCTCGAGCGCATCATGCGCCTTTTCCATTGCGCGCTCGATCTTCTCGCGGACGTCATCGCTGATGTCGTCGCCGCCGCGATAGCGATACGTCTTGCCATCGATCTTTGATTTCTCGAGCGACTTGCGCGTCTCTTCCATCGCCCGATCGATCTTTTCGCGGACGTCTTCGCGATCCATGTAACGACCGGCTTCCTTCATCGCGCGATCAACCTGCTCCTGGATGTCGGCGCGCAGCTTACCGCCATCGAAAAAGTACGTGCCACCACGCGGCAGCGTGCGCATTTCGGTGTGCGGCTCGAACTTGAAGTTCTCGAAGCGCGGGAACGTGAATGCGCCGTCGCCGTTGAAGAAGAAGCTGAAGCCATCATCGTTGAGCTCGGTCGCCCTGACTGCCGTGACGTTCACGTCGCGCGAGCGACCGGCGCTCACCACGGTCAACGTTACCGCATCACCTGCAGAGAGCTTTGCAATTTCCTGGTTGAGACGGCGGCTGCGTGCGCGTGACAAATCGGGGTCGCCCGCTTCCTGCGATGGGACGCGGAGGTCGGTGCCGTTGATCTTCGCGATGCGATCTCCCTCGACGATGCCGGCTTTTTCCGCGGGACCATCGGGCGTCACGCTCATGACGAAGACACCGAGCGTGTCGCGCTTTGTCACCGGGCCACCGAGGCTAAGGCCGAGTGCGGCGCGATCGTCGCGGAATTCCTGCAGCGTTGGCGCACGCTTCGACGTCACGGTTGTGCTCGGCTCGATGTCGCGCGAGGCGGCCGTCTTCACGCGCACCGTCTTTGTGGCGCCGCCAGAGTACACGCGCAGCTCTACTTCATCCCCTGCCTTGAGCTTGTCGAGCTCGCGCACGAGGCGGCGCGACATCATGCCACTCAGGGCATCATCGCCGGCATCATCACGCGTCATTTTGAGATTGACGCCGCCGATCGCCTGAATGCGATCGCCTTCCTTGATTCCCGCCTTCGCCGCGGGTCCGTTCTCGACGACGGAATTCACGAGCACGCCGAGCGTGTCGCGTGTACCGTTTTCACCGAGATACACGCCGATACGCGCGGCGTTGGGGTCGTCAGAATCGAAACTGAATGCGCGCGGCGCCGAGTAAATACGCGTCGACGACTGCGCTTGTACGGGGCCGGAAGCGGCCCACGCCGCCGCTGCGACCAGTGCCACCCGGATATTCCTGTTCATCTGCTCATGTCCTTGTTGCGGTGTCTACGGGTTCTGACACCACATGCGGAGACCACGGTTTCCTGAATCGTTTCGTCCCAGAACTGCGACGGGACAAGACAGGCCGAATCACTCCGGATCTGAAGGCGAAAACAACCAGATAAAGCTTTTGGGTTTCATCCGGTCAATCCGATGTGGTTATCCGGTCAAAACAGGCAGTGAAACGTTATCGCGGACGGCCGACTTCAGCTGCGTTTCCGGTCTCGTCCTGTCTCGCTACTGCTTCTCCAGGTCTCTTAACCAGATATTCCTGAACCGCACCGGGTGCCCGTGATCCTGCAGTGAAATGGGCAGGCGATCGGGGTGCGCCTCGTACGGCGGACGTGACATGTTCGCGGTGGGACCGACAAGCACGGCATTGTCCTGCACAAGAATGCTGTTGTGCAGCACCGTGAACCGCGCTGGTGACATCACTTTTCCCGCCGCGTCAAAGCGCGGGCGATGAAAGACGATGTCATAGCTCTGCCACTCACCCGGCGGGCGGCTTGCATTCACGAGTGGCGGATACTGACCGTAGAGCGCGCCAGCCTGTCCGTCCGGATAGGTCGCCGCGTTGTACGAGTCGAGAACCTGTACCTCGTATTTGCCCATGAGAAACACACCGCTGTTGCCGCGATCCTGGTCGGTTCCCTTAGGCGGATTGGGCGCCATCCATTCGACGTGAAGCTGCACGTCACCAAACCCTTCACGCGTTGTGAGCGTGCCGGTGCCGGCCACGACTTCAAACGCGCCGTCGACAATGCGCCATTTGGGCTCAGTGCCGTTCGCACCGGTCCACTTCGAAAGACTCGTTCCATCGAATAGAACGATCGCGTCGGCCGGCGGCGGCACGGGTAGCGCCGGCGCACCGGGCTTTACGACTCGCGGTGCGGGGCGCTCACGTGAGTGCTGTGGCCACGGGCCGAGGAGGTTGGTCGCATTCTGAGCAAGCATGGTCGCGGGGAGGGCGATGGACGCGACGAGCGCGGTGAGAAGTCGCATGGAGCCTCTGTAGAGAGTGCCCGGATAATATCGGAGTCTGTAGCGTACAGCGTTCAGGGTGCAGCGTACAGGGTAGCTCCGGAACACCTCAATTCGCACCCGGGTCTAAATGAGTTCAAACAATAGGCGGCGCAGTGCCGCCACTCTCGGTTCTGGAGATACGTATGCGACGAATGGGCATGCTCGTTGGCGCCGCGGCTGTGGCGCTTTTTGCGTCGACAGCGCGAGCGCAGACCAAAGTCATCAACTTCGCGGGCAAGTGGATCGTAATTGATTCCACGACGCTCGGTCGCGGGGGGCGCGGCGGCCTCGGCCCGACGGTAACAGTTATTCAGGATCCCAGCACGCTCACGATTGTCCGTGTGGGCATGAACGGCGAGATCAAGTCGATCTACAAGCTTGACGGGTCAGAGAGCAAGAACACCATCATGATGGGAAATAATTCCATCGAGCAGACATCCAAGGCGATGTGGATGGGTGACACCCTGATGGTGACGACGTCGCGGCTTGTTCAGGGCGCAACACAGGAAACCGTCATGAATCTGTACTTCGACGCGAAGGGAAATCTGGTTGTCGCGTCGACTCCGCCTCCGCGCGGGGGAGCACCGGTCACCAAGCAGATAGTGATCTATCGGAAGGGTTCGTAATCGAGACAGGACGAGACAGGACGAGATAACTGGTTTATCTCGTCCTGTCTCGTTCTATCTCGTCCCGACTCAAACAACTACGTTCAGCAGCCGTCCCGGCACCAGAATGACTTTCTTCGGTTCGCCGGTGATGAACTTTGCGATCGACTCGTTGCGCTTCACGGCGGCCATTGCTTCGTCCTGCGTCACGGCCTTGGCCACACGCACGGTGCCGCGCGTCTTGCCATTGACCTGCACCACGAGATCGATCTCATCGACCACATCGGCTGCGGCATCGTAGCGCGGCCAGCCGCCGTCGAACACGCTCGATGTGTTACCGGTTTTCTCCCACAGCTCTTCAGCGAGATGCGGCGCGAACGGAGCGACGAGTTGAATGAGCGGTAGGACTTCACTGCGATGCGGCGTGCGCTGTCCGCGGCGGAGCACGTTCATGTACTCCATCATCGCCGCGATCGCCGTGTTGAAGCTCAACTTCGGAATGTCGTCCGTGACTTTGTGAATCGTCTGGTTGAGTTTGCGCATCACCTCGGCATCGGGCGCGCCGTCCGTCGTCATTTCGTGCACTGAAGCCCACAGGCGATCGAGGAAGCGGCGCACGCCTGAAAGTCCCGCGTCGCGGAAGTCTCCACCCTCCTCGAACGGGCCGATGAACATCAGGTACATGCGGAAGGAATCCGCACCGACGGAATCGAAATACGTGTCCGGATTGACGACGTTGCCCTTGCTCTTCGACATCTTCGCGCCGTCGCGCACGATCGTCCCATGCGCGCGGAATGTCCGGAACGGCGACGTGAAGTTGATGAGCCCGGCATCGGCGAACACCATCGTCACAAAGCGGCAATACAGCAGGTGCAGCACCGCGTGCTCGTTCCCACCGATGTAGCTGTCGACGGGAAGCCACTTCTTCGTGAGCGCGGGATCAAACGGGACCGTATGATCCGGAACGCTCGGGTAGCGAAGGAAATACCACGCTGAATCGAGAAACGTGTCCGACACGTCGGTCTCTCGTCGCGCATCACCGCCGCACTTCGGACACGTCGTGCGATACCACTCCTCGTGCCGTGCGAGCGGTGACACACCACTGTCATCGGGGCGGAAATCTTCGATGTGCGGGAGCAGAACCGGCAGATGATCTTCAGGAACCGGCTGCGGTCCACACTGCTCGCAGTGCACCATCGGAATCGGCGGACCCCAATAGCGCTGCCGCGACACACACCAGTCGTGGAGACGGTACGTCGCCTGTGGTTCTGCGTGTATCGTGCCGAGGGAAGCGATGATGGCGGTTTGCGCATCCCGCACAGACATGCCCGTGAATTTGCCGCTGTTCACAAGCGTGCCCGACTCGTTCTCGGTGAACGCTTCGTTCAACGGTGTCTTCGCGTTGTCCCCAGGGGCAGCGACGACGCGCTTGATCGGAAGATCAAACGCTTTCGCGAACTCGAAGTCGCGATCATCGTGACCCGGCACGGCCATGATGGCGCCTGTACCGTATTCCATCAGCACGTAGTCCGCGATCCATATCGGAATCGCTTCGTTGTTCGCTGGATTGATCGCGTACGCGCCGGTAAAGGCGCCCGTTTTCGAACGCGTCGTCTTGCGACTGACGAGATCCTGCTTCGACGCCGCTTCGCGGTATGCATTGACGGTGGCGCGCTGCTCATCGGTGACGATCTGATCGAGCAGCGGATGCTCGGGGGCGATGACCAGGAACGTCGCTCCGAACAACGTGTCGGGGCGTGTAGTGAAAACGGAGATCGCGTGCGTGCCCGTCGTGAGCTCGCTCGTGACGCTGACCGTTGCGAGGCCTGCATCGGCGAGTGGATCGAGCACGCGGAACGTGATGCGCGCGCCGTTCGACTTGCCGATCCAGTGGCGCTGCGCCGTTTTCGTGGAGTCCGACCAGTCGATCACGTCGAGATCAGCGAGGAGACGCTCCGAATACTCGCTGATCCGGAAGAACCACTGCTCCATCATGCGCTGCTCGACGACGGCGCCGCAGCGTTCGCATTTTCCGCCTTCGACCTGCTCGTTGGCGAGCACGGTCTTGTCATTCGGACACCAATTCACCGCCGCGGATTTGCGGTACACCAATCCGCGCTTGTACAGCGCGAGAAACACCCACTGCGTCCACTTGTAGTAGGCGGGATCCGTCGTGTCGACCTGATAGCGCCAGTCGATCATGAGACCGGCGCGCTCCACCTGGCGGCGGAAATTCGCGATGTTGCGCGGAATCAGCGTACCGGGATGAATGCCCTGCTTGAGCGCGAAGTTTTCGGAGTGGATGCCGAAGGCGTCGTAGCCAAACGGTTCGAGCACATCCTTGCCCTGCAACCGATGCCAGCGACCGTGAATGTCGTTGCCCGTAAACGCGTAGAGATTCCCCACGTGCAGCCCTTCGGCTGACGGATACGGGAACATCATGAGCTGGTAGAACGGATTCTTCGCGGTGGCGACATCGACCTTGTTCGTACCGCGCGCAATCCATGCTTCACGCCATTTTTGTTCGATAGCGTGGGGCTCGTATGTCGGGATTTCGTCTTGAGGGGAATTCATCAACAAAGTAAATAGGATCGAGGAGCGATTAGCGAGGAGCGAGCTGACTAAAAGAAACCGGAGGGAGAGAGAAACGAGAACCGAGACACTCGTTACTCGTTTCTCGGCGCCTCCGTTTTCCTTTTGTTCAACTCGATTCTCGCTCCTCGCTCCTCGTCAATTACCGCGGCCGTTCGTCTTTCTTGTAGAGATACGCAACCGTCTCAAGTCGCGGTCCTTTCGCATCACACACAGCAAACTGAAAACCTTCATACGCCGAAACACACGCGTAGTCGCCGGCTTTGTTCACCGCGTAAAACTGCAGATCGAACTTCGGACGTCCGTTCGCGCCCAGGAGACGCGGTTCGGTCATCGCGACCACGCGTTCGCACACGGTCATGAGTGCTTGCTGCGGCGTTTTTCCCTGGCGCATCAGCTCGACGGCGAGGAATGCGCCGCAGACTTTGATGTTCGCTTCACCGCGTCCTGTCGAACCGGCAGCGCCCACGGTGTTGTCGCAGTATTGCCCCGCACCGATGATCGGAGAATCGCCGACGCGGCCGGGAATCTTGTATGCCATGCCACTCGTCGTCGTGACCGAGCTGATGTCACCGCGCGCGTTCACCGCGTTCATGTTGATCGTGCCATGCGTGGTCTCGGCGTCGCCCTTTCGGTCGAGATAGAAATCGTTCGCGTTCAGATTCGCTCTCCAGCGAAGCCACTCCTGGCGACTCTTTTCCGTGAGGAGATTCTGGGTCTTGAATCCCATCCGGATCGCAAACTTCTTCGCGTCGTCGCCGACGAGAAAGATGTGATCGGTATAATCCATGATCGCTTTTGCGACGAGCGACGGCGTCGCGATGTCTTCGAGGCATCCGACGGCACCCGCGCGCTTGGTCGGACCGTGCATACAGCTCGCGTCGAGCTGCACGACACCGTCTTCATTCGGCAGGCCGCCGAGTCCGACGGATGTGTCCTCGGGATCGAGCTCCTGGATGTTGACTCCCGCGATGATCGCGTCGAGCGTGTCTTCACCGGCGACGATCTTGTCATAGGCGACCTTGACGCCGCGAATGCCATTGGCAGAAGCAACGACGACCGGCAGAGAGGCAGGACGAGTAACCGCCTGCGCGGCGGACGATTCAGGTGCGAGGGACAAGCCGGCCGCGGCCGCCGCTGCGGTCCCAAGGAATTCGCGACGAGATGTCACGGGAAATTGCTCCGAATGAGTATTGGGAAATTGGACCGGCAGCAGGCGACGGGCAACCGGTTAGCGTACAGCGTTCAGCGCGCAGCGTTCAGAGGCGCATGTTTCCTTGGTCGAGCTGCCTCGTTTCTTAGTATCTTCCTGTACGCTGTCCGCTGAACGCTGAACGCTTCCAAATGCCCGCTAAAACCACTTCGGATACACTGAAAAAGCTTGGATTTTTTGCCGGATTGCCCGAAACACTTGTGTGGCATCTGGCGCGCGCGGCGGAGCGGCGGGAGCTCGCGGTGGGAGACGTGTTGTTCGAGGAGGGGCAACCGCGGGACGTGCTGGCGATTGTGCTGAGCGGTGCGCTTGCGATTGAACACGACGTGGAAGGCCGGTCGGTTCAGATCACGTCGCTCGGCGCCGGAGAAGTCATTGGCGAAGCGATTCTCCTCGAGGATGGCGAGCACAGCAGCACGGGGCGTGCACTGCAGCCGACGGAAGTGCTGTATTTCCGCAAAGAGCCGCTGATGAAGCTCCTCAAGGACCAGCCGGCCCTGTACGCCGCGCTCCTTGGCCGATCAGCAAAGATCATGAGCGCCCGCATTCGTACGGCCAATGCGACGCTGCTCGACACGCGGACCGATTGGCCCTCCGAGCACGCCATTGTGGGCCGATGGCTCGACGCGGTGGCCGAGCTCAGCGAGGCGATCGGGCCCGAGAAGGCGATTCGGGCGGCGAAAGAGGCCGTCGCGGCTGGTCGTGACGTGAAATCCCTGACAGCCAAGGCGCCCGCGCGATAGGGAGCGGCGTCGCGCACGCGTAGATTTGCCGCATGGCTGCCGGTCCAAAGCTCGACACCGTCGGGACGATCAAACTGGTCACGCTCGATGAGGCGCTCTTCAAACTGGCGAGCGTGCACAGTCTCGTGGAGCGGATGGCCGTCGAGGCAAAGTCGATGAAGCCCATCACGAATCTCGAGTCGCAGCTCAAGCGCGTCGCGACGCCGATTCAGGGCTTACTCAAGTCGCAGTTTTCGCTGATTGCCGACCTTATCACGGCGATGATGCTCATCAGCGGCAAGGGCATGCCTGCGCCGCAGAAGGTTCGCGCCTATCGGGAATTGGTCGGGCAGACGAAGACGCAGCTCGAAATTGCCATCGTGCAGGTGAAGGCGAAGCACGAAGTGAAAGAGGAGTAGGTTTCTCCCTGATTTTGGGTTGCGATAGCTCTGTCCGCAACCTAGGTTTTTGTCGCTATCCGCGCACAATTTCAGAGTACATTTTGGGGCATTTGATGACGCTAACGAACCGCGTGCGCCAACTCGCTCCAGCCATGGCTATGGCTGGGTTGTTGTTGGCGCTTGGTGCGTGTGGAGGGGAGTACCCAAACTCGACCTTCAACCACCACACCGAATTAAACACCCTGACCGACAGTCTCTGGGACACGCTTCTCCTCTGGGGAACGATCGTCTTCGTGATCGTCGAAGTCCTCCTTCTCTACATCGTCTGGAAATTCCGCAAGCGTGAGGGCGGTCCGCCGCCGGTAATGACGCACGGCAATACGACGATGGAGCTCACGTGGACGATCCTGCCCATCGTGATCCTCGTGATCATCGCGGTTCCGACGGTGAAGACGATCTTCAAGACGCAGGCACCTGCGCCGGCCGGTGCACTCGAGATCGAAGTGATCGGGCACCAGTGGTGGTGGGAGTATCGCTATCCGCAGTACGGTTTCCAGACGGCGAACGAGTTCTACCTCCCGGCTGGCCGCACGGTTCATTTCACGCTGCATACGTTCGACGTCCTGCACTCGTTCTGGGTGCCGCAGATGGGCGGCAAGCGCGATCTGATCTCGAACAAGACGAATCACATCTGGTACACGCCCAACGCGAACACCGCGGATTCGGCGTGGAATGGGTTCTGTACCGAGTACTGCGGTGCGTCGCACGCGAACATGCGCATTCGCGCGTTCACGGTATCACCTGAGCACTTCGACCAGTGGGTCGCCGGTCAGAAGGCCCCCGCGTTTACAACCGCGGCACCACCGACAGCGGCACCTGCTGCCAAGGCACCAGCTTCGAAGGGTATGGCGTCTGCCGCGCCTCCTGGTGGCGCAACCGTCGCGTCAGCGGGGCTGCTCGCGGATCAGTCAAACGCACAGGCGACACCGCCTGCTGCGGCACCGGCGCCGGCCCCGGTGGCAGGCTGGGTCTTCCCTCGCGAGAATCTTCCGGCGCACGTGATTCCGCAGACACCGCTGCCGAAGAACCTCACGTTCGACGACGCGGTCCTCGCCAACGGCGACGCGGCGCGCGGTGAAGCGGTGTTCAAAGGCAAAGGTGCTTGCGGTAGCTGTCACATCCTGATGGTGACGGACAAGCTTACGCTCGCAGGGCCAAACCTGACGCACGTCGGAAGTCGCCACACCATTGCGTCAGGGTTGTATCCGAATGATCCGCAGCACCTCGCACGCTGGATCAAGAACGCGGTGAAGATGAAGCCGGGCGCCCTCATGCAGGTGATTGGCGCTGGTGAAATCGATCCGAAGACGAAGCAGCCGACGAAATTCGGCGCCCTCACTGACGCAGAGATCGCCGACGTAGTCGCGTATCTCCGCGCTCTCAAGTAGCCCGCTCACACACGACGACGCCGATGGCCACCATCGCTTCCGCGCCGCCCTACGCAGTCGCCGCTCCGAACGAAGAGAGCGGCTTCTGGGGCTGGCTTACCACCGTCGATCACAAGAAGATCGGCCAGCTGTACCTCTACACCGCCCTGACGTTCTTCCTCATCGGCGGCATCGAAGCGGGCATCATGCGCTATCAGCTCATGAAGCCGAACATGGGCGCGGTCTCCGCCGAAATGTTCAACCAGCTGTTCACGATGCACGGCACGACGATGGTCTTCCTCGTCATCATGCCGCTCTCCGCCGCGTTCTTCAACTTCCTGATTCCCCTCCAGATCGGCGCGCGTGACGTCGCATTCCCGCGACTCAATGCGTTCAGCTACTGGGTGTATCTCCTCGGCGGCATCTTCATCACCGTGCCGATTCTGTTCGGCGTCGCGCCGAATGGTGGCTGGTTCGGATACGCGCCCATCACCACGCCGGCGTTCAACCCAGGCCTGAACATCGATTTCTGGGTCCTCGGCCTGCAGATCCTCGGCGTCGCTTCACTTGCCGCCGGCTTCAACTTCATCACGACGATCATCAACATGCGTGCGCCGGGCATGAGCCTGATGCGCATGCCGATGTTCACGTGGATGTCGTTCGTCGTGCAGTTCCTGATCGTGCTCGCGTTCCCCGTGATCACGATCGCGCTCGTATTCCTGATGTTCGATCGCGTGTTCGGTACACAGTTCTACGAGTTGCAGGCAAAGGCCGACCCGCTGCTCTGGCAGCATCTCTTCTGGGTGTTCGGTCACCCTGAGGTCTACATCCTGATTCTGCCCGCCTTCGGACTCGTGTCCGAAGTGCTACCGACGTACTCAGGAAAGCCGCTCTTCGGTTATCCCGTCGTCGTGTACTCCGGCATCATGATCGGCTTCCTCGGCTTCGGCGTGTGGGCGCACCACATGTTCGCGGTCGGCATGGGTCCGATTGCCGACGCGGCGTTCTCGATGACGACGATGCTCATCGCGATTCCGACGGGCGTGAAGATCTTCAACTGGATGTTCACGATGTGGGGCGGCTCGCTCCGCTTCACGACGGCGATGCTCTTTGCCATCGCGCTCGTCGGCGAATTCACGATCGGCGGTATCTCCGGCATCATGCACTCGTCGCCGCCGTCGGATCTGCAGCAGACGGACTCGTACTTCATCGTCGCGCACTTCCACTACGTGCTCTACGGCGGCGCGATCCTCGGCATCTTCTCCGGCATCTATCACTACTTCCCGAAGATCTTCGGGCGCATGATGGACGAGAAGCTCGGGAAGTGGCACTTCTGGATCAATCTCGTCGGCCTCAACCTGACGTTCTTCCCGATGCATTTCTCGGGACTCTACGGCATGCCGCGGCGCGTGTACACGTACGACGCGGGCCAGGGCTTCGATGTGTTCAACATGATGTCGACGATGGGCACGGCGATTTTGTTCATCGGCGCGTTCATCTTCATGTACAACTTCATCACGTCGCGGAAGAGCGGCGCGGTGGCGTCGAGCAATCCGTGGGACGCGGCGACCCTCGAGTGGTCGATTCCGTCTCCGCCCCCCGAGTACAACTTCGCGGAAATTCCGACGGTGACGTCGCGCTACCCGCTCTGGGATCTCAAGCATCCGGAGCGCACAGGCGAAATCCCGCACTCGGGTCCCGACGCGGGCCAGGTTGCGGCGGCGCACTCGAAGCCGATGCACGAGGAAACGCAGACGCGCACGGCTCGCGAGCTCGGCATTCCGATGCCGATTCCCACGCTGAAGCCGTTCATCGCCGCGCTGTTCATGACGTGCATGATCGGCGGCTTCATGGTCTACAGAAACGTCTCACACACTGCCGGTTGGGTAACGCTGAGCGTGTTCGCAATCGCGTTCGCGGCCACGATGTACTCGTGGCTGTTCAGCCCGCTCGAGCCGGAGCACTAGGACATGTCTCACTACACAACGACAGGACTCGAGAACCGAAAGATCGGCTTCTGGACCTTCATCGGGTCCGAGTGCATGCTCTTCGGCTCCCTCATCGCGACGTACCTCGTCTACAAGCCGAGGAACGCGATTGGACCGTTCCCGCACCACGCGTGGGAAGATCCGTCGACGCACGAGAAGTTTAACGCGATTCTGAACATTCCCGTCACGTCCGTTTCCGCCGCACTGCTGCTGATGTCGTCCGTCACGATGGTGCTCGCGTACGAGGCGGTGAAGCACCGCAACGACGGTACCCTCAAGGGCATCTGGACGAACTCAAAGCTCTGGCTGTGGATGACCATCATCATGGGCACCGGCTTCCTCAGCCTGCAGTCGTATGAGTTCACATCGTTCGTGCACGAAGGACTCACGATCAAGCGCAACCTGTTCGGCTCGACGTTCTTCACGCTGACCGGCTTCCACGGCGCACACGTGACGGTCGGCGTGCTGTGGCTACTCTCGCTGCTCTCGATCGACTACAAGCGCACGCTGCAGCCCAAGGATGCTGCAACGGTCGACATTGCCGCGCTGTACTGGCACTTCGTCGACGTCGTCTGGATCGCGATCTTCACGCTCATCTACCTCATTCAGTAGACCCATGGCAGATCACGGACACTCTCACGATCACGCCGGCGACCACGGCCCAAAAACCAAGACGTACCTTCTCGTTGCGTTCATCCTTACGGTGATCACGGCGGTTGAAGTGTGGGTCTACTACGTCCCCTCGATCAGCGGGTCATCGATCTTCGTTCCCTTGCTGCTGACGATGAGCGCGGTGAAATTCTTTACCGTCGTCGCGTTCTACATGCATCTCAAGTACGACCACAAGATTTTCCGCGGTCTGTTCATGGGACCGTTCATCATCGCGCTCGGCACCATCATCGCGCTGATCTTCCTTTTCGCGTACGAGAAGAAGCTGAACGTCTAACTGCGAGGGGAGAGGTAGAGGGGGATACATGAAATGCGAGGGGAAGTGGAGGTCCAAAGTAGAGGACCTCAACTTCCCCTCGCATTTCGCATTTTCCCCTCTACTTCATCCCTCGTTCAGGGCGTCGTTCCCTTGAGGGCTGCGTCCATCCCATGCATGGCCTCGGGATGCCGTGTCAGGATGTAGGTCCCCATCACGATCGACGCGAGCAGGTTGGCCGCCATGATCTGGTACCAGGCGAGCGAGCCGATGATCTCTGGCATCGAGAGCATCAGGCACAGGATATAGAAGCCCGTCTGCACCACAAAAAACATCAGAAACAAACCGGCGTAGTGTCCCGGAGACTTGTTCGATGCGTGGATGACGGCCATCGTCAGAATTCCCAGCCCCATGAACACCGCAAAGTGGAAGACGGTATACCCTAGTACGGCAAACAACGCAGCGTCGCCAATCTCGCCACCGAAGATTTTTGCACCCGCGGCAGCGAGCAGCAGCGGCGTACGGAGAGGTTCACCAGCGATGATGTCTGCGACGAAGAACCAGAGGGCCACAGCGGTTGCACCGATCGCACCAGCAATTGCGCCTTCCTTCACAGTAGAACTTCGGAGCATCGTAACCTCCCGTGTTCGGCACACCCCGGCACAGGTTCGCGTGTTGCTATCGTCGAGCCTGTTTCGTCCAACACTCCGGGGTCTCTACGCGTCTAACCACACGGGGAGCACCGGTGTTCCCGCCGGGGCGTCCCCCGTTGCATTTTTTGTGTTGTGGAGATGTTGCCGCTGATGGTAAACGCATATCGTCGCCCCGTTCTCCGGGGGCTTTTCATGTCTGCCGGCGCCGCGCTGATACTGAGCGCGCCGCCGGCCGCTGCACAGAAGAAAGGGCAGCTATGGAGCGCGCCGGTTGGAGCCGGAGCGCTGGATACTGCACTCACGAAGCTTCTCTCGCGCGCGGGCTCGGGAAACTGGGGCGTCATCGTCGTGTCGCTCTCCCGGGGTGATACGTTGTTCGATCGCAACGCGGACACCGGGCTTCTCCCTGCATCGACGATGAAAGTGTTCACGTCGGCAATGGCCCTCGATTACCTCGGCCCGCAGCATCAATTCGAGACCCAGGTGCTTCGCGAAGGCGCCGTGGATTCTGGCGGTGTGCTGAATGGCGATCTCATTCTGCGCGGCGCTGGTGATCCATCACTCGGCGCACCGTACGGCGCTGATCCCATGCGCATGCTCGCGCGCGAAGTTGTCGCTGCGGGTATCACGCGCATTACAGGGGCAGTGGTGGGCGATGCGAGCGCGTTTGACGGTCGTCGCATTCCGGACGGCTGGCGCGAGCGATACCTCGGCGCCACGTACGCGGCGCGCGTATCAGCGCTCTCGTACAACGAAAATCTCGTTCACCTTACTGTGCGTCCGGCCGCGGGCAAGGCACAGGTTACGCTGTCGCCAACGATCAGCGGACTTCCGATTTCCAGCGCGGTGACCGTGCGGCCTGGAAGCAAGAGCGCCTCGATTGCGTTGCGGCAGGATCCGGTCACGGGGGCGTTCAGAATTTCAGGATGGGTCGGCTCGAACAGTCCTGCGCGTGGCTACACGTACACCGTCGAGAACCCGGAATTGTTCGCAGCGGCGGCGTTCAGAGCGGCGCTCCTCGCGGAAGGCGTCGCCGTCGACGGCGCGGTTCGTGAACGCGCAGTCGCTCCGAATTCGGTGCGTATCGCCGGACTTCCGTCTCGCACGCTGGGAGATCTCATCACGCAGATGAACGGCGAGAGCAACAATCACTTCGCCGAGTTGTTGTTCCGCAACGTTGCTGCGAGCACGGGGACGATCGGCTCAGCCGATACCGGCAACGCGATTCTTCATTCATTCTTGTCGGAAAAAGTACGGACGCCGGTCTCGAACGTGTTTGTTGCCGACGGCAGCGGGCTCTCCACACTCGATCGGGTTACGCCGCGCGCACTCGTCGGTGTGCTCGACTATTCGTCGAAGGCGCCGTGGGCCTCGGTGTTCCAGGCATCACTCCCGATCGCGGGACGAACTGAAACGCTGCGTGGACGCATGCGTGGCACGCCCGCGCAGGACCGTCTGCGCGCAAAGACCGGGAGCACCGGCGAGGTCACCTCGCTCGGTGGATACGTCACCACGACGGCGGGCGAAGAACTGGCGTTCGCATTTATCTACAACGGCGCGGCCCTGGCGCGGGCAAAACAAACCATTGACGCGATGGGTTCGACGCTCGCGAGTTTCGTTCGATAGAACTGCCGAGGGTGAGGGGAAGGGGAAAATGCGAGGTGCGAGGGGAAGTTGAAAGTCGAAGTTGAGGGTCTGCGCTGTTTTGAGGGTCCTCAACCTACCACCTCAACTTCCCTTCGCGTTTCATGCCTTCCCCTTCCCCTCTTTCCTTGCCCTTCGCGTCCGTGACGGATGCAGACGCCCGGGGTATACTAGGGCGCATGCAAGACAGGCCGGCACGTCTCAGCTCCTTTCCGCGATCGCGATTCATCTCCGGACTCGCCCTGATGGGCACGGTCCTGGCAGCGACTGCGTGCGACCCAAGCGCGTCGACTCGTAACACGAATACAGGCGAACCGGATTCGCTCGCCCTTGGGGGCAGGCTGACCGCGCGTCCTGTGGCGCCCACGGCCACCGCGATCAGGGGCATCACAGTGCAGCGTATGACGACGGAAGGCCGTCCGTTCGGTGTGTTCGTGCCCAACAATTACGACCCGGCGCGCAAATGGCCGCTCGCCGTATTGCTGCACGGCCTCGGCGGCAGTGGCGAAGGCATGGCCGTCGAGTATTCAGAGGCGGCGGATGCTGCGGGCGTGATCATCGTTACGCCGAACTCATACTTCCTCACGTGGGATCTGCTGTATTCATCCCAGCAGACGGGAAGCGCACAGTTCGGTCCGGATCGCGCGTTCATCGACAACTTGCTCAAGTGGTCGTTCGACCACTTCAATGTGGATCCTGCGCGCATCGGTATCGGCGGTTTCGACGACGGCGGCGTCTACGCGCTCTGGCTCGGACTCAAGAACGGCGATCTGTTTTCACGCGTGGCCGCGCTGTCACCGTGCAGCAACGTACCGCAGACTCGCACGGGAACACCGCTGGTTTTTGTTTCGCACAGCATCCAGGACCAGGTGTCACCCATCGAGACGTGCAGCCGCAACATGGTGCCGAGACTCGAAGAGTTTGGCTACAACGTGGACTACGTCGAATATTCGACGTCAGGTGGCAACGGACACTTCGTGACGCCTGACATCATGGCTCAGGCGCTGCAATTCCTCGGAAAGCAGTAGTCGCGGTTTAGCGACTGACGACGCGAACGCCGCGCGCAGCGAGCGCGGCGAGATACTTCTCTGCAGGCACACATTCGTCGGGCGTGTACACGCCCGACACAGGTATTTCACCCGCGGCCTGCATCTGGCCCGTGATGGAAAGCGAGTAACCCGTCGTTCGCATCATTGCGGTGATGCCGTGCTGTGCGTCGAAACGATCGACGAGTTCCCACTCATGCCTCACCGGCTTACCGTCTTTCTCGCCTTCGACAATTACACGTAGCGCAACGAGATCGGGAGAGCTCGGCTTGCGCAGCTTCTTGTCCATGACGGTGATGGCAAGATCGCGTGGTACGACTATCTGCTCCCCGACCTGGATCGGTTCGAGAGAGAAAAAACCAAGTTCGCGAATCGCCGTGAGAATCTCCGCGTGTCCGGGATATCGAAGAGTCTTGTATTCCATCACGGGGATTTTTCCCTCGTAACGGAACGCCATCGTCGAAAGACCACCACCAGTGTGAAACGCCTCGAGATCGCCAAGTGGTTGTTCGAAGTGCACGCGTTCGCGCTCGGACAGCGCGGCAACCTGGCGTCGTTCGCCGCCGCGTAGCACCCACGACGGCGTCGTCGAATAATCGAGCATGCCGTGCAACGAATAGACGACCTGATAGTTGAGTGGGGGCTCGGGATGCTGCGGCAGACCCCCGACGAACAAGCGAACCGAGCTTACGGAATCGCATCGGCGAATGCCGAGCTCGGCCAGGATGTTTACGAGGCCGGGCGCGAGGCCACAGTCGGGAATGATGCTCAGGTTATGCGCCTTCGCTGCAGCGTCGAGCTCGTCGTGCTGTTTGAACACAATCTCCGTGTTGCCACCCAGATCTGCGAAATGCACACGTTCTTTGACAGCGATGTGCGCGAGCGCGAGGTTCAGCTGGTAGGGCATCGCGCACATCGCGGCAGTGGTGCCGCGCATGAACGTCGCGACTCCCTGCGCGTCCTTCGCATCGATTGGATGGAGCGTGAGCCGGGTTCCGACGTACGGTTTCAGGAACGCCGGAATTCGGTCGAGGACGCGGTCGCCGAGGCGGACCTCGGCGACGTCGGGATTCTGGAGGAGGTCGAAGGCGCACGCGGATCCCTGGAGACCGGCGCCGAGGACGGCGAATTTCATTGGCACGCGGGTAATTTACCTTATGGCCCTGCTCGAATCAGACGCTGAGATCACTGCGCTGCTGCCAAAGCTGAAGCGGATCGCAGTGCTGGGAATCAAGACCGCCGAAACGCGCGCGCCGGCCTATTACGTGCCTGAGTACGCGCAGCGGAGCGGGATGGAGGTCATTCCGGTCCCGGTTTATTACCCTGAAGTCACCGAAATCCTCGGCGAGCGCGTGTATCGCAAGGTGGCCGACGTTCCCGGGGCACTCGATGCGGTGGTGGTTTTCAGGCGCCCGTCAGATATCCCTGCGCATCTCGACGACATTCTCGCGGCAAAGCCGAAGACTGTATGGATGCAGCTCGGCATTCGCCATGATGAGGTCGCGGCGAAGCTGAATGCGGCGGGAATCGATGTGGTTCAGGACCGGTGTCTGTTGGTGGAGCTGCAGGACCGGGGGATGTAGTCAGCGCTCGTCTGTCTCGAGAACCAACTCGCCTCGTTTGAGATCGAGTGTCCAGCGCGCCTGTGCAAGCACTGCGCGGCCGGCGGGACTCTCAATCGGAACGAGCCGGCCCTGGCGCGCGATGTTTACGCCGGGAAACTTGAACATCACGGGCACGCGACGTCGCCCGAGCGCACTGTCCACGCGGCCGTTCCGCCGGAGCGTTAGCACGCCCGCGGCTGCGTCGACAGTCGGCGCGAGCTTGGCGAGGAGCGTGAGGCCGATCTTTGCGCGTTTTGGTCCGAGTCCGAGATCGATTCGCGCCGGTGCGCGCTCGAGTGTCACCGTACCGATGTCGGCACGGCGCACCACCGCAACGTGGTCGCTGTTGGGCGCGGTGAAGACCTGCACGAGATTCGCATAGTGTGCGTAGTCCCCGATCACGAGCTCGTCACTGTTGGGATCGATGTCCGCCGCGAGTGTGTCCGTCCCGACGACAAGATCGATTCGTCCAAGTCCGGCGACAGATGATGTCTCAAAGCGAACCGTGACGGAATCTGCGCCGCTGATGGCGGGCAGATTCGTCGCCAGCCAGGTGGCGCGTGCCTTCTCTGCCGCTGACAACGGCGACTTCGGGAGCTGGGCGAGTGACACCCAGTCGTCAGTTACCTGCAGGGCGGGAATACGGGCGCGAATGATCGTTGTTGTGTCGGCACCGAAGACCATCGCTTCCTCGAGCAACGTCGAGCCGATCTTGAATGCGCCGCGCGACACGAGATATCTGCCGAGCGCGAAGCGCGAGGCATGATCTCTCGTGTCGCGCCGCGCGGCGGCGTAGTAGAGGGTCTCCGCCCGCGCGACTTCACCGACCGAGAGCAACGAGTCGGCGCGCGCGACAATCTTCGCGTTTTGTGCCGAAGCATTTGTCGCGATGGTGATGGCGAGCACACACGCGCTGCGAAGTCGCATCATTGCCTCTTATTGACGACTCCTACCCCTCGGGAGTAAGCCGAGTAATCGAGTAATCGAACGGTCCGAGAACCCGAGTCTTCGAATTACTCGAGCCCTCGAATTTTCGATTTGTTCGGTTACCCGGCGTACTCGGCTTACTCCCGGATTTATCGAGCTGTGATCACGGCAAGAATGTCCCCATCGGGATCAATCGTTACACGACGCGGCTTCTGGGTGCGGCGTCCCTCGATGGAGAGCTGCGCCTCCTGCATCGCGGGTACGTCGACCTTGTAGCGCATCACATGGCCATCGGCTTCCTCGACCTCGACGATCGCCGTCAGACGGTACGGGGCGAAGCGTGATCCCTGCGACACGCGCAGAATCAGACTCTCGTCGAACGTCCAGCTCGTCGTGAGCTCAGCATACCCCGGTCGGCGCAGCCACTGATCGAAGAACCAGCGAAGATCGGTCTTTGACTCGGCTTCGACTGCCTGGCGAAGATCCTCCGTCGTGCCGTTCGCATGACGATGCGCCGCATAATACCGGCGAATGCCGCGAATCCACGCGCTGTCACCAACCTGCTGGCGGAGCATGTGCAGCACGAATCCGCCCTTCTGGTACGAATTCGCGTTCAGCAACTCCATCAGATCTGTCTGCGTCGTGTCGACGACCGCACGCGTTTTTACTTCTTCGGCGCTGAGTACGCGTTGCTTCACACCAGCGAGTGAGCGACGGAACGCTGTGTCGCCACGCGCTTCGCGCTCCCACAGCGACGCGAAGTAGGTCGCGAATCCTTCGGAGAGCCACAGGTCACCCCAGCGAAGCGGTGTGACCGCATCGCCGAACCACTGGTGCGCCGTCTCGTGCGCAACAGTTCCTTCCCCAAGTGTCAGGTTCCTGAACGACTGGTCTGCATAAAAGATGATGCTCGCGTTTTCCATGCCGCCAAAACGCGTGCTCGACTGCACGTGCGACAGCCGCTCATACGGAAACGGCGCGACGAATTTCGAAAGCCACGCAAGGATCCGCCCGGCGGCAGCAACTCCCGGGGGCGTGCGCGGAGCGAGATTCGATGCTTCGTACACATCCTGCGCGACGCACGATCCTGTTTCGCCACGTCCGCAGTTCGCCCCCGTCGCCGTCATGAGATCAATGCGCGACATTCGCGCCGCGCCGATGACCATCAGATACGGCGGGATTGGCTTTTCGGTGCGCCATACAGTGATCGAACGTCCCGGCTCTTTCGGCAGCGGACTCTCCTCGAGTTGCGTGCCATTCGCAATCACCTTGAGCGCCGACGGCGCGTGCACGCGCCATTCGACCGCTGCCTTGTCAGATGGATGATCGATCGTCGCGATCCAGTTGCGCGCGCGATTCGGCCAGTTGTCACCGAAGTACTGCCAGTTGCCCGACGCATCCTTCGTGATGATAAGACCGTCGGTCGGCTCACCGGAAGCTTCGACCGAGATCCAGTCGACGCAGCTCGCACGGTCGCCTGTCTGTGCGCGCGCACACTGCGCGTTCCATGCTGGGAGCGGAACGCTCACGCTGTGATCGTCTCGGGTGTACTTGATACTCCTTCCGTTGAGCACCACGTCCTTCACCTTCATCGGCGACTCGAGATCGAGACGGAGCGTCGGGACGCTGGATGTCCGTTTGAAATACATGACGGACGTGATGCTGACCTGTTTACCGGTGTCCGGCAAAACGACGTGAAATACGTAGTGCTGCGCGTCGATGCCCGGCTGATATTCGCGGACCGCGGCGGGACCTTGTGCAAACGCATATGAGGCCGCGAGGCTCGCGCCGGCGGCGATGCACATCATTCGCATGTGTTATCTCCCGAAGATCTTTCCAAACAACGATGCGTCTGATCGCGGCGCCGCTTCCTTCATTTCGGCACCGGCGGCGAAGTCGCGCGCGAAATCGGGTGCTGTCTGCTGCCGGTCATCGGCGTTGCGCGCCATGCCCTTGAGCAGCGCTTTTTCGACTCCCTCTGAATAATTCAGATCAGGGCGTTTCTGCCGGATCGGGGTCGGCTCTGAGCGCAATCGCGCGATCATCATTTCCTGCTGCGTCCGTCCTTCGAACGGCAATTTGCCCGTGAGCATTTCATACGTCATGAGGGCGAGCGAATACACGTCCGTGCGTCCGTCGAGCGGTTTGCCGCGCAACTGCTCCGGCGACATGAACTCAGGCGTGCCAAGAATGATGCCGGTCGCCGTCAACTTGGCGAGCTCGGCGCCGGCTTTCTTTTCCTTCGCGAGACCAAAGTCCATCACCACCGCGTGCTCAACACCGTCATTGCCGCGCGTGATCATGATGTTTTCGGGCTTGAGATCGCGATGCACGATCTTGAGGTCGTGCGCGAGGTTGAGGCCCGCGGCGATCTCAGTCACCCATCTGACCGTCTCGGGAAGACTGATATATCCCGAGCGATGCGTGCGGTCCGCGAGGATTTCGCCCGCCACGTAGGGCATGACCACATAGACGAGATTGTCTTCCGTTTCACCCAGGCGAACGATGTGGCACACGTTGGGATGCTCGAGACGCATCCCGAGCGACGCTTCGCGGCGGAGACGCGCCATCGCGTTGGCATCCTGCGAGAGCGCCGGCGACAGAATCTTGATGGCGTAGCGCGCATCGGCCGACACATCGTGCGCGAGGTACACGAACGACATGCCGCCTTCGCCGAGTTTCTTGACGATGCGATAGCGCCCCTCGAGCACCTGGCCAACCATGTTGGCATGGTTGTACGCCCCGCGGTTGGGCGGCAGCGGTGTGTTCGTTCGGACCGACGTCGAACGCGGCTTGACGATCGACACACGCGTCCCGCATTGCGTGCAGAACTTCGCGTCGTCCGGCAGCTCAGCCGCGCAGGAAGGACATTTCATCGACTACACCGCCACTCGGTTTCGGCCGCCAGCCTTGGCCCGGTAGAGCGCTTCGTCAGCGCGCGCAAACAGATCCTCAACGCTTCCAATTCCCTCTCCAGGATACACGGCGATGCCGACGCTCGCTGTGATGGACAGCGGACCATGTGTCGCGCCAAACGGATGACGCGCAATCTGCGCGAGGACACGCTCGGCGAACACCATGCCACCAGCGAAGCCCGTCTCGGGGAGTACGACGACGAATTCCTCGCCGCCATACCGCGCGACGATGTCGACGCTACGGATGGCGGACTGCAGGAAGCCCGCCACGGTGCGCAGCACGTCGTCTCCGACGAGGTGTCCATGCGTGTCATTCACGACCTTGAAGTGATCGAGGTCGAGCATCAGCATCGTCAGCACAGCCTGATACCGACGCGCGCGCTCCATTTCGGCGGACAGGCGCGTCGTAAGCGCGCGACGATTCAGCACCTGCGTGAGTGGATCGGTGTGCGCGAGCACTTCGAGGCGCGCGTTTTCGATCTTCGTCGTCTCGACCGTCTCGATCGCCTGTGCACGCTGCAACGCGGCGACAGCAGCTTTGATCACCGCATCCGCAAACTCGACATCGTCGACCGTGAGCGTCGGCTCGTCGCGCATGCGGCGAAGAAAAAAAACGCCGGACTGCGCGCGATCGAGCGAGAACGGAAGGGCGATGACCGAGCGGACCGGCACAAAGATCTGCTTCTCGGACCACTCGTTTCTGATGTCGTCGTAGAGCGCGTCGGTCTCGATATCCTCGACCAGGACAGGCTTGCCCGTCTCGAGCGCACGCTGAACTTCCGGATACAGCCGCAGATCGATTTCCAGGTTACGGAGCGATGGAGCGTTGTGCGCCGTCGCGACGATGCCGTATTTGTCACCGACCTGCGCGAGGATGACGGAACAGCGCGAGAGCGACAGTGCGCGCGCGACACGCCCGGCGAGAATCTGGTAAATCTCGTCGGAGGACAGTTCGCCGGTCACTTCGTGAAGAATATCGACCAGCGCGCGGCGGCTCTCAGCCTTGTCGCGCGCACGCACGAGATCCTCTTCGGCATTGCGCAGGGCAGCGCGTGTTGAACGCAGAAGCGCAAACAACCGCAGCTGCGCCTGCACACGTGCAATCAATTCACGAGGCTTGAACGGTTTCTTGATGTAATCAGCAGCGCCAAGTCCGAGCGTGCGCTCGGCGGCTTCCTCGGGCGCCTGCGACGAGACCATGAGTACCGGAATGTCGCTCCACCGCTCGTCGCTCTTGATGCGTGCCAGAAGATCGTATCCGTCGTGTCCCGGCATCGCGACGTCGAGGAGCAACAGATCGGGAACTTCGGAGTCGAGCTGTGTGATCAGCTCGGTGCCACCCTGCGCCGTACTCACCGCGTATCCCTGCTCGCGCAACACCCATGACACCGAATGGAGAACGTTCGGGTCATCGTCCGCGACAAGGATACGCATGTCACTCATTGCGCAGATACTCCTGCAGGCCGCCCCATTCCACGTTGCCGCCACTGAGTACAGCGACTGTCGGACCCTGCGGCTTTGCCGCGCCCGTCATCAGCGCCGCGACAGTGATGGCGCCACTCGGCTCCGCCACGAGCTTGGCGCGGTCGAGCAGCAGACGCATCGCCTTGCGGACGCTGTCGTCGTTCACCGTCACGACATCGTCGATGTACGCCTGATGGTGCGCGAAGTTGAGTGTGCCGATCTGCACGGCAAGCAAACCATCGGCGATGCTGTCAGCCTTGTCGATGCGAACTGGCTTCATCGCCTTTCGCGCCGCCGAAAGCTTGGGCGCGTTTTCCGGCTCGACGCCGATCACGCGCACCTTCGGATTGCGCAACTTGATTGCGGTCGCGACGCCCGCAGAGAGACCACCGCCGCCGACTGGCACGACCACTGTTCCAACATCCGGAAGATCGTCAGCGATTTCGAGGCCGGCCGTCCCCTGCCCTGCAATGATGTAGGGATCGTCGTACGGCGGCACGAGAGTCGCTCCTGTCGCCGCCGCGATCTCGAGGGCCCGATCCATGCGCTCCGCGGTCGTCGTGCCCGCAAGCTCGACGCGCGCGCCAAGTCGCTCACATCCCTGACGCTTGGGTGCCGTGACGTTGGTCGGCATGACGACAGTGCACGGGATCTTGAAGATCTGCGCCGACAATGCGACCGCCTGAGCGTGATTACCTGACGACGGCGCGATGACGCCGCGCGCCCGCGTCGCCTGATCGAGATTCGCGATGTAGTTGTACGCGCCGCGGAACTTGAATGCGCCGATCCGCTGCAACATCTCCGGCTTGAGGTACGCCGGCACGCCGATGATGTCAGTCAGCGCCTGAAACGGCAGAACGGGAGTACGGACCGCGATGCCGTGCAGCAATGACGCGGCACGTTCGAGATCGGCGAGGGTTACGAGGTCGGACGAAACGCTGGTTGCCACACAAAGCGGGAAAGCGGTGAAAGCGGCGCACGGGCCAGCCGCAGGCTTTCCTAACTTACGTCCGGGCCACTAGCGCCAACAGGCAACGCGTCGAGCCCCGGATCGCGCCTCCGCCCCCAGAACTTGAAAATCCGCAGCCAGCGGAACCAGCCCCATTTTTTCCGCCTGCTTTCGCGCCGGCCGAACAGCAGGGCCGGCATAATGAACATCGTGCCGATTGTACCGGCAATTGTACCGCCAACGGTCGCCAGCGCGATGGCGCCAAAGATGTCCGTGACTTTCTGGTGGTACGCCAGTGGAAGGAGACTGGCGAGCGAGGCAAACGTGACGAGCAGAATCATGCCGGCGCGATCCACTGCCGCTCGGGTGACTGAACCAGCGTCGAGCGTCTTGCGAATTCCGGTCTCCGCACGCCGCCGTCGTGCATTGAGTGCGGCATCAATGAACAGAATAGCCTGGTGCACCGCGAGGCCAATGACGAGAATCGCGCCAACGGCGGCCTCGCGCGTGAAGGCCGCGTTGAAAATCCAGAACGCAGCGACAACGCCACCCAGCGCAAGTGGAAGACTGAGGAACACCATCCATGCAGCCCACACTGAGTCGAACACAAGCGCAACCGCGAGAATCACGAGCGCGATACCAATGCCGAATACCAGGTAAAGTCCCTTCTGGCTCGTGTCTTCACCGTCCCACGAGTACGTGCTCTCTGCAACGGTATATCCCGGAGGCACCTGAATTGATTTCATGAATGCCGTGTGGGTGCGGTTGGCGAGTTTCGCCGGTCCACGGAAGTCGTAACTCAGGATGCGGATGTACTGTTGATCCTGTCGCTCGATTGCCGCCAGCGCTTCGCGTTCGTTTACCGCGGCAAGATCGGCTATGCGCACAGGAGAATTGAGCAGGTTGGGTACCAGTGCTTCGCGCAGCTCATCGAGAGTGCGCATGCGCGCGCCAGCGTCCTTCACGTACACAGGGATTTCCTCACCGTCGATCTCGAGGCGGTCCTGCGTTGATGGATTGCGCATCTCCCGCGCAACCGCCGCACTGAATTGCGCTGCGGTAATCCCGTGACGAGCAAGCGCGTTGCGATCAGGCTCGAGCGTGACCAGGAAACTCTTGGGACCACCGGACATCATTGACGCAGAGTTCGTATTCACTTCGCGCACGCGCGGGATCAGCTCGAGACGAGCCTTGAGATTGTTTGCGAGCTCCTCAACACCGCTGTAGGAGTAGCCAAGAATCTTGATGCGGAACGACGACAGCATGCTGCCACTGGAACCGGCCGAGAAGCCCGGACCCTGGCCGCGCACGCTTACGGACGCACCCCCGATGAACACGGCACGCTGTGTGAGCTCTTCCTGCAATTGCAGCGGGACCGCCGTGAATGCGCCTTCCTCGGTGAACGTGACCTGCATGTACGCAGCACTCGTTCCCTGACTCGCGGTCGTGATCTGTTCGACCTCAGGACGCTTTCCGACGATGTTCTCGAACTCGCGCATGGAGGCGTCGAGTGTTTCCGCATCCGAGCCGCGCGGGAAGTACAGCGACACAGCAAGCGTTGTCTGCTGCTGGCCAAATCCGCTGCCACCCCATGCAAACCGCGGTACTTTTTTTACGAACGCCCACGACAGCACGCCGAGCACTCCCAGCGTGAGCAGAATCGTCAATGGCCGGAGTCGCAGCGTCCATCCGACGATGCGAGAGTACTGGCGAAGACCCCATCGCCACTGCCGCGGCTGGAAGTAATGACGCCCTGCGAGTGCGGGCACGACGGTGACCGCGGTGATCACCGACCAGAAGAGCGCTATCAGAAACGCGGCCGCAAACGGTACGAATGCCGCGCGCGAGTTGCCCTGCAGATACATGAATGGAAACAGCACCACGCCGGTCGTCAGCGTTGAGCCGACTACCGCGGGCGTAATGCGTCCGGTGGCATCGATGCGCGCCTCCTGGCTCGTGTCGGTCGCCGTGCGCAAACGGTTGGCGACAATCAGCGCATCCTGCACCAGAATGCCGATGCCCATGCCGAGCCCGGCGAGCGTGAGGAGATTCGCCGGAATCTCCAGGATGTAGAGCGTGAGAGCGGTCCCCGAGATGGCGACGGCGGCGCTCCCCATTACGAGTGACACGGCTTTCCAGTCCAACAGCATCGCCGAGAGCACGACCAGCACCGAGATGAACGCAATGAGACCGCGCTTCTTCAGATCATCGAGGTCTTTCTTGAGGCGAACGCTCTCGTCACCGGTGACTTTTATCCTTGCCCCGGCGGGCAGTTGATGTTGCAGCTCGTCCACGGCCGCGCGGACCGCTTCCGCGGTCCGAATCGCGTCCGCACCTGCATCCCGCCGCACTGACATCGCGAGGGCAGGATTGCGATCGATTCGATAGAACTGTCCCTGCGCATCCTCTTCAGCGCGGATCGTCGCGAACTCACCGAGGTGAAACAGTCGACCGTTCGGCGCACGAATCGGGAGCGCTGCAAGATCCTCGACAACTCGTGGCTGGTCGCGCACAGCGACGGCGCGAATTGACGCGCCCAGCTGTTCCTGCCCGACCGACTGAACGATCCGAGCATTCTGCACGGCCTGCGTAATCAAGTCCGGCGGAATGCCCAGCTGACGCAAGCGCTGACCATCATACGAAATGCCGATGCCGATGTCCGTGCCACCGCGCGGCGGCGAGATTCCCGCGACACCGCTCACTGCAGAGAGACGCGGTGTGACCGTTTCGATGAGCATCTTCTGCAGCGTGCCCGCGGTGTACGGCCCCGTCATCATGATCTGCAACAGCGGCGCTTCAACCAGCTCATCCGGAACATAGGGCGACACCGTCGGCCGCGTGACGTTTGCGGGCAACTCCTTCTGCAGCAGGGCGAGCCGTTCGAGAATCGCGAGCCGCGTCAGTTGCACGTTCGCATCCTTCTCGAGCTCGACACGCAGCGATGCATTGCCGTCGCGCGATGTCGAATTCACCTTGCGCACATCGCGTACTCCCTGAATCGCCGCTTCGAGTGGCGATGTGACATACATCTCGAGCAACTCGGGAGCTGCGCCGCCCCAGCTCGCATTGACGCTCAGCTGCGGAAACTCGACGGTGGTCTTCGTCGCGAGGGCAAGGCGCGAAAACGCGACGACTCCCGATACGACAATCGTCGCACACGCGGCCCAGATGACCGCAGGCCGTCTGACGCTCCAGGCAATCATTTGGCGGCGCGCCTCATTTTGATCTTCTCGAACGTGTAGTACGTCGTCGGCAACAGGAAGAATGCAACCAGCAACGCGGAGAACGTTCCGCCAATGACGCCGGCGGCAAGCGGCTGATACAGCGCGCCACCGGCGCCGAGATTCAGTACGAGCGGAAGGACGCCGGTGACTGTCGTCAGTGATGTCATCGCGATGGCGCGCAACCGCCGCCGGCCACCGAGCATGATGGCCTCCTCGAGCGGATACCCTTCTTTTCTCAAGTCCTCAATCGCGGCCAGCTTGACGATCGCTTCGTTATCAGCGAGGCCGATCATCACGACAATGCCGATCAACGACACAGCGTTCATGCTCTGCCCCGTGAGCCAGAGAAAGAAGATGCCGCCTGCCGCTGCGATCGGGACGGTGAGAATCACGACAAAAGGCATCGTGAACGACGCGAATTCACCAGCAAGGACAAGGAATACGAGCGCGACGGAGAGGAGCGCCACAAGGCCAAGCTCGCTCGTCGTGCGCTGCTGTTCGATGTCAGCGCCGGTAAGACGCCAGCGGACGCCGGCCGGTGCATTCAGTGTCGCAAGCGTTGCGTTGACGTCTTCCACTGCGCGGGCAGTTCCACCGCGCTCGATCACCGCCTCCACGATCGCCACCGGACGCTGATCGACTCGCACCACTTCCTGCGGTGCCTGGATCTGCTTCCACTTCACGAGCTGACCAACGGGGATACCGTTGATCATCGTGTTGAGCGCTGTTTCGAAATTTTCATTCGCGGCCCCCGCATAACGCACGGCGATGGGAGTGCGACGATCCGTCTCGCGAAAGTCGTTGGTCGTTGTGACGCCACCGAGCCCGCCGGAAAGCGCGCTCATGACGGCCGCAGGCGAAATGTTGCGCTGCACGAGTCGTTCACGCTCGAGCTGAATCTCGATGATGGGCTGCGTCGCCGAATATGCGTCGCGCACGTCCGCGAGCGTTGCGAGTTTCTGGACGGACTTTCGGATCGAGTCGGCCCATTTATTCGCTTCCTCGAACGTGCGCGCGCTGACCTCGACGCGAACGAGACGACCCTCACGGCCGATGAGCGATCCGAATTCAGACTGTCCCGCAAGATCCATCGCGAGTTTCCCAGTGGACGCGAGGTCAGGAACAGCGGCGCGCAGTTTGTCAGCAAACGGAGCCGCAGCCTGGCCATCGGGCACGGTCACGATGAGCTGAGCATCTGCCGCTGAACCAGGGTCAGCGCCCGCCAGCATTTCTTCGTCAGTGGCGACACCAACGCGCGTGTAGGTGCCCTTGGCCCCCATGGCCGACGCGGCGTCTTCAATGCGCGAGGCCTGACGCGCCGTCTCTTCGATGGCGGTCCCTTCGGGAAGCTTGAGCTGCGCGACGACAATGCCTTCGTCGACCTGCGGAAGAATCTCGCGCGGGAGGCGCATGCCGATGTATACGGTCCCGATAATCGACAGAAGCGCAATCGTGAACACGGGCACTGGATGGGCGATCGACCAGTGCATGCCGCGCTCATACAGGTCGGTGAGCCATGCGCCAAATGAATCGATCGAGCGGACAAACGCCGAGCTCGGTTTCTTCGGCACTGGGGCTGCTTCGACTGCTGCATTCTTCTGCGATTTTCGGCGGCCGGACATCATGACCGGCATCAGCGTCAGCGCAAGAATCAGCGACGCGCCGACCGACGTGACGACCGAAAGTGAAAGATCGCGGAACAGCGCTGCTGCCAGACCGCGCACGAAGATGATCGGGCCAAAAACCAGCAGCGTTGTAATCGTGCCCGCGACAAGAGGTCCGGCGATTTCGTCCGTCCCGACGATCACTGCTTCGCGGAGTGGCATTCCCTTCTCGACCTGTGTTCCGACTGCTTCGGCCACGACGATGGCCTGGTCGACGAGAATGCCGACAGCGAGCGCGAGCCCGCCGAGGGACAGCACGTTGATGGTGACGTGGAGCAGCTGCAGCAGGACCAGTGAGACGAGCACCGAGAGCGGAATGAACAATCCGATTACGAGTGACAGGCGCACATCCTTGAGGAACAGGAGGATGAGCAGCAGCGAAAGCAAACCGCCGATGACGATTTCCTGCCAGAGGTTATTGAGCGCGTCGGTGACGAAATCGGCCTGCGTTGCCACGACCGAAAGTTTGAGCGTCGGGAATTCCGACTTGAGTGCGTCGACCGCCTTGTACAACTCGTCGGTAACGTTGACGGTGTTGGCACCGGCGTCTTTGTAGATGACGAGACCGACGGCTGGTTTGCCGTCGAGTCGTGTGAGTGTCTTGGGTTGCGCGAGTCCAATGCGGATGGTGGCGATGTCCTTGAGCTTGACACCGGATCCGGCGGGTCCGATGGGTACTTCGGCGATCTCATCTGGCGACTGGAACTCCGTGACCGCTCGCACCGAGAACCGGAATTGCCCGCGTCGAATCGTACCTGCGGCGCCGTTGGCGTTTGCGGTTTCGATCGCTGACTTGAGGTCCTGCGGCGTGAGATCGAGCGCACGCATTTTCTCAGGGTCAGCGTCGACGTGAATCTCGTCTTCCTGGGCGCCGACGACCGCGACTGACGCGACGCCCGGAATCTGCTCGAGGCGGCGCGCGTGGACGTCTTCGGCCGTGTGTGCGAGTTCACGCAAATCGCGGCGCCCAGTGACGGCGAGAACGGCGATCGGTCGCTCACCAGGATCGCTGGTCAGCAGCGTCGGGCGCTCGGCGCGCACGGGCCAGTTGCGGCCACGCGCTGCATCGAGTCGCTCGCGAACCTGAAGCACCGTTGTTTCCATATCGGTGCCCCACGCAAATCGTGCCGTTGTTACGGCTTCATTGTTTCTGCTGACTGAGCGCAGCTCTACGATGCCTGGAGTCGCTGCGATGCCCGCCTCAATTGGCTCCGCGATAAACCGCGACACTTCCGTCGCCGCAGCACCGGGATACGACGTGCGTATGGTGAGCACCGGCAGGCTGACATCCGGGAGCAGCGACACCGGAATGCGCGTGAGGGAAACGGCGCCAAGCAACACGATCGCGATCGTCGCCGCGACTGTTGAAACGGGGCGGCGAACGCTGACCGAAGTGAGAGACATGCGCGCTAGTCTTTCGCGACGTCCGTCTCGCGCTTCGCGACGACGCGCACAGGCGCGTCATGCGTGAGCGTGAGGTGACCCTGCACAATCACGACGTCCCCCGGATTCACGGGGATCTGCCCGACATTCTGGCCTGACGTGTCCGGGAGAATTTCGGTGTACGTGCCGTTCGAACGGCCTGACACGACATAGACCCACTGGGCACGATTGTTCTTGACAACGAACACCAGATCGCGTCCGTCGCGCTGAATGATCGCGGGCGACGGAACGAGACGGCGATTGGTCAGACGCTGTGCTTCGAGTTTCACGTCGGCGTACATGCCGGGGCGCAGCACATCATTGCTCTGCAGGCGAACGTACGCGCGACCAGCGCGCGACATGCTGTCGACGACGGGGAGCACCGAGGTGATCTTGCCGCGCGCAACCTTGTTGGGTGACGCCGCAGTCGAGACTTGCGCATCGCCGCCCGGCTTTACCAGGGCGATGTCGTGCTCGAGCACGCGCGCCTCGATGCGAAGATTCACCGCGTCGACAATGGTAGTTACGACCTGTCCGGCGCTGATGCGCTCGCCGTTGGACACGTCGAAATGATCGATGATGCCGTCGAATGGCGCGCGGATCGTCGAACGTTCCTTGTCCCATTTCGATGTCTCGAGCGCAAGTCTCGCCGCCGGCAGTCCTGCACGAATCTCCGCGAATCTCTTTCGCTCTGCTGTTGGCGCCTTTCCGCTCTGGACCGAATCCGGTCCTACATCTGCGTCATAGGCGGCTTGTGCCTGCGCCACCTGAGCCTCTGCCTTGCGAATGGCGAGATCGAGCTCGTACTGATCCAGCCGCAGAATCGGCGAGTCCTTCTTGATGCGCTCGCCAGGCCGCGCGAGGATCTCGATGATCTTGCCGCCGACTTCCGCCTTGAGCTTGGTCTCCGATTCGGAGCGCACGAGCCCCGTCGTCACTATCGACAGCACGAGATCGCCGTCGATTGCCTCTTCGGCGGTGACCGGAAGCGTCAGCGTCGCCGCCGGCGCAGCATCTGCTGCGGCGGTCGCTGAACTGTCGGTAGCGGTTTTTGTGGAATCGCCGCTACCGCTCGCCCCATCTTTTCCCTTGCAGGCCAGAACCGCCGCAACGAGCAGCAACGCCCGAAATGAACGCATGTGATTGACGCCTTGGGTTAGTCCCTTAGACCTGTCAGTACGAGGTATTGGTTTACCTGGTGCCAACAGACTTTCTGACTCCAAAGTGTCAATCGTAAATCATCAATCGTCAATCGTCACTTTTTGAGGATGGTCTCCTCCCAGAGCTTTGTGACACGGCGTTGTGAGTCAATCTTGCTCCATCGCGTCGTCCAGCCATGCGCTTCGATCGGGTAGGTGACGAACTCGAAGTCCTTCCCCAACTCCATCATGCGCTGCACCAGCCGCACGGCGTCCTGATACTCGACGTTGTTGTCCACCAGGCCGTGCTGCAAAAGCAATCGGTCCTTGAGGCCGTCAGCGTGCCAGATAGGTGAGCTCGTCTTGTAGGCGGTGGTGTCGTCCGCGGGAGCGCCATTGAGGATTCGCGCCGTGTAGCCGTGATTGTAGTGCGCCCAGTCGGTCACCGAGCACTGCGCGGCGCCCGCCTGGAAGACTCCCGGGTGCTTGAACAGCGCCATCAGGGTGAAGAAGCCTCCGTACGAACACCCGAACAGACCGACGTTTTTCGGACTCACCTTGTACGTCTTCTCGAGGAACGGAATCGCTGAGACGGCAGACATGACGTCGCGATCACCCATCGTCCGGTAGATGTCAGCGCGCATATCGCGTCCGTAGCCCGCGCTGCCGCGATAATCGAGTTGTACGTACGTGACACCGCGCTCCGCGAGATACTGCGCGTAGAGGCGACCACCGTGTGCGCTCGAGCCGCCGAACGCTTTGTGCACGCCCTGTGCGTATCCAGCGCCGTGAATTTCCAGGACAGCGGCGCGAGTCGTGTTCTGCGTCCTCGGCTTGAACACGCGCGCAAACACGGGCTTGCCCTTGTCGTCAGGGAACTGCACGAAATCACTCGGCAGCCATGAGATTTTCCAGAATGCGTCGGTGCCGCTCCGCGTCACGCGCGTCGCCGTCGCTTCTCCCTCGACGGGAACGACGTAGACGTCGGGGAGCTGCGTCGGCGACGTCCAGCGGAACGCCACGGTGCGCTGATCGGGCGAAAGCGCCGGTGTAATCTCCCCCTCGCCAAGTTGATCGATGCGACGCGGCGGGCCACCGCGCAAACCAACGGAGTAGAGATGGAGCTCGTCGGGATGCTCGATGCCCGCGCCGATCCACCACGTGGTTTCGTCGCGCGACAGCTGCACCGTCCGAATTTCCCAGTTACCCGACGTCAACTGCGTCTTCGTCCCATCCATGCTGACGAGGTATAGATGGTTCCACCCTGTCTCTTCACTCGTGAACGCGAGGGTCTCACCGTCCGGAAGAAACTGAATCCACGAAGGGGAAAGCCAACCGTACGCCGGATTGGGGCCGCCAAACCACGCGTCATCGTGGTCGTGCATCAACTCCTTGGTCCGCTTGCCGCTCGCAGGATCGACGAGCGTGATCCAGCGGTCCTTGTAATCCATCGACTGGAACTCGACGACCAGGCGAGTGCCCTGCTTGTTCCAGAGCATCGAGACAGGCATCGTCGCTTTTCCGAAGCCGGCAGTGTCGACCCATGTCACTTTCACGCTGTCTGCATGGAGCGCAGAATTCGCTGGGACGATGGCCGCACGATTGATCGCGAGTTGCTGGCCAACTTTCGGTCGCGACGTCTGGTTCGTTACGATGCCCGATTCATTGACGAAATCAGAGAAGTTCGTCTGCTCCGGTGTGATGCGCGGCGTGATCATGTAGGTCACATATTTTCCGTTAGCCGGAACGTCGAGATACGACACGTTGTCGTTCGTCTTGATTGGCGTCGTGAATGGCTTCCAGGGCGGATCCACGAGTGCAAGTCTGGCCGACGAATCGCGAATGGCGGCCTGGCGTTTGACGAAATCGAAGAGCGCGAGCTGTTCTTTCTTCAGCTCATCCTTCGCTTTATCCGCTTTCGGCACCTCGGTTTGCACGAGCGCTTTCGTGAGCTGGCGAAGCGACCCTGACTCAGGGTCGAGCTCGAACAGGTTGTTCGCTTCCGTCCAGCGGACGGTACGTTCGTCACGGGACCACGAGGGAAACACGCCCAGATCGCGCGCGAGCAGCACCTTGCTCTGGCCGCCGCGCTTCCAGTACACCAGCTCATTGCGTGCGAACCACACAGCGCGGGTCATGTCTTTGGTGTACTGCACCGACGCAGGCACCCGCGCAGCGTCCCCGCGCGTTACAGACTCGACACGCTTTCCATCTTTTGAGACGCGCCACCATGGGTCGTCCGGCACGTTCGCGCCCTCGACGGGTTTGGGATCGAGCGCAAACTGGAAGTAGAACCATTCGCCGTCGACGGACCAGCGCGGAACGGTGGCGCCGCCGCCCAGCCAGCGCGCATCGGACGTGGAGTCGAGCGGTACGCGATACTTCGGATCTGCGGCAGACGCATCCAGTTTGCTCTGCGCGAGCGGAAGCGTTGGCGCCTGCGCATTCGCGAGCGCGGACCCGGAGCTAAGGAGCAGCGCGAAGATCAATCGCCGGTTCATGCGGAACACCTGTTCGGGTGAGACATGAACGTATCTCGCAATTACCTCCCGCACACCTCCTTCATCTCCACGGAGCAACCCGTCCACTGCAGGGCGTGCCGCTGCAGGTACTGAAGATCGTCATCGTCGGCGCGTGCTGTGTACACGCCCTTCGCACCGAATCCGACGAGTCGCGTTTTCTCGGGAAGGGTGACGCGGCCGATGAGCTGACCCTCGGCGTTGAACACATCGATTTTGGGCACCTTGTCGCTCGCCGGACGCGTGCGCACCACCCACAAATCGCCATTCGGAGCAGGGAATGCAGCAGACGATCCGCCTCCTCCGAGGAATGGCGGTTTCACCGCGGGCCATGACGGAGGTTCCTGCGCGAGGTCCAGCTTTGGAATCGGCGCAGCGCGGCCAGGCCCGTCACCAACCGTGCGGACGATCGGCGTCGCCGTCTTCATGCGATCACGCCACTCCTGCTTTTCTGCTTCACCGATTTTCACGGGAGTGTAGGCGACCGGCCGGCCAACGATGCGGCGTCCGCCAACAGGTATCATCTCGACGTGGTAATCCGACACACGGAGAATCGCGACGGTACCATCGCGGAATACCGCCCAGTCGTCAGCAGCGCTGTACGGCGCGTTGTTGCCGATGCGCACCTCGACCGTTTCACTCCCGCGACCGTCACCACGCGCCGATCCTCCAGCGGAATTCTTCGCAAGATTGATGAACGCGATGGTGTCAGTCTTGTCAGTGGCTGGATCAAATCGAAGTATGGGCGCTGAATCCGCAGAGGAGATGTTGCCGTTGCCATCGATCTGAATTCCCATGCCTTGCGAGTAAATCCGGCCGCGCACATCGGATGCGCGACCGTTGGCTCCGAACGAGATAGGGCCGCCTCTTCCTCGCCCGCCCGGCGGTCCTTCGACGCTCACTGCTCGACCGCCGGCCCCGCCGCCTGCTGAGCCAGCGCCTGCCCCGCGTCCAATACTCCCGCCACGTGCTCCGCCGGTCGCCGGGCCGGGCGGTCCGCCAACGATAATTGGTCCGTCCCCGACCGTCGTGAACGTGCGAGCCGGTTTGCCATCCGGGGCGATGACGAGATAGCGGCCGTTGCCAAAATCGTTGGCGAGCACGGAATCGCCCCTCCACGGCCACAGCCCCATCACGGAATTCCACTCCTGCGGTCCCGCACCTTCGCGGCCAACGGCCGTCGCTTTCGCGGTACGCAGATCGATCGCCTGCAGCGACTTGTCGCGGATGTCGGCAACCACGACGCGCCCGTCTCTCAGTTCATAGAGCGAATTGAGCTGCGAGAACGGCTCCGTGTATTCGACTTCAGGCTTGGTCAGCGCACGCGTTGGTACCTGCTGGGCGTGAGCGGCGCTCGCAAGCCCCATGAAAACAATGAGTGATCGCATGATCTGTCTGCCGGTCAGGTGACGACTGTACGTCACGCCTTTCGACAGGCAGGGTTTCCTATCGCACGATGAGCGGCACCGACCACGCCGTCGTGTCCCAGAGTGCACGCAGGTTGCCGTCGCCTAGTTCAATGGTGAAACGCTCGACGGGCACGCGCAGCTCATCGCGCCTCAACGGAATACGCACGAAATCATTCGCGGGGTTGTACGCGGTTCCGAAGATGTTCACCTGCTTGTTCACCACAAGCATCGATCCCTTCGCCGACGGAAACATCCAGAGTGTGTAGCGCCCCGCCGGCACGGGTGTCTCGCCAAGCAGCAAGTCTTTCGATGTGCTGATGTGCGTCGCGTAGTCGGCGCCAAACCGCCAGATCGTGTCGTTGGGAACGAGTCCACCCCAAATCACCCGTCCGCGTTTCGACGGACGCGAATACGTGATCATGATGTCGGCGCCATTCACGCTGGCGCGCACCGTGTCCTGAGGGGAAAGCGCGCCCATTCGCGTTCCGCGCGAATCAGCTTCGGCCCACGACGCACCAATCCGGTCGACATTAATCGATGCGACGCGTCGCATCTGGTATGCGTACGTCGTCTTCGACCAGTCACTTCGTATCACGCGCCCCTGTGCATCGAGCTTGAATCCGCGACGCGCTCGGCCGAAGTAGTCCATCTCGACAGAGTCTTTTTCAATGAACCAGATCGGCGTGCCGCCCGGCTGCTTGAAGTTCGGAATCATGTACAGCTGAGACAGCACGGAGGAACCGTCGTCCTTTGCCGTTTTGCGCGCGGCCGCGAAACCGATTTCATAGAGGAGGACCGATGTACCCACGTACGGAATACTCGGTGAGGGAAGAATTCCCGGGCGAGACACCACGCGCTCAGTCACCATCCGTCCGTCCTTGTCCATGATCTCGCGCGTCACTGAATCAGCGCCAAACACGACAGATCCCGCTTGCGCGACTCCTTGTATGGGAGAACCGTCGATTCGCGTTGTAACGAACTCGTAGCGCACCGGCGAGCCGCCGGCATCGAACGTCAGTGAGTAATTCATGACGCGCGTCGTCGGCGATCGCGTCACGATCCTGCCGTCGAGCCGCTGAGACGTGCGCGTGAAGGACTCCACGTGCACTGTGTCAACGCCGAGCGTAATGACAAATCCACCGGTTTGTGTTTGCGCGCGGGCGGTCGTGGCAAGAAGCGCGGCGAGTATCGCGAGGCGACATGCGGTCGTGGTCATAATCCAATTGACTCGCCGCCGGATCGTTCAAGTCACAATCCGTGACCACCCGTTATGGCAAAGGGGTCACCGGAAAACTCCGGCGACCCCTCTGATCATTCGCGCTCTTGGCGTCGGGGCTTACTCGTCCGCCATTTCGATCTGCTCACCGCCATCGCCTCCGCCACCAGCGTCGCCCGTCTCATCCCCTTCGCGCTCGTCCTCCGGAACAACGCGAGCCACAGCGGTGACGGCGTCGCCAAAGTCGAGCGACACGAGCTTCACGCCCTGTGCGCTGCGACCTGTCTCGCGGATGTGGTCAGCACTCGCGCGCAGCATGATGCCGCCGCGCGTGATGAGCATGATCTCGTCGTTCTCGATCACCTCGAGCAGACCGACCACGTCGCCTGTCTTTTCGGTGCGCTTGAGTGTGAGAATGCCCTTGCCGCCCCGCTTCTGCACGCGGTACTCGTCGATCTTCGTGCGCTTGCCGAGGCCCTTCTCGGTGACGACGAGCAACTCTGCGTCGCGCTTCACGACGACCATGCCGACCAGCTGATCGCCTTCACTGAGCTCGATGCCGCGCACGCCCGTGGTGTCGCGTCCCATCGGACGCGCGTCGGATTCGTGGAACCGGATCGACAGGCCGTGCTTGGTCGCAAGCACAATGTCGTTCGTGCCACTCGTGATCTGCACGTCGATGAGCTCGTCGTTTTCTTCGATCTTGATCGCCTTGATGCCGGTCGTACGAACATTGCCGTACTCCGACAGCGCGGTCTTCTTGATCGTGCCGTCACGCGTCGAGAAGAGCAGAAATTCGTCTTCGCTGAACTTCTTGACGGGAAGCACGGCGGCCACGCGCGTATCCGCGCTCACGTTGATCAGGTTGACGATCGGCTTGCCCTTCGCCGCGCGCCCAGCCTGCGGAATCTCGTGCACCTTGACCCAGTACACGCGCCCATCGTTGGTGAACACGAGGAGATAATCGTGCGTCGCACCGATGAAGAGGTGTTGCACGAAATCAGCGTCCTTGAGATCGGTGCCGGTCAATCCCTTGCCGCCGCGACGCTGTTTGCGATACGTCGACACGGCCGTACGCTTGATGTAGCCGCCGTGCGAGATGGTCACGACCATCTCTTCGTTCGCGATCAGATCTTCGATCGAGAACTCGCCTTCGTCGGATGTGATCTGCGTGCGACGCTCATCGCCGTAGTCATCGGACACGCGCTGCAGTTCCGCCTTCATCAGCTTCATGCGACGGGGGCGGTTCCCCAGCAGATCCGTGAGGTCGGCGATCATCAGCTTCACTTCCATCAGCTCTTCGTCGAGCTTCTCGCGCTCGAGACCAGTGAGCTTGGACAGCCGCATCTCGAGGATCGCCTTCGCCTGGATTTCGCTAAGCTTGAAGCGCGCCTGCAGCTGCGCCGACGCCTGATCGGTATCGTCGGCGGCGCGAATCAGCTTGATGATCGCATCGATGTTGTCGAGTGCGATCTTGAGGCCGTCGAGGATGTGCTCGCGTTCGCGCGCCTTGCGCAGATCGAATGCCGAGCGGCGAACGATGACGTCGTGGCGGTGATCGAGATACCGCTGCAATACCTCGCGGATCGGCATCACCTTCGGCACGAGCCGGCCGGTGTTCGCTTCCGGCACGAGCGCGAGCATGATCACGCCGAACGTCGACTGCATCGACGTATGCTTGTACAGCTGGTTCAGCACCACCTTCGGAATCGCGTCACGCTTCAGCTCGATCACGATGCGCGTATTCGCGTCGGATTCATCGCGCAGGTCGGCGACGCCCTCGATCTTCTTGTCGCGAACAAGCTCCGCGATGTTGATCACGAGGTTCGCGCGATTGACCATGTACGGAATTTCCGTCACGACGATCTGCGTGCGGCCCGACGATTCCTTTTCCTCGATCTGCGCACGCGCACGCATCACGACGCGACCGCGGCCGGTGTCCTGATAATCGGTGATGCCCTGGCGACCGTAGATGAATCCGCCGGTCGGGAAATCAGGTCCCGCGATGAACTTCCGGACGTCCGCCGACGTCAGGTCAGGATTGTCGATGAGCGCGACGCACGCCTTGATGACTTCGCGGAGGTTGTGCGGCGGAATGTTCGTCGCCATGCCCACCGCGATGCCGCTCGATCCGTTGACGAGGAGATTGGGAATGCCGGCGGGAAGAACCGTCGGTTCCTGCAGGCGGTCATCGAAGTTGGGAGCAAAATCGACGGTTTCCTTGTCAATGTCCTGCAGAAGCTCCGTCGCAATACGCGTGAGCCGTGCTTCGGTATAACGATACGCGGCGGCCGCATCGCCATCGACGGACCCAAAATTTCCCTGCCCGTCGACGAGCGGGTACCGCAGCGAAAAATCCTGCACCATGCGGACGAGCGCATCGTACACTGACGAGTCGCCATGCGGATGATACTTGCCGAGCACATCACCAACGACGGTCGCCGATTTGCGGTACGGGCGGCCTGGGTTGAGCCCCAGCTCGCTCATCGCGTACAGCGTGCGGCGATGTACCGGCTTGAGACCGTCGCGCACATCGGGAAGCGCGCGCGACACAATCACGCTCATCGAATAATTGATGAACGATTCCTTGATCTCTTCTTCGATCAGACGCGGAAGAATCCGCTCTCGATTATTTGGCGCAGTCATTTGTCGGGGTGGGTCGACAATGAGAAATCTACGTTGATCACCATGCTCTCACGACAGCCAGCAATCGCCACTCTCGTCCGACGCGATGGAATGCATAGACCGATCCGGTCGTCGCACCCGCCACGGGAGTGATGCCGCGAGAGAGACGCTCTCGAATCACGGACACGATCGCGTAATTGTCCCACACGCCGTACGCGTTGACCCGCGTGAGACGGAGGACGGCGGACGTGTCATTGGCAAAGCGCGCGAAGAACATGTCGCGGATCGCGTTGACGCCCGCGGCGCTGTAGCGCACGTGAACCGATGCCGTTCCACTGTCCGTCGGCACGACAAAACTTCCGGCGGGCGGAAGAATCAGACCATCCGGCTCTTCGCCGGGCGTGAGCTCGCACTTCTTGTCCTTCGGATTGTAGAGGTTCGTCGGTAGGATCGGATTGAACGCGCGCGGCCCGATGCCGGTGAGGACGTCCCATCGCGGACCCGGCCCTCCCGCTTCGAGACGGACGACGCTGCGAAGAAGCGCCTTGCCCGCCTCGTTATCGAGGGACGCGCCCACACCGTGACTAAGAATTCCGAGCTCGAGGCGCCCGAGGATCGCCGGAACGATCGTTGCATTGGAGTCCCGCTCGAACGTCCGCATGTCGATGCCCCCGCACGGAGTGGCGCCAAATCCGGCGAACGTAGCGTACCTGAGCACCTCGCGCCGCAGTGAGTCGAGTTGTGTGCGGGCGCGCGCGTCGGCCCGCGTCGAAGCCATGGACGTGTCAGGCCGTGCAGCGGGAGGCGTCACGGGCGCGCCCTGCGCGGCAGCAATGCCCGTCGCGAGCGACGACGCCAGAACGATGACAAGAAAAACGGCCCACTTCGCCGGTGTCTGTTTCATGAGATTGTTGTTCCTGCTGAGTACTACGGCGACCGCCCTGGTGCGCCTCGGCTCTCGTCGTCCGACAACTCCTGCGCACGCTCTTCCGCGCGAACTTCGCGCTCGATGGCTTCGCTTTCTTCCTTCCAGCGGGCGTACCAGGTGCGTGTGATTTCTCCCGCAAGCTCACGATTGCCCAGTCCAAACGACAGGGCAAGCGCGAGCGCTACTGCTCCAAAAATGATGGCAAACGCGGTGGTGACGATATCCGTGCCCACCCCGAGCTCCTGCAGCGCCATGAATACGCCCAGCAGAATCACGCCACCCTTGCCGACGCGCGCCAGGAGCGCGCCGCCATGCAGCGCGCCGGCAGACGCCATGATCAGCCCCTCGACGAAATCGCCGAGCACGATCGAGATGATCACTACCACGATCGCCGCAATGACGCTCGGGATGTAGCTGACCATCTGTGAGAAGACCTGCGCCACCGAATCGACGCCGAGGACCTCGGCAGCGATCAGCATCGCCGAGAACATCACGATCCAGAAGGCAAGCGTGGCGATGAGCCTCGCCGGGTTGACCTGCGTGCGGCCGTGCTCGATGGCCGGGAACCCGCCGGTTTTCATGTGTTCGTTCAGGTTTGCGCGACGCAGTGCTCGTGCGGTTCCGCGCTGCACGACGCGGGCAAGGAGATAGCCGAACACGAGCAGCACCGCTGCCCCCAGAAGCCCGGGAATGAACTCCCGCAGCTGCTGCAGGGACGCGACGAGACGATCCATGAAATCCACGGTGGAAAGTTACCTACCCTCCACCCTTCACGCTCAGCGATTACTCGAACGCGGCCCCGAACGAAATCGCGATGAGGTTTCCACCTCCCGCCGCGGTCACCTTGGAGAGGTACTTCGTCTCCAGGAACCAGCTCCACCCGCCAATCCAGTTTGCAAGCCGAACTCCAGCACCGGCACCCCATCCAAAGAGGAAGTCATCCTGCGTGCGGCATGGCTGGTAGTCGGATTGGCCAAACGCGATGTCGGTCTCACAGGATGCACGCAGCGAAGCCATTGGCCCCGCAATGAGGTACGGACGCACGCGCGCTGCGGCCGCCGGGAAGGCGCGAATGAACCCGCCCAGCTCGAGGTTCGTCTCGTTGATTGGGGTCAGGCCGAGGGGATCCTGCCGCTTGTACTGGACCTGCGCATAAGCGCCTTCGACACGCCAGCCGAAATGATTGGTCCACGGCACATCCGCCTGAATACGGATCGCGAGACCTTTGCGCCGGTCCTGCGAATCGGCAAGCGTGCCCAGCTGGCGCCGGTACTCGATGCCGATGCCATACTCAGTGCGCGGGCGTTGTTGCGCCCCCACACCGCTGGCAATGACCACTAGTGAAAGAACAACCGTGCGGAACCCGAGACGCATCACACCTCCGTTCCGACAATTTCCAAGCACGTACCGCGAACCGCAACGCACTGAGGGCAAAACGTGCCGGGGAATACAGGTGTTAGGTTTCCGCGCCCATGAAATCGCCCACTTTCCGCGCTATTACTGATGCACCGCTGAACGGCGCGCCCGATGCGGCGGCGCTCGTCCGGTCGCATCAGACCGATACGGCGGACTTTTTTGTTCGGAATCATGGCGAACCGTTACACGCCCCTGCGGACGGTGGTACCCCTTCCCTGCAGCTCAAGGTGCACGGCGCGGTGCGAATGCCGCTCACGCTGTCGACGTCGTTTCTGACAAGCATTGCGCCACGCGTGTCCGTCGAGGCAACGCTGCAGTGTGCAGGAAACCGGCGAACATCGCTTCAGCAGATTCGCCCCATCCCAAACGAAATTCCGTGGGACAACGCCGCGATTGGCAATGCAACGTGGACCGGTGTCCCTCTCGCCGATGTGCTCGAGCACGCCGGCGTACTCGATGACGCCCGGCACGTGTGGTTCATCGGCGCGGACACTCTCACCGGCAAACATTCAGGAAGAGTCTTCGGCGCGTCCATCCCTCTCTCGAAAGCGATGGATCGCAACACGCTCCTCGCCGACGAAATGAACGGCGTACCACTCACCACGGAACACGGCGCACCGTTGCGTGTGGTGGTCCCCGGTTTCATAGGCGCGCGAAGTGTGAAGTGGTTGCGCGAGATTCGCCTCGAGCGTGAGCCATCGTCGAATCACTTTCAGCGCGCGTATTCGCTGTTTCCGCCGTCCACGCTCTCAGTGCCCGATGGTCACGCGGGCGGTCGCGTGCTCGACGAATTCCCGGTGAGCAGCGCGTTTGGATCTCCGGCCACGGGCGGCGTGGTCCCGGCCGGACGTGTAACGGCGCGCGGCTGGTCCATCGGTACGGGAAGCCACACCGTCAGCCGCGTCGAGATTTCATCGGATGGCGGCGCCACGTGGACGCCGGCGCGTTTTCTGTCTCCCGCCAAGCCATTTGTTTGGCGGCTGTGGGAGGCGGACTGCGAGCTCCGCCGCGGGGTACATGAGTTGATCTGCCGCGCCGTCGATGATGCGGGCAATGCACAGCCTGACGACGCGCGCAACACCTGGAACGTCAAAGGCTACGTGAACAACTGCTGGGATCGTATCAGCGTTCGCGCCGAATAGAGCGATATATTTCCCTGTCCTATGATCGACATCAAAGTGCCACCACTCGGTGATTCCATCACCGAAGCAACTATTTCGCGCTGGACCAAGAACGAGGGGGACGCCGTCGCCATCGGCGAGACCATCGTCGAGCTTGAGACCGACAAGATCAACGTCGAAGTCCCCGCGCAAAAAGCCGGCGTGCTCACCAAGCGTCTTCGCAATGAAGGTGACGTGGTGAAGGTCGATGAAGTGCTGGCGCAGATAGATGAAAGCGCGGGTAGCGGGACTGCGAAGAGCGGCACTGCGGACAGCGGGACTGCGAAGAGCGGCACTGCGGGAAGCGGCGGTGCGGGAAGCGGCACTGCGGGAAGCGGCACTGCGGGAAGCGGCACTGCGGGAGGCGCTCAGCGCGTCGCGCCCTCTGCGCAGCGTATGGCTGACGAGCAGAACATTTCGCTGGCCGGTGTTACCGGGACCGGTCGCGGCGGCGTTGTCTCAAAGCCGGATGTAATTGAGCAGCGGACGAGCGCTGCAACACCAGCGCCCACGGTCGCCCGCAGCCCGTCGCCCGTTGCCCCAACAGCCCCGTCGCCTATCGCCCCCGAAGGTCGCGAGACGCGGGAGAAGATGAGCGTCCGCCGAAAGCGGATTTCGGACAACCTGCTCAACTCGCATCTCAATACGGCGCGTCTGACGACGTTCAACGAGATCGACATGAGCGCGGTGATGGCGTTCCGCGAGAAACACAAGGAACGCGTCGAGAAGGAGCACGGCGTCAAGCTGTCGTTCATGCCTTTCTTCGCGAAAGCATCGATCCTCGCGCTCGAAGCGTATCCGATGGTGAACGCGCAGGTCGACGGCGATTCAATCATCTACAAGAACTACGTCAATCTCGGGATCGCGGTCGCCAGCGATCAGGGGCTCGTCGTTCCGAATGTGAAGGACGCGCACACGATGGGCCTTCTGGGCCTGGGGCGTGCGATCGCCGCGCTCGCAAAGAAAGCGCGCGATGTCAAACTCACGATGGATGACCTCACCGGCGGCTCGTTTACGATCACCAACGGCGGTGTGTTCGGTTCACTGGTGTCGACGCCGATCATCAATTACCCGCAGGTCGGCATCCTCGGCCTGCACAAGATTCAGGACCGGCCGGTCGTCGTCGACAAGCAGATTGTCGTGCGACCGATGATGTACGTCGCTCTCTCGTACGATCACCGCATCATCGACGGCCAACACGCCGTCGAGTTCCTCGTGCGCGTGAAGGAGCTGATGGAAGATCCGGCGGCGATGCTCTTGGAATAGCGTGCAACGTACAGGCCCTGAACGCTGTACGCTCCTCAGGGTGCGATCACCGCCCGTCGCGACGAAACCAACCCGTCGCTACATACAACCTGAAGCTGCGTTCCGGGGTTGACTGCCACTTGCGCGGTCGACCCCGTTGCCATTCCGAGCATCACGCCCCTCGCATCGCGCACGATCACACCCCGTGCATTCGCGTCTTCACATGCGATGCTCACCATCCCGTTGATTCGCTGTGGCGCGACACTGCCCGGCGCGCGAAGTGACGCTGCGACGCGCGGGCGCTCCATACGCGCAGTCCCCGCGGGACCGCGGACGTCGATCGTCGCAAGCGAAGCTTCGTTGTCCGCTGACATCGGAATGGCAAACGCGAAGTGTCCGGTGTTCGGCAGGTGATCGATGACACTTGGCGCAAAATCGTACTCGAACAACAGCGCACCGGTGTTCGATCGCCCTTCGATGTGATACGGCCCGGTGTTTTCCTGCCGCGATGGGTGTGCATCCACGGAAAACGTGGGATTCAGCGAAATACCCGCCGCGTCATCGACGCTGCCACTCACAAGGATAACGCGTGTGATGGGCTCGAGCTTCACCAGTGATGGCGGAACGACCGCACCAGCCCCCGTGAACGTTCTGAAATTGAGAACCAGACGGTAGTTGTAATCGCTGATCCAGTTCTGCACGCCGGGCGTGCAGTATCCCATCAGATCAAAGAACGACGGCGGCATCGCCACCGCGGTGGGCGCGCGACCCGCCATCCATCCGCGAACGTCGTGGCCCGGCACGCCAATCGTGCCTCCGGGGTACGGGAAATTCGGATCTGTATTGTCCGCCGGACCGCACGGCGCGTGCGGCCGGCCAAAGTTGTGGCCGAGCTCGTGCGCAACAGTGACGCGCGTGAAGGCAGGATCACTCGCCCAGTCGATACTCGTAACCATGTTCGTCCGCGTGCCGGGTCCGGTCGCAGAACCATTCGACGGGACATACCCGATCCCGCCGTTGTTGGTCTTGTTGAACCCGGACGGCGGCAGGACGACACCCACCCAGTACACAGAGGGATCAGGATCCGCGACGCGCGCGAGATCGAGCTGCACCAGTACCGGCTGCCAGAATGCCGTTGCAAATCCACCCTGATCCGGTGGCGTGCCAAACGATTGCGACGTAGTGAAATTCGCGCCGACAATTGCCTCGAAGGCACCAATCGGGTGCGCGCTTTCTATGGTGCGCGTGTAATCGCTCAGATTGCCGGCATTCACTTTGCCGGTCGCATTGTTGTGCATTGAGAGCACGATCGGCACGAAACGAACCTTCAGCGCCGGAACGTTGACCATCGCGAGCGTTTGCGGTCCGCTTCGTGGAAAGACATCGGTCGCAGCGCTGAGGTCCGTTACCACACCCTTTGGATCGCGCGCCACCTGCCAGCGCATGCCGGGCACCAGCTCACTCGGCAGCAATCTGAATTGCGCGGAGGGCGCAACGTAGGTCGGAGCAAGGTTCTGCGCGGGGACCGAGACCGTTTGTGTGTCCGCGCGCGTGAGCGTACCGTTGGCGCTGAACAGCCGCATCACGATCTGCATATCCCGTTGCGTGGTCACATTCGCAGCGACAAGCACGTTGAGCGCCGCGCCATTTCCCCCAAGCACCATCGGGATGGTGCCGTCGGGAGACTGCGTCGCCTGCGTCCATTGCGCGTAAATCGCATAGTCACCGGCATCCGGCGCTGCGATCTGCGAGGACTCGATGACAACGACCGTTGCCGTTCCGGATTTGGATCCGCTCGTTGCACGAATCATCGTCTGGCCGACCGCGACGGCGTGCACAGAGCCGCTCGACGTAATCGTTGCGATGCTCTGGTTGTCGCTGGTCCAGGAAACGTTGCCGGTCACAACGTCGCCAGCCGCATTTCGCAGCGTCGCGGTGGCTTGTGTGTTCGTCCCCACCGCGATGGTGACGGGATTTGGCTGCACTGTCACGGTCGCCACGACTGCCGATGGCGAGACGGGATCGGAGTTCTTGCAGGAACTCGCAGCCAGCGCGAGCAGAGCCGCACCGGCTGAAAAAGTTCGAAAATGTTTGTTCACAGTTTAGATCACTAGGACGATTTTACCGAATTGTTCCCCGCGCTCGAGTCGTGCAAATGCGTCACGCGCAGCGCCCAGCGGGAAGGTCGAGTCCACCACACATGTCAGTTTTCCCGACCGGAGTTCTTCGGCGATTGCGTCGAACTCGGCTTCTGCTCCCATCGTGGATCCGAGAAGCGACCATTGATTCCAGTACAGTCGACGAACGTCAGTTTCCACCATCGGACCGCTCGTTCCACCACACGTCACCAGCCTTCCCCCCCTTCCCAGCGCGAACAAGGACTGCTGCCACGTTGCTTTGCCGACCGAGTCAACCACCAGGGTGACGCCGCGTTTGCCAGTGCGCGTCCGAATCTCGCGCCCGACATCCATCGCACCGTGATTCAGCGTTTCATCAGCGCCAAGCTCGCGTGCTTTCGCAAGTTTGGCATCACTGGAGCTGGTGACCCACACGCGGGCGCCTTTTGCCTTGCAGATCGCAAGTGACGCGAGCGCGACGCCGCCACCAATTCCCCAGATGAGCACGTCATCACCCTCGCGGACGTTTGCACGTGTCACGCACATACGCCAGGCGGTGAGAACGCTCAGCGTGTACGCGCCAGCAACGTCGTCAGGAATGGTTGCGGGAATTACGCGGACATTCCTGGCCGGAACGCAGACGAACTCCGCAAACGCTCCCGGCAGATGCTCGCCAAGCACCTTGAAGCCGGGAGACAATGGATCGTCGCCACGCTGCACGTACTCGTCATCGACGGTAGCGATCCCGCCGTTGATGATGACGCGATCTCCCTCTCGGAGTGCGTATTTTCGCGGGACATCGAAACCGATGGCGTCGATAACCCCTACGCCGTCGGACCCCATGATCCAGGGCGCGCGAAGCTCGAACTTCGGCATTCCATGCAACACGAAGAGATCGAGATGATTGAGCGCTCCGGCGCGGACCCTGACCCGAACCCAGCCGGCGGGAGGCGCGGGCATCGCAAGATCGTCGCGCACCTCCAGCCGATCGACATCGCCGTGCGCCGAAATCGTCAGCCCTCGCATCAGGTGCGTGTTCCTCGTTCGACGTCGAACAGCACGGAGCGCTTGCAGGAGGGGCACATCAGCCATTCCCGTGTACGCCGATATCCAAGTCCAAACGACCCTCCGGTAATGGGACGGTCACGCATGGCGACGCTGCAACGCGGGCACGTGGCAGCATGCGCCAGACGCCATGCGGTGCGCAACGCGGCTTCCTCTGCGTCCGTGTAACGCGCCGATTCGGCTCCATCGATCATGACTGAAAGATGACGCACGACTCCGTTCCGCGCCGCTCGCGGGCACGAGGGTAGATTTCCGATCCTCACTTTTTCGCACACTCAGCATGTCGCAGATACAAACCGACGTTGTGGTCATTGGTGGCGGCCCGGGAGGCTATGTGGCCTCCATTCGCGCCGCGCAGCTTGGACTCTCGACCGTCTGCGTCGAGGCCGACCAGACCCTGGGCGGAACGTGCGTCAACGTCGGCTGCATTCCGTCGAAGGCGCTGCTTCAGTCATCAGAGCATTACGAGTTCGCGACGCAGCATGCGGCGGGACACGGCATCCGCATCGCGGGCATCGGTGTCGACGTTGATGCGATGATGAAACGGAAGGTTGACGTCGTCGCGCAGAACACGAAAGGCGTCGAGTTTCTCTTCAAGAAAAACAAGGTCACGTGGGCGAAGGGCTTCGGGACGTTACGGGCTGGTAACATCGTCGACGTCAAAGCCGCAAACGGCGAAGCGCAGACGTATCAGGCCAGGGACGTGATCATCGCGACGGGCTCAGTGCCGTTCGAGCTGCCGTTTCTCAAGTTCGATGAAGAGCGCGTGCTCTCCAACATCGGCGCTCTGAAAATTCCGGCCGTTCCGAAACATCTCATCGTCATCGGGGGAGGTGTCATTGGCCTGGAGCTTGGATCTGTCTGGCGCCGCCTCGGAGCGAAAGTCACCGTCGTCGAGCTGGCGCCAACAATCCTGCCCGGTAACGACGACGACATCATCAAGGAAGCGACGCGCGTTTTCAGGAAGCAGGGACTCGATCTTCGCACCGGAACAAGAGTCACCGGCGGTACGCGCGAAGGCGACGTGGTCAAGGTCGACATCGACGCAAACGGAAAGACTGAAACGCTCGAGGCGGACTACGTCCTGGTTTCCATCGGACGAAAGCCCGCACTCGGTGGCATTGACGCGAAGGCCCTTGGCCTGAATGTCGGACAACGCGGGGAGATCATCGTCGACGCACAGCTGCGCACAAACCTTCCGCACGTGTACGCCATCGGCGATTGCGTCGGCGGCAAGTTGCTCGCGCACAAAGCCGAGGAAGAAGGTGTGGTGGCCACCGAGGTCATCGCGGGAATGAACTCGAAGATGCACTACCACACGATTCCCGGCGTAGTCTATACGTGGCCGGAAATCGCCGTCGTCGGCGACACGGAGGCAGAAGCACGGAAGAACGGTCGCGAAGTGAAGATCGGACGCTTTCCATTCACGGCGAATGGTCGCGCGCGCACGATGGGCGAGACGAATGGTTTCGTGAAGTTTGTTTCCGACGCGAAGACGGACGAGATTCTCGGCTGCCACATGATTGGCCCCAATGTCTCCGAGCTTCTGGCTGAAGTCGTGCTTGCCATGGAATTCCGCGGCACCACGGAAGACATCGCCCTGACCTGCCACTCGCATCCCACACTCAACGAAGCGACGAAGGAAGCCGCGCTGAGCGCGCTTGGCCGCACAATCCATCTATGAGAATCATTGTCGCGCTGGGGCTGATGATGGCCGCCGCGGATGCAGCCGCGCAGACGCCGGCACGCGAAGCGCCTCTTCCACTCAAACACATTCGGCTTTCGCCGAGCGGCGACGTCTGGATGGCGCTCGGTGGCACGCAACGGTTTCGTGTCGAGCGCGACGAGAACTATCTCGGCGGTGGATCCGGTGTTCGCGACGATGGGTTCGGCTTATCGCGCACGCAGTTGAGCGTTGATCTGCACCTCAACGGTTCCACGCATCTCTTCGTCGAGGGCAGGCATGTCACGGCCCGCAGTCGCGATCTCCCCGGCGGCATCCGCTCGAGTGATCGTGACAATTTCGACTGGGCGCAGTTGTACGCTGAGCGATCTGCGCGGCTCGGCACCGTTCGATCATCGTTGAAGGTTGGACGGCAGGAGTTTCTGTTTGGTCGCGAGCGCATCGTCACATCGTCGGACTGGTCCAACGTCCGCCGGTTGTTCGACGCGGCGACACTCATGGCAACGGACCGCAGTTTCACGCTGACCGCGTTCTACTCGCATCCGGTGCTCGTGCGGCAGACAGAGAAAAATGAACGTGACAACAACACCGATTTCTGGGGAATCCAGGGCGCGTGGAAGAAGGCGCAGTCCCCCGCTCTGCTCGAGATCTATGCATTCGATCGACACACCGATTCGATCGCTTCGACGCCTGAAACGCATCGCCTCACGCTCGGAGCGCGCGCGTTGTCGCCGATTGTGGCGGGCGGATGGCAGGCAGAGCTCGAAGGCGGCGTGCAAACGGGCAGCCGCGGCAGCAATGACGTACGCGCATTCATGTTTGCGAGCGATCTGACGCGCACGTTTACGACTGCCTGGTCCCCCTCAATCACATTCGGATTCGACGTATCGAGCGGGACAGGGAGCGGCGAGCCATCGCAGTCGCATACGTGGGATGTGCTATACACGCTCGGACACAGTTACACCGGCTACGCTGATGTGAACGGACGCCGGAACCTGACGGAGTTTCGCGGCGTGCTTCAGGCTGTTCCGACTGCACCGGTGCGGCTGCGTCTCGCGGCACATGCGTTTCGGCGCACATCGACGGATGACGCTGTGTACGATGACGCAGGCGGCGTATTTCGGCCGTCGATTCCCGACGCGCCGTCGGCCATTGGAAAGGAAGTCGACTTTACAGTACAGTGGCGATTTGCGCGATTCTTCCGCATCGACGCAGGCGGAGCGCGATACGCTCCCGGTGCATTTCTCAAGGCGACGGGTCCCGCGCAGCCCTACACGTGGATGTTCGCATCCGTCGCGGCGACGTACTAACGCTCGGTGAGATATTTTTCGCGGAAGATTCCTTCGTGATGGAGCGCGTGTCCGGCGCATTTGAACGCGAGCGCGCGCACGGTCACCGAAAACCCCGAGGCAGTCCCGCGGCGGTCCCACGCCTCGTTTGGCAGTCCGGCAAAAAGCGAAAGGGTCGACGCTCGCACGGCGACGAATTCTTCGACGATGACTGCGAGCGGCCGGGCGTTCGCGCCACTCAGCGGCACCCAGTCATTCTGCTCGAACCCCGGTAGTGGCGTCGTGTCGCCGCGGGCGATGCGCAACGCGCGATAGCTGAACACGCGCTCGGTGTCGATGACGTGCTGCAAGCTTTCACTGAGCGTCCATTTCCCCGCTGCGTACGCGAAGTGTCCGCGATCTTCAGGAACACGCGCGAAGAGCCCGCGAATTGCATCGCTCTGTTCGGCGAGAATTTCGAGGATTTCTCCATCGCGCACCTTGGCGATGTATTTCTCGTAGTACGGCGCGTACTCGTCGGAGGCAGGACGCTGGCTTGGCATAAAGGCTTCGTTGAACGGGTTCGAACTGAATTTCTAAGAGCGTCAGGAGTTACGACAAGAGCGGTGCCAGTCAGGTCAGCGACGGAAGCAAGAACCCGAGGGTAGATCGTACGATCTGCCTCCGCTCTTTTCTTACCGACCGCCACTTTACCCGCACCGCTTTTTGTCCGTAACTGCTAACGCTCTTGAAAAACCGGCAAAAACGAAGGCCGGCCCTTTCGGGCCGGCCCTGAATTGACACTGTAGAAGTCAGTCGCCCTTACGAACCGGCGGCTCGAGCTTGCCCATGATGATCGCATCCAGGCCACGTGGTGTCTGCATGCGATGACGGCGTTCGGTTTCCTTGTTTACCTTCGCCCAGAACTGGACATGCTTCTCCGCGTCTGGTGCGTGAAGGTCGGATTCCGGCACCGCCTCGCCATCCAGCCAGCGATGCACCGGCTCCGGCGCGGGCTGCGTTGGAACGGCAGTCTCAGGAGTGTCGACGGAAGGCGAGCCAGTGGCTGCCTGTGCGGAGCGAGCCGCTTCGTCGTGGCGCCCCTCATGCGGATTATGTGATTCGTGCTTCACGCGTACTTCTCCTCCAAGAGTGCCTGGAGTGCTTCACGCGCTCGGTGGACACGCATCTTCAGCGCTCCCACCGTCGTTTCGAGCAGCTCCGCCATTTCCTCATAGGACCGTCCCTCGACGTGCTTCATCACAAACGCTTCCCGCAACGTCGCGGGGAGGGCCTGCAATGCTGAATCGAGGTCGTTCCTCAGCTCGCCCCGGTCGAGGTCTTCGTCGGGGCTTGCATAATGAGACGGTTGATCATCCTCTTCGTAACTAACGTGTGTGCGCCGGATATTCTTGAGCCAATCCTTGCACCCATTAGCCAGGATTCTGAACAACCAGGCATCAAACCGGCCCCGAACTTCCCCCAGGTGCTGGTACGCCTTGATGAAAGACACCTGAAGGATGTCCTCGGCAACATCAGGGCTGCCCGTCATGCCCAGCGCATGGCGGTAAAGGGGGTCGCTGTACTTGGTCACCAGCAACCGGAATGACTCGCGGTTACCGGCAAGGACTTGCTCGATGATCTCCTCGTCGGGGACCATCGAAGCTGCGTCAGGGGGCGTGCGCTGCTGCGTCTTCACGACGACGCAAGTCTAATGCTCGCATCCGTCATGGGCGAGGGCAGTTCAGACATCGAACGCTCGCCAGCCACGACGCCGAATGAGGTCGCCGTGTTCATCGAGCATCGGTGGCTCGCGGTGGACGCGGCCTGGCGCAAACGGCGGAACGCCTGTTCTCGGTGAGCCATCAACGGTTTTCACCGCTTCGCGAACTCCTCGGACTACTCCACATGGTACGCCAGCTGCCTCGAGACGCTGCGACCAGAAAGCCGCCGGATGCGCGCGCAGCGCCGACGACATCTCGGTAACAATCCTCTCGCGATTCGCGAGCCGGCCAGGATTGGTCGCCAGTTCTGGTTCACTGGCAAGGCTGGGCAGACCGATTCCATGCATGCACGCGCGCCACTGGGCGTCCGTTCCGACTGCGATCACGAGCGGCACGTCAGCGGTGGAAAACATCTGATATGGGCAGAGATTTGCGTGCGCATTTCCCCAGCGTCGCGCATCGTTGCCTGACACCAGCGTGTTCTGCGCCACGTTCACCAGCGAAGCCGTTGCGCTGTGGATGAGTGATATGGTGAGGTGACGATCCTGCGCGGCAGCGCCAAGCGTGCCGCGTTCTCGCGCTGCAAGTGCGGCGACAATTGCGATCGCGGCGTCCTTTCCGGCGATCACATCGGCGAGCGCGACGCCCACTTTCATGGGTGGGCCAGTCGGGTCTCCTGTGATTGACATCCATCCCGACTCCGCCTGAACGACGAAGTCATATCCGGGACGATCCGACGTCGCGCCAAATCCCGTGAGCGTGCACCAGATAAGCCGCGCGTTTTCCGATAAGGCCTGCGTTGCGCCCAGCCCGCGGCGGTCGAGCGCACCCGGTCGGTAATTCTCCACGACGACGTCGGCGGTTCGAATCAGACTTCGCGCAAACTCCGCGTCATGCGGCACATCGAAATCGAGCGCGATCGACAGCTTGTTGCGATTCACGCTGAGGTAATAGGCCGCCTCCCCGCGTTCATCGAATGGAGGGCCCCAGGTACGGGTTTCGTCGCCAGAGCCAGGTCGTTCAACCTTGATCACGTTCGCGCCAAAGTCCCCTAGCGTCATTGAACAGAGGGGGCCCGCCAGCACTCTGCTTAGATCGAGGACTCTAATTCCATCCAGCACGGACAAGTGGCGCGTAAGTGATTTGTTTATGATCTAAATATGCTGCTTCTCTGGTGCTCTTAAGCCCATCAATCTCGAACTTCCCCTTGGCTAACGTGTACTGATGAAGCGAGGATTCACCTCGTTGACCCTTCGATTCACCTTGCCAATCAGTCCGCGAATCATATACTTGCGGGCGTTCGCGCGCCGAATTGTCGGCGCCGTAATGTTGGCGCCGATCAAGGGCGCCTTTGTTGCGCCCGCGCAATCGATCGGGGCCTACTGACTGGTCGGCAAATCCCGACCCCCAAACGACAGAATGCCGGACAAGCCAGCAACACCTCCAACTCCCGGCGCCCCGGGCGCTCCTCCCAGCAGTCCTGCAGGCGCTCCTGCCGGTGGCGGCCCTGCCGGCACCGTACTTCCACGACGTTCTCCCGGGCACCGCGGACAGGATCAGCGCGATACCGTCGCAGAAATGATTCAGAAAGCCCACGAGATATCCCTTGAAGCGGGCTCGAAAATGGCGACGGTTATGAAGGAAGTCATTTTCGCGGCAGCGGGTCTCGCACCGTTCGCAGCGGAGAGCGCGCGTGATCTCGTGAATTACATGGTACGCCGCGGCCAGATGGGCGCGGAGGAAGCCGATCGCATTCGTCGCGACATCGAAGCGGCTGCGGAAAAACGCGGCACCAAGATGTCGGCGCAGAAGGCGCCCACGAAGGACGAAACTCGCGCCCCCTCGCCCTTTGCTCGTCCGGTGACATCGCCTCCATCGCCGCGGCCCGGGACCCCCGCGCCAGCGGCGGCACCTGCCGCGGCTCCAATGGCAAAGAAGCCCGCTGACAAAAAGCCGGCGGCCAAAACCGCCGCGCCAGTCGCCAAAGCACCTGCAGCGAAGAAAATCGCCAAAAAGAAATAACGAGGTCGGCCTAACGAGGTCGGCCTAACGACGTCGGCCTAACGACGTCGGCCTAACGACGTCGGCCTAACGAGCTCGGCCTAACGAGGTCGGCCTAACGACGTCGGTTAAGTAGCTTCCCTGTGTGGAGCGCTTCGACCCAGTTCAACTCACGCGCGAGCTCGTTCGCATCGACTCGCGCAATCCTTCTCTGGCCGCCGACGGCCCGGGGGAGAATGCGTGTGCCGTGGCACTGCGCCAGGTTCTCGACGCATGGGGATTTCGCACCGAGCTTGTTGAGGAGACGCCGAGGCGCGCGAGCGTCGTCGCGCGCATCGGCGGCGGTGCCGGCCGGTCCATCATTCTCAACGGGCACATCGACACCGTTCAGGTGGACGGGATGACGCACGCCCCGTTCGAAGCCGAAATGAAGGACGGCAAGATCTGGGGGCGCGGTTCCTGCGACATGAAGGGCGGGGTGTCGGCGATGTGCGCCGCAGCGGCGCGCGCTCACGCCGCTGGAAAACTCAACGGCGAAGTCATCATCGCCGCAGTCGCGGACGAGGAGTGGAGTTCCATTGGCACGCGTGACGTGCTCGCACGAGGCGTGCGCGCGGATGCCGTGATCGTGACTGAGCCAACCCGCCTGGCGGTGGCGCCTGCGCACCGCGGATTCGTGTGGTTCACGATTTCCCTTCGGGGGCGCGCAGCCCATGGCAGCCGGTACGACATTGGCATCGATGCAATTCGCCATGCGGGATTCCTGCTGTCCGAGCTCGATGTACACGAGGCGCGCGATCTCACGCACATCACGCATCCACTGCTCGGACACGCATCATTCCACGCGGGATTCATTTCCGGCGGCACAGCGATGACCGCGTATCCTGATCACTGCACCCTCAGAATCGAACGCCGAACGCTACCGGGTGAGACACCCGAGGCAGTGAAAGCTCAGATCGAAGCGGCATGCGCCGCCGTAAAGGCGAAGCATCCTGCGTTCGACGCCACGGTCACTGTCGAGTCGTATCGTCCCGCCAGCAACGTCGATTTGCAATCGCCAGTTGTGACTGAACTCCTGGCGGCAACAGCTGCTGTTGGTACGCGTGCACCAATTGAAGGCGCGAGTTACTGGGCTGATGCTGCGCTATTCAACGCCGCCGGCATGCCGGCGCTCTGCTACGGCCCGGGCGACATTGCGCTCGCACATGGGGCCGTCGAGTGGATTCCCGTCGACGAAATCGTGCACGCGGCCACCGTGCTCGAGCGATTCATTACGGACTGGACGCGCGCGTAGTGGGACGGGTGTTGCCGCTCGTCGCTGTCTATGCGGACGAGTCGTGTCTCGGGAATGGACGTGAAGGAGACAATCCCGGCGGTGCAGGCGTGCTGGTCGAATACGTCACGAAGGGTGGATCGCTCGTCCGGCGCGATTTATGGGTCAGCGAGGCCGCGACGACAAATAATCGCATGGCTCTGCGCTCGGTGATCGAAACGTTTCGCGCCCTGGATGCGAAGGGGCGACGGTTTCGTGTGCTATTTACGACGGATTCACGCTACATCGTCGACGGAATGACCACGTGGGTCCACTCGTGGGCGCGCGCCGGGTGGAAACGCAAATCCGGCGCGATCGAGAATCTCGAGCTCTGGCGCGACGCTCTTCGCGCCGCCGCGCCCCATCAGGTGTCGTGGCGATGGGTGCGCGGACACCACGGTCACGCGCAAAATGAGTATGCAAACGACCTCGCGGTGGGAGCAGCCACGCGTCAGGACTCATCGGAGGGCCTTCTTGAGTCCGGCTTTGAGGAATGGCGTGGAACGGCAGGAAAGAAAGGCGAGGGCATCCTGACATTTCCGGATGCCGCGGAATTCAGCGCGTCGCGGGCACTCCCGTCCGTGTAATGCCGAACGTGATCCAGGTGACGGCAGCGCCTCGTGCAATGTCATTAGAGTAAGACCAATCTGACCTCTGCATCGAGCGCCCCATGTTTCGAGTCATCATGCTTCTCGCTATCGGTATCGCGATCGGGTATTTCATAGGCTTCGGTGACGCGCAGACGCATGAAAAGAACATCATCGGCCGGACGATGGAGCGGGCGGGCGGAAGCGCGCGTGACAAGGTCGGCAACGACATCGACGCGCGTTACGACAAGGTCGGCAAATAAACAGGGACCCACGTGACTGACGAGCTGGAACCACTTTTCGCGCATCTCGCAAAGACGCTGCACACGTCCAATCCGAATGCGGTCGTGCAGCCGATTGAAGTTGCGAGCATCTCAGCTCGATGGGCGCCGTACTCGCAGGTAAAAGGCGCACTCGGCATACCAACGAACGAAGACTACGAAGTGCTGCTGATGCGTCTGTTGTCAGGCGAGGGTGGCTACATCTTCGCGGACGAGTCGCTGCAGGACGATCTGCGCCGTGAGGTTTCCTCACCCAATCCGGACCTGACAGCGCTGCGCACGTATGGCGCCGCGCGCGTATCGCTCGCGCGCGAACAGGCGCGCCGCGTCCTGAAACTGACAGCGGAGTCCTTGCCGGTCACCCCGGTTGAAAGCGCCAGCCGTATTCCGCCAAAGCGCGCGCCTCTCGTCGGTGACCCCACGGCAGCAGCGCCGGCCGCGCGCGCCGCACAGGTGCCGGCCTGTCAGTACTGCGGTCATTCGCTGCCGACGGGACGGACAGTACGATTTTGTCCGCATTGCGGGCTCAACGTCGATCGCCGACTCTGTCCTGGATGCTCCAGTGAGGTCCAGTCGGACTGGCGTTTCTGCATCACGTGTGGCCGCGCCGTCACGGGGAGCCAGAAGAAGACGGACTAGATGTTTTTTCTCTCGGGAGTTCGCACGCCCTTCGGCACATTCGGAGGTGCGCTCAGAGATCTGACGGCAACGGATCTCGCCGTACATGCGGCGAAGGGCGCTATCGCGCGCGCAAACATTCCAGCCGAAGCGATCGATGCAACATTTTTCGGCAACGTCCTCCAGACATCCGCCGACGCGTGCTACTACGCGCGCCATGTTGCGCTTCGTGCCGGCGCGCGCATCGAAACGCCGGCGCTCACAGTGAATCGGCTGTGTGGATCAGGATTCGAAGCCGTCGTGCAGGGCGCAGCGGCAATTCGCTCGGGTGAAGCCGACGTCTGTCTCGTCGGCGGAGGCGAATCGATGTCGCAGGCGCCGTTCATCGCCCGCGGCATTCGATGGGGCATTCCCCTCGGCGCGAATCCGCCACTTGTTGATTCACTTACCGAAGCGCTGCGCGATGCGTACGCCGGCTGCGCGATGGCGGAAACAGCAGAGAATCTCGCCGAACGCTATGGACTGACGCGCGCCGTTGTCGATGAATACGCGCTGCGCTCGCAACATCTCGCCCGAGATGCGTGGACTTCGGGCGCGTTCAACGACGAAGTCATCGCCGTGCCCGTACAGAAATCGAAGTCGAAGCCCGCCGAGCAGTTCGCGCGCGACGAACACATGCGTCCGGATTCCACGCCTGAGGGACTGGCGAAGTTGCGGGCGCTGTTCCGGGAGAATGGCACGGTGACCGCAGGGAACGCGTCGGGCATTGGCGATGGCGCTGGCGCACTGGTAATGGCAAGTGACGCGGCGGCCCGACGTCTGCATGCAAAACCTCTTGCACGACTCGTGAGTTCGGCGGTAGTCGGCGTTGATCCCACTATCATGGGCATCGGTCCGGTGCCCGCGGCCCGTCTCGCGCTCTCGCGCGCCGGGCTGACGCTGAACGACATGGATCTCGTCGAGGTCAACGAGGCGTTCGCATCACAGGTACTCGCGGTCGAGAAGGAACTCGATATTCCTCGCGAGAAATTCAACATCCACGGCGGCGCGATCGCTCTGTCACATCCGCTTGCGGCATCGGGAGCGCGCATCACCGCGCACCTGATTCATGCGCTGCGTCGTGCCGGCAAGCACTACGCCCTCGGCGCCGCCTGCATCGGTGGCGGACAGGGCATCGCGGTGGTAATCGAACGACTAATCGACTAATCGGCTAATCGAGGAATCGATTAATCTCATTTTATGTCGATCGTTCCTCGCCCTGCGCTTGATCGCGCCGCCCTGGAGCGCGTCCTCGCGCGCGCTGCTGAGTTGCAGTCGCGCGACACCGGAGAAGCAGGCAGCACCCTGACGGACGATCAGGTCCTCGAGCTGGGCAAGGAAGTTGGGCTTTCGCCTGAGGCCATTCGGCAGGCCATCGCTGAAGAACGCGGCAAGGTCACGTTGCCCGATGATCGCGGCGCTGTGGGCTCCTGGTTTGGCGCCGCCACAATTTCTGCGACACGTGTGGTACCCGGAACGATCGAGAGCGTACTGGAATCGCTCGATACAGTGATGCGGACGGGATTGCCGTTCGATATCAGCCGGAGATTTCCCGACCGCATGCAGTGGACGCCAAAGCGTGGATTTCTCGATCTTATGCGCAGTCAGCTGACGCGCAGTGCCGAAGGTGGGGACCTCAGGCACGCGGAGGAAGTCGCGGCCTCGGTCGTCGCCGTGGATGCAACGCGCGTACACGTTCGGCTCGATGCCATGATGGGCGCGGCGCGGCAACAGGCACTGGCGAACAGCTTTGTTACCGTCGGCGGCGGCGCATTTCTCATGTTCATGGTCACCATCACCGGTGCCGGGATTGTATTTGGTCTCCCGGTGTTCGCGGCTGTCAGTGGGACAGGTTTGTATTATGCGCGCGACCGCTACCGGCGCGTAGCAGTCAGAGTAGGACTCGCCCTTGAACAATTGCTCGACCGTCTGGAGTTTGGTCCCGCGCGCCGAAAGGGCGGCATCGTCGACAAGTTGCTTGGTTAACTCGCTCCACGGAGCACCAATGGAAATCCGAAGTGTCATGGTTGTCGGCGGTGGCATCATGGGTTCGGGCATCGCTCAGGCGACGGCGCAGGCCGGAATTCCGACGACGCTGTGCGAGGTAACTCCGGCGCTTGCGCTCAAGGCGCGCGAGTCGATCGCGCGGTCGCTCAACAAAGGCGTGGAGAAGGGAAAGGTTTCTGCCGAGCAGCGCAACGCTACACTCGGTCGGCTCACGTTCACCACAGAGATTGATACGGCGCGCAAGATCGACCTTGTGATCGAGGCAATCGTCGAAGATCTCGCCGCCAAGGACACACTGTTCAGTCAGCTCGATGTCGTGTGTAATCCGCGGACGATGTTTGCGTCGAACACTTCGTCACTCGTCATCGGTGAAATGGCGGCGATGACGAAGCGCGCCGACCGGTTTTGCGGCTTGCACTTTTTCAATCCGGTCCCGGTCATGCCGCTCGTCGAGGTTGTGCGCGCGCTTGGGACGAGTGACGAGACGATGAAAAGTGTCGTCGCATTTGTTCGCGCGCTCGGCAAGGAACCCGTGCTCGCGAAGGATCGGAGCGGATTCATCGTGAACTATCTGCTGGTGCCGTACATGCTCGATGCGATCGCCGCCTTCGAGTCAGGCGTCGCCTCGATTGAAGACATCGACAAGAGCATGCGCCTCGGCTGCGGCCATCCGATGGGCCCATTCACTCTACTGGACTTCGTCGGGCTCGATACAACGCTCAACATCGCCGGCGTTTTTCTCGGCGAGTATCACGAGTCTCGGTACGGGGCGCCTCCGCTGCTCAAGCGCATGGTGACCGCAGGATGGCTCGGTAGGAAGAGCGGAATGGGATTCTACGACTACTCGGGGGACGAGCCCGTCGTGAATCCCGCGCTGCGCGCATAGATTCCCGCACCCGTTCGGAGTACTCCATGCTTCGTCGCCTGTCGCTGTCCCTGCTTGCGTTTGCCCCGGTTGCGGCCGCAGCACAAACACAGTCGGTCACCTTCGGCGGATTCATCGACGCCTTCGTCGCCTACGATTTTGGAAAGCCCAGGGCGATTGATCGTGCGTACACATCGCAGGCGGCCCGCCACGGGGAATTCAATGTCAACCTCGCATTTGTCGACGCCGTCCTCGACGGAGATCGCGTGCGCGGGCGACTCGCCCTGCAGGCCGGCACGAGTGTGCAGGCGCTGTATATGAACGAGCCAACGACCGGCAATTACTCGGGCGGTTTGCTCTCGCGACATCTACAGGAAGCCGCGGTGGGATTGCGGTTGCGTGAGGGACTGTGGCTCGACGGTGGCATCATGCTCTCACACACGGGAACCGAGAGCTGGGTATCGAAGGAGAATCCGACATACACGCGCTCCCTGATCTCCGACTATTCGCCATACTACGAGTCCGGCATCAAGCTCACGTGGGACGTTCGTGACGATTTCACCGCGCTCCTGGCCGTCGTCAACGGGTGGCAAAACGTCAGCGAAAACAATGCCGACAAATCGTTCGGCGTTCGTTTTGATTGGGCGCTCTCACCCAAGCTTTCGATTTCGTACTACAACCTCGTGGGGAACGAACAGCCGGATTCGGTCGCGGCACGGCTCCGCTTCTACAACGGCGTGAGCGTGAAGTGGAGCGCCGACGAGATGAGCTTCACTGCGACATTTGACGGCGGGCGGCAGGAGCGTCCCGGTATCGAGGCAGCGAACTGGTGGGGGACCGCCGCCATTGCGCACATCCAGATGACGGAGCGCACCGCGGTGTCCGGGCGATTCGAAGCGTACTACGATCCCACGCAAACCATCATCGTCACGGGTACGCGGGCGTTCGAGGTATTTGGCGGCTCGTTTGGATTCGACATGGAGCCAAACGACGGCGTGATCTGGCGAACAGAGGTTCGCGCGCTCAAGGGGCATAACGCGGTCTTCCCCGATAGCGGCTCGCCGACAGGGCGTTCGCGATCGAACACGGCACTCGTCACTTCGCTGGCAATCACGTTCTAACCGAGGGCACCACGAGGGAAATTGCGCGGTGAAAACGCGCGATTCCTCCTAGCGAGGGCTCTGCCCGCGCACTAAAATCCGTCGCGGCCGCATCTCCAACCCAACGCGGGGGACTGACCTTGGATAGCTCGCTGTTTCGCACGAAATCGATCGATCAGCTGATGGCTGATGGCGGGGCAGGAGACAACGCCCTCAAGCGCACGCTTGGCCCGTGGGCGCTCGTCGCCCTGGGTATCGGCGCCATCATCGGTGCCGGACTGTTCGTGCGCACCGCGGCCGCGATTGCTGATCGCGCCGGCCCCTCGGTCGTCATCGCATTCCTCGTCGCCGGTCTCGGATGCGCGTTTGCCGGACTCTGCTACGCGGAGTTCGCGTCCATGATTCCGATCGCCGGCAGCGCGTATACGTACTCGTACGCGACCATGGGCGAGCTCATGGCCTGGATTATTGGCTGGGACCTCGTCCTCGAGTACGCCGTTGGTGCCGCAACCGTCGCGATCGCGTGGAGTCAGTACTTCAACAAGGCGCTGAATTTCCTCAACATAAACATTCCGTATCAGTGGTATCACTCTCCGTTCGAAGTGTCGGCGGACGGTGTCCACGGCATTATGAACATTCCGGCCGTGTTCATTCTGCTGTTGCTGACGATGTTGCTGGTGCGGGGCACGCAGGAATCGGCGTTTGTAAACGGGCTCATCGTGATCACGAAGGTCACCATCGTACTGATGGTGATCGGCATTGGCTGGGGCTTCATCAATCCGGCAAACCATCAGCCGTTCATTCCTGAAGCGACGACCTACACGGACGCCGCCGGCATCGCGCACAGCTACGGCGGCATCATGGGCATCCTCGGCGCGGCTGGCGTCGTGTTCTTTGCATTCATAGGCTTCGACGCCGTATCGACGGCAGCGCAGGAAGCGAAGAATCCGAAGCGAGACATGCCGATCGGTATTCTCGGATCGCTGGTGATCTGCACAGTGCTCTACGTGCTGTTCTCGTATGTGCTCAGCGGCGTCGCGACGGTGCAGGACTTCCGCACACAGGGACGCGAGGCCTCAGTGGCCTACGCTATCATGACGTACATGACCGGCTACGGCTGGCTCGCGAAGTTCGTCACCATCGCGATTCTCGCCGGCTTCTCGTCCGTCATTCTCGTCATGCTTCTCGGCCAGTCGCGCGTATTCTACTCGATGAGCCGTGACGGGCTCGTGCCGAAGGTGTTTTCGGACGTGCATCCCACGTACAAGACGCCTCACAAGTCCAACTGGCTGTTCTTCGTGTTCACGTCACTGTTCGCCGCGTTCATCCCGGACACGGTCGTCGGTGATATGACCAGTATCGGCACGCTCTTCGCGTTCATCCTCGTCTGCATCGGCGTGTGGATGATGCGTGTGCGTCGTCCGGATCTTCCACGCGGCTTCTCGGTTCCGGCGCTGCCGGTGATCGCGACGCTTGGCGTTGTCGTGTGCGGAGCCATGATTTACGGACTCGGCAAGGAAAACTGGCTCCGACTGATCATCTGGCTCGTGATTGGCCTGATGATCTTCTTCGGCTACAGCAGAAAGCACAGCCGGCTGCAAACCGGCTCCTAGGATTTCGTAGCGCGCGACCGCACGGCTGCGGTCGCGCTTCACTGTTGTTCATGACGTACACGGCGCCGGCCAAATGGCCGGCGCTTGGTCGATAAACGCCTTGGAGGGCGCGCGTGACGAGTAGCACGGAAACCACAGAAAAGTCCGGCGGCATGGGATTCATCGCGATTCTCGCGGTCATCGTGATCGCGAACGCGGCAATGCTGATTACCGGAAAGCTGCCCTCGGAGGAATCCAGGCCGATGGCCGTCGTGCTGGCGGCTTGCGCCGCGACGCTGGCGGTGGCCGGCGTCCTCGCCAGATCGCTGCTGGCATCTGACGCTGGCACAAGCGCGATGCACGTGGTCTACTCGGCGATCAAGGAAGGCGCCGAGGCGTTCATGCGCCGCCAGTATCGCACAATCGCCATGCTGGCGATCGTCACTGCGGTACTTGTGTACGGCCTCTACGCGTTTGTGCGAAGTGCATCAGCCGAGGACCCGGCGTCCCCTGGCATGATGGCGCTCGCAACGGCCGCGGCGTTCGCGTTTGGTGCCTTCTGCTCAGGCGTCGCAGGCGTGCTCGGTATGTGGGTCGCTATTCGCACGAACGTTCGCGTTGCCGCGGCGGCCACTAACTCGACATCGTCGGCGCTCAAGGTGGCGCTGCGCGGTGGTGCGGTGGCTGGACTCGTCGTTCCGGCGATGTCTCTCGCGGGGGTGTCCACGGTCTTTATCGCACTTCGTCTGTTTGGCGTTTCGGCGGAACACGCACCGCTGCTCGCGATTGGATACGGCTTCGGCGCGTCGTTCGTGGCGCTCTTTGCGCAGCTCGGTGGCGGTATCTACACGAAGGCTGCTGACGTCGGAGCAGATCTCGTCGGCAAGGTCGAAGCCGGCATTCCAGAAGACGATCCGCGCAATCCGGCTGTCGTTGCTGACCTTGTTGGTGACAACGTCGGCGACTGCGCCGGCCGCGGTGCAGACCTGTTCGAATCAATCGCCGCCGAAAATATCGGCGCGATGATTCTCGGTATCGCGCTGTTCGGAACGTTCGGTTCGCACGGTGTGCTCTTCCCGCTCGTCGCGGCAGCCATCGGATTGCTCGCGTCGGTTATTGGCGTGTACAGCGTGAGCATGAAGGAAGAAGAAGATCCGATGCGCGCACTGAATCGTGGGTTCTATGTCACGGCGGCACTCGCAACGGTCGGCTTGTTCTTCGTCTGCAAATTCCTGCTCGCACCGGGCGCGCCCGACGTGTGGATGAAGTTCTTCTGGTGCGCATTGATCGGCGTTGCCACATCGTTCGGTTTCGTACTCGTCACGCAGTACTACACGGAGCATCGCTATCGCCCGGTGCGGTCGATCGCCGAGCAGTCGGTGACGGGTCCGGCGACGAACATCATCGCCGGTCTCGCGGTTGGTCTCGAATCGACGGCGCTTCCCGTGCTCATGATCTCCGCCGCGATTCTCGCGTCATACGCGGTCGGTGCGAACACTGGGTTGCCATCAGCGGGGTTGTTCGGCACCGCAGTGGCAACGATCGGCATGCTTTCCACCGCGGGGTACATCCTCGCGATGGACAATTTCGGACCGATCACTGACAACGCTGGTGGTATCTGCGAAATGAGCGGTGCGCCGAAGGGCATTCGCGAGCGCACGGATCGACTCGACGCAGCGGGCAACACGACGAAGGCGCTGACGAAGGGCTATGCGCTGGGTTCGGCGGGTCTCGCGGCGTTCCTTCTGTTCTCGGCGTACATCGACGCGGTCAAGTCGTACGGGGGCTCGATCGACTCGGTCGATATTTCAAATCCCGCGGTGTTCGTGGGCGGTATGCTCGGCGCGACACTCGTGTTCCTGTTTGCGGCGACCGCAATTCGCGCGGTTGGTCATGCGGCGTCAGTGGTCATCGACGAAGTGCGCCGCCAGTTCCGCGAGAAGCCAGGCATCCTCGCCGGCACGGATCGTCCGGACTACGCCGCGTGCGTCGACATCGTCACGCTCTCCGCACTGCGACGCATGGTTGTCCCTGGTGTCCTCGCCGTTGGCGGACCCATTACTGCCGCGCTGCTGTTCCGCACGCTGCCGATCGGCGCCGAAGCTGTCGCTGCATTCCTGATGATCGGCACAGTGGCCGGCATTCTGGTGGCGACGCTGCTGAACAACGGTGGCGGTGCGTGGGACAACGCCAAGAAATACATCGAGCTCGGCTCTCACGGCGGCAAAGGCTCCGACGCACACAAGGCCGCTGTCATTGGCGATACGGTCGGCGATCCGTTCAAGGACACGGCCGGTCCGTCGATTCACGTCTTGATCAAGCTGCTCGCCACGATCATGCTGGTCATGGCGCCATTCCTCGTGTAGGGATTGCGAACTGGGGACCAGGGACTGGAGGGGCCAGTCCCTGGTCCCAGTCCCGAGTGCCTACGTAAGGAAAGGCCGGCGTCGCACAGTTCCCACCAGCGCCGACACGGCAGCATTTGACGGCGCCGCCATCATCCCGGCGAATATCAGCGCGCGAACCTCGCGCCGCGAAATCTTCACATTGCCGCCGCGCTGAAGCATCGCGTGCGATCCCGTAAGCTCACGAAGCGTCGCGTACGCATAGAGCAACGGCAGAATACAGAACAACCGCACCGCGAGCGCGCGCCTCGGCACATGCAGCAGGTAGTCGCGCGCATCATCGAGATTCTTCCACGCCAACGTGATCAGTGAGGCGATCGCGGCGTGATTCGCGGTCTCAAATTTCGGATCGAGTATCGTCGCGTGACTGCTGCCGTGCGCGCGGAGCAGGTCTTCAGGAACGTAGATCGAGTTTTCCTTTTCGGCGTCGACCGCCACGTCTTTCAGAATGTTTACCGTCTGCAGCGCTTCACCGAACGCACGCGCGTCTTTCTTCAGCGTTTCGTACACACGATCGTTGACCGCGCCTGAGTGCTCGCGCCACAAATCGGTGAGCATGTAGCCGACTGTCCCTGCCACGTAGTAGCAATATTCCCGGTAGTCATCCAGGGTCTGCAGACGAATGCCGTCCGGATACACAAGGACGATCTTGCGCATGCCCGTGGCCATTTCGGTGACCCAGCGGCGGACGTGTTCGCGCGAACCCCCGGGAAGATCGCGCCAGAGCGTGAACACCTGTTCAGCGTGACGGACCAGCTCGACATGCGCGTCTTCGCCGTTCAGCGCCGATGCGACAGACTGAAAGTGTGCCGCCTCGTTCTCATTCACGAACGCGGTCAGCATCCGGTCCAGCAGTTGTCCCTTGGCAGCTGCCGGAAGGGAGCGATCATCTTCGACGGTGTCGGCGATGCGGCAGAGCAAGTACGCGCAGAGCACGGAGCGACCCAGTTCGCCTGGCAACAGCTGGATGCTGATCGCAAACGTCCGCGAGACAGCCGGAAGGATCCGATTGCAAAAGGCTTCAGCGTCGCGCAAACGATCGGAGGACATCGGCCCCAAGATAGCCGACGAACGGGACAGTCGCGGCAGATTCTCGCATAGCTTTCTTTCGTGGATCCGAGCCCTGCCATTCGAGGTGTTTGGCGAGACGATGCCGAGGCGCGCGCCGTGTATTCCGAAGCGGCGGGAATTCAGCGCATGCTTCCCGCGGTGGTTGCAGTGCCTGCGGATGCCGATGATGTCGTCGCCATCGTCCGCTGGTGCGCCGATGCGGGCGCGTCGATTACTCCACGCGGTTCAGGCTCATCAATGGCGGGTGGTGCGTTAGGTCCCGGGGTAGTTGTCGATCTCTCGCGTCTTTCGCGGATCATATCCATCGATGTCGCCGCACGAACGGCGATCGTTGAGCCAGGAGTAATTCTGGCATCGCTCAACGCCCGTGCGGCTGAGTATGGCCTTCGGCTCCCGGTTGATCCGTCGAGCGCCGCCTTCTGCAGCATTGGCGGAATGGCTTCCACGAATGCCGCCGGAAGCCGAACGCTCCGTTACGGACAGATGAATGCATGGATCCGCGGCGTCGAATGCGTATTTGCAGATGGTACGCGGGCGTGGATTCATCGGGGCCAGCCCTTGCCGACCCTGCCAGCACTGCACCGGTTCACGGCGATTGCTGCCGAATTGCAGGCGAGCCTCCGCGCGAATCCGAATCGTCGCTCCAGCCTCCGGAAAGACAGCTCTGGCTATGCACTTTCGACGTGGGCGCAGACAGGCAGCCTGGTCGATCTGCTCATCGGCAGCGAAGGAACACTCGCGGTTTTCACGGCACTGGAAGTCCAACTCGCTCCTGTTCCCGCGCATGCAGCCACGCTTGTTGGTGCGTTTTCGTCTCTTGAACAGGCAACTCACGCGGCGGCGATTGCGGCTGAGCTCAATGCCTCCGCGTGCGAGCTTCTCGATCGCACATTCCTCGACATTGCCCGCAAGGGCGGCACCCTCTCCGTGCCGGACGCTGAGGCAGTACTGATTGTCGAGATCGAGGAGGCGGAAAGCGCACGCGTCGCTGGTATGCTGACGGCACTCAGCGACGCGTTTCGCAAGGCCGGAGCGACCTCCGTTCAGACGGCAACCGACAAGGAGCAATCGCACAAGCTCTGGGAGCTGCGCCACGCAGCGAGCCCGACCCTCGCCGCGATGTCGGACACGCTGAAGTCGATGCAGGTCGTGGAGGATGGCGCCGTTCCGCCAGATCGCCTCGCCGAATACGTCACCGGTCTCCGCGTCGCGTTCCGAAAAACCGACATTCCCGGGGTGATCTTTGGCCACGCCGGCGATGGTCACGTCCACGCGAATGCGCTGGTGGACGTACGAGAACCCGACTGGCAGAAACGCCTCGAGAAGTTATTCCTGTACGCCGCAGCAGCAGTGGTCGCGCTCGGCGGCACGATGAGCGGCGAGCACGGCGATGGGAGGCTTCGTGCCGGCGCGCTGGCGCAGACCTGGCCGCCTGATGCCATCGACCGGTTTCGAGCTGTCAAGGATGCTTTCGACCCACACGGCATTCTCAACCCAGGCGTCAAGTTTGCGGCGCCCGACGCGCCACCCCTTGGCGCCGATATCAAATACGATCCGAGCCTTGCAGCTCTGCCAGCTGCGGCACGACGGGTGCTCGATCGGGTTCAGCGAGACCGTGCCTGGAACCGGTCGCGACTCGAACTGCTGGATGAGGAACGGGCCCGTTAGGTTCTACGCTCGTCCATTGGTCCATCTCGTCCATTTTGTCCGATCTTACTGTGGCTCTCTCTCTTATTGACGCACCGACCATTACCGTGATCAGTCGGCCTTCGTTCACCGAACCGACTCATCTTCCCGTGCAGTGGCTCGGTGAAGCGAGTGACGGTGAACGGCTCGCGGAATTCGCCGGGCGGCTATGCTACATGAGCCAGCGCAATCCCGCCAAGCGTCCGACCGGCGAATATCTCGAGAACATCAAGAAACAGGGGCACGGATCAGTGCTCGAGCACGCGAATTATTCCGTGTTGATCGAAGGAATCAGCCGTTCGCTCACGCACGAACTCGTGCGGCACCGCGCAGGTTGGGCGTATTCGCAGCTAAGCCAGCGCTATGTCGATGAGAGCGAGGCGCGTTTCGTCATTCCTCCCGCGATCATCGGCGACGCGAGACTGCTCGGCACGTGGAAAGAGCAGATGGAATCTGCGCAGCGCACGTACGTCGCGCTTGTCGACCAGCTCATGGAGAGTTACAGCTGGGTCGACGACAAAGTGCACCGGCGCAAAATGTCACGCGAGGCGGCGCGTGGTGTGCTCCCGAATTCGACCGAGACGAAAATCGTCGTCACCGCGAATGCGCGCGCATGGCGCACCATGCTCGAACTCCGCGCCGGTGAAGGCGCCGAACAGGAAATCCGGCGCCTCGCCGTGTTGCTGATTCGCACGATGCAGGCCGAAGCCCCGGCGTTCTTCTCAGACTTCGAGATCTATACTGCCGACGATCGGCGCGAAGCGGGCCGGATTGGGTACCACAAGGTGTGATTACTCGATTACTCGACTACTCGATTATTCGATTAGCGATTAGCGATTGGCGATTGGCGAATCGTCGATCGAGCATTCGACTAATCGATTAGTCGAGTAATCGAGTAATTGAGTAATTGATCACTCTTCCGCTTCCTCTTGTTTTTCCTTCGCCGCAGCATCGATCACCTTCTTCGCGGCATCGGGCGGCACGAATTCGTACGACTGGAATTTGCGCGTGAACGTGCCGCGTCCGTGCGTGATGCTCGAGAGCTTGGTGCCGTAGAGGTGAAGCTCCGCCTGCGGGATTGCCGCGCGGACGCGCGTGCCCAATCCATCGCCAGCGCTGTCCGTCCCGAGAATCTGCCCACGACGTGAATTGAGATCTCCCATGACGTCGCCGAGATAGGCGTCCGGCGTCGTGACCGTGACCGCGTCGATCGGCTCGAGCAACGCGGGTTTGCATTTCGCGGCAACTGTCTTGAACGCGAGAATGCCGGCCATCTTGAACGAAGCTTCGTTTGAATCGACGGAGTGGTAACTGCCGTCGTAGCACTCCGCGATGAAATCGACGACCGGGCAGCGCGCGAGAATTCCGCGCGCCGACGCCTCCTGAATTCCCTTGTCCACGGCGGGGATATAGTTGCGCGGAATGACGCCGCCGACAATTTCGTCTTCGAACTTGTAGCCGGAGCCCCGCGGCCCGGGACGCAGTCGGACCCAGCAGTCACCGAACTGTCCACGACCACCAGACTGCTTCTTGTGTCGCCCCTGGCCTTCGCCCTTTGCTGTCAGCGTTTCGCGATAAGGAATCTTCGGCACCGACAACTCGGCCTTCACGCCGAACTGCCGCGCCACGCGCGACATGGCGACTTCGATGTGACGCTCGCCGAGTCCTTCGACGATGGTTTCGTGCGTCTCCGGGTTGTAGTGCGTCTGGAACGTTGGATCCTCGTCATGCAGTCGGTGCATCCCCTGCGACAACTTCTCTTCGTCGTTGCGCGACACGGCGCGCACGGCATAGCTGACCACGGGATCCGGAAAATCGATCTGCGGCATGCGCACCGGATGCACCTTCGTCGAGAGCGTGTCGTTCGTGTGCGTATTGTGCAATTTCGCGACGCACCCGATATCGCCCGGGTAGATGCGCTGGACTTCGACGCGTTCTTTCCCCTGCGGAATGGAGAGATGCACGAGCTTCTCCGCTGTGTCGCGCGTCGCGTTGTACACCTCCTGCCCATTGAGAACGCTGCCGCGGAATGTCCGGAAGAATGACACGCTGCCCACGTGCTGTTCAGAGATCGTCTTGAACACCAGCGCAGTAAATGGATCGGCTTCGTTGGGATGGATCTCGATCGTACGAGTTCCTTCGCTTCCGGTGAAGGCATGCAATTCCTCCATCTCGTACGCGGATGGCATGAGCTGCACGAGAAAATCGAGAACGGTTCGCACACCGTACGTGAGCTGCGATGAACAGCACAGCAGCGGAAAGAGGTCAGCCTTTTTCATGGCCTCTTTCATCGCCGACATCTCCTCATCGCTCGTGAACTGTTCGCCCCCGAAGAAGCGCTCGAGCAGCGCATCGTCGGTGGACGCAATCGTCTCGACGAGTTCCTGATGGTACTTCTCGAACCGCGCCATCTCGCTCTCGGGGATTTCCGTTTCCGTGGATTCCCCTGCCTTCGTGCCGGCGGAAAAGAGATGCGCCTTTTTCGTGAACAGATTGATGATGCCCTTGAATCCGCCGGGACCGGCGCCGATCGGAATTTCGACGGGCACGACTTTCGACGTCAGGTTCGCCTTGATGGATTCGTACGCGCGATCGAAATCGGCGTGTTCCTTGTCCATCATTGCCACGACAAAGAGCACCGGATCCTTTCGGCGGATCGCCTCGCGGAACATTCGCTCGGTGCCGACTTCGACTCCGCTGGTTGCGCTTACGGCCAGCAGCGCTCCGTCAGCCGCAGCCAGTCCTGCCACCGCATCACCCTGAAAGTCCAGAAATCCCGGGGTGTCGATCAAATTGATCTTCGTGTCCTTCCATTCGGCAAACGCGCATCCGAGGGAAATCGAGTAGCCGCGCTCGATTTCCTCCTGGGAGGTATCTGTAAGCGTGGTGCCTTCCTTGATCGTTCCGTGGCGTTTGGAAGTCCCGGCGACGAACGAAAGAGCGTCCACCAGGCTCGTCTTTCCGCTGGAACCGTGTCCCACCACAGCCACGTTCCGGATTTCATTGCTTTTGTATTCCCGCATCGCTCCTCCAGCGTCGCGCGGATGTGTCTACGGCAGAGGCCCGAGTCGAGGCGCGCTGGCCAGACCGGCGCGCAGCGATTGCTCGGTGAAGTCAGCCTCTCGGGCGTCGTCGCCCATTGCTAGCACCCGGATTGGCTGCCGGGCATCCGTAATGCACGCGAATACGATCGCATACTCCTGGCCATGCTGCGCTACCGCAGCGCTCCAGAGGCGCCGCTCATCATCCGCGAAGACGCGGTCTTCGCCGGGGTGCCTGCGTGGACGTTGGCCAAGTGAATAGGACAGCACGCGCACACTTGAAAATGGGTCGGGAGGGTCGCACAAGGGAAACGGCTTGTCAAGCAACAACCCTTCACTTCGAGGGAGAGGTGTGAGGGGAAGGGGAGGGCGCGGGGTGAAGGTGAGGCGAAGAATGAGGGGAAAGGGGGGCCAAAAAGAAAAGTGCGAGAGCAAACGCCCTCGCACTTCCCTTCAACTTCACTTCACCTTTAACCCTTCAGACTTCCCTTCCACTTCACACTTCTCCCTCGAAGACGAGGGACGTTTCTGACAAAGAAAGGTTGATCTAGTTGTCCTCTGCGTCGATGGTGAAGCCGTCCAGCTCTCGGAGCGTCTCCAAAAGCGATTCGGCACGAGCGGTACCGCTCACCCGCGCGGGTGACGGCAACGAGAACGAAATGGCACGCCGAGTTCCTTCGGGCCAATCAGGCATCGTCAGACCAGCAGCCAGGCGCCGGATCGCAACACCGCTCTCTTCGAGCAGACGTCGCGCCGTGATGAACAGCGTCTCAAGCGGAATCGCGAGATCCCGGGTGATCAGCTCTCCGGTCGATGCGTCGCGCCAGGCCGCATCGCCAACTGCACCACGCCCCGGCCACACGCCGAGGTGTCGAACGGAATCTGAGTGCACCCCTCCTGCCCGTCGGCCTTCAACGGCCGCGGCCAAGGCAAACGCCAGCGATTCCGGGCTGACGTCGCCATAGACTGTCACCACCTCGCGCTGCGGCCGTTCCGCTGTGAGCGGCGACGGCACGCTGTTCACGTGCGCGAGTAATGAAGCCTGGTCGGGGCGCTCCTCGAGCATCACGAGGACGTCCATTCCCCCTCCCATGTTTCGATGTTGAGCGATCACCGTTTTCCTCTGTAGTTATCCGGCGGCAGTGCAATGTTTCCAACAGAATTGCTGGAGATGCTTCGCACTACGCTTGATAGTACCCACCAGCGTTCAGACGGGTCACGGTGACTCTAGTCACAATCGCGTTTCAGCGCTCCTTAGTCGTCCGGCGGCGTCGTGTCGATGATGGGTTCAGGCATGCGCCCGCGCGAGCCGACAACGAGCGAGACCGTGAGTACTGCCGCGAGGCCGACGCGCGCGAACGTCGAGAGTCCGAGCGAGGCATCGGCGCGAATTGCGGCAAACCACGGAACCATTGCTGCGATTTGCCAAAGGAGAACTGTGACGAGCGCAGCGCGCACGCGTGTCGCGGTGCGCAGAGAACCGGAGAGCAGTACCGTCAGCGCGCCGAGTGCAAGCGACTGACCGAGGTGTACGATCAGTCCAACGCCTGCATCGCCGAGCACCGGAACTGTGACCTCGCGCACAACTCGACGGCCTACGCGTACGAACGGCAGCAGCGCGCCGCCGCGACCGCGACCGAACGCAAGGATGGCGCCCGTCGTTGCCGCAAACGCGGTGATTCCCGCCTCAAGAATGCGGGTAGCGCGGCCGGTGTTCATGACTGGGAAGGCGTAAACGGGAAGGTGGCGCGTGATATACGACCGCCGACAAACTAACGGAACGGTAGGCTCAGGCGTCTTTCGGACAGGACCAGTTTTGGAGACCGTTATGGGTATTCGCCCGTTCTTTATTGGTGTCGCGCTCGCGGGAACCGTGATTGTTCCGCAGCCGATTTCGCACTCTTCGCGTGAACAGACCGCCGACCAGCAGATTCGGCATGTGCTCAACCGGCTCGCGTTTGGTGCGCGCCCGGGCGACTACGAAAAGGTTCGGAAAATGGGCGTCGACGCGTGGATCGCGCAGCAGCTCGCTCCGGAAAAGCTTCCGGATCCGCAGGTTGCGCAGCTGATCGCGCAATTGCCGACGTATTCGATGTCGCCGGAAAAGCTGATCGAAGAGTTCCCGCGGCCGGACAAGAAGGAGCAGGCGGAGCTCCAGCAGAAGCTCGGCGCGGCGATGACGCAGGCTGACTCAGCGAGAATTCGCCGTCAGTATCAAATGGAGCGAAATGGCGGGCAGCAGCCGCGGGCAATGCTCCCTGAGCTGCAGGCGATGCGCGTAGGACGAGCCACGGTCAGCGAACATCAGCTCGAAGAAGTGCTCGTCGATTTCTGGCTGAATCACTTCTCAGTATTCGCCGGCAAGAACCAGCAGATGCGGTACTACCTCGGCGATTACGAACGCAACGTCATTCGACCGCGTGTCTTTGGAAAGTTCCGCGATCTTCTCGAAGCAGTCGCCAAGAGTCCGGCAATGCTTATCTACCTCGATAATCAGCAGAGCGTCGCTGACACGGCGCGCGTCAATTTGGCGACGTATGGCGGTCAGCCTGACCCACAGCGTCGCCGGGCAATCGTGGGACGCGGCGCCGTCATGGGGGCTCCGCTCCAGCAACAGATCCAGCGCCGGGCGTCAGGCCTCAACGAGAATTACGCGCGTGAGCTCCTTGAATTGCACACCCTTGGTGTTGACGGCGGATACACGCAGCACGACGTCACCGAAGTTGCGCGCGCACTGACCGGCTGGACAATCGTACCGCCGCAGGGACAGGCTGCGCGTGTCGCCTCGCGCTCCGGCGCCTATATCGAAGACCGTTTCATGTTTCGGCCCCAGACACACGATGCAGAGCCGAAGACGATTCTTGGGGTGAAGTTCAAGGGCGGACGTGGCATGGAAGATGGCGAGCAGGTGCTCGACATCGTGGCGTCACACCCGAGCACTGCGAAATACATCGCGAAGAAGCTCGCGATCAGGTTCATCAGTGATAGTCCGCCGCAATCGGTGATCGATCGCGCGGCAGCGACATTCACCCGGACGCACGGCGATCTGCGGGAAGTCGTGCGCACGATCGTGACGTCAGATGAGTTCTTCTCGGCAGCCGCGTACCGCGCCAAGGTGAAGTCACCGTTCGAAGTAGTGGTCAGCGCCCTGCGCGCCGTGAACGCGCCCGCCGATCCGTCACCGCGAACCGCACAGCTCACCGTCGAGCTGGGCCAGACCATTTTCGGACATCAGACGCCCGACGGCTGGCCGGAGACGGGCGACGAATGGATCAATACCGGATCAATTCTCAATCGAATCAACTTCGGTCTGACGCTCGCCGCTGGACGCGTGCCTGGCGCCAATCAGGCCTTCTGGCCGCTCCCTGAAGGGATTCGAAATCAGCCGAAGGAAGCGCAGGTCGATGCAGTCGTTACGGCGTTTCTCGGTGGTGAAGTCTCACCCGAGACCCGCGCGATTCTCATCTCGGGGAACAATCCGATGCTGAAAACGGCCGTAGATACGACGGAAAGTATGATGCGGCAACCACCCGATACGGCTGGTGTCACCGGACTCGATGCGATGGCGCTGCGCCGCGCGAGAGGTGGCCGGGCGTTCGGCCCTCTTCCGCCGCTCGACGGAGTTCCATTGATTGTTGGCTTGGCACTCGGTTCCCCCGAGTTCCAGCGGCGATAGCAACGCAAGTCGGTGAACCTGAGTCTCAATTTGTAGCGTGCAGCGTACAGCGTTCAGTGCCGAACGCGAAAACCTGTACGCTGTACGCTGACCGCTGAACGCTGAGGTCTTTTATGCAACGCCGGATTTTTCTCAAGCAGGGCGCATTCGCGCTCGTCACGATGGGGCTCAGCCCCACGTTCCTCCGCCGCACCGTACTCGGCATGGATTTGCCGAACGTTGCGAAGGGCAAGATTCTGATTTGTCTCTTCCAGCGCGGAGCAGCTGATGCCCTCAATGTCGTCGTGCCGCACGGCGAAGCCGAGTACTACAACATTCGTCCGCGCATTGCGATTCCACGACCGAAGTCAGGCGCGCGAGACGCGGCGATCGATCTCGATGGTTTTTTCGGCTTGCATCCTTCACTGTCATCGCTCGAGCCGATTTACAAGCGCGGAATGCTCGCGCCGATTCACGCCGTTGGCAGTCCGAGCTCTACGCGCTCGCACTTTGATGCGCAGGACTACATGGAGTCTGGCACGCCGGACAACAAAGGCACATCGGACGGCTGGCTGAATCGGTATCTCGCGACGTGTGGCACATGCGAAGCGCACAAGTCGCCGTTCCGCGGCGTGAGCTTCGCGGCGCAAACACCGCGCATCATGCAGGGCGAGAGCGAAACGGTGGCGATGAACTCGATCGAAGAGTTCAGCGTGCGCGCGACCGGCACGCAGGTGCAGCGCCTGGAGTCGCTGTATCGCACCGGCAGCGCCGATCTCGTGCACGGCGCCGGAACCGAAATGTTCGACGCCGTGAAGATGCTCAAATCCGCGAATCCCGCGCAGTACGCGCCGCAGAACGGCGCGACCTATCCGCGCACGCAGTTCGGTGCTCGTCTTCGCCAGATCGCGCAACTCGTGCGCGCTGACGTCGGACTCGAAGTCGCATTCGCCGACATTGGCGGATGGGATACGCATGCGAACCAAGGCGCGGCAACCGGCCAGCTCGCCGGACGTCTCAACGAATTCGGGCCGGCCATCGCGGCGTTCGTGCAGGATATGGGCGATCGCATGGAAGACATCGTGATTCTGTCAATGACCGAATTCGGTCGCACGGCGCGCGAGAACGGCAACTCAGGCACCGATCACGGCCACGCCGGTTCAATGTTCGTCATCGGCGGTCCCGTCAAAGGCGGCAAAGTCTACGGCAAGTGGCCGGGACTCGCGCGAGAGCAGCTCTACGAGGGGCGCGATCTCGCACTCACGACGGATTTCCGTTCAGTGTTCAGCGAAGTTGTCGCGAAACATCTTGGCGGAACGAGCACTGAGAAGTTGTTCCCAGGGTTCAAGGCAGGAGACGCGCTGGGACTTCTCTAGGGAATAAACCGAGTACTCGGGTACTCAATTACTCGAATGTCGAGTACTCGGCTACTCGAGTTGTTCGAGTACTTGAGTACTCGGCTTATTCCCGAAGCGCTGCCAGCGCCGCTTCTATCGCGTTCCTCTGTGCGCCGGGCTGGGCCCTTGTCAGCAGGTCTTTGAACGTCGCAACCGCGAGCTGAAGCGCAACAGGGTCGTCTTCGGTACTCGCCAGCGAGGCCGCGTTATCTGCGAGTGCAGCCTTGGCGAGATCGTCAGCTGGGAATCGTTTGCTGACCTGTTCCCAGCGCGACACGCGCTCGCGCAGCACTTCGGCGGTGAGTGCCCAGAGGTGCCATGCTCCACGATTGGTGGGATCGGCCGCTATTGCGCGCGATGCGAGCCCGCCGACAACATCGGGTCCGCGACCCGCCAGCCAATAGGCATTCGCGAGAATGACCATCGCCCGCGCATCATTCGGGCGGACCGCGACGATCGATTCGTAAACGGGTCCGGCAACTTCGGGTATATCTCGGTATGGTTCGACGGCAGCCGCCAGTGACTCCGGATTCCGTTCGTGCTGCTGAACGATTGAACGCAGTCGCGAGAGCAACCGCGGCATGTCCCCCGACTGGCGATAGTCCGCCACAACTGTAGCTATCTCTTTTGATGGATCTGCAGCGCTTGAATTCATTTCGGGAAAAATAGCAGCGATGCCGTCACGCGCAGTTCGTATTCTGACCACGTGCAGCGACGCCGACATGGTTCGGCGCGCCGCTGCGTCGCTCCCGGGCGAAGTAACGGTGGATGTGATTTCCAGCGACGCCATACGCCGGGTGGAGGGAGCCGACTGCCTGGTCGTCAGTCTTGCCGACGATGCCAGAACGGCCCGCGCCACGGGTTTCGACGGTGCCATAATCGTGTTTGGGTCGCCGCGGAGTTCCGATGAGGTTGCCTCATTTCGTTCGCAGGGCACCCACTTCGCTGCGATCGGAGATGGGGACGCGTTGTCGTCCGCGCTCGCACACGCGATTGCAACCAACAATGATGCATCCACGGCGGTGGACGCATCGGTGGCGCGCATGCGGCGCCTGATTGCCGCGGGCGAGCTTGCGGTTGCACTTCGCCATTCCCTGAACAACCCGCTGGCGGCGTTAATGGCCGAAGTTCAGCTGCTGCAGCTTGAAGCCGTCGATGACGACACCCGCGCGGCCGCCGGGAGAATGCTCGAACTGGTGCGGCGGCTCACGGAGGTGTCCCGATCGCTGGAATCCGTACGCGACCGGTAACAGAATGTGATAGCGGCCCGCTTGCGCTTCTGACTGACTGCACCCATACTGAAAGCAGTACTCGGGATGTGAAGTACCCCGAATGACCATGGCGTCGGGAGTTGAGCAGGCAGAGTTCCCCGCCACCATACGAAACAAAGAACCACAGTTGTCGGTACACCGTCTTGCGTGTGGTCCCGCATGCCGGATGCCGGCGTGAGGTGCGCGGAGCACCTCAAATACCGAAAAAATCACAACGCGCGTCACAGCGCCTTTTATCAAGCACGCAAAAGTATTCGTGCGTCCAGTTCACACACACTCGTGAAAGAAGTCCGTACATGAACGAACGTCGTCGTCCGTTTCGCCGCGGTCGTGGCCGATCACGCCCCAGCAATCCCGCTGATCAAACCGAAACGCCGCCGGAGTCTGGCGGCGAAGAAAATCCCTACCGCGAAACAAGCAGCGAGGCGCCGCCGCCCGAAGCAGTCGTGGCCAGCCCTCCCGCGGAAGCTCCGCCACCGGCGCCTGAAGCGCCCCCGGCCGCACCCCCAGCGGACGGAATGCAACCAGTAGAAGTGCGACCGCACGGTACGAACGGCAACGAGCCATCGTCGCATGACAACCATCGTTACGATGGCGGCGGTCGATTCGATCCGCGTCACCATCGTCGCGGCAGAGGAAGACAGCGGCGAGGTCGTGGCCGTGATCGGGATCGCGATCGGAATCGTGGCGATGGTCAGCCGCGCGAACAGCGCGAGTTCCGCGAGCAGGTTCCGTCGACGCCGATTGTCCCTGATACTGATGTCAGCGGGTGGTTTGATCTCGTGCGCGACGCCGGGTTCCTCAGACAGCCTGGTAACAGTTACCTCGCAGTTCCCGGCGACCCGTGGGTTCCGCAGAATCTCATTCGGCAGTATTCGCTGCGCCGCGGGGATCTCGTGCAGGCGCGCGCCGGCAAAGACAATCGCGGTCGCATCACCGTCGCAGAAATTACGTCCATCAATTCGCTTCCCCCCGAGGAAGCCACGAAGCGCGTCGATTTCGCTTCACTCACGGCGTCGTATCCTGATCGCCGTCTTACGCTCGAAACCGGGCGTCCGGCAAAAGCAGGTCACGAGCTCACGCGTCGCGCGATCGATCTTATCGCGCCGATCGGCTATGGCCAGCGCGCGTTGATCGTCGCGCCAGCACGTGCGGGCAAGACCACGCTGCTGCACGCCATCACCGAAGGCGTCGCCCTCAACCATCCGAATGCAGTCCTTCTGATTCTTCTTGTGGACGAACGTCCGGAAGAAGTCAGCGAAGCGATTTCGTGGGGCGTCGGCGAAGTGATTGCGTCGAGCTTCGATCAGCCCGCCAAGCGTCACGTCGAGGTCTGCGACATGGTGCTTGCGCGCACGCATCGCCTCGTCGAGCTGGGCAAGGACGTCATCATCGTGCTCGATTCGCTCACGCGCATGGCGCGTGCGCACAACACAGCCGAGCGCGGCACAGGTCGCACGCTATCGGGCGGTCTCGATTCGTCGGCGATGGCGAAGCCGAAGGCGTTCTTTGGTTCGGCGCGCAACATCGCGCCGCAGCATGGCGGTGGATCAGTCACGATCATTTCCACGGCGCTCGTCGAGACCGGCTCGCGCATGGACGACGTGATCTTCGAAGAGTTCAAGGGCACCGGCAACTGCGAGATCAAGCTTGATCGTGCGCTTGCAGATCGCCGCATCTTCCCTGCGTTCGACATCGCAACGAGCGGCACGCGTCGCGAGGAGAAGCTGTACAAGCCCGAGCAGATCGAAGCGATCTATACGTTGCGACGTGGCCTGCAGCAGATGCCGCCGCAGGCGGCGATGGAGTGGCTGATCAAGCGGATTGCTGCCACGCCGAGCAATGATGCGCTATTGGCTGGGCTGTGATTCGGGTGGCGGCCTCCTGGTTCGTGCCCCACTCGAGGGAGATCGCGTTCGTGCCGAGCGCATCTCCATATCGCACAAACACTGTTCGTTAAAGGCCTTGTCCCCACTTGGCGCCGACGAAGGGGACGCCCTGATGGGCGTGATGGTGCCCGCGACGATCTTCACGATTTGCACCGTTTCGATCTATGAGATGGATCGCATGCGAGCCGATCGTGTTTGGTCCATCAGCGTGTGATGTCCGTGGCGTGATCCGTGGCAAGGGTGTCGACGGGCTCGCGTGTTCCAACGCTGACCCACCGAGTTGCGATAGAGTTCTGGAGCCCTTCATCGGAACAGCCACATGTTGTGGACGCTCGCAGCTTCACTGTTTCTGCAGCAGGCAGCCACATCCCCGCAGGCAACGATTGCTGAAGCCGCCTTCGTCGATAGTCTCGAGGCGGCGGAGCTGCGGTTCTTTCACGAGTGGGGCCAGCTGTGGCACGCGAGTGAGTTAAGTCGCCACCAGGTTGTTGGGCAGTTTCAGGGTCCACAGGGTGGCAACATGTACCGGCGTGACGGTGGCGACGCCATACTGCCGGTTTCAGGCCAGATATACCAACGGGCGCGCGAAGACAACGCGACCTGTTTTTCGAATGAAAAGGCGCTATGGGCTTCCCGGCATTTGATTCCGAGCCGGAGCAGCGTGCACGGCGCCTGCCCGAGCTGGCTGTTCAGTCCCCTCGAAACAGTGGACGAGCGGGACGACATCGACGGCGGACTACGCAGTGAATACCGCGCCGCTGCACGAGCTGCACGCCGGTCAGTCGCCGAGGTGTTCGTCGCTGCCAGCGCGAGATTTCCGCGCAATGACTGGATTATTGGTCAGGCGGTACGTCTCCTCGTCGATGCACGCAATTTCGATGTCGCGCAATCAACCGCAGAGGCGTGTGCAGCCACGCGTTGGTGGTGCGGTGTTCTGCGGGGCTATGTCCTTGGTGCGCGTGCCCAGACTATCTCCGCTGAAAATGCATTCCGTACGGCGATCGAACACATGCCAGCGGACCTGCGTTGCCGCTGGACTGATGCCGCCGTATTGCTTGATTCGCTCGCGCGCTCAGCCTACGCAGCGGTGCCCTGTCAGCAACGGGACTCGCTAGATCGAAACCTGTGGTGGCTGACTGATCCGTTGTACTCTGTCCCAGGCAATCCGCGCCTTGTCGAGCACTACACGCGCCAGACTCTTGTCGCTTTGCATTCGGCTCTCGATCGTGACGAGCGATTCGATTGGCGGCCGGAGTTAGGTGGTGACGCTTTGGCGCAGATGATTCTTCGCTATGGTTGGCCTTCTTACACGTATTGGGGAGGCGAGCTCGCGGAGCGAGGGCACAACGACTGGCTCGCTGATAATCCAACCGGATTCAAGAAGACGTACACGACGTTCGAGTACGATGCTGGCCGAGTACATCTCTTTCCGTCGTTCAGCGCTCTGCAATCGCCGCTTCGCGCGACCGCCGCCGACTGGATGCTGCGTGATCCCGCGCCTCCGGCTGATCCAAACACATCAGCGTGGTGGCCACAGGAACATTTCGCAGCGCCGGTCGCGCAGCTGTCCGGGCTGCAACTTGCAGCGCTCAGGCGGCACGACAAGGTGCTGGTTGCTGCCGCAGTGGATATCGACTCGGCGTTCGCCCGCAGCGTCGGGAGTTCGTTGTTGAACCGAGCGATGTTTGTGGGAACGTTGCTCATGACCGATCACGCCGACTCCGTCGATGTGATCGCTCGAGGACGCGCGGGCCTTGCCAGTACGCTGGTGCTCCGGGGTACGGCCACGTCGCGGGCCGCACTGTTGGGCGTCGAAATCGCGGGAGACTCGGCCCGCAGTGTTATTCCGGCTCGCACACGCTTTGGCGTGAGTCCCCCTGCGACGCTTGCGACGATGCTTCCAGGGGAGGTCGCGATATCGGAACCCGTTGTGCTGCGCGCGCCTGCAGGCGACGCGCCCCCTCCACTCGACGCAGACAGTGCGCTGGCACTCATGCTCGGCTCGACACGTATCGCCACAGGTACGAAAGTCGCTGTGTACTGGGAGACGTATGGATTTCAACCTTCCGACTCGGTGACGGTTGCGTTGTGGATCGAGCGATATACGCAACAAGGCTTCATGCGGCAACTCGGAATTGCATTCAAAGTGGCAACCGATCTCAACACTCCGGTTGCCAATACGTGGGACGAAGTCAGCTCGAATATCGGGAGCCGATTGATTCCGGGACCCGTTCCCATCATCGGCCGAAACGTCGTGCTCGATATCTCGAAACTCCCGAAGGGGGATTACTGGCTGGAGGTAGCGGTCGGCAAGCGCGGGCAGACACCTGTCCGCGCGCGTCGCTCGGTGACGATTCAATGATGCGCGTACTGTGTGCTGCATCCGTCGCGACCTTGCTCGCGAGCGCCCCTGTCGCGGCGCAGGTCTCTGCATCACTCAGCGCAGAACAACTGCGCACTCGCTCGCTCGCGTTCATCAATGCATCGATCACGGGCGAGAAGGCCGACGCGCCTGCTCATGCGAAGTCGGCACAATACATCATCGAACAACTCGATTTGCTCCGTACCGCAACGCTTCGCCCAGCCGGCGACAGAGGGAAATGGTCGCAGCCGGTGCCCTTGGTCAGTGTTCGAGTCGACAGCGCAAAAGCTCGCCTCACGGGGTTCAAGAGACCACGAGCGGACCATATCGCGTATGCCTTCGACTTCTTGCCGATGCTCGGCGCACTCGGATATCCGTCAGCCCTGGATAGCAGGATCGAGGCGGCGAAGATTGTCACGGGAGGCACGCTGGGTCCGAAAGCAATCGATCCGGCCCTCGTGCGCGACAAGATTGTTGTGTTCTCTCCGCCTGTCAGACCCGATGGACAGCCCGACTACCAGCTGTGGGCGCACGCTGACCTGTTGGCGCGATACAAAACCGCGGCGGCGATACTGGTCGAGAGTCTCGAGCTGATGCCGCGATCCGTTATCGCGCGCATCAACGACCCATGGCTCGAGCTGCCCATGCAGCCGAGGTCCGAAGCACCACTCCCGCCCGTGATTGCGGTGAGTCGCGCCGCTGCCGTCGTGCTCGAAGACGAACACAGTCCCGACGTGCCCGGGAAGGTTTCGTTCGCATTGTCAACGCGGCGAGATGCCTCGACCGTGGCGGCGCAAAACATTGTCGCGACGCTTACCGGTCGTGATGCTGCAGTGAGTCGTGAGATAGTTGTTCTTTCGGCTCGTTACGACGCCGACGGCACGGGAGCGATGGCAGTGTTGGCGATCGCGGAAGCCCTGGCGAGATCTCCAGTCCCACCTCGCCGCTCTGTCGTGTTTCTCTGGACGATTGGTGGAGCACGAGGCGAGGCTGGTTCGAGCTGGTTCATGCAGCACCCGCCAATTGCGCTGAATGAGATTGTCGGCCATATCGACGCAGGCATGATAGGCGAAGGTCAAACGGCGGTTATGAATATCGGGTGCCGCGGCGACGCGCTTCGACTGGGCGGACGTGAGAGCATGGAAGTTCTTTTCGGGCCGACAACATACGGCGGCCTTTTTCAGCAGGTTGATTACGCTCGCTACGCGACAGCTACGCAATCGCTCGCCGCGCTCGTGACGGAGATGGCAAATGGCGCTCGCCGTCCGGTCGCGGACGGCTGTGCGCGGTGACGTTTCCTGCTTTATTCCTTTGCGTATGCACGAACGCCGGGAACAGGTCGCCAGCAGACCACAGATCGAATTCGATCAGGCCCGACCCGCCGGTGGCGCTAAGATCGGAGCGGTCAATGCCGCGCCGATTACGCGAGGCGAACGGGTGCGACGGCGGTTCATCACCGTGGGACTTCTCCTTGGGAGTCTCGTCCTCGGAGGAATGCTGTCAGCCATTCCGCGACCTGAGCGTGAGATACCGAGAGTGGTAACGCTGCAGGGGCGGGGTGGGCACACTGCCCGTCCAATGCAGCTGACCGAGACGGGCTACGGATTTCCTTTCAGGATCTGGCTGAAACAGGCCGGCGAGGTGAGACACAACTCACCGACATACGTGAACATCCAGGCCAAGCCGCAAGGCGTGCTCTTCAACGTGCTAACGGCTGGCTTGGGTCTTGTTGCGTTGACGAGCATGCGGCGGCGGAGGAAAGCGAGTCGGTTGTTGCGGTAACGCCGTTCGCTTACTCCGCGAGCTCCTTGCACAACTCGACAAGCGGCACGGCTTCGACTTCCTCATTCAACGGGAAGCGTTCCGTGCCTCCATACACAATGACGCGCCGTTCCGGCTTCACTGTATCGCACGCCGCCGGAAAACCCGGCTCGAGCTTTGGCGCGAGCCCGCGCTTGATCTCGATAGCCCACGGCGTGCGATGGCCGGGAATCCTGAGAAGGAGATCGATCTCCGTGCCGGTCGCCGTCCGAAAGAAGTGTGCGTCAGTCCCGGCAGGCGCCGCGGCGATGATCGACTCGATCGCGAGACCCTCCCAGCTTCCACCTGATACCGGATGCGATAGCAGCGCTTCGCGGTCGCTCACACCCAGCAGCGCGTGAACGATCCCGCAGTCGCGTACATACACCTTGGGCGATTTGACCAGTCGCTTGCGTGTATTCGCGTGCCACGGCGTGAGTCGTCTCACGAGCAACAGATCCACGAGCAGATCGAGGTAGGAAGCAATGGTCTTGCCATCCACGGCGAGCGCGCGCGCGAGCGCGGCGGCATTCAGGAGTCCGCCCTGCTGGTGGGCGAGCATTGTCCACAGTCGGCGCAGCGTTTCCGCGGGAATGCGCGGGCCGAGTTGCGGGACGTCGCGCTCCAGATACGTGCGGATGAAGTCCATGCGCCACCTGAGGCTCGCGGCATCAGACGTCGCAAGGAGGCTGTCAGGGAAGCCGCCGCGCAACCAGAGCGCATCGAGGCGCTTGCGGCCGACCTCGCCGGCATCGAGCGGCCCAAGCTCCAGGTATCGAATGCGTCCAGCCAGCGATTCGCTCGATTGTTTGAGCAGGTCTATCGACGCCGAGCCGAGCACCAGGAAACGTCCGCGGCCGCGCCCGCTGCGCCGTCCTTTGTCGATGAGGCCACGAAGACTGTTGAAGAGGTGCGGCGTGCGCTGAATCTCATCTAGGATGACGAGCTTGTCGTCGTGCTGTTCGAGGTAGGGCTCGGGCTCCGCGAGTTTGGCGCGGTCCGTCTCGGATTCGAGATCCAGATATAGAGAAGGCCGCCCGTCGGCGACTTCGAGCGCGAGCGTGGTTTTGCCGGCCTGTCGCGGGCCGAGGAGGGCCACGGCGGGGGCGTCGGAGAGGGCGGTTTCAAGATCGGCCAGAAGGCGCCGCGGAATCATACTCTGCAATTATGGAGTGGAGTTCCAGATTTGCAAGGCAGGTTGCATACGGAGCTGACTCCGCATCGGGAACGTTTCGGGTTGTGGCCACGGACAGAAAGGACGGCCGTGGTTCCGACACTTTTATCGAATGGAGTTACAACCGAAGCGATTTTGAAGGTGCGTCACGCGCGCCGGTGCGCATGGCGGTATCAGAGTTTGATAGTTCTCTCGTCGTATGACAGGCGCCAACGATTAACGGTGACAGCGTTGATGTATCCTTGTCGCGTGTCATCACCGATAAATCGGTTGTCGTGCGACGTTGCATAATCGTTGTTGGTTCGCCGCGGCAATACCACGCCGCCTGCCGTCCTGGCTGAGCTCGGTTCGCAGTATGCTGGATTGCTAAGCGTTAAAGGCACACCAAGCCGCTCTATTCGATCGTAAATGCACGCTGCCCTGACACGACGGCTTGTCCGCGCATTCCAATCGATACTTCGAGCGAATATGTCCCCGGTGAAACGTCTCTGAGATCCAGCGTCACAGCACGATGCTGAATGGTGCGCGATGCGCTGGTGGTACGCGTGAGTTGGCGGGGACGAGGTTCGATCCACGAAATAGCCGTCGCGGCGCGTGAATCACCTGCGAGCCGAAGGGCAACAGCAACCCGGCGCGCCGCGCCCGGCCGATCGAGACGAGACAAGCGCAGCGTGACTTCAACTGTATCGTCATTGGAGAACCCGTAGCTCTCCCAGTACACGCCGACTTGCTTCGTGTCCTTGAGATGGGTGTACCCCAGCATTCGCTCGAGCGCGGTGTCCGGATCGGCGACGAGATCACGCCCTGACGGCGGCGGCTCAATGAGCACCGGATCGGACACGGCGAACTCGCTTGGCTTCATCATAGCAATCGTTGACGGCGGCGTGACTCCGAATCTCGTTCGCGCATCGGCGCCCGTCGCCTCCCGGGACTGCAGCTCAAAACTCAGGAGCGTCGGCTCGGCGGACATGACACCACGCACGAGTGCGCGCGGGCCAGCCTCAATATTCTGCAGGCCGAGTTGGACCAGCACGTCTGGCGATGGAGAGCGCATGAGTGTCGCGCTGTAGTGGCCACGTGCAATGGCCGAGTCGCCTCGGTCGGCTGCGATCGCAACGTCAATGTGTTCCTCGCGTCGCAACATCACGAACTGAAAATCGGAGAGGACCATCAACGCGCGCGATCGTTCCATGTGCTCCACTGGCCACCAGCCGATGGCGCGCGTCTGCGCCTTGCGGAATTCCATGGATTGTACGATGGCGCCGGTGTCGTCGTACACCAGAGCTGGAAACCGCATCGATGCTGGCGGATTGATTGACCACTGCTCGTCCGTCGCCAGAAGCGGCTTCGTGATCGCCTCCCACGATGGGACGGTGTGTATGCGCCCCGGCGTGTATTCCGTCGTTATGAGTGGATGATCAACGGCATCCGAGGAGTCCATCGTGCGGCGTCCCATGAAGAACATGTGAGACGGCCACCCATATCTGACGATGAGTTGACGCGCGGCATCGCCGCCTTTGTCGGGACTCCAGTTGAATCTCTCACCCTTTGGCAGCGTTGACTGCAACAGGAGGGAGACGCGTCGCGCGTAATGCTCCACTCGCCTCTCGTTTCCGGGTTCGGACCAGAGAGGATCGGATAACCACCACAGCGTACGGTTGAACGTGTCACGCTTGTCGCAGGGCGTGTCTGCGTATGCTGTGCGTTTGGCCGAATCCACCAGCGCCAACACATCCTCCCACCCACAGCGTTGTGCCGCGGGAATCTGATTCGCGGCCACGGCAAACGCGGAGTCAGCGGCCGCAATCTCACCGCGGTGGTGAAGGACGAACCCTGTGAGCGCAGCGCACCACCACGCGTCGAGGCGGCACTGTCTCGCGATCGCGAGCGCTTCGTTTGTTGCGTCTGGTCGCCGGTACGCCTGGTCAAGCCGAAACCGAATGCGCTGGCCGAGTATCCAGCTGTCGCCGGGAAGTTCCTTAGCTGCCGCATCAAGCTTCATCAGCAGTGTGTCGCGTTTGACATACATGCGGTCCTGCAATGAAGGCGCGAGCGCGGAATCCATGTACACGCTCATGCTCGGGGGCCGCCATCCCAGCACCAATGGCCAATTCGGGCGCCGGCAGTACGAGCTTGTCTGACTGAGAATTACGTGTTCAGACCATTTGATCTCGCGCGGGTTGATCATCGTTCCGGGCATGCATCCGGTCCACGGACCGAGACGTGGAATGTTTGCCTCATCGATTGCCGTAGCCCACTTCTGCCCTTTGCGCGTTCCATCGTCCCAATTGTTATTTCCCAGCCACTCTTCGCGCCACTTCCACACGAATGCCTGTGCGGCGTTTGCGGCTGCCGACAGAGTCCGGATCGAATCAGCTTGTGTGCGGACGCCCTGAGCGGCACCGTCGGCGGAAATCACCGCCGACAACACAACGATCGGTGGCAAGTGTCTCAAATTCATCTTGTCGACAACGGTTTGTGTCCGAGATGCGCCCGTGCGATCCGGACGCCCGTCGAGTCCGCCGCAATCATGTACACGGCGTCGTTGGTGCCAAACCCTGCGACGGAATACCCGGGCGCGAGCAGTGCACGCCAGCTGATGATTCCTTTGCGATTGACTACGTCGTAGATGAGTCCGCCGACGGTGGGGTAGAGGCTGGTCGTCGGTGGAATCCAGAGGTTGCCGGAGCTGTCAACGCGCCGTGATCCGATCCGCACAGGCGGGTAATAGTTCGGCAGCTTATCGATTCCAATCAGCTCGAACTGATCATGCATTTGCGCGCTGGACGCGTTTGGTATCGCGCGAAGCATCGATGCTTCGGTGGCTGCCTGCGCGGAGTCCAAAAGGCGTTGCTTTGCTTGTTCATCGAGCTTCCGCCAGTCGAATGGAAGCTTTGCCGAAGAAGTGCGGGTCCCGTCGGGATGAATCCAGTCGATGTGGTAATCTCGCCCGCGTACGATGGCGACCGTTCCATCCGGAAGAATGGCCCAATCATCATGCACTGGTGCCGGATTGATTGTCGTGTGAAGAATCTGGCGCCCTGATGACAACATCATCGGCGCGCGCGTCACGCCTCCAGAGGCCACGACGCCGAGGGTATCGATAGTTCGAGTATCGAAGTTCGCGCGCACGATTGCGCACGAGTCCACGTCCTTCGCATACAACCGCAATCGCGGATTGACCAGAGGATCAGCAGGCACGATCGGCACGCGATAGAGCAGCCTTCCCTGCGGGTCCAGCACAGGCTGACCCGAGATGAGACCCAGCCAGTCAGTGCCGGGGGGAAATGCAATCGTCCGAATGACTGACGCATTTGCGTCGAGCACGAGGAATGCATTCGATGCATTGTCGAGAAACAGTGCGGAGTCTCCCCAGTACGGGATGAGCAGTGATGCTTGCTTCCCGTATTTGAAAGTGCCGCCGTCGGGGCCCGCGATCAAAGTGGATGATGCGAGAGTTGGATCAAACAACCGCAGCGAGTGTGCACCGACGTCGTTCACAAGCACTCGCCCATCAGAAAACACCTTGATGGCGGAAACGGTCGTCAGCGGCTCGTCTGTTTTTGCTTCGATTGCGTCGAGCGCGAAGACCGGAATCGCTGCTGAACGGGCGGCTATCGAAGTATCTGGAGGAACCGCTGCGGGTTTTGTTTCTACGAGCGATTTCAGGACAGGTATGTTGCGCACGATGTTGTGCACTAAACGACCGCTGGCGGCGGATAGCCCTTCCGGACTTACTGACAGCGTAAGCATCAGTGCAATGACGGCAGCAACGGCGATTTTTGTGACGACGATCGCTCTTGAACGCGCGGGCTCGGCCTGAAGACCGGGGCTCGGCAAGAGAACGCGTTCACCAGCCGATCGATCTGCAAGTATGCGCTCGAGGAGCGATTCCGGCGCAGCCGGCAAGTCAAGTGTACTTGCCGTTGCCGACAGACGACGTACAAACCGTAACGATTCCTGGCATCTTACGCACGATCGCAGATGACCGGCGACCGCATCGTGTCGTCGCGGCGTTAGTTGATTCGCGTCAAATGCGACGAGGGTCGCCTGCCCCGGGTGGATCAATGACAAGTTCATGAATCGCGTTCCAGCCATGCGCGAAGCTGTCGCACGGCACGCCGGTAACGGACGCGTACGGCGCCCTGAGAAACCCCAAGAAGCTGGGCAGTTTCCGCGTGAGACCTGTCCTCGATTTTCCGCAGGACAAAGACAACGCGGAGCGATTCGGGAAGCCGGGCGATCGCCGCCTCCAGATCTGTCGCGGTCCATGGATCGTGCGGAGGCGCGGGGGCGTTCGCGTCTGTGGGCCAATCATCAATGAAGCGCTCACGTCGTCGGCTCGCCCGCATTTTCATAAGGGCTATGCGTACCGCGACGACGCGGAGCCATGGATAGAACTCGCTGCGATGCTCGTATGATCGCAGCAGCTCCGGAAGGCCGAGGAACAGATCGTGAACTATGTCTTCTGCGTCTTGCTGTGATCCGGTGAAGGATCTGAGCATGCGAAGTAACTGCGCCGTGTAACGCCGGTAGAGTGTTGCGATGGCGTCGGAGGACCCTTGTCGTGCACCGGCAATTGCCGGCTCGTCGGGATCGTCGCCTGAACTCAACCCGGCTACTGCCTTGGGGGCTTGCCGAATAGGCACTTAGGCGCGCCAGACACTACGAGAGTGCGTCACGAATAATGAATGTCACGGCGACATGGAAATGTTACATGTAGCCTTCGGCTACCTGTTCTCTTACCAGTCGCTGTAACATGCCGGCGGCGCGCGCCTGAAAAGCGCGTTTGGCTCGTTTATCTCGTTCCGCGACGTCCGACCGGTCCCAGTCGATCCCGAAACCACGTGGCGAGCGCCGGTTCGCTTACCCGGCCCGCGGCAACGCCGTCGATTGCCGCAACAACTTCGAGTTCGGTGGTCTCGAGATCGCGGCCGTTCAAGCCGAGAAAGGTATACGCGGCCATGAACGCAACGCTTATTACCGTCGACAAAGCGGTGGTTCTTCGCGAGACCGAACGCGTACGATTGGGCAGCACGGTGGCGACGGAACCCCCGATTTTCTTCAGTGTCTGTCGTCGCGCCATGATAGTTATATCTGCCAGTGCCGCCTGAACATGTGGCGGAGCTGACTCGGCAAACGACGGTGCCGACGCCGTTTGCGGTGCCCGTCGCGTGCGCGCGAGCCGTCGAATGAGGATGCGTTCACTCGCGTCGGCTGGCTTCGCGAAGAACTCGCGACCGCAGGGTTTGCGGCGTACGTGCAGGGCGGCCCACTTGTCGAGTATCTCATCGATGGTGCGGGACGAGAGCGATTCAAGGGTCTGTGGCCCCTGAGCCCCGCAATCGCAGACCGCTCTCATCATTTTCTATTCACTGCATACAAGATATACATGAACGGAAATGAGCCTTGCGGCAATCGGTCATCCTGACACACCTTGTTCGCGAGTCCGTTCGTTGTGCAGAAACTGTGCAACGACGGCCGCATTTGGTTGACGTCATCGAGCGTAGCTGCATGGCTGGCTGCGCCGGCTGCGCGAGGCAACGCCCATAGTCGTCACCAATCCTTCGGCGGGGGTCGGCATGCAAGTTGCGCTGCAGAGCAATAACAACCTCTGGTTAGCCGCGCTGTCGCTGTTGATCGCGATCTGCGCCTCCTACACCGCCCTCGACCTGGCCGGCCGCGTTGCCGCGGCGTCCGGACGGCGCCGACTGTGGTGGCTCCTTGGCGGCGCAGGAAGCATGGGGCTTGGCATCTGGGCGATGCATTACGTCGCCATGCTTGCGTTCAGTCTGCCGGTTCCCGTCTACTATCACGTTCCGACGGTGATCATCTCGCTTCTCGCGGCCGTATTTGCTTCCGCAGTGGCGCTGGTCGTTGTCAGCGGCGAACGCTGGAGCTGGTCGCGGTCAGTCATCGGCGCAATTGTCATGGGCAGCGGTATCGCGCTCATGCACTATATCGGGATGGCCGCAATGCGGCAGCAGGCCATGATGGCCTGGAGTAACAGCATCGTGACGCTGTCGGTCGTTGTCGCCATCGTTGTATCTCTCGTCGCACTCTGGCTTGCATTTCGTTTCCGCGAAGAGAAGCGCGACATCGCGCCCCTCAAAATTGCCAGCGCTGGCGTCATGGGCGTCGCCATTGTCGGCATGCACTACACCGGGATGGCGGCGGCCACGTTCATGCCGTCCGAAATCACTCCCGACCTCGCGAACGCGGTCAACATCACCGCGCTCGGCGTCACGAGCATCGCCCTCGGCACACTGGGCGTGCTCGTCGCGGCATCAATGTTTTCGCTCGTCGGGCGCCGGATGTCGGCGCAGTCGCTCGTGCTCGCAGCCAGCGAGAAGCGCTACCGCCAGTTCTTCGAGCGCAGCTTGTCGGGCGCGTACCAGGCGAGCCTCGACGATCGTTTGCTCGACTGCAATCATGCGTTCGCGCGCGTGTTCGGCTACGCCTCGCGTGAGGAGTGTGCGGGGACGAACCTTGCGAAATTGTACGCCGGAAGCGACCGACACGCCTTCGTACAGCGTTTGCGGCAGGAACGCGCCCTCGTCGACGTCGAGACGCAGGTGCGCGACCGGTCCGGCAATCCCATCTGGATCCTGGAGAACGCAGCGCTCCTCGATGGCGACACCGCTACTGAAGAACGCATTGAAGGAACCGTCATCGACATCACGCACCGCAAGCTCTCCGAACAGCGCATGCAGGAGGCGATGCGCATCGCCGATGAAGCGAACCGCGCGAAGAGCGAGTTTCTCGCCAACATGTCGCACGAGATCCGGACGCCGATGAACGGCGTTCTTGGCATGACCGAGCTTGCGCTCGGCACGAACCTGACGGCAGAGCAGCGCGACTACCTGGAAACGGTCCAGGCATCCGCGGACTCCCTGCTCACGATCATCAGCGACATTCTCGACTTCTCGAAGATCGAGGCGCGAAAGCTCGATATCGATACCATCGATTTCGATCTGCGCTACACGCTCGATGACATGCTTCGAACTCTGGCACCGCGTGCGCACGAAAAGGGACTCGAGCTGATTTGCGAAGTCGCCCCTGACGTGCCCTCGGCACTGGGCGGCGACCCGGCGCGTCTGCGGCAGATCATCATCAATCTCGTCGGAAACGCGGTGAAGTTCACCGCAAGCGGTGAAGTTGTTCTGGGGGTGGACGCCGGACCTGCGCAGAACGGCAAGGTGCTCGTGAGCTTCACCGTCACGGACACCGGCATCGGGATTCCGCAGGAAAAACTCCGCGCGATCTTCGACCCGTTCAGTCAGGCGGACGCCTCGACGACGCGCCGGTTTGGCGGCACGGGACTCGGGCTGAGCATTTCTTCCCGCCTCGCCGAGCTGATGGGAGGATCGATCAGCGTTGAGAGCCAGGTCGGGCGGGGCAGTCGATTCATTCTGGCGTTGCCGTTCGAGATTCGCAACGCCCTGCCAGCGCCCGCGCCGCCTCGCGAGCTCAAGGATCTGCACGGCATGGCGGTGCTCGTGGTTGATGACAATGCCACCAATCGCCGGATCCTGGACGATATTCTGCGTGGCTGGGGAATGAATCCAACCGTGGTGGACGGCGGCCTGGCAGCGATACACGCGCTCGAAAACGGGATTGCGCGCGGGACACCGTTTCCGCTCGCGCTCATCGACTTTCAGATGCCCGACCTCGATGGATTCGGGCTCGCGGAACGCATCAATCAGCGTGAAGATCTCCGCACCACGCTCATCATGATGCTGTCATCGGTCGGCCAGCGCGGTGATGCAGCCCGGGTGCGCGAGCTTGGCGTGGCCTCTTATCTGACCAAGCCTGTTCGACAGTCAATTCTGCTGGACGCGCTACTCGCCGTCATGGGACGGGGAACCGAAGCGACAACCTCGCCGCTGATTACACGACACTCGCTCACTGAAGCCCGGCGTGCGTTGAATGTGTTGCTCGCGGAAGACAATGCCGTCAATCAGAAACTGATCGTGTCATTGCTGGGCAAGCACGGTCACACGACGACGGTGGTGGGCAGTGGGCGCGAGGCGCTGGCCGCGGTGACCAAGAGCAAGTTCGACGTGGTCCTCATGGACGTGCAGATGCCTGACATGGACGGTCTCGAGGCTACACGCGCGATCCGGCACGCCGAGGCGGAATCAGGCGCGCACATTCCTATCATTGCGCTCACTGCCAATGCGATGAAAGGCGACCGGGAAAAATGTCTGGCGGCGGGAATGGACGAGTACGTTGCAAAGCCGGTGAAAGCCGATGTGCTGTTTGCGACCATTGATGCGCTGCTGTCGACACCAGCTCCTGACTCGGACAAGGTCGTTCTCACGTACAGCAACCCGCTAGCGAATGAGGGCAAGACCGATACTGTCGGAGACCGTGTCTTCGATCGCGAGGAGTTGCTGGCGCGAGTCGAGGGTGACGCCGCACTGGTACAGGAGCTGCTGTCACTCTTCCGAGAGGATGCGCCTGCCATCGTGAACGAGATCCGCCAGTGTCTTGATTCCGCCGACTGGGCCGGTGTGGCGCGGGGAGCGCACAAGCTCAAGGGTGCCTGCGCGAATATCGGCGCACATCGTGCGACACGATCAGCGCATACACTGGAGCTGATGAGCGCCGGGTCACGCGCTGATCATGCCGCACCCGAGTTCGCGATCCTCGAGCAGGAGCTGGCGCAACTCGACGTTGCGTTGCGCGCGACGTACTGATCGACTGTGATCGGCCGGCTCCCACCGGAATTGAGCAAGAGCGAAACCTCCAAAGTGTGCCCTATTTGTACACGTCGTTCGCCGCCGAGAATGACCCGTGCAATACCACGGCGCCCCCTTCACGGCTCACGGCGACCCCGCCGCCCATGCGCCGCCCCGTCGGGCCGTCGCCGCTCAGAAGCAATGCTCCCGTACTGATGTAGAAATGCACCGCGCGGGGATCACAGTTGGGATCGATATAGAAGTTGATGCCACAGATGTTCGGCGCAACGTTGGCGGTGACGCTCTCAACAGGAATGACCATCACAGTATCGCCCAGCGTTTGCAGCGCGGCAACCGACAATTGACTGCATCGAATGGTCATACGCGTATGCGTGCCGACAAATTGATCGCCCCAGAACACGGCTTGGCCTTTCGCGAGCGACATGGTCATCGCGCCCGTGCACGTGCCTGCGGTTCCATCGGGACTTCCTGCTGGATACGCCGTGAAGCTCACGGTCCAGTTGCCGGCAATGTTCGGAAGTACCACTGGATCGCTCTCGGTCGCGAAGGTCAGGTCACGCTCGCACCCAAGCGCAAGAACAAGAGTTCCCGCAGTGATGACATTTCGAAGCATGTGGTTCTCCATCGGTGCACCAACAAGGTGCGACGCGGAGATCCACAAAGCTTTACGTCATTTGTCGTAGAAACAGCCCAGGGCGATCAACTACCGAGCCGTCCCCAAAGCGCGGCGGCCGTTTCGATCCCCTTACGGTAATTCTCCTCTGACATCCACTCGTCAGGCGCATGCGCATTCTCTCCGGGCAACCCGAAGCCGATGAGCAATACAGGCGCGCCAAGTATCCGCTGAAAATCTCCGACAACGGGAATCGACCCACCTTCACCCGTAATCACCGGGTCGCGGCCAAACGCTTCGCGCAGTGCGACGCGCGCAGCTTCGAAGAACTTGCCGCTCAATTCTGCGCGCCACGGCGTTCCACCGTGAAGGAACGTCACCTTCACATCGACGCCCTTCGGCGCAACGTGATCGAGGTGTGCCTGAATGAGCTTCTGGATTTTCTCGGGCGTCTGATTGGGGACAAGACGGCAGCTCACCTTCGCCATCGCCGTACTCGGCAACACAGTCTTGGCGCCCTCGCCAGTGTAGCCGGAGAGCAAGCCGTTCACTTCACACGTCGGCCTGATCCACGTACGCTCGACAACCGAGTACCCTTTCTCCCCGCCAAGGTCGGGGGCGCCGACGTCGTGGCGAAATGCTTTTTCGTCGAATGGCAATTCCGAGAATCCCTTTCGCGCATTCGCGGGCCACTCGTCCACATCGTCATAGAACCCGGCAATGGCGATGTGTCCGTCGTTGTCGTGCATCGTCGCGAGCATGCGCGCGAGCGCCATCGCCGGATTTACCACGGCGCCGCCGTAAATGCCGGAGTGCAGATCCTGCGCGGGACCGCGCACGTCGATCTGGAAATACGCAAGACCGCGCAGCGACGACAGAATCGACGGAATACCGGGCGCGAACATCGCTGAATCGGAAATGACGACGCAGTCACACGCGAGGCGCGACTTGTGCTTCTCGATGAACGGCGCAAGATGTTCGCTGCCAACTTCTTCCTCGCCTTCGGCGAGAATGATCACGTTCACCGGCAGCGGCTTGTTGTCGCCGAGAAATGCTTCGATCGCTTTGAGATGGAGGTACAGCTGGCCTTTATCGTCGACCGAACCGCGCGCATAAATCCGTCCGTCCCGCACGGCGGGCTCGAACGGTGGCGACGTCCAGAGGTTTAGCGGCTCGACCGGCTGCACGTCGTAGTGCCCGTATATGAGTACCGTTGGAGCTCCCGGCGCCCCGCGCCATTCAGCGATCACGACCGGATGTCCCGGCGTGTCGATTACGTCGGTCTGGAGTCCGATCGCGCGCGCGCGGTCGCCGAACCACTCAGCCGCACGGCGACAGTCGCCGTTATGCTCCGACCGCGCGCTGATCGAGGGAATGCGCAGAAAATCGAAAAGCTCGTCGCGAAATCGCGGATAATTGGCGCTGATGTAATCGTTCTGAGTCATGGATCCAATGTACATTCCGATAATGCCGGGGAGATATACTCATGCCTCACTTGCGATAGCTGCGTTGGCCGCACTCTGCGTAGCGACGGGGCACGCGCAGGATGCGTGCACGCTCCGTCCCGACACACTGCGCCCTGCTCTGAGTGAGGCCCCTCCTGATGAGAGGCTTTTCGCACATTCGCTCGGCGAGGTTCGAGCGGCGCTGATCTTCATCGATTTTCCCGACGCCCCCGGGACCGCGGACGTCGCACAGCTTGCACCGTCGTACACGAATGAGGCGTCGGCATGGTATGCGTCCGCGTCGCGCGGGCGGATGTCGCTGAGCTTCACCGTCGCGCCGCGATGGTACCGGATGTCGAAGCCGTCGGCGACCTACGTGAATGAAATCGGGAAGTTTGTCGATGTCATAGCGGCTGCTGCCGAGGCGATCAATCTCGCTGCAGGCGATGTGGATTTCACACGCGTCACGCACGTCTACATCGCTGCCTCGAACCACAGCGCCGTCAACAAGTCGAACGCATTCATGGCGCCTGTGGGGCGCGGAGCGAAATTCGATCGCGGAGAAATCCGGTTCGGCGCCGCGTTTGGATCCAACGTATATCGGACGATTCCTACCGGGAGTTATCCCGCGCACCATCTCACGCATGAGACGCTGCACACCCTTGGACTCCCGGACCTGTACGACATCACGATCGCGGATATCGTGCAGAATGCATCGGCGACCGGCGGATGGGATCCGATGGGCTGGGTCCTCTCACTCGGCGAACCACTCGTCTGGCACAAGCGCTTGCTCGGCTGGATCGATCCGCCGGAGCTGCATTGCGTCGAAAGGGCCGATACGGCAATCACGGTGAGAGAATCTCTCGTTCCAGCAGGTGAAACCGGGGCCAAGGCCGTCGCTGTTCGACTGGATCGGTACCGCGTGCTGGTCGCTGAAGCGCGCGTTCCGCGCGGACTCGATTCGCTTCGCGGTCCGGGTGGCGTGCTCGTGTACACGGTCGATGTTCGCGTGCCGACAGGGCGAACACCTGTGCGCGTGATTTCAGCCGCGGGCGGACCGGCGGCTGATGACAGCAGCCGAGTGCGACGGCTCGGTCCGTTACACGACGCAACGCTCAGCGCGGATACCGGCCGGCGGTCACGGCTGGACGTACCGGACGCGGGCGTTTCAGTCGAAGTAACGCGATCGAGCACCGCGCGCTTTGACGTTGTGTTATTGATTGCACCTCGCCCGAGGAGCGCAGGCGGGGGTATGCTACCTGTTCACGATCCAACGAGAGTGCGGCAATGACGATTTCTTCGAAGAAGCGGTTCGTGGTGTTCACTACCGACAGCAACACGCTGGTCGGCGTCAATCCCGATCACGTCTGCCTCGTCGAACCTCGCACGCGTGGCGCCACGATCTACGTGACGGCGCCGGGTGACAAGGACAAGGGCGGCTACCGGCACGTGCAGGAATCGTTCGACGAAGTGCTTCGTTCGCTGCGCGATGAGGAGCGGCCGCGGGTCGTTTGACGGGTGGCCAACCGACTCTCTGCCGAAAGCAGTCCCTATCTGCGGCAGCACGCAGACAATCCGGTCGACTGGTACCCCTGGGGTGCAGAAGCACTCGAGAAATCGCGCGCTGAAAACAAGCCGATTCTGCTGAGCATCGGGTATGCCGCGTGTCATTGGTGTCATGTGATGGCGCACGAGTCCTTCGAGGACGATGCAACCGCGGATCTGATGAACACGTATTTCGTGAACATCAAGGTCGACCGTGAGGAGCGCCCCGACCTCGACTCGATCTACATGCAGGCGGTGCAATCGATGACCGGCCACGGCGGATGGCCGATCACGGTGTTTCTTACGCCGGCAGGTGAGCCATTCTGGGGAGGCACGTACTTCCCCCCTGATGACAAGATGGGCATGCCATCGTTCAGACGGGTGCTCGGCGCGGTGGCGGATACGTACCGATCGCGTCCGGACCAGGTGAACAAAGCGGTCGCGGCGATGCGCGACCTGTACGACACGACCTCTCGCTCGCTCCCTCCGGGGCAATTGTCACGCGCGACGCTCGATCGTGCGTTGGCGGCGGCATCAGCTTCGTACGACGCGCAGTTCGGCGGATTCGGTGGCGCACCAAAGTTTCCGCCGACGATGCTGCTCGAGTTTCTGCTGACGTACTGGGCGCGCACTGGCGAACGGCATGCGTTGCATATCGCGCACGACACGTTCAATGCAATGGCGGCGGGCGGCATTCACGATCAGATCGGCGGTGGCTTTTATCGTTACACCGTCGATCGGCACTGGCTGGTGCCGCACTTTGAGAAGATGCTGTACGACAACGCGCTTCTAGCGCAACTGGGAGCACATCTGTGGCAGGCAACGCGTGACGAGAATGCGATGGTTGCCGTCGAAGGCATCATTCGCTGGCTGAGCCGCGAGATGACCTCTCCCGATGGTGGCTTTTATGCGTCGCTCGACGCGGACAGCGAAGGTCACGAGGGCTTGTTCTACACTTGGACGGCGAATGAATTCGATGCGATCGCCGGTGAAGCATCCCGTGAAGCGCGTGAATGGTTCGGCGTTTCTGACGGTGGCAACTTCGAGGGACGCAACATTCTGCACGTGCCTTCGGGGAACATTGCGAACGCAGGCGCAAACATTGCGCGTGTCTCTGACGCTCTCTACGCGGCGCGTGCGAAACGAGTCTGGCCCGGGCTCGATGACAAGATCGTGGCGGGCTGGAACGGACTCATGCTGCGCAGCCTCGCCGCGTCGGCGCGAATCTTTCAGCGTGAAGACTGGCAGGAACTTGCGCTGCGCAATGCCAACTTCCTTGCGTCGAGCGCAGCGGCGCCGCACGGACTCATGCGGATTCTGTCAGGCGGACGCTACGGCGTCACCGGATTTCTCGAGGATCACGCCGCCGTAGCGCTCGGATTCGTCGAGATGTGGCAACTGACGGGTGACCGCGACTGGCTGGATCGCGCGATGTCGCTCGCCGAGACGATAAATGCGCGATTCTGGGATGCCGCACTCCCGGGCTTTTACGATGTACCGGATTCACACGAAGCGTTGATCACGAGACCGCGCGATCTGTACGACAACGCCAGCCCGTCCGGATCATCGCTCGCGACCGACCTGCTTCTGCAGCTGGGGTACATCACCGGTACTGCGGAGTACGTCGCGCGTGCGCAACAGGCGCTCGCACCGCTCGCTGAACCGATGGCGCGACATCCGCACGCATTCGGTCATGCGCTTGGCAGCGCCGACCGCCTCATCAACGGCGATACAGCTGTCGCTATCGTGGGCACGGCAGCCGCAACGCGGGAGCTTGCTGAGGTGGCAAGCGCGTCGTACCTGCCGTCCGTTGTCATCGGAATGACTGGGGAACGCCAAAACCAGGACTTGCAGCTATTCAGGGATCGTGACGCTCGCGGTGGCGGCGCCGCGGCGTACGTTTGTCGAGGCAACGTGTGCGACGCTCCGGCGGCAACCCCGGCGGAACTGTCCGCACGCATTGCTTCTGCTTTCCCCGCCACGCTTCGCGAGACCAGGTAATGGCCAATCCCGGATCTGTTCCCGTCCTGAGTGCGATGCAACCGCGCAAGCGGCGCGACACAGGCGCGCCACGCGCAGATCTTCCATCGTTTACTCGCGCGTTATTCCTCGGCGACATTCGACACGAGTTTCTTTTTCCGTTTCCGGACCCGCTCGAAAAGCGAAATCCGGAAGAGGGCGCTGTTGTGCGTCGCATGATCCGGGATCTTCGCACACTCGATCATGACCTCATCAATCCCGCAAAGTACGACGCGGACGAGACAATCCCCGAAGAGGTTCTGAAAGCGTTTGCACAAATCGGCATGTTCGGCCTCACGATTCCGAAGCGTTTCGGCGGGCTCGGCCTTTCTGCGACCGGATACGGGCGTGTGTTCTCCGCGCTGTGCGCGATTGACCCGTCGCTCGGAGTCGTCATTGGCGTGCACTGCGGACTTGGCGCAAAGTCCATCGTGCTTTTCGGCAACGAAGCACAGAAGGCACGCTACTTGCCGCAGCTCGCCAGTGGTTCGATGCTTGCCGCATATGCGCTCACCGAACCGAACATCGGATCGGACGCGCAACACATAGAAACGCGCGCCGAGCCTGATCCGAAGCAGAGCGGGTGGCGCATTACGGGACGGAAGATCTGGATCGGGCTCGGGCACCGTGCCGGGGTGATCACGACCTTTGCCCAAACGATGGTACAGCGCGACGGCGAGCAGGTATTGCGTCCGACGGCATTTCTCGTCGAGCCCAGCACCGCCGGATTCACGGTCGTCGGCACGTTCAGCAAACTCGGCATCCGTGGTTCGACACAGGCTGAGCTTTCGTACAAGGATGTCTTCGTTCCCGCCGACCGCGTGCTGCATGAGGTTGGCAAGGGCTTCAACGTGGCCGTGAATGTCCTCAACGCTGGACGCCATTCGCTCAGCTGCGCGTGTACAGGCGCCACCCGAAAGATCCTCGGTGAGATGACCGCGTATGCGTCGCAGCGCATACAGTTTGGAAAGCCGATCGCCGAATTCGAGATCACGCAGCGCAAAATTGCGACGACTGCTATCGACCTCTACGCGTCCGAGTCGATGGTGGCAGTACTGTCGGCGCTGATGGATTCCGGCGAAGCAGACGTTGCCCTTGAGGCGGCGTGCGCGAAGGTGTTCGCGAGTGAGCTGATCTGGCGCACGGCGGACGAAATGGTGCAGATCGCCGGCGGTCGCGGATTCGTGAAGCCGTATCCGTTCGAGCGCTACCTCCGCGACGCGCGCATCAACCGCATCTTCGAAGGCACAAATGAAATCCTTCGGTTGTTCATCGCGCTGAACGGACTGCAGGAGCAGGGCGAGAAACTCAAGGAGCTCGGCGACGCGCTGAAACACCCGCTCCGCAACCTCGGACAGCTCGGCGAGTTTGCGTCATCGCGGATGCTCACGTCAATCGGCCGCGGTACGGATCTCAAGGTGGAATTCGATCGCTCGCTGAAGGAGCACGAGCGGTACTTCGAGAAGCATGTCGCCGAGTTCCGTCACGCGGCTGAAAACGCGGTCATGCAGTACCGGCAGAAGATCGTGGAGCATCAGTTCGTGCTGGAGCGTCTTGCGAACATGGCGATCGAACTGTTCGCGCGCGCCGCCACGTTGTCACGCACGCAGAAGGCGATCGATGAGCGCGGCGCTGGTGATTGCGCACATGAGGTCTCGATGTGCGGAATGTTCTGCGTTGAATCAGGGCGGCGATTCAAAGTGAATCGTGAGGCCCTCGACAGCCGTGAAGAGGAACTGGATGGCCATCGCCGCGACATTGCGTCAGCCGTACGCAAGGCAGGCGGCGCGGTGACCCCGAATCCGATTCTCGAAGAATAGGTCTACCGCGGCATTACGAGAGGCGAGCGCTGATTCCCCGCAGCATCGAAGTTGTCGGGGGACAGCCATCGCTCGAACTCCGTCTTGCGCGACGGCCATTCATGATCGAGCAACGCATACCACGCGGTATCGCGGCTGTGGCCCTTGATGATCATGTGCTGGCGGAACAGGCCCTCGAACGTGAAGCCCAGACGCTGCGCGGCGCGCCGTGACGGTTCGTTGAGGGAATTGCATTTCCACTCGTACCGCCGGTAGCCGAGATCTTCGAACACGTGACGGGCGAGCAGGTACATCGCTTCCGTTGCGCCGCGCGTGCGTTGCAGCGCGGCCGTGAACAGAATCCCGCCGATCTCGATGACGCGATGGCGGGGTTCGATGCGCATCAACTTGCAGATCCCCACCGCGCGGTTTGTGGTCGCATCTACTATGGCAAAGCAGACTGGATCGACTGATGTTGCGAGCCGTTCCATGTATGCCCTGAACGCATCCTCATTTTCAAACGTCCCGTCAAACAGATAGGTCCATAGGTGATCATGTTCGCGCGTCGCCGCGTGCGGAAACAGATGACGTGCGTGCTGCTCTGCATTGATTGGCGACAGATGCGCGTAGCGACCTTTGAGCTCAACTGGCCGCGGAAACGATGCTTCGGTTGCGTCGACGAGAGGACCGATCGGCTGGTCGATTGTCATGCGCCGGCTGCTGCGGTAATCGACTCGCCGAGAATGTTCACGATGCGATCGATCTGCTCGTCGGACACCACGAACGCCGGTGCTATGCAGAAGATGTCGCCGCGCACCCGGCTCACGAGCCCGCGCTTGCCGGCTTCGCGCAGAACGCTTTCGCCAACCTTCTTCCCGGCATCGAATCCCTTCTTCGTGGTTTTGTCCTCCACGATTTCAACCGCGGCCATCAAGCCGAGGCCCCGGATGTCACCCACGTGCCTGAGCGATGCGAGTTGCTGCAGTCTGGTGTGCAGCCGCGCGCCCTTCGACGCGCCGGCTTCCACCAGATGCTCGCGTTCGAGAATTGCGATGTTCGCCAATCCAACGGCGCACGCCGTCGGATGCCCCGAGTACGTGAGCGCGTGCATCCAGCGCTTGTCGGGCGGCGCGCTCGCCATGACGCTCTGCACGCGGTCTGACAGCCCGATGCCGCCGAGCGGGATGTAACCTGATGTGATTCCTTTCGCGAACGACATGATGTCCGGCTCGACGTTGTATCGCTCGAGGCCGAACCATCGGCCGGTCCGGCCAAATCCGGTAATGACCTCGTCCGCGATGAACAGCACGTCGTATTTCGTGCAGATCTCCCGAATGCGCGGGAAATAATCGTCCGGCGGTACCATCACGCCGCCCGCGCCCTGTACGGGTTCCGCGATGAATGCAGCAATCGTATCAGCGCCTTCGGCGAGAATCGTTTTCTCGAGGAGATTCGCGGCAGCGATTCCAGGAGACACCGAGGGATCGTCGGACACAAACCGGTACGGATACGGCGACGGGATGTGCAGAAAATCCGGCAGTTTGCCGCCGAACATCGGCCAGAAGGCCGGGATCCCCGTCGCACTCATCGCCCCCATCGTCACGCCATGATATGCGTGATCGCGCGAGATGATTTTCGTTTTCTTCGGTTTCCCCTGCGCAATCCAGAAGTAGCGAGCGGTTTTGATGGCACTGTCGTTCGACTCGCCGCCCCCCGAAGCGAAGAAAAAGTGGTTGATCGACGGATAACACAGAGAAGACAGTTTCTCCGCGAGTTCGGCGGCAGGCGCGTTCGTCTGGCCATTGTAGCTCGATGCGAACGCGAGTTGCTCCATCTGCGCGGCGGCCGCGCGGGCAAGTTCTGCGCGTCCATGCCCAACGTTCACGTTCCACAGACATGCGAGCCCGTCGATGTAGGCCTTTCCATCGACGCTGTAGAGCATCACCCCGTCGCCGCGGGCCCATACATACGGGTCCGGTGATTCCGCGGGGAAATGCAGCGGATGAATGAGGTGCGCTCGATCAGCGGCGCGAACCTCGCCTGCGTTGAGTGATAGCCCCATAGTCAGCTATGGCGATACGTTTATGTGCGTGGGCGAAGGGATGTCCCTCCGCTCCGTCTTGAAATCACGGACCAGTTTGTCGATGAGGATTGCGATGCGACGCAACACGTTGATGGTGGCAGCTCTCCTGGCAGGCTTCTACGCCGGACCAATCTACGCGCAGGACGATGCGGTCACTCGCGCGCTGACCGACACCGCGCGCGACCCGGCCATCAGAGCGCTCGTGGGCCGGCTCGATCTCGAGAAGTACAAAGCGACGATCAAGGGACTCACGCAGTTTGGTGATCGCCGCCAGGGCACCAAGCGAAATCGCGATGCCGTCGACTGGATCGAGGCGCAGCTCAAGAGCTACGGCTGCACGCCGACGGAGCGGATCATTTACACGTACACGACGCCGCAGCGGGGCGGGGGGCGCGGCGGGGCTGATTCCGCGGGTCGCGGGGGCGCAGGAGGACGCGGCGCGGCGGGTGATTCTGCGGGTCGTGGCGGAAAG
>JADMIO011116411.1_pt1 | contig 113750 bp, 94 predicted proteins | sample 8958161 | NCBI WGS metagenome assembly JADMIO01 (sample SAMN16585339, study PRJNA669376) | soil metagenome | isolation source: Crop rotation soil | place: USA: Cullars Rotation, Alabama | collected 2011
GCGACAACTTGTCCACGTGGAATTCTAAGCTTAGGATCCCAATGTGCTGGAAAGCCAGGCCGAACGGACTCGAAAAGAACTGACTGTAGAGGATGTTCACGCGATCTCCGAGCTGCCTTCCGTTCTCGGTGCAAGCCCGACGATGCTCGTCGGATCATTCGCCCCGATTGGGACTCAACCGATCGTCAAATATCGCGGTGTCGAAGCAAACCGGCCTCTAATCTTCGGCGTCTGGTCGAACTACGACGAGGTGCGAAATGTCTACATACGATCGGGACGCTTCTTCACTGCCATCGAGCAGGAACACAAGGCTCAAGTCGCGATTATAGGCTCGGCCATCGCAGAGGCTCTGTACGGAGGACTCGATCCGCTGGGCCACGAAATGGATGTCGAGGGGCAGATATACCAGGTGGTCGGAGTGCTGGAGAAAGCGCCGGGGGACCTGTTTGGCGGCGATCCTGTCGAAGACCGCCAGTTGCTCGTCCCGTTTGATACGCTCAAGCGGGCTCATCCCGAAATCGACGGCATAACAATTACGGTCCGGGCTCGAGAGAACCAGTTCGGCCGGATGATTGACGAGGTGACCGAGCTTCTCAGGCGGCGTCGCGGCGTCGCCGCGAGTAAACCGAATGACTTTGGCATAAGTCCTCCCGGCAGCATATACGAAGTGATCAGTCAGATCGCGGGCGTTGCCAGCCTCATCGTCTTTCCCCTTTCGGCGGCAGGATTGCTGGTAGGCGGCATCGGGGTGATGAACATAATGCTGGTATCGGTGACGGAACGAACAAAGGAGATCGGGGTGAGGCGCGCGATAGGAGCGCGCAAGAGTGATATCATCTGGCAGTTTCTGACCGAGGCGATCAGTCTGACTGCGATCGGCGGGGTGATCGGAATTCTAATAGGCTGGTTGGTTAGTCTGGCTCTGAGGCAACTCGCCCCAACTCTCCCATCAGTGATACCGCTGTGGGCTGTGCTGCTGGGTTTTGTAGTTTCGTGTAGTGTAGGCCTGATCTCGGGCTTGTGGCCCGCCATCAAGGCGGCGCGACTCGATCCCATCGAGGCGTTGCGTTACGAATGAGCGCTTTCGGATATGGATTTCTGCCCCACGGAGAGACAGCCAAGGTTGGGGAGAAATGCCCCACACGTGGCTGTCTGGTTGAGTCGGCCTCAATTCATGACTACGTGATAGCCGACGCCGCGAGACGCAGGCTGCTGCATTTCGTGAGACTCCTGGCGATTGGATTCGTCCAACAGCATCACCAGGCTGCATTCCAGGTCCGTGTATGATGACACATATAGCACAGGCCTAATGCCTTTAGAGGCACGCTGCGACAGCATCTGCTCAAATATATCAACGATGTCTACGTCCTGGTTCTGGTGTCTTAAGATCATTCATATTCTCCATTCTGCTCAGACACGGTTCCTCTCGTCCTGTTGAGAGTGCAACAACCGTGCCGCTCCATCGAGTCTTACACTGTTTGGATGCCTTCGAGCGTCGATAAGTACACCGTCGCTGAAACCGGGATAACTCGCTGAGTCCATTCCATTAGAGTCAAGGATGTCTTGAGAAAATACATTGGCCACAAAGTACAGCAGTACGGCCAATAATGAGGCGTGTATCTTTGGAGAGTTCTACCTCAGTCCTGCCTCCGAGGATTGTCCTTTTCTGCCACGGGACCACGACCTCGTCTCACGTAGTACCAGTCAAAATGCCGAGCGACCGTGCCCGGCTCAGACGAGGAGAGCCGACGTCCCGTGGTTACGAATCCGAACGGAGCGACCTGGTGGTTTCCACCTATCTTCCCCCGCCGGCCACGGCACCAAGGACCTTGAGCAGCACCAACACCAGCCACAAACTCACCACGAGCGTGGCAGTCTTGCCGGCGGTTATCTTCCGAGAACCTGCAACCGCGGCGAGTCCTATAGAGAGCAGGATTATCATCCATAAACTGAACAGGTCCAGCGATGAGGCAAGTGCCTTGAGCACTGGCGAGCTATCAGAGCCCAGGAGCACCCCAAGATGCGTGGCGCTGACCCCGGACTGATCCATGGGATTGATGGCGTCAAGACTTTCGCGATCGCGAACCAACAGAGAGGCGTCGGTGACGATGGTGTTGACCACGCTCATCACGCCGCAGAAACTCCATGCGACTACCGACAGAATCCTTTTGAACGTGGTCTGGGCTTGCATCAGCATCATACCGAGCGCAAACACGCCGGCCATTACGAGGAACAAGACTGGCGTTATCACCACGACGAATGCTGGAAACAGGCTGCCGATCACCTGCATGACTTTGACCTGTTGCTGAATCTGGTCCTCGGGCGGCATCTCGGTCCCAGCCTTGTTTACGCGTTGCCTGATCATGTCTCTCCCAATCCGATTCCAGTCCGGATTGACCCACCAGTTGAAAAAAAACGTATTGCAGACGCCGAGCACGATCGCGATCAGAAGCGGCGCGAGCCATGTTGGCTTGCGATTGATGTCCTGGAACGTCTCGCCGGGAGAGAAGAGGACGCCGATCAATCTTTGGAATGGCCCTAAGCGCGCGGTCTCCGGCGGCGGAGTTTCGATGTGAGACGTCTCCAAATCGACTGGCTCGTGCTGCATATGGCCCTCTGGCTGGCTCATTTTCCTGCCCTCCTGAGATTCAATGAATTGTGTTTGAGGCGCCCGGCGTGACGAGAGCGCTTGTTTGATGCTGACGCGGAGAGACTACTACTGTTTTACGCTTGGCGCAACGACCATACAGGCTACAGAGTGTCCGGGTCCGACCTCGACCATTTCAGGATCGAATTCGGCGCAGCGCGGCTCGGCGATGGGACACCTCGTGCGAAACCGGCAACCCGACGGCGGATTCGTTGCCGTGGGCATTTCGCCCGCCAAGGGCAGCCGCCGCCGCTTCGCATCCGGATCCGGAACGGGAATGGCAGACAGCAGCGCGCGGGTGTACGGGTGCTGCGCATTCTTGAATATCTCTTCACTCGGGGCAACCTCAACCAGCTTCCCAAGATACATGATGCCAACACGAGTCGAGATGTGTTCCACCACCGAGAGCCCATGCGATATGAACAGGTAGGTCAACCCCAGCTTCTCCTGCAGGTCCTGAAGCAAATTGACAACCTGGGCCTGCACGGATACGTCGAGCGCCGAGACCGGTTCATCACAGACGATAAACTGCGGGTTGAGCGCCAGGGCCCGTGCAATTCCGATCCGTTGCCGCTGGCCGCCGGAGAATTCATGTGGGTATCGTGCAGCGTGCGAAGGCTCGAGGCCGACCAGTCGCAGAAGCTCCGCTATCCGCGCGCGTCGCTCGCTTCGGGCCGCCGTGCGGTGAACAATCAGGGGCTCCTCTATGATCGCTCCGACCTTCATTCGTGGATTGAGCGATGAATAGGGGTCTTGAAAAATGATCTGCATGTCGCGGCGCCGCCGCCGAAGTTGTTCGGAACCGAGGGCCAGCAGGTCGGTGTCCTGGAACGTCACCTGACCTTCGGTTGGCTCGATCAGTCTCAGGATGCAGCGGCCGGTGGTGGACTTCCCGCAGCCCGATTCGCCTACAAGGCCGAAAGTTTCACCTCTACGAATGCTGAAGCTGACGCCATCGACAGCTTTGACGATTTCGTCCCCGGATTGGAACAGGCCCGAGCCGGCAGAGAAGTACTTCTTCAGATTTCGGACTTCAAGTATGGGTGCGTTGCTCTTGGTCATCTGTTCCATCACGGATCACTGATCACACATCACTCTTCATGCCGACATGGTCGAACCGAATGCAGCGAGACGACTGCTCTTCATCCACGGCAATCAGCGGAATCTCGGCAGCAGAACACTCCGGGATTGCATACTGACAACGGGGGGCGAAGCTGCATCCCGGCGGCAGTGCGAGTAGATTGGGAACATTCCCCTCGATTGTATCCAGCCGGCGTCGCTTCAGTCCTTCTTCGGTCAGCCGCGGCACCGATCGAAGCAGCCCCTCGGTGTACGGGTGCCTGGGAGCGCGAAAGAGCCGCTTGACCGGCGCCTCTTCGACAATTCTTCCGGCGTACATGACAGCCACGCGGTCCGCGGTCTCGGCTACCACGCCAAGGTCATGCGTTATCAGCAGCATCGACAGCTCGAACTCATTCTTGAGGGACCGCAACAGGTCGAGTATCTCGGCTTGAATTGTGACATCGAGCGCGGTGGTCGGCTCGTCGGCGATCAGCAGCTCTGGTTTACAACACAACGCTATCGCTATCATGACACGTTGCCGCATGCCTCCAGAGAGTTGATGCGGGTAGTCGTCGGCTCGTCGTTCGGCGTCGGGGATCTTGACCTGCTTCATCATCTCGACTGCCTTCGTCCATGCCCGCTTCCGCCCGATCCCCTCGTGCAGTTCAACGGCTTCCGCTATCTGCTCGCCCACTTTGTAGACAGGGTTTAGAGAGGTCATCGGGTCCTGGAAGATCATAGCGATCTTGCTGCCTCGTAGCCGCCGCATCTCTTCGCCTTCGAGCTTGAGCAGGTCGCGCCCATTGAGGATGATCTCGCCCGTTGCGATAACGCCGGGAGGTTGAATGAGGCGCATGATTGAGAGACTGGTGACTGACTTGCCGCTGCCCGACTCGCCCACGAGAGCGAGCGTGCTCCCTCGCTCGATAGTGAAAGAGACCTCATTGACCGCTTTGACGTTGCCGGCTGGGCTCTTGAAGTGCGTGCTGAGTCTCTTGATCTCGAGGATGTTATCGCTCATTAAGCTGGCGGATGTTGCGCTCCGTGATCGCTTTTTTCAGTACGTTGCTGTTGTTTGCTACGTGTTACCTCTTCTTCCCAGGCGGGCGTTTCTCAGCGTCATCGCCGTCATCGATCGCTTGCGAAGTGATAGTCGCAGAGAGCCGGAAGGTTTACTCAATCGTAGCTGGCCCCGGTGTACTCGCCAAATACCGAACGCAGACGATCAGATATCTCTCCCAGAGTCGAGTAGTGCTCTACTGCGTTGATGATGTGCGGCATCAGATTCTCATCCGAGCGAGCCGCTCTCTCGACGATATTCAATGCTTCGACCGCTGCCGCTTCGTCTCTTCGGGCGCGAACGCCCTTGACCCGCTCCACTTGCTGGCGCTCGAGCTCGGAATCGATCTGTAACACCGGAACCGCCGCCGCTTCGTCTACAGCGAAGCGATTCACGCCTACAACGGTCTGTTCCCCGGACTCGACTCTGCACTGATAATCGTAAGCCGCCCGGCCGATCTCGCGCTGAACGTAGCCGGTCTCAATCGCCCGCAGCATTCCCCCCATCTCGTCGATCTTGTGGATGTAATCCAGGGCGAGCCGTTCGATCTCATTGGTGAGGTGTTCGATCACATATGACCCCGCGAGCGGGTCGGCCGTATCCCCCGCCGCGGACTCGTAAGCGATCACCTGCTGAGTCCGGAGCGCAATTCGAGCAGCCTGTTCAGTCGGAAGACCAAGGGCTTCATCCATCGAGTTGGTATGCAGCGACTGTGCGCCACCCAGAACCGCTGCCAGGGCTTGAATAGTTGTTCGGGCGATGTTGACTTCGGGTTGTTGAGCCGTAAGCGTAGATCCCGCGGTCTGGGTGTGGAAACGCAGCATCTGCGAACGGGGATCGCGAGCGTTGAAGCGCTCTCGCATTATATGGGCCCACATTCTGCGGGCCGCTCGGAACTTGGCGATCTCTTCCAGAAACTGATTGTGTGAATTGAAGAAGAAGGCTATCCGCGGCGCGAACCGGTCGACCTCGAGTCCTCGCTCCGTCGCCGCCTGTACGTAGGCTATCGCATCGGCGAGCGTGAAGGCCACTTCTTGAGCGGCGGTGGAGCCGGCTTCGCGAATGTGGTACCCCGAGATCGAAATCGTGTTCCAGCGCGGCACTTCGCGGCCGCAGTAGTCGAACAGGTCCGTGACGAGTCTCAGGCTTGGACGCGGCGGATAGATGTAGGTCCCGCGAGCAATGTATTCCTTCAATATGTCGTTCTGAACCGTGCCCGAGATCTCTGTAAGAGGCACTCCCTGCTTTTTTGCTACGGCGATGTACATCGCGAGCAGGATTGCCGCCGTCGAGTTGATTGTCATCGAAGTCGACACTCGATCGAGAGGGATGTTGTCCAGGAGCTGTTCCATGTCGTCGAGGGTGTCGATGGCGACACCTACCTTGCCGATTTCACCCATCGCAATCGGGTGGTCGGAATCGTAGCCCATCTGCGTGGGCAGATCGAAAGCGACAGACAATCCAGTCTGCCCCTGTTCGAGCAAGTATCGATATCGAGCGTTCGACTCCGCGGCGGAGGCGTAGCCTGCGTACTGTCGCATAGTCCAGAGCTTGCCCCGATACATCGTCGGGTGAGGGCCGCGGGTGAACGGGAACTGTCCCGGGTCGCCAAGGTCGCGCGCATATTCGAGGGCGGCATCCTCGGGTCGAAAGACCTCCTTCATCTCGATTCCGGAACTGGTCTCGGCCTTTCGTTCGGCGCGTTCTTTTGTGCTCATTTCTATCTCCCGCTCTGTTCAGCAGATTAACAAACCCTGGAAGGCTTGTCATTGGATTGCGACGCCAGGCAGCGACGTGTTGCCACCCTCTGCGTGCCTCTGCCACCTGTGCGTGCCTCTGCCACCTGTGCGTGCCTGTGCGTGCCTCTGCGTGCCTCTGCGTGCCTCTGCGTCCTCCGCGTCCTCTGCGGTTGTAAAATGCACCAGGAAGAATCCAACCGCAGAGGACGCGGAGGACGCAGAGGCACGCAGAGGGTGGAACAATTTTGAATAAATAGACCACTACGCGAATGCCAACCAAAAGGGGCGGAGCATGAATTACATGAATGACCGAATAATTCGTGTGGATTCGTGTCATTCGTGTAATTCGTGGCTGCTTTCGTTCAGTGTTGATTTTCCCGCTTCGAGTTGTGCCGGCCGCAACGCGCACCAGATCGTAGCCATATACATCAACATCGCTGCCGCACAAATCAGGGAATGCCGGTCGACCCATTCGGAAGGCGCGAGCCCAATGATCCTCGGGCTTGTGAGATTGAAGACAGCAAACGCTGCGATCAAGACGGCGGTCATACTGTAACCGAGTCTGGTTCTCGGCCGAGAAGCAACCTCCGAAATCAGAAACGCAGCAGGAAATATCAGCACGACGAAATGGCCCTTCCACGCAAGTGGCGATAGAAGCGGGATGCAACAGAACAGTGAGGCGATGGAGCTCGAGGATCCCTTCTCGCGCAGCGCGACGAGGGCCGATCCGGCCAGCATCGCCACGGAGATTGCCAAGGTGATTGGATCACTCGGAGCGCTGGCTGACTCGCCTTCATTGCCTCGCAGCCGCGCAATTGCGCCTCGCAACGACTGATTCCCGGGATCGGCGAGATTGAAGCCCTGTTCGTTCTTTACGGTCCTGTGAAAGAAGGTCTGAAACGCGGCGGTTGCCTGTGTGCCGAAAGGCGCGAAACTCAAAGCAGTAATTGAGATGAACAGCGCTACGCAACCCGCGATAAACGTTATTTTCCGCCTCGAGACGTAATAGACGATCAGAACCAGAGGCGTGAGTTTGATCGAAGCAGCAACCGCGAGGGCTACTGCCGCCGTCAGTTTTCTATGCTTTTTGTAGAGACAGACGTGCGCAACCGCCAGAGCCGCAACGAGCGTATTCACCTGGCCATAATCGAAATTGTCGAGAGCAAACCTGCTCACTACTGCAATGGAGAGGGCCGCGAGGATGTAGCGTCGTTTCCTGGACCGATGCGGAAGAACACCCTTCTTGCCGACAGGACTGCTCGAGTTCTCATTCGCGTCTTCGAGGGTCAGCGTTGCTGACATGCCGGCTGCTCCAATCAGCGATGCCGCGCCGATCAGAAACCAAGAATATGCGGCTGACTGGAGCGGCATCAGGGACAGTGGGATGAGCAACTCGGCAAGCAGCGGCAGGTACAGATACGGCGTCCACTCTCCAAGTGAGTTTGCGTAAGGGTCACGTCCCTCGATCACTTCGTGTGACGCGAAGTAGTACACGTTGAAGTCATTCTGGTAGCGATGGAGATCGTCGCCCGACCGCCGAGCGAAGTAGAATCCGCCGGCAATTAGCACGAACAAGAACGTCGCTATGCCTAATATGGTGAGGGGTGAAGTGCGGTGGGGAATGCTTTCGGGTGATCTGGCCATAGCTGAAATGTGGTCTGCGCCTTCAGCGAATAGACACAGTACATCCTAAGGCTGCGCGAACCAACCGAACTTGAAGCATGATGAAACTCTCCAGCTCTTGGCAATCTGCTTAAAAACGGATCTTGCCACCAGGCGCGAAGCCACAAGCCGGGCCACATTAATCAATGGTTTACACCTTTGTGCTCCTTCGTGTCTTTGTGCCTTCGTGGCTTTCCCAGCTGAATCTTCCACCAAAGCACGACGACACAAAAGCCGCACCAGGTCAGTAACCACAATGGTTTACACTTTGACCGCGGCCCGTCGCATTCGAATAAGACGTCCCATCTATCCTGTCGATTCAAGCTCTGTTCAAGTGTCAGCCAAGGGGGAGGCTCTAACCTCGTCGTAGGACGAAGAGAACCACAGCCTTTTACCCAAAAGCGAAGCTCTCTAAGCACCAGACGGAGTATACCGTGACTGAACGGAAGCTAAAGGCAGCTATCGTTGAACTTATGTTTCCGCTACACCCAGCGGTGGCGACTCGAGCAAGATCAATAGACGGCAAGACTGAACGGACATCGTCGCCCTTCGTCGAAGACCAACTGATGGCGCAGGCCGCCAGAACAATCGTCATCGCTTCGGACAATTTGATATTGAGTTCGACAAATCAGAATTCAGGCAAAGGCCTGAAGCTAATCGCGATTTCGAAAAGGGAGGGTACAATGGTTAAGATTCTACAACGCATCATCGTCGCCTCAGCGTTCATATTACTCGTATGGGTCTCGCCTTCGGCTGCTACTCTCAGCTCAACGCTTGCGTCCAAAGTGGCCAGCCTTCCGGATGCGGCCGATGTCGGAATCGTTATCGTTGCCTTCAATGGAAACGCGGGGCTCTCCGCTTCGCATCTCGATGTTTTGCGCAGCGCTGGGATAACAAAGGGAATCACCTATTCACACCTGGGGATGGTTGGCGCGCCTGCCACAGCCGGACAGGTTAGGGCTCTGGCGGCAAGCACCGCTGTGCGCTCGCTCTGGTCCAATGATCGGCTCTTCTATTACAACAACGAGACTCGGGTGGTCAGCGGCGTCGATCGGCTGCGTAGCGATCCGGCGTTCACCAGGGCCAATGGAGGACTCCCGGTCTCGGGAGCTGGAAATTTTTCAATCGTCATCAATGACTCCGGTATCGACGCAACTCATCCTGACCTACACTTCCCTGAGCACGTCATTCAGAATATCCAGATCCTCACCGACACGGAAACACTGTCGGGATTCACACCGGTTCTCACGCTCGAGAACATTCCGGATACCGACTTGAACGTCGGTCATGGCACTCACTGCGCCGGCATCGTGGGAGGAACAGGCGCCGCTTCCGGCGGGCTATATGCCGGAGTTGCTCCCGGCGCAAAGCTGATAGGAGCGGGCTCCGGTGCGGTGTTGTTAGTCCTAAATGCGCTCGGCGGCTTTGAATGGTCGATCGCAAATCAATCCGTCTACAACATCCGCGTCATTTCGAATTCGTGGGGAAGCAATGGAGAGTTCAATCCGGACAATCCGATCAACATCGCAAGCAAGCTGGCACACGACCTGAACATCGTCGTGGTTTTTGCGGCCGGCAACTCCGGTCCCGGGAAGGATACTTTGAATCCGTATGCGGCGGCTCCATGGGTGATAGGAGTGGCGGCGGGAACGAAAGAAGGGGGACTCGCCGGGTTTTCATCTCGCGGCATACCCAGGGCCGACCGTCTCGCAGACAACGACCCTAACAATGATTTCACCGCGCCCTCGATAACCGCCCCGGGCACGGGTCGCGAGTTCGCTTCGAATGAAGGCAGATTCACGTCTGCTGTCGTTTCGGTTCGCTCTAAGACTAACCTGTTCGCCAACGGCCTCGACGCCGATACCGAGATTCCTGTCCCATTCGTTCCTTTTTATACTCAGATCAGTGGAACGTCGATGGCAACGCCGTTCATCGCCGGGGTCGTTGCGCTGATGCTTGATTCAGACCCTACACTCGCGCCAGATGAGGTGAAGCAGATAATCCAGCAGACTGCTTCGCAGATGCCGGGCTTCTCGGAATTTCAGGTGGGGGCCGGCTACATTAACGCTTTTGCGGCCGTGGACAAAGTTTTCAATCGCTCGAAGAACTACGGTACATTTACCGCTCCTGTGGACATGCGCGCTTTCAGAGCGCAGTTCACCGTCACCAGGCCCACGAGTCCGGACTTCGCCGTCAATCCCGGAACGTTCCATGTCGACTACAGCCCGGCCGGGCTGCCAGGGCCGGGATCACCCAACTCTACGACCTTCACCGTTCAGCCAGGCATGAGCGTGCTGGATGTGTTCGCCAAGATAGACAACGTTCTCACGACTGGCGATGGCAACACCGTAGGGATTCTGCTCACGGATCCCAACGGCACCCGGTTTTCCAGCGGGATTGCACTTCCGATCCTCGATGCACCCAATCGCGAGGTCGTCGTCGCCAACCCGGCCGCGGGTCAGTGGCTGCTTGAAGTGCGCGGCGTGCGAGGACTCGCCGCCTTGCCCAATGCTAGCCTTCCCACGTCGGGCGCGGCCCTTCCCGGTCCGGTTGACGGCACAATTACACAACTGCAGTACACGCTCGCGCCAGTCGCTGACATTCAAGGGCACCCGGCCCAGGCTGAAATCGAGTACGTGCTCAAGAACAGAATGATGGATACGCTATCCGACGGCCTATTCCATCCCGACGCGAGAGTGAGTCGAGGGGATTTTGCCCAGCATCTGGTGTTGAATACGGCATTGCGCCAGTCGCTTGCCGCCGCGCCCAGGTTCACTGACGTAACAGGCTCTCTCGAAGCGATTGCCGAGGCGGTCACCGCGAATGGCTCGACGCTACGAGACTGGAACTTCGGACCTCAGGGAATGATGAGTGCCAGCGGTTCCGCATTCAAACCAAACCTCCCGATCAGCCGCCTTGACCTTACTGTTGCGTTGGTGCGCGCTCTGGGTCAAGATGCGCAGGCGAAGGCGCTAGCCGGCACGAACGTCACGGTTACTGTGAATGGACAGGTGCTCGTGCTTGCGGACAATGGCGATATTCCCCTGGCGCTGCGCGGATACGTACAGATTGCGCTGGACAAACAGATACTCCAGGCATTCTTCGCGATCGAGCAAGGTCCGTTTGACTTCCAGCCGACGCTCAAGGCGCGGGTGAAGCCCAACGACACATTGACGCGAGCGCTTCTGGCTTTCGCGTTCGATCATTTCCATCAGCACTTTGCTGCCGGCGATTGACTATCCACCAGCGCGCGAAAAGCAAAAGGGCCGGCATCGAGCAGCGATGGCCGGCCCTCGCGGGATCGTGGGTTATTCAGAGGCCGCCTCAGCCTGCACTCGCTTCAGTGTCGGCCGAGGGTCCGTAGATAGCCGGCACTTTGCCGCCCATCGGGCGAAGATAGGCAGAAAGCTGTCCTCGATGGTGAATCGCGTCGAAGAGGATGAACCATAGAAATTTCCCGACGGCCTCCTCCAGGACGACCTTGCCCTCGTAATAAAACTTTGCGGTTTTCTCCCATGAGGCGTCATCCATCTTCGAAACGAGATTGGTCAACTCGTTCGACCCGCGTTCGAACATTGCCAGCATCTCGTCCATGGGTGGTGGCGAAACGTTCTTCCACTCAGATTGATTGGTCTTCACAACATCCAGACACGCGGTAACCTCGGCTGCCAGGGTCCAGACGAGCTGTTCTGCCGACGGCGAGCGTTCGGCGGGTTTGTAGCTGAGCCGATCCTTAGGGAGAGCTTTAAGCACATTCATGAACATTGGGAATTCCACGGCTTGCCGCTCCAAAAAGAACTCGCGAAGTGTCATTTTCAAACCTCCAAATAGTGATGTTGTCGATTTAACTGTATCAGACTGCCATCACCATTTTCACGGCCACTTTGAAATAATGATGGGTCTCCATCGGGGGAGGGAAAGAATCGACCCGAGCGGTTAGCGGCGCTGATTCGTGGAGGATTTGACCGTATCGGCGGCCTTGCAGACGCCGCCGGCGCTCTCGAAGAATCGCGTATCAGTTCGGCTTGCCGCCGGAGGCTATCATCATGGTGTGTTGATGATTTATGTTGCTAATCGAATAGTTGGTGCTACGATCGAAAAGGTGTGAGATCGCCCTGCCCCCAGGACCAACTACGGATATCTTTTCAGGAGTACAATCTCAGATGCTTAGAAAGAATAGCAAAAGAATCATTCTAGTAGTGTGTGCGCTCACTCTGGTCAGCTTTGGAGTCAGCCGCGCCCATGCCAGTTACACTTTCAAGGTGCATAACAAAACGGAGCACAGCATAGTCAAGCTTCTGGCCTCTCCGGACGGAAAGACCTACGGAAACTTTGATATCGGAGACGGCATTGCCGCGGGCAAGACAGTCACAATGGAGTGGAGCAAGTCGACCGACAACGGAAACTGCGAGTGGTATTTCAAGGCCAAGCTGGACAATGGCGACGAGACCGATCCAGTCGAGTTCGACTTTTGTGAGAAAAACCTTGTGCTGGAGATTGAATAAGGGTCATCAGCGTCAGTAACGAGTCCCAACAGGAGATCACCAAAATAGAAAGAAGCAGATCTCTTAGACGCGATTGAACAGTGTAAGACAGGCAAAGGGCGGCGGCAACTTTCGAGTTGCTGCCGTTTCAATTATGGGCCTTGGCACCAAACTGGGCATCACATCCTCCCAAAAACTATCAGTGAGCTGCCGCTCTCGGTGCCTCTGCCTTGCTTAGCCAGGTCGATCCGTAAGCGATCTAGTGCGCCTAAGAAAACCGCGGCACAAATAGGCGAGAAAGCAGGATGGTTGCGAACCGTGGGATCGAGTCGAAGGAGCGCCTGGGGCGCCAACGGTTTTTCCGAAGGCGGGAAAGCTTAGAGTTCCTCGGCCAGCGAGACGATGATGCCCGCAGGGCCTCGCATGTAGCAGAGTCTGTACTTGTCCTCGTACTGGACCACCTCGCCGACGAGTTCGGCGCCGTTGGCGCGCATACGAGCGACAGTGTCGTCGACGCTTTCGACTGTAAACATGACGCTCCGGAGGCCCAGCGTGTTCGGCGGGGCGATCGCCGGTTCGATCTCGACCAGTCTTGGATTGCGAAACTTCGTCAGCTCAAGCCGCCCGTGCCCATCTGGGGTTCGCATCATAGCGATGTCGACCTGTACGCCTTCGAGACCGTTGACGTGGTCCACCCAAGGGCCCTCGATCGGCATCTCGCCCTCGACCGTCATGCCGAGCGTGGTGAAAAAAGCGATAGCGGCTGCAAGGTCGTCGACGACGACGCTGACGTGGTCCAATCTCTTGATCGTCATGTCCCTAGCTTAGCAGAGGCCGTGCGCGGCGATACAGCCTGACCGTTCTCGCGAGTTTTGTTAGAGACTCTGCTTGTCGATAGCCGAAAGCGCTGCCAGGCTGAAAGACGGAGTCGGGCCACAAAGGCACGAAGAAACAAAGCCGCACGAAGGCAGTGGGGCATGGTCTACTCCTTTGTGCCTTGGTGGCGTTCTTCTTCACTCTGCCAGGTTACTTCGCCGTAATATCGTTCGGTGTCCGACAGAACAACTCGAGGGGGCCGCCGTCCCTGCGTTGGCCGATACTCTGGGCTCACTACGGATGACCGCCGGTGGCGGAGAGCACCTGAATCGCGCTCAACGCACACCGCTGTCATTCCTCGGCTCGACTATTCGTCCTTCGCGCGCTTCTCATTTACCTGCCGGATCTTTTCAGGACTGCGCATCGAGTTGACGCTGCGCTCTTCTTGCTGGCCGTATGCTTCCGGGTCGAGGTAGTGGCCGCGCTCGCGCTCTGATTTTTGTTCTTCGGCATTGAACGGATGTTTGCGCATCACTGCATCCGACCGCACTCCTGTCACCTGCCACGAGACTTCCATGCCCGGATGGGCGCCGGCTATCTTGAAGCGGTTCTTGCTTATCTTCTCGGCGATATAGAGGCCCGGCGCCGGAGCGCCGATTGGTGTGAGATGGTAGCGAAACTCGTTGTTCAATGCCTCGAACCAGTCCGGCAAAATGACGACAGCTTCGCCTTCTTTGTTGATCGTCACGTTGCCGCTGTAGACGTTGAGCACTTCTGAGGATTCGACGGCTGCATGGGAGAGGTACTTGTTCTCAGGGTCGAGCGGATGGTCTATCTTGAAGTTCTTCGTGCCGGTGACGCTGAGGCTGCCATTGATCTGAACATCCTGGCCGACCCCGAGGTCGCCATTGATGGCAACATCTCCGACGAAAAACCCAGCTCGACCCCGAGTCGCCCCGCCGAATGCCGTACCACTACGGGCAACGATTGCGTCGCCCGACTTATGTCCGACGCCATTGGCATCGCCGCCAACCGCCACAATGCCTTCGCCGCCAAAATCGGCGTCGCGGCCGTGAGCTGCCAACCCTTCGCCACCGAAGGTTTGGCCGCCGGTTGCTCGAATGCCACCGAGCGCAATTACACCGGGACCGGAACTACCAGTGATGCTATCGCCGCCAATCGCCGTCACGCCTGCGGCGCCGCTGATATTGCGTCCGCTGCCGCCCGTGGCAGCCACACCGGCGCCAGGCCTGACATCATCCAAGTTGGCATTCGCGCCAAAAGCAAGCACGCCAGCGCCACCCGCGTGGGTGATTCCGGCGCTGGTACCTCCGAAAGCCTTCAGACCCGAACCACCATCGCCAAGGTTGGAGGTGCCGCCAATGGCCTCCACTCCAATACCGCCAGGGTTGCTGTCGGAAAAGCGGTTGCCGCCTACGCCTTGCACGCCGGTGCCGCTCTCGCCGCCGTTGCCTGTCACGCCGGTGCCCTTAAAGCCCGTATTGATAGCATCAAGAATCGATTGCGCTGACCCTGATAGAATCACAGGCACGCGAATTCCCAGCGGACTCGCCGATGTGCCGCTGCCAGTCAGTGTAAAGTCGTGCAGTACCGAAGACCCTCCGCTGGACTGAATCGTCCCGCTAACCGTTAGCGTACCCGCAACCGTCAGCTTCGACGTGGGCGAGTCAGTGCCTATTCCCACATTCCCGAACTTATCTTCGAAGATTGTCGAGTCGCCTATGCTCGAGTTGCTGCTCGTGAACCCCGTCCATTTCGTAAGTCGCCCGAGCGTGCCGGCGCCGAAGACTTGAAGATTCGGTCCGACTGCCATTGGCGCCATAGGTGTTGTCGCGCTGGAATTGATCCTTGCTCCTGTTTCAGCCATCAAACGAAAGCCTGCTGGCCGCAACGAAAAACTCTGCGTTCTTGCCGGCAGTCGAAACAGATCCAATCGGAACGGCGACCGGTTCCTGAAGCTGTTGTCGTTGAGGCTGCTTGCAGTCGTCTGAGCCCGCGCGGATGCCGCCATACACACAACGATCGCCAGGGCGGCAATCATGACTCTTATTGAGTTGATTCGAGTATTCATTTTTCTCCCTTTCAATTCGGGGCGTGTCGACACACCATCTCTTCGTGCGCCACTCAAATTGCCGCCCGCCCAATTTCGCTGTTAGAATCCGAGCCCGGCTCCGTTCACCGGGACCGCGACCGAGGGTAGGCCAGGGAACGCCAGAGAGTCCTAAGAAACCGCCGAGAAAGTTCTAAGAGAGTTATAAGAGCGGCTATGCCATTACGAATCAGGCACTTCTATCAGTTCGGCGAGTTCACGATCGATGCTGAACAAAAGGTTCTGCTGCGCCAGGGCAGGCCGATCCCTCTGACGCCGAAGGTCTTTGACACTCTGCTGATTCTGGTCGAAAAGAGCGGACAGATTGCCGAGAAGGACGAGCTAATGAATCGGCTCTGGCCCGAGACATTCGTTGAAGAGGCAAACCTGGCTTTCAACATTCAACAGCTCAGAAAGTCGTTGGGCGACAATGCCCGCAACCCTCTGTACATTGAAACCGTAGCCCGCCGTGGTTACCGCTTCATCGCAAACGTCGAAGAGGTGTTAAGCGACCAGAGTCCCGTGAATACTGAGCCCTCGGTGAGGCACGAGACCGCTGATAGCTGGTCGCAAGATGACGAGATCGGAAAACAACCGCCAGAAGAGAAACTCGAGACTGAAACAGAAACGCAGACACAACCCGCTACTATCGAAAAAACTCTCGGCGCAATACCCGGTTCTGATGCGGTTCGAGCAGGCGCAAGAAAGACGGGGGCCGTGTTGTTGTCCGCACTGGTCATAGGACTGGCGATTGCCGGACTAGTCTTCTGGAAGCTCTCAAATGGCACACGCAGTCAACGTGCTAACGACCGAGTCGTGCGTGAGGGGCAGCAGGGCCAACTCAAAATCGAAAAACTGACCGCAACGGGCGAGAGCACCACTGCAGCAATTTCGCCCGACGGTAAGTTCATCGCCTACACGCGCCACCTCCAGAACAAATCGAGCATATGGCTTAGACAGCTTGCAACCAACACCAATGTCCCAATCGTTCCGCTAACCACTCGAGTTGTCGGATTGGCGTTCGCTAACAGCGGCGAATATCTTTTCTATATTAGCGGGGAACCGGCCTCACTGTATCGCGTTTCGTTGGTTGGCGGAGTGCCGTCAAGAGTAGTTGATAATCTTGGGGGCAGCGTCTTAGGCGCTTTCTCGATATCACCCGGTGACGATGAGGTCGCCTTCATTCGCGACCGTACGAATTCCGATGAACGAGTCGAGTATTCTCTAGTCGTCGCGGGATTGCACGGGGGAAACCAGCGTGCACTGCATTCCTCGGTCTATCCGGAAAACCTGGGTGTTCCGTTGTGGTCGCCCGATGCTCGTTCAGTTATTTGCTCGTACGGCTATTCGGCGGGAGGCGGCCAGGACGTACGCATTGTTGAAGTCAGCGTCGCCGACGGATCGATAAAGGAACTATCGGTTGACAGATTCTTTCGGATCTCGAGGATGGCATGGTTACCGCACAAGAACGGACTGGTAATCTCGGCAAGGAAAACCATTGGCGACAACAGTCAACTCTGGCGTCTTTCATACCCCGGTTTGGAGATCAGCCAGATCACCGAAGAATTCTCCTCCTACTTCGATCTGAGTGTCGCGGCGGACGCGGAAAGGGCCGTGGCGACGCAGGCAATTCGCACCTCTGACATTTGGGTGGGATCTAGCCACGATCCTCGAGGTCTCAAGAAGATCACACAAGCACTCGACAACTTCTGCTGGAGCCCGGATGGCCGTCTTGTCTGTTCATCAACCGCCAGCGGCAACCAGGATCTTTGGATAATGCGACCCGATGGTACAGAGCAGAGACAGTTGACGGTTAATGCGGCGGTAAACGGAACACCGGCCGTGACTCCCGACAATCGTCACATCGTTTTCATGTCGAACCGCACCGGCGCGTTTCAGGTCTGGCGGATGGACATTGACGGCGGCAATCAAATACAACTCACCGACGGGGCGGGCAAGAACTTTCCGGCGATTACACCCGACGGGAAATGGGTTCTATACAACTCGACTGACGACTGGCACATGTGGCGAGTTTCGATTGACGGGGGAGAGTGCTTTCACGTTGCCGAGTATCCCGCGCTTTATCCATCGGTGTCTCCTGACGGAAAGATGATCGCCTGTGTAGGGAGGAACCTCTTGATCATCATTCCCTTTGAGGGGGGAGAGCCCGTCAAGAGAGTTGAGCTCGGCGGCTGGGGCTTTTTGGGCACACGCCTGAAGTGGACGCCGGATGGGGCGGCGTTGAGATATTCCGCCGAGCGCGATGGGATGAGAGCGATCCTCAGCCAATCAGTGAGCGGCGGTGTCCCCGAAAAACTTGCGGACTTCAATGAAGACATGCTGTTCGATTTCGGTTATTCGACTGATGGCCGATTGCTAGCGGTCACACGTGGGGGATGGCAACACGATGTAGTGTTGATTAACGGCCTCAATCGGTAGGGATTCGGGTCTGCCCCGACGGATCGCTTAGTGGTTGTACGTTCAACCAGGTTCACCGTGAGGTTGTATCGCAGCTGCCTTATTCTCTTTTCTGATTTCCAGAATCCTTTCACCAACCTCCAGTGAACTTCGGTTCTTATCCGGGCTGCAATGGCCGGAGATATGGCCGCTAGAGACTTGCAGGTGAGTATGCTAAATTGAGTTTCCTACCGGAAAACAGGGCTGAATCTCGGTACTTCACTTCCTGTGTATTCGGTAAGTGTTTTCATTCTAAAGCCGGGGTGGCGGAATGGCAGACGCAGAGGACTTAAAATCAGCGTCACAGAATGACATTCAATACTTCCCAAAGGTTTGGCGTGTTGCCTAGGACCTCAGTGACCCTCGATAGTGGCGAGTGGTCTCTACAATAGTCTCTACAGCATTATGCTGAGACGGCTAAGATGTTTCACACATCGCAATTGATTAATAACAGCAAACACAGCGACTCTCAGAGACTATTTCATTCGGAGTTGTGTATGGTCGAGGTCTGTCGTTCTCGGTATGACACCCCGCAGTAACTTCTGCGATCTTGCCCCTCGAAGCAACAAGGGAATGGTGTTTGGCGAGTTGCTGTAATAAACCACCGTGGTCGCGAGCCGCTGATAGCCGAGGCCCGACTTTGGGCTCAAAAGAAGACAATACTCTCGTAGCTCTTGTTTTAAGGGCTCCGGTAAGAGGCGCGAGAACTCATGCAGAGGGCGATCGGTGCGCCCGTGGACCTTCACTGACACAGGCTCGACGGCATTGCGTCGTCCCAAAGTGTTGAGGCCTTCCTCGCAGATCGTGTGTGCGAGGAGGAACTCGCTGAACGTACCGACAACATAGTCAGCAAGGAACTCCCGCTCGTCGCAGAATTGGTTTCCGGTACCGATGAAGTCATCTACAAAGACAATAGCCCCCTTTCCCAGATCTCTTGTTGTCTTGTGGAGTCCTAGAGTGTCTTTTGCTGCGATGAACTTGCAGCCTCGATTTTGGAGCAGGCATGCATTACGAATGAGATTAAGGACTGAAGCGCTACTGCTTCCAGCATCGTCGAACGATACATAAATCACGTTTGATGGCGTCACGCCCTTACTCGCCAAGCGGACGAGCAGCGTCTCGTTTAAGTCGCGCATCTCGGTAGTCATCTGCTTCTCGCCGACGAACTGTAGTGCTTTGAGAATGCGACGAAGAGCGGAATGATGGCGTTTTTGAAATTGGCCGATCCAGTCGAGCACACTCGACACGTTGACTTGCTGAGGTCTGTATTCTCGTAGCCGACGTGCGACTAGGATCGATGCGACGAGGTTAGATAACACTACCCCTCGTCCTCCGGGCCAGTATCTGCTGCCTGCGGAGGGTCGGACCCCTCCATCTGCTGAAGGAGCCCGTCGAGAAATGCTCGCACATTGCGAAGAGCTTGCATTAGGGTGTCTCTGTCAGTATCGATTGAAAGCGTTATCTTTGCCCTGTCAAGCTGATGGAGAAAAGTCTCGCAAGCCCGTACTGCGGACTGGACCTTTCGGTTGTCGAGAATAAACGGATCGAAGGCTCTGCGCGTCTCGAGTTCGATGTTTCGAATGTATTCTTCTAGCCGCACGACCATTTCGGCCCGGCGGTCAGGATCATCTAACGTTGCGTCATACGCCTCGACAATGCGACGGAAGTGAATCACGCTCTTAATGCGCTTAGCTCTGTATTTTTCGACGAGACGAAGAAGGATGCCGTTTGTGCCAAACTCGTCAATCAGTCTCGGCAGCTCGGTGTTGACTAAGCCCATGACAGGATATGCCTCAATCCAGAAATTGGAAGGAATCCGAGTCTTGGGATCGGGGTCCAGAGACAGAGCTTGCAGATCTTCAGGCACCTCCAAGAGCTTCTTGCAGCGCTCGATTTGCGGGTCCGACAGCCCCGTCAAATGGGAGAGTTTTTTGCTATCAGTCTCTCCTAGTTCGTCCATTACTATTTTCAGGCTTAGCGCCGTCGGCATTAACTCCCATGCCTCGCGAAAATTGTGTATCGAAAACATGTAAAGAAGGCCCGCGATCTTATCCGGCGGTTGAACTACATTTGCTGGTATCGTGAGGGTGAATCCTTCGTCTTCTAACTCCACGCAACACCGGTGTCGCCGAGCGCCGTCTAGAATGCCGAATTTGTCCGAGCCGGGTAGCTGAAAAACAGTTATCGGAACGAGCACACCGTGAACACGGATGTTCTCCTTTAGGTCAGCCAGTGGCTCACGATCGAAGAGAAGACGTGGGTTCGCTGGGTTCGGACGTAAGTCGGCAGGGCGAAGCTTTACGAGCTCCCCCGTCGGAACAACCGTTCCAGCATTTGTGGTTACTGAATTAGTCACTTCATTAGCGCCTTTCCAACGCTTTCTAGTCCATATACTTAGGTGTGATCATAAGCTCATTTGACATGCATCGCGATCCTACGAAGCCTGAGATATTGCGGCGCACTTGTACCCTCTGCGTCCGCCGATTGCGAGCCAGCCTCCGCGCCTGTGTCGAATCTGCGTAACTCAACACGAATGGTATCCTGATCTCCTCAAGCCGGCATAACTCCGCTTCGAGCCTTGCAAGATGATGCTCAGCAAAAACATTAGAATCGTATTCTCGAAATACGCGACGCTTGGCGACCCAATAAGGTGGATCGAGATAAACGAAGTCACCAGGCCTTACGAGCGCTAGAGTCTGCGCAAAATCACCCTCAACGAAAGTTACGGACCTTAGCCTGCGAGCAGTACCCATAATCACATCTTCAGATGGCAACACGCCAGTTTTTTCACCACCAAACGGGACGTTGAACTGACCAGACAGGTTGGTTCGATAGAGTCCATTGAAACAGTATCGGTTTAAGTAGATGAAGCGAGCGGCTCGTTCAACCGCAGTCATGCTCGCAGGCTCCAATGCGCGAAGTTGATAATAGAACTCTCGGTCGGCCGGGCGCATCTGCTGAAGGGCTTGCAATACGTCCCTTGGAGATCGCCGCAATGTGCGATATGCGCCAATCAACTCGCGGTTTAGATCACCAAGAAGCGCGCACTTTGGTGCAAGCTTAAAGAAGAGGGCAGCAGAACCAGCGAACGGCTCGACATATCGGGTGCTTGACGGCACCCAATAGCGGGCCAGCGTCGGCACGAGCTGCCGTTTGCTACCCGCCCATCGAAATAGAGTGCATTCGAGTGCCAATAAAGTCCTCTCTCTGTATCGCTTATCTAAGCCCAGCCAGTATGTGTCTGAGAAGCTGTTATACCTGACTGCGACTCTCCAGCCAGTCGGCCAATAGCTTGTCCTCCGCATGCTGCTCTCTTTCGATAGCCCGGCGCTCAACTTCCCTGTCAGTTATGGTACTCAGGCGGAGATAAAGCGCCTGCGCCTTCTCATCTGTCAAAAGCGCCCAGATAAAGCGCCTCATGCCTTGGTCTTCATTGTATTGATAGAAACGCGGCGGCTCAGGTCCACAGCGTTGTATGTAGTCGTTTAGTGCCTCCCTAGCTCTTACCGCGTCCGGGCAGTCCTCATAAACCTGGTCGAAAACGCGCTCGAAGTGGTAGATCAGGTCGTCAGCGTGTTGCTCCTCGAGCTTCTTCACGCGGTTCAGTTGGGCAGCTCTCATGGCGTCGCCCGTTTCTCTCGCTCAACCCTACGCTGGTCTCGCCGTTTTCGTCCCTCTGAGAGAGGAGTCATCAGTTGTTCAAGTCGAGCGATGCGTGTGTCTACTCCCCAATTATCCGAGAGGCTGATCGTACCATTCAGTATCGCTTGAGCTGCCTGCAATCGGATACGCGGATTATCGTTGTCAAGCAATTGGTCGAGGGTGTGGGCCGCCTTCGCACAGGCCATCGATAGCTTGCCGCAAGCCTGACTAATCATCAGCTCGCGAGCCTTATACACCTTGGTCATGAATTGGTCATCAGCGAGTCGGCGGTAGACTGTTCTTTCGCTGATGTGTGCTTTCTCCGCAGCTTCGCAAGCACTCGCGCCGCACGCGAGTTCAATAATCAACACACCCTCACCTCGGACAACCGGTCGGTTGTCCGCTGTCAAAAGGCCCGCTTTCCTGACAATCTCTGCCAATTCGTGCCACCTCCATCGCGCATCCGGGCCGTTCAATTTGCAAGCCACGCTGCCTGTAGTGGCTATGGTTTTCGGCCTAATAGTACCATAGGCGGAGCCGCTGACGGGAAGGGCAGAAGTGTTAAGTGGATTTGCATATATAGCCTAGAGAGGGGCCTGAAAACTCTTAATCGAGTTCTGCAAAAGTGGGCAAGGGTGATTGAAGGACTGGGGAATTGTTTCGAGCCCGTTTGCTCCAGGTGGACTCCAGTCCCAGATGTCTGCAATCAAATGATACCTGAACGTGTGAAACAGAATGACCCTCAGCGGACAGCATTGCGGCAAGTTTTCGAGAGGAGGGAAGATGGCCCAATTCCTGAACTAGCTCGCATATTCTTGAGCGCCGACTCTTAGCGGGCTCGATCTTCGATTTCGTTTCGTTTTTGTCAAACTCATCGGCGGGGATGCTCATAAAGCGCGAGGCAGGTTGAAGACGTTCGAGAAACTGAGCTTCATCCAGTGTTACTTCTAGCCAATTCGAGATCTTCTTGTCGCCTATTCGCGTCAGTGCGCCTTTCCCTTGTTTGAACGCGGACTTCATCACGCAACGGCATTCGGCGGGAGTCAGCTTTGGCTGACACTCTGCGGCGAGAAGTGCAAGCTCGTCCTCTACCTTCATCCTTGGTACTCCATTCCGTTTCAGCAACCACGCAAAAAGGAGTGCGGCCCGGTTTCGATGGCCCAATCTGAACCCTCTCCGGATTGTTCTGAGTGTCTCGACTTCTCGTAGTCTACGCCTGTTTAGTGCTTCCCACCCGCGCCGCTTGTTAGGTTGCCTGCCGTCTCGATCATTAAGAGCGTCGATTATCCGGCGAACTGGACGCTGTAGGGGAACTTCAATCGCCAGAGCGAGTTCTTCCAACGTGTACAGGATCTGGCCGGAGTCCTGCCCTTGTTGCCACCATTGGACGATTCGCTCGCTCGAACTATGTAGCGAGCCTGGAACACGGAGATAGCGTGCAGCATCAGCAGCGTCGGAACCCAAGACCGACAATCTCTCGTGTATTGCTTCTTGAACCCTCAAGTATAGATCGAGTTTTTTCTTGTGAGCTGTCGTCGCCATATCGGTTTGCTTGGGGTCTCGAAGCAGCCACAACAGCCAGGCTCCGCGACCACTCCGAACAATGAGAGATGCGGGCGGGATAATGCCACGATCTTGATAGTCGATAAGAATCCCGAAGAACGTTGCGAAGTCTGGAACTCCCACCTTGTAGAAATCCACGTCTGAATAGCAGGCACATAGGTATCTCAACGTGTCAGTTGCGTGTCTTGGATAGCCTGACGAGAGCTTGTTGCAGCTAAAATGCGCAAGTCGCCAGGATGCGTTGATGCTGACGAAACTATCTTTCAGTAGAGAATTTAGAAACTCCGGAAAAACCGTATCTAGTTGGCTTGCCTTGATTGCGACCTTCAGCCTGAACTCGTCATCGCTTATTGATGCGAATGATACATAGCCATCTGAGTGCCGATGCAGTGTTCGTATCATCGACAGGTCTGGCCTAGCGAGGTGAGCCTCCGCGCTGTTTGACGGGAGCGGGTTGACGGTGGGACAGGCGAGTCTTGGTGCACTAGTATCGTGCACCGCCGATGCGTGGCCGGTGATTCCTGACATAGGGCTCCTTCTACTCTTGAAGAGGGGCTAAAGACCGCTTCGGCTGGAAACCAGAACCAGCTCAAGGAACTGCGGTTTGGGCTAGGTACAGCGTTAGGTCTTTCTCCAAAACCAAGACCCTGCGCCCGAACCTTTTTACCCTAAGCGCGCCACGACGCACTTCGTTTCTGAGGAAACCGACGCTCAATCCTGTACTCTCGGCGACTTCCGCGAGACTCCAAGCGAGTCGAGTGGTGGTAACACTTGTTGACATTGAATGAACCTCCTACTCCAGTATCATTGTGGGACCTTGGATGTTGTTATCTGGCAGCTCTTATAATACAATAGCGTTGATTTCAATGCTATGACGAGAATCCAACAGCAAAAGACGAATCCAGAGCGACAAGCGTTACCGCGGACGAAGGCAGTTCCGGCCAAACTTGGCCGACTTCTTGAGCTTGTGGACCTCGTCTCGCCTGAATGCGACTTACCGGAGATACGAAGGGAAATGTTTAGCGATATGCCGTCTCCCTCGATCCATCCAAACGATTACGCCCGTAAGTTCAATAACGCCGTCGAACTGTTCTTGGCTGAGGTGCCTTCATCACTCGCCGATTACCTGTGGGAACCGGATCGCCGCATTGAGGTGCGAGTCGAAGGTGAGAAGGAGGATTTAGATGGTTTTGCGGTAGCGGCGCGATTGACCAGTTCACACGACTCTGCGCTTGACCGTTATTGCCGTGTTCGGGAAGCTCGAGAGGCTTTGCGAACAATCGCGCAAATTGCCTTAACACCCGATCGGAGCGACGAAGGGGCATCCTGCTTCGGATTCCACTTGCGAAATTTGTCGTGCCTAAGAGTAGACGAGAGAGGTCAGGTCTCGGTTCGGCATGATCCGATCATCGAAGCTCTTACGGAGAAAGGCGTTGATGCGACGCGAATCCGAATTTGCACAGTTTGTAAGAGAGTGTTCTGGGCAGGCCGCATGGACCAATTTCGATGCTCTAAGCAGTGCGGACAGATTCATCGTGTGCGGGAATGGAGAAAGCAGTATCCTGGGACATACAAGCCGCGCCGAATACTAGGTCGAACTCAAGAGACCACCATGGACCACAAGAAAGGAGCCTGATTAAAAATGGCAATATACAAACGGGGAGGCACATACTGGTACGCATTCGTGTTTAAGGGCCGTCAAATCCAAGAATCAACGCGCCAGAAGAGCGCTCGAACCGCGCGCGACCTGGAAGCGGCACGCCGAACGCAACTCGCGAGAGGCGAGGTCGGCATAGAAGACGTGCAGCCTGTACCGACACTCAACGAATTTGCGCCGAAGTTCAAAGCGCATATCGAAATTCGCTGTGCCGAGAAGCCTGCCACGGTTGATTTCTACTTCAAGAAGCTGGCGCGCCTCCTTGAGTTCTCCACACTCCGAAACGCGAAACTCGATAAGATCGATGAGGCGTTGATTGAGCGCTACATCGAAAAACGCCGTGCGAACAAGTTAAGCCCGGCCACCGTGAATCGAGAACTCGCGACGCTGCGCAGGTTGCTCTATTTGGCGAAGCGCTGGAGTGTTATTAAGGCGGTCCCCACTATTGAGATGCTCGATGGCGAGCGCCAGCGCAAGTTTGTGCTGTCACACAGCGATGAGAATAACTACCTCGCTATCGCGCCTGACCCGCTGAGAGATGTCGCTCAACTGATCCTCGATACCGGTTTGCGTATAGGGGAGGCGGTTGGATTACGCTGGGTTGACGTTCACCTCGAACCGCTTGGCTCCGCTCGATTTGGATACCTGCAAGTTCGCGGCGGAAAGACGAAGAACGCAAAGCGCACGGTAAGCCTCACCGCTCGCGCCAGTGAGATCTTGGCGTCCAAATTGGCAAACACGATGAGCCTTCTTGTGTTCCCGAGTGCACGAAAGCTTGACAAGCCTTGTTCGACAAGCCAAATCCAACATCAACACCAAAAGGTGCGCGATGCTCTCGGACTCGATGTTGAGTTCGTGATACACTCGCTCAGACACACCATGCTTACTAGACTCGGCCATGTTGGAGTTGATGCGTTCACGATCAAACGAATCGCGGGTCACAGCTCGATCACGGTTAGCGAGCGTTACGTCCACCCCAGCGATGAGCTTATGGAACGAGCTGTCGAGAGGTTGGAGATCCTCAACAAAAATGAGGTCAATCGGCCCGATGTCTCTACGATTCTCGCTACACCCCAATTAGAGCAACCCGCCGAGTTTCAGTTAAGTATTGCAAGTTAAGAATTTGCCGGGGTGGCGGAATGGCAGACGCAGAGGACTTAAAATCCTCTGACCCAAAAGGTCGTGCGGGTTCGAGTCCCGCCCTCGGCACCTTCCTTCTGGTGACTTATTGATCAGTACCCGCGCTTCAGTCGGATCTCGCGCCGGCGGGAATGATCGCTCGATCGAACGCGCGTGACCTCTTTCCTCCAGCTAAATTGGGATAGAATACGGCTATGCCGCGGTCCAACCCAAAAGTCGCCCACCCAGGCTTTGTTTCCACTCAGTGGAGTCTCGTGATTGCCGCCGGCCGGCCATCCTCGCCCGCCACAAGAGATGCTCTAGCCTCGCTCTGCAGTACTTACTGGCATCCGCTCTATGCATACGTTCGCCGCTGCGGCTATGCTGCCGCAGACGCCCAGGACCTAACCCAGGAATTCTTCTCTCGCCTCATCGAGAAGAACTATTTGAAAACCGCCAGCCGAGAGCGCGGTAGATTCCGCTCCTTCTTGCTCGCCTCCATGAAACACTTCCTCGCAAACGAGTGGGATCGAGCCACTGCGCGGAAGCGGGGCGGTGGCATTACGCACGTGTCTCTTAAATTCGATGAGGTCGAGAGAATCTTTGACCAGGACGCCTCGCGCACCCTCACACCCGAAGAACTATTCGAGAGGCGTTGGGCGTTGACGCTAATCGGTCGCGCACTGGAGCGGCTAGAAGGTGAATTCAAAAGGGCTGGGAAGGCCGACTTGTTTGACTGCCTCAAAAGCCATCTCACCGGCAGCGGGGACCGCACTCCCTATGCGGAGACGGGTTCGCGGATTGGGATGACGGAGGGCGCCGTCAAAGTAGCGGCCCACCGAATGCGCACCCGATTTCGCGACCTGCTCCGCTCTGAGATTGCGCAGACCGTTGCAAGCCCAGATCAGGTGGACGACGAGGTTCGCTATCTTATGGCCGTCTTGAGCTGAGGAGCTGAGGAGCTGAGGAGCCATGTAACCTTTCGCGCGCTTTGCTTCATTAAGGAGTGGAGGACAGAAGATGACCGTGCCGGGTTACTGCACTCAATGCAACTCAGAGTTGCCGAATGACGCGCCGAGCGGCCTGTGCCCAAAGTGCTTGCTCCAGCTCGCCTTCAGCGCCGACTCCGAGAGTCTGGCGTCCGTGACATTGCCCAACGCGCCTTTGCTTTCCGGCCTTAAAGTTCACTACTTTGGCGATTACGAGCTGCTCGAAGAGATTGCGCGCGGCGGCATGGGACTCGTCTACAAGGCGAGGCAGCTGAGCCTCAATCGAATCGTTGCGTTGAAGATGATGCGGCCGGGGCTGCTCGCTTCTGAGCCGGAAGTCCAGCGCTTCCGAGTCGAAGCGGAAGCTGCTGCGAGTCTTCAGCACCCGCGCATCGTCGCCATTCACGAGGTGGGCGAGTACGAAGGTCTCTGCTATTTCTCTATGGACTATGTAGAAGGAAAGAGCCTGGCCGAAATAGTTCGCGACCAGCCTCTACCTGCCAGGAGAGCCGCGAGCTACGTCAAAATCATAGCGGAGACCGTCGAGTTCGCTCACCAGAAGGGCGTGCTGCACCGCGACCTCAAGCCGGCGAATGTGATCGTCGATTCAAGCGATCAGCCGCGGATAACTGACTTCGGTCTGGCTAGAAGGATTGAGGGCGACTCGCGTTTGACGGAAACAGGGGTCGTGTTAGGTACTCCAAGCTATATGTCTCCCGAACAGGCAGCGGGGAGACGTGAGTCGCTCGGCCCCCTATCTGACGTTTATTCACTTGGAGCGATGCTTTATGAACTGCTCACCGGCCGACCTCCGTTCCAAGCTGGGACGCCCCTTGACACCCTCATGATGGTGACGCGGGCCGAACCGGTCGCCCCACGCATGTTGAACGACAAGTTGGATCGGGACATCGAGACCATTTGCCTGAAATGCCTCGAGAAAGAACCTCGAAAGCGATATCGATCGGCCCGGGAGCTGGCTGATGATCTTGGGCGATTTCTGGATCACGAGCCCATCAAGGCGCGACGAGTCGCCGCGTTCAATCGGATGTGGCGTTGGTGCCGGCGCAATCCCTGGCCCGCGAGTGCGACCGCGGCGGTCGCTGTTCTTGCGGTACTGGCGGCGCTCACAGCGGTCAGCTTTCGCGAGCGGCTATGGCAGTCGATAATCCAGCAGGCTCGAAGCGAACGACTCGCGGGCAATCGCGAGCGCTCGATGGAGCGTCTTGCCGAAGCTGCCCGAATGAAAAGATCGGACGAGCTTCGACAGGAAGCGATCCAGACAATCGCGAGTCCCGGAGTTCGATTGCGACACACGCATCCGCCGCCTGATCCGGACGATGGATCGTCCCGTGTCGAGAGGCTGGTTATGAGCTCGGATTCGAAGCTGTTCGCCGTCTCGTACCGAGGACTCGGCGAGATCGAGGTACGGGACCTTGTGTCCGGCCAAATGTTGACGAAGATAGACCCGTATAATAACCCACTTTTTGATAAGAACTCTCCGCGGCATTCTAACTTCAAGTTCGAGCAGTTCGAATTCAGTCCGACCGAACCGATCATCGCAATTCACGGTCACACAAACTGGACAACGCGACAGGAGCCATATTTTCAGTCGCTGGTGCTCTGGAATGCCGTGACCGGAGAACCAATTGCCGAGATCGAATGCGATGAGGATATGCCGCCCCGGGAAATCAGCGCCTTTATCTTTTCTCGAGATGGTAAGCGAATTGTTTGGGCAGCGAACCTGGACCCGGGCTGGTTAATCGATGTGCCCGCGAGAAGCTCGAGAAGGATGTCGATCAAAGGCAAGCCGGTGGCATTCTCGTCCAACGATGAACTGCTGGTGGACCAGCCCAGAGGGCAGCTACACCGGTACAAGATCGCAACCGGTGAGTCCGTCTCAGTCATGCCGGAAGCAGCCTTGCTCGCTCTCGGTAAGGTGAGCCGTGACTCTAGATTTGCCCTCCTTCGAATCAAAGACTCCCTGCTCATGTGGGACATTCAAGCGCGAACATCGACGCTCATTGCGGAGGGATTGAGTAAGGACGAGGAAGAAGGGGTCGCGTGGAGCGACGATGGAAGAGTCGTTGCAACAATGAAGAGGGCAGAGTCGAATTTAATCCATCTCTATGAAGTCACCGAGGCGGGCGTTAAGCACAAAACAATCCCGCTCGATTCGAGCGTTGGAGGCCGTTGGGACGATTTCGGCGTTTTGAGCCCGGACGGCTCTTTGCTTGCGGTGTTGGGCACAGAGGACGCATTCAACCTCTGGGTCTTTGACACGCAGACAACCGCTAAAGTCGCGTCACTTCCTTACAATCATTCCCCGATCTGGAGCGCCAACGCTCGTCTGTTGATAACGCACGGACCCAGCAGCGCCAACCCGAATCCCGAACAGAGATTCTCGTCAAAGTCGTTCAGGGAATTCAACTCGTACTCGAACGTGTGGGAGGTGTTTTCGCCGACTCCATCATACGTGGTGCCTGACGGTTTCGAGTCACTGGTGTTTACTCCAGACGGGACGCAAGTGGTGTCGAACGCGGTCACCTGGAACATCGTGAGCACGAGAGAACGGATCGAGTTGCGACAAGGCGCTTACCAACCGCCTCCTCTCTCAACAATCCTCAGCGAGGGCGATCAGTTGTGGGTCACCAGAACTCCTTCCTCGCGGTTCTTCTCATTGGTATTAGGAAGAGGAATACCTCTACAAGAAGGATTTCCGCTGAAGCTCAGCCAGCTTGCGCCGGACCAGGGCGAAGTGCAACTCGAAAGACCTGATTATTCGTTTCTGACGGATCTCAAGAAGATTGACTTCGTCAGGCCCGTGCGATTCGCGATCAGCCCCAGCGGCAAATCCCTTGTCGTCGCGTCGATGCTGCTGTCGGGAGACTACAAAAACGGCGAGTCGCGAACGGTTCTTGAATTGTGGGATCTCCGCGACCGAAAACGAATCGCAGTATGGGATGAGGATATCAAAGCGGCGGACGGCCGGGGTGACCAGTACTCCATAATCAAATTCAGCCCGGATGGAAATCTCGTAGCGGCAGCCCAGGGCCATGATGAACACGACAGCCGCATCGTGATCCGCGATGCGGCCACAGGAAGAGAGATTCGGCAGATTAGAACCTTGGGGTTATCCTCGGCTCTCACGTTCAGCGCGGATGGAAAGCTTCTCTTTCTTAGCGGCGCCGCGTTCGGGGAAGGCGGCAGCCCGATCTTCGTCCACGATGTCGAAACCGGGCGCCTGTTGGGAGAGTGGAGAGGCCATTACGGTGGTGTAATGGCATTAACGACAAGTCCCGACGGAAGGATGCTGGCCTCGGGCGGGGTTGACCGGTTGATCTACCTCTGGGAGATCCCAAGCGGGCGTAAGCTCGCCGGCTGGGAAGCTCACAAGAGCGGAATCTCCGCTCTTGACTTCAGCTTCGACGGAAAGACTCTCGCCTCGGGTGCAGAGGATGCAACAGTGAAACTGTGGGATTTGCCCTTCATCCGTAACGAGCTCTCGAGACTCGGGCTGCCAATGGAGCGACCATAGATGCGTCGGTCAATGGCCTTCACGGGCAGTCTGGATCGTCTAGCGTAGAACAGGAGGCCGGCCGATGAGCAGTTCATAAAGCATCGCTCCAAGTTAATAAACATCAGAGACGGGACCTCGCAAGCCAACCGCCGCAACGTCGCGCAGCAGTTCGGCTTCTGCCCGACTGTTGCAGACGTGACTCAATGTGGCTTCTTGCCAAAGTACAGAGTGGTGGCCTCAAAGGAATTCCCCAGCCACCTCAAGCCGCGACCAGGACTTCTAATACTCTGCGACCTTGAAATGCCCTCATGGACCATGGCGTAAACTCGACCAGACTTTTCTGCGCGTCTTTCGACAGATAACGTTCTAATCCAGCTTGTGCCGTTTTGTGCAAAGGAACGAGCCGATTTTTGCGGAGCGCGTCCCTTCCAGAAACTTGAATCCATAGCCTCTGCCGTCCTCGTGGCGCTGCCGATCGTCTCCCAGGTAGTGCTGCCCCTTAGCGCGGTGTAATATATGCGAGTCAAAACGGGCACGGAAAAAGGCGCGATGTTTTAATACTCAGAGCATCGGGAACTACAACTCAATTGTAGGAGGTGGAGCCTTTGCCTCAAGACACAAGCCTGGTATCTCGCTCTCAACCGTCACGCAAGCGAATTGATTATGGAGTTCTGGCCTGCCTGCTCTGGCTTCTGCTTTCACTCAAAGCGACGCCAGATGTCCTTGCCTACGAGTCGCACTCTTCTTCGCCTGCCGTCCCGAGCCAAAGCATCAATGTGGATAATCAGATTCGCCAGCTTGAGCCGGGCAAACCTATCGAGCGGGCTCTTGGAGGAGGCGAGACGCACCTCTACAAACTCGAGCTTGCATCCGGCCAGTATCTCCATGTTGCCGTCGATCAACGAGGCATCGACGTAGCGGTTGTCGTTGTCGGTCCGAGTGGAAAGCAAATCCTGGAAGTAGACGACGCAAACGGAAACCAGGGGCGTGAGCCGGTGGTGCTTGTGACGGAAGAGGCCGGCTCGTACAGGTTCGAGGTGAGATCGCTCAATAAGGCGGCGAGCGCCGGCGCATACGAGGTACGGATTGAGGAATACCGAAACGCGCGGCCAGAAGATATGTCACGAATCGAGGGAGAGCGAGCGTTAGCGGACGCTCAGCGGCTGTACAGGACAGCGACTGTCGCAGCAAAGCGAAAGGCTATTGAAAAGTATGAAGAGGCGTTGCAGTTGATGCGCGCTGCAAACAGTCGTCAACGCGAGGCGTTCATATTACTTAACCTCGGAGTGGCATACCACTCTCTCGGCGACCTGCGCAAAGCGCTGGATCACTACAATCAGTCTCTGGCTACGAGCAAAGCAGCGAACTACGCGGAAGGAGAGGCCGCTTCGCTTAACGACATCGGCCTCGCATACAACGCTCTAGGAGAGCCTAAAAAGGCATTGGGTTACTACAACCAGGCGCTTGCTATTACGAAAGCTACCGGTGATCGTCATGGAGAGGCGAGGTCACTCAACACTATTGGCTTGGCTTACAACTATCTCGGAGAGAAGGAAAAGGCGCTTGATCACTTCATTCAAGCCTTGTCGATCAGGAAAGCCCTCGGCGATGCGGCTGGAGAATCGGTAGTACTGAACAATCTCGGCCTGGTTTATCAGTCGATCGGGAAGACGCAGAAGGCTCTGGATTACTACGCTCAAGCGCTATCGATAATGAAGACGGTCGGTGACCCCGCGGCTAGAGCGGCCACGCTCAACGGCGTGGGCAGGATTTACAGTATGTTGGGAGACACCGACAGAGCACTGGACTATTACAATCAGGCTCTCCTCCTGGTGAAGACGATAGGTTTTCGTCAGGGAGAAAGCAGGGTAATAAATAACATCGGTCTCGTCTACATGGCCCTTGGGGAAAGCCAGAAGGCGCTCGATCACTTCAACCAGGCTCTCGTCATGGCTAAGGCGATAGGCTTTCGCGAAGGAGAAGCCCAGCCGCTCAAAAACATTGCGCTGATTTACGATTCTCTCGGAGAAAAGAGGAATGCGCTGGACAACTTCAATCAGGCCCTGTCCATAATGAGAGACATCGGTAATCGTGAGGGAGAGACAATCACGCTGTACCACATCGGTCAGGTTTACGCTTCCCTACAAGAGGATCAAAAGGCCCTGGATTATTTGAATCAAGCTCACCTCGGAGCGAAGGCAATAGCCGACCGCACGGGCGAGTCAGCGACGTTGTTCCGTATAGCGATGTCTGAGCGAGCGCTGGGCAAACTCTCGGAGGCCCACGTACATATTGAGGCCGCTTTGGACATCATCGAATCTCTTCGAGTCGAAGTGGCCGGCTCTGAATATCGCTCCTCCTATTTTGCCTCGTTCGAAGAGTGCTACGAATTCTACATCGACCTGCTTATGCAACTGCATAAGATCAATCCAACCCAACGCCATGACCAGGCCGCCTTTCAAGCCGCCGAACGAGCCCGAGCTCGAACGTTGCTGGAAATCCTTGTAGAAGCGCGAGGCGATATTCGGAAGGGAGTCGACCCATCATTGCTCGAGCGCGAGCGTTCCCTTCAGTTCTTGCTCGACGGCAAGATCGAACGCCGCCTCAGACTGCTCGGGGGAAAACACACTCCTGAGCAGGCGGCCGAGATCAATAGAGAGGTCGAGGCACTGATCTCCGAGTATCAAGAGCTCCAATCACAAATACGCGCCAAGAGCCCTCAGTACGCCGCGCTTACTCAGCCCCAACCGCTCTCACTGCCGGAGATTCAGCGGCAGGTGCTCGACCGTAATACCCTGCTGTTGGAGTTCTCGCTGGGCAAACAGCGCAGCTATTTGTGGCTTGTTTCCGACGGCGCTCTGATGACCTTTGAGCTTCCACCTCGTACTGAGATCGAGACAGCGGCGAGACGGGTCTACCGGCTTCTGACCGCGCGCAGCGAGCCATACAAGACGACGTCTGAAAAGAGAGAGGCAGTAGCCCGCGCCGATCGCGAGTATGAGGCAGCAGCGGCCGCGCTCAGCCGGATGCTTTTGGGTTCAGCGGCCGACCAGTTATCCGGGAAGCGATTGCTGGTCGTAACCGACGGCGCCCTGCAATACATTCCGTTTGGGGCGTTGCCCGTGCCGAAGGCCGCGTCGCAGAAGGTAGGCCAGAGTCGTGCGCCTTCGAGTTCGAGCGTAAGACCGCTGATCGCTGATCACGAAGTTGTCAGCCTGCCGTCTGCTTCAGCTTTGGCCGTGCTCAGACAAGAAATCTCCGGTCGCAACCCGGCGCCAAAGCTTGTGGCAGTGATAGCGGACCCCGTGTTTGATAGATCCGACCCACGGCTTATCCCAACGCGGCAAGGTGGAGAAGATAATCGATCAAGTATAGAGAACGGGGCCAATCGCCTTTCGCCAGCCTCGGAGCCAGCGCCTGCTTCAACTTTCTCCGCGGAGCTGAGACGATCAGCCGTCGATACGGGTTTAGGCGACGAGCGACATTCATTGCCTCGCCTACCCTTCACACGACTCGAAGCCAGACACATCCTCGCTGCCAGTCCCAAAGGCGGTGCCAAGAGTATGCTCGACTTTCAGGCAAGCAAGGCTGCGGCTACAAGCTCGGAGCTGGGCGCATATCGCATAGTGCACTTTGCTACTCATGGTTTGCTCAACAATCGACACCCGGAGTTGTCCGGGCTGGTACTGTCGCTGGTGGACGAGAAGGGCGATACCCAGGATGGTTTCCTGCGGCTTCAAGACATATACAACCTGAATCTATCAGCCAACCTCGTCGTCCTGAGCGCGTGTCGGACGGCGCTAGGCAAAGACATCAAGGGAGAGGGAATTGTGGGACTCACTCGCGGCTTCATGTACGCGGGTGCGGCCCGAGTGATGGCTAGCCTATGGAAGATCGACGATGACGCCACGGCCGAGCTAATGGGGCTATTCTACGACCGCATGCTCAAAGAAGGGATGACTCCGGCGTCGGCGTTACGTTCAGCCGAGCTTACGATGTGGAAGAGTGGCACCTGGAAATCTCCGTTTTACTGGGCGGGCTTCGCGCTCTATGGAGAATGGAAGTGAATAAGCCGCAACGGCCGCGAAGCCACGCGCGTTAGAAGCTTGATGTCCCGGCGGAATGTGATGGCAGCGAACAGCCCGACACCTCTCAAACGCGAGTTGACCAAGGAGGCATTCGACCGCCTCCTTGTCTGGCTGGATCCGGATCGCGACAAAGCCGCCGAGGAGTACGAGTACATACGAATCAGACTCACAAAGATGTTCGAGAGCCGCGGCTGTCTAAGCCCGGAGAGCCTCACCGACGACACGATCGACCGCGTGGCCAGAAGAGTTCATGAAATTGCTCAAACCTACGAAGGAAACCCCTTACTTTATTTTCACGGGGTGGCGCGCATGGTTTACTTCGAATATTTGCGAAAGCCTTCTCAGTTGATCCCGATGCCCTGCAACGATGCGTCCGAAGAGACCGAGCAGAGGCACGATTGTCTAGAGCAATGCCTGAATCATCTCACATCCAGGAATCGTGAGCTGATACTCCACTACTATGAAGGTGAAATCGACGACAGAAGGGACGTAGCGCGGCGGCTGGGAGTCAGCGCGAACGCCCTGCGCCTACGGGTCCATCGAATAAGAGAGAGCCTTGGCCGCTGCATAAGCGACTGCCTGACAATGAAAGGGCCTCGGTGAAATGGCAGCGAGGCTCAACCTGCTATCATGAATGACATTTGGAAAACGGATTTGAGGACGGCGGACGAAGAGGCACTCAAGCGCTACTTGCTCGGGGAGCTGAGCGAGGAGGACCAGTCGCGTCAAGAAGAGCTACTTCTGACCGAAAAGCATTATTACGAGCTGCTTGTCTTACTTGAGGACGACCTGGTTGACGACTATCTTCACGGGAAGCTCTCGCTACGAGAAAGAGAAGGGATGGAGCAGCGGTTCTTGCTATCCCCCAGACGTCAGGAAAAACTGAGGCTCGCGAAAGACCTCAAACAGTACGCCGTCGATTCGGCCTGCTCTGACCGGCGATATCGAAGTCTCGATCAGCGCGGTCGAATTTCCGCACTTATTCCGCTAAGGCTTTTCTCACGACGCGTCACGGTGGCCCTGTTGACAAGTGCGGCGCTGTTGCTGATAGCCGGACTGGGAGCCTTATTCTGGGAGATCACAACGTTGCGCGGTAGAGTCGAAGGGCTCAACCAGGAGCAGGTGAGCGCGCGGCAGCGTGAAGAGGAGCTTCACAGTCGGCTTGCCGATCAGCTAGCGATCGAAGAGCGACTATCGCGCGAGCTCGAACAAGAACGAATTCAACGCAAGCAGCTAGAGAAAGCCTCGAGCGGTTCGAAGCCACCTGCAACGAGGAGCGGCGAAAGTATCATTGATGGTGCCCTGGTGTCGCTGGCACTCGCGCCGGGGAGGGTCAGGGACGCGGGGCAGTCGAGCCTGATCGAGATAACGCCTTCCGCCAAGAGACTCCTGCTACTGCTGAGCCTGGAGCAGGGCGGTCACAAGAGTTATCACGCGGTCATTCAGACCGACGAGGGCAAGCAGATCTGGAGCCGCGATGGATTGACGGCGAGATGGGTCAAAGATGACGAGAGGGTCCCGATAGTCGTACCATCTGAGGTCCTGCCGCCTGGCGACTACACTATACTCCTGAGCCCAAGCTCCGGTCGAAACAGAGTCGGAACCTACTACTTCACAGTCAGCAGAAAAATGCGGTAGCAACCGTCGAATACACCTCGGGGCGGTGACCGGTTGAGCTAGCAACATTCGCTTCCGAAGGTCTTCATAGCGATCAGCCACGACAGACCACCTTCTCCCAAACTGAACAAGTAATGAAAGAGCCCATCGGGGCTTAGTCGTCTTCGGTCCAATCGGCCATCAACGAAATGCTTTCTCGGTTTCAGTCATGAATGAGTGGAGGGGTCGATGTAGGTAGCGGCGCCTGAGTGACTGGTGTCCGTTCAGACAATTCTCCGCAATCTCAGTCAAGCTTAACTTCTGCTTCGCGCGGGCTGTGGGTTCGTGTCGTCAATTCTGCGACGTCGGACCAGTCCGAAGAACTGGATAAAGGAGGAAAGATGATGCGCAAGATATACAATCCAAGAATAGCTATGGCAGTTCTCTTCTCGTTGCTCATGCTGAACCTGTCTTTTCTGAACCTTCCCCAAGCTCAGGTCAGCGCGCAGACCGGCAAGAGACCCAACCTCGGCCAGGCCGTCACCGAGCCCGATACCTTCGAACACAAGGATCAAGACGGAAAGACATTAGCCAGGCTTCACGTGTCGCCGGCGGAGTCGTCAAGCAGATTCCAATTCTTGATCGAAGACTTCCAAACAGCCGGCAGGGCCGACGGAACGGTCGAGGTCGCGGACGGGGCGCTCAAGGTGCGCTTCACCGACGCGCTAAGCAAACAGCGCCTGGGCATGGACTTCCGCCCCGACCCGTCGATGCCAGGCCGGCACACCATCACGCTACTGCACAACAAGAGGCGGTGCGAGGTGACAATCGATGGGGCGCGGGCAAAGGAGATTGCCGGGCGAATGCAAGAGCTTTCCGATCAAGGCAAGCAGGAGGAGGTGAAACAACTAGTCCCGCTTATTCGCCAGACATTCTCCGGCGGTGAAAAGTACTTTGAGTTTACAAAGAGAGTAGCAAGCTCGCCTGCGCTCGCCATGCTGGCGACGACCGCCGCGCTTGAGGCTTCTTTGTCCTCCGAACAGATCAGCAGGAGCCTTACGCTGCAAGCGCTCAATGGCGCAGTCAAACTCCTTGCTCCGGATACCGTCAAATCCGCCGCGAACCTGCGTTCGTCTGCTCAAGTTCGTGCGCAACCCCGGCTTCTGAAAGCGTCCTACAGCCCTAAGGGCCAGTATCGCTTGTCGATCCGTCAACCAGGTCTCGTAAGGGACGAGCTCGCGTGCGACCTGTGTCCGTTGTGGTTTCTCTCAATACTCGTCGGTTGCTACTTCGAGTGGGATCTATGTCACTCGCTATTGCCGATGGTCGACTGGTGGCTCTGTGACTCAATTGCGTTCTTCTGCATCGACGTAGCTGTGCTCTACCTGAATTGGTGCATACAAGTCTATTGCACTGAGCCCATCGGTTAGTGGTCTCTCAAGAATCTGGAGGAGAAAATCATGCGACTAATAGCAAAGCCCACAATCGCCTTGGGAGTAATTCTGTCGTTGCTCACGCTGAACCTGTCTTCGCTTAATCTTCCCCAAGCTCGGGTCAGCGCGCAGACCGATAAGAGGGCCAGCCTAGGCCTACTAGCCACGGAGCCGCGTACATTTGAACGCAAGGACAAAGACGGCAACACGCTTGCCAGGTTGCAGGTCTCGTCGGTGGATTCGTCAAACCGGCTCCAGTTCCAGATAGAAGACCTGCAAACCGACGGCAAAGTCGACGGAACGGTGGAAGTCGCAGACGGCGCCCTCAAGGTACGGTTCATCGAGGGCCTTAATAAACAGCGCCTGGGTATGGATGTTCGCTCCGACCCGCTGACGCCGGGCCGGAGCACAATCATTCTGCTGCACAATAAGCGGCAGTGTGAGGTGACAATCGATGGGGCGCGGGCGAGGGAGGTGGCCTCGCGAATGCGAGAGCTTACCGATCAAGGCAAACAAGACCAGGCCAAACAGCTGATTCCGCTGATTCGCCAGACGTTCCGGGGCGCGGACAAATACCTGGCGTTTGCCAAGAAGGTCGCAAGCTCGCCCGCATTCGGGATGCTATCGACCACCGCGGCTCTCCAGGCGTCTCTCTCTCCCGAGGTAGTACACAAGAATATGGCGCTGCACGTTATTAGCCTGGCCGTGACCATGCTTGCCCCGGCAGGAGCCAGGAGCGCCGGAGAGCACGTTTCGCACGGCACGGTTGGACGCGCGCAGCGGCCGCTCGCGCCAAAGGTCCGCCACGATGCCAACACTCTCAGCCGCGTCGCCGTCTTGAACTTTGCGGCCCAGGACAACTGCGTGTGTTGCGGTAATTGCGTCTGGGCGTTCTTTGGAATGCTGTTTGGGTGCATAGACTTTTGGCTTTGGTGCCTCGATTGGGACGAGCAGTGGGTGTGCGACCTGCTGGCAGGGCTGTGTGTTGCCTCGGCCTATGGGTTCCTCGAGTGGTGCACCCATGACTACTGCGGTTCCTGCGACGGGTGTTGAGCGGTTCCCATCGTTAGCAAGTACGCGTCCGGGCGGGCTCGGTACCCGCCCGGACGACGTTGCGCTTTTCTTTCCCCAGACGAGCGAACCGGGCTTAAAATCCTCTGACCCAATAGGTCGTGCGGGTTCGAGTCCCGCCCTCGGCACCATAATTCCACCGACTTACGCGAAGTCCCATTCTATAGGCTCATTAACCAGCCGCCCTTTGGTAAAAAGCAATTCCCTCCAGCATCGACAGCTCTCTCTAGCCTAACGGTCGTGCTACACGAACTGTTTGAAGAGGTATTTTCTCCATCCGAATGCAAAGAAACAGGCGATTCAGAGTTTAGAAAAATGGGGAGATCACACTATGCCCAAACGACTGGTTCCCATCTTTTCTGATGAGGAAGTGCAACAACTTGCTGACCTGCGCGACCTCTCGCCAGAGCCGTACCTGCGCGAACGTTCTGATAACATTCTCAAACGCCCTGACGGCCTCTTGGCCAGCGCATGGGCACTGCTGTCAGCGGCGTTCCTGTTGGCGCTGCTGCTCGGCCACACTTCTTCGGCGCTGGCGCAGGGCAACTTCGTCTACGTCAATAACAACATCGCCAACGGCCCGAACACGGTCTCCGCCTTCTCGGTCGGCGCTGACTGCTCGCTCACCTCCGTCCCGGGCTCTCCCTTTCCCACCGGTGGGACAGGTTCTGGCGCGGGCGTAGGTCTGGCTAATCTGGCGGAGGTGTGCGGCAACAACCTCTACGTCGCTAACGGCCAAAGCAGCACGATCACCGTCTTCGCCATCAACCCCGCCACAGGCGCCCTCACCGGCGTCGGCTCACCAGTCCCGGTGCCCGGTGATATTGAGGTGCCTTTCAGTGATATGAGTTTCTCCTGCACACCTGATGGCAGGTTCTTCTATGTTGCGAGGGCGGGTACTGACTCGATCAGCATCTTTAGCAGGGCGGCGGACGGCTCGCTTACCCTGCTGCAATCGATATTCTCGGGGGGCTTTAGTCCCTTCGACATTAAGGTGAGCCCAAACGGCGCCTTCCTGCTGGTGACGAATAACAATAGTCGTACTGTGGTGCCGTTCACCATAAACCAGGCCGACGGCAGGCTGACGATGGGCACTCCCGTACAGACCGGCCCAGTGGCCCCCGCCGAGATCGAGATCAACTGCGCTGCGACGCTCGCCTTCGTCGGGACGTTCAGCGGCGTGTACGTATTCAGCATAGGGCCCGGGGGAGCCCTTACGCCGGTGATGGGCTCTCCTTTCGATCCGTCGGGCGAACGCGATTCGAACATCCAGCTCAGCCCGGACGAGCGCTTCTTATTCGTTCCACACTTCCTTACCAACACAGTATCAGTGATGAGCGTGGCCGCTGGCGGCGCCCTTACCGAGATCGCCGGCTCTCCCTTTCCTAATACCGGGGGAACGTTCCCTCAGGCGGCGGTGGCCAACGCCTCGGGCACCTGCCTGTTCGCCCTCGACCTTACGCAAGGCGCGGTCGCGTTCAGCGTCGCCGCTGACGGCTCGCTCACACGCGTTGGCGCTGCTACGGGCGGCCCTACTGGTGGCATCGGTGGCATCGCAGCCTATCCGGCGGCCTCCTGCGCAGCCGACCTGGCGGTCACCAAGAGCGCCTCGGGCACGGGCGTCGTCGGCTCGACGGTCGGCTACGAGATCACCGTCTCGAATCAAGGACCGGGCGTGGCCACCAACCTGCTCGTCACCGACATTCGATCGCCCGGCAGCAGCTTCGTGGCTGGCTCCTGCATGACGTTTGTGAACGGCTCGCCGGCCGGCACCTGCATTGTCGTCGGCGACAACCTGACGGCCACCTTCCCCTCGCTCGCCGTCGGGCAGACCGCCACAGTCAAGTACACCGTCCTGATCACGCAGGTCGGCACAGTGACCAACGCAGTCTCTGTCTCGTCGGACAAACCCGACCCGAACCCGAACAACAACACGGCGTCAGTGCTGACACAGGCCTTCGACATCTGCCTGCAGGACGACTCTAATTCAGGCCTCGTCTTCTTCGGCAACTCCGTGACTGGCGACTACCAGTTCTGCTGCAACGGGACGATCTTTAAGGGCCGGGCGGCGGTGATCAAGAAGGGAAGCGTTATCACGTTCGAGCAGAACGCGGCCGACCGGCGTGTATCGGCCAGGGTAGACGGGGCGGTGAGCAAAGGGACGGCAGCGTTGCAATCGCCGCCCGGATCGATTCGCTGCACGGTCACCGACCGGAACACGCGTAACAACACCTGTGCCTGTGCTCCGCTCACGGACTTAGCCACGCATCGGTAGGAGTCGCTTGGGAAGTAGGTAAGGGGCGCCCCTTTATGTTCTTTGACAAATAGATATCGTAAAAAGCAATTCGAAGGTTTTAGAAAGAATGGTGGGTTGCGCTCTTCCAGCCAGACTGTCAGCCGAGAGTTTTGGATCGTTTTTTCCAGGCGGCAACGGCTGCCTTGACGAGCTGCTTGATGCCGGGTTTTCTAAGGTCAGAAGGCTTGGTGAGCGCGATGTAGCGGTGGACCTTTCCAGTGCCTTCCAGTAGCCCATGCGGATCCGGCAGCACTGCGCTTCTGGCGATGCCGAGCTTTACGCCTCGCTTGCTTAGAATGATCGTGCATATCAAGTCAGCGTAGCCAGGTCCGAAGCCGTAGCCTATGATCTTTGCTGAGCCATCGACCATCTCTTGAAGGTTGGGTACGATGGAGCCGATCATCTTTCTCGCTTCTAGCGCGAGATCCCTGACGTCTAGCGGATAGGTCTCGAGAAGTTCAGTTACTTGATCGCTTGTCTCTAACACATCAACTCCTTCGATGCTCCAGGTCGCATCAATCACGGTCGCGGCTTCCACACGACAAGTATGAGTGCGGCTGCCGAGCAGCCAACCAACTGGTAGCCAATATTGAGAAGATACAGTCCGAAGTGTCTCCCCTCGAAAAGCACGGTTAGAAGCTGAGTTGTCGCAATCTGCCCCAACCACAACAGGAAGACAGTCTTGAGACCATCGATCGCACGTTTCGCTTCAGTGTACTGAAGAAACCGAGCAAGCACGTAAGCGAGTATTAGTGAGCTCACGAGGGCCAGAATGAATGCCATCGCGTCACTGCGAGCAGCAAGCTCCTTCATTTTCTCGTCTCCAATAAACCCGGAGAACGTCTTGCTGAAGATGCCGTACCAGGCGCCGCCCAGGATCCAGTGAGCGGCTGCCGCGATAATCAATGCCAGATAGTTGATCCTCAATTCTGCTCCTTCTCTATTCGGTTTTCTCGGCCTTAGAGGTGAACTCCCTGGCTCTCTTTTGGACCTCGATGGGCGAAAGATCTTCAAGTCGGCTTGCCACCGACCAGCGATGGCCAAATGGATCTTTCAGAATCCCATATCGATCTCCCCAAAAAGCGTTCTCGAGAGGCATCAGAACCTCCGCGCCAGCCCTCGCAGCTTGATTGAACACCGCGTCAACGTCTTCGACGTACAAATGGAGAGTGACCGGCGAGCCGTTGGTTGTCTCTGGCGAAAAGATGCCCCAGTCAAGAAACTCGTCGTTTACAAAGAATCGCGAATCGCCTAGCAACATCTCAGAGTGCATAATCGAAATTCCATCCGGAGCTATGTTGCGATACAGCTCTGCGGCGCCGAACGCTCTCTGGTAGAAGTCGATAGCCTGCGCCACGCCACGCACGACGAGATGTGGCGTGATCGTATGAAAATCCTCAGGAACAGGGCTCACTTTGCTGTTAGCCATCATCGCTTCTCCTTTCGTCTCGAATTCTTCGCGATAATGCTGGAGGCTTGCGGCAAGAAGCCTTTCTCGCCTGCCGCCTGGACAAGCTCGGCCAATCTCGCAGCCTCGGCTTGAGCTGCTTGCTTACCTGACTTCGTAAGTCTGTAATATCGACGCCGCTCGTCATCGGACGTCACATCGCAAGGATAATCAAGCTCTTCGATCAGCCCATCGACCAGCATTCGCTGGATCGACCGGTATAGAGTTCCCGGACCCAGGCGCACCTTTCCATGCGTGAGCCTTTCAACTTCAGGCATCAGCGCATAACCGTGCCGTGGCCCATGAGCCAGGGCGAGCATGATATGAAACACCGCAGGTGTGAGCGGCTCTAATGCTTCTGGCGGCCGATTTGACCGCAATCGTCTCTTCTTTTCCACACTCACTCTACCTTGACTATACTCAGTGTGGATATAGTAAGCGGGGGGACAGGAAACGTCAAGGATCGATTGCCGACTCCGCCAGCGATGAACTCTGTTTCATCGGGCACCGATGCCGCAGCTGCTCAGCAGTATGAACGCAAACGACGATCTTTCACCTAACGCGGGCGATGATGTCGTTGGCGGCCGAGCTGTAAGCGGCATCGCGCTACGCTCCGTCGGCGGCCTGCTATGCTTGTTTCTCCCGGAGGTTAGTGTCAAGCGAGCGCGAAGGCTCTCTCGGCGAAACCGAAGCCAACCTATCGCAACGCTTCTTGCGCCGACATTTGTAGTGCACAATTCTCTTATGACGAGACCAGACACGGGTTCAGCGATCGACGACTATCTGCGTAAGCGTCTCATGCCGGTTGAGGGCGCGATTCCGCACATACCGGGCATCGAGATGTATGGGAATTCCATTCCCTTCGGGACCGTCGGGGGCGACCTCTTTGAGTACATCAATTTCCAGCAGCGTTATGACCTCGACGCTCGGATTCAGCGAGCTCTAACGTTATCTAAAGAATTTCTCGAGCCACTTCCGGCAGGCGCACCGCCCCGTAATTCGGTAGACGATCATGTTGAATGGTTGAAGTTGAGGCCGGATTACCGTTCCGAACTGGAAACTCAGTATAGGACCGCCCGAAGTTCCGAGCAGGTGCGAGTCGCCGAAGATCTGAACGAACTATACAGCACGGCAGGTGTCCTGCTGGCCGACGCTCAGGGGCACGGACTTATTTCAGCGAAGATCGCCTCCACCGTACACGACACGTTCCATGCCTTCATGCTCTCGGAACTTGATCGGCACGGAAAAACGACGCCGGAGCTATTTGAAAACATCAACCTGCGTTTGGCGCAGTCGGTCACGGCTCGCAACGCACTTGGGATAAGTGAGAAAGAAAATGCGCGTGAAATCGCGACCATGCTTTACGGCGAAGTACATCCTTACGGCTATTTCCGCTTTGTAAATTTCGGGCACCCGCCGCCTCTAGTGTTCTCGGCTGAGTATCGTAAGTTTGTGGAGCTTGATAAAGACCGGATGGTGCAATTCCTGGCGTTGGGCCTGCAGATCTCGGCTGATCACCCGGATCGCAAGAAATATTTTTCAATGAAACTCCGGCCCAGGGAGGCTAACTCATCGGATGTTGCCGAAATCACGCTGATGAGCCCGGGCGACATTCTCTTCCTGTATACCGATGGTGTTTATGACGGCAGCGATGATGAAGAACGCCAGCACCTCGAATCTGTGATGCGTGACCAACATCAGCAATCGGCAAAAGACATCTGCAATGCGTTATTGGAACACGCTACGAGAGACGACGATCACCTCAGACAGATTGGCGAAGAGGACCGGATTGACGACAAGACAGTATTCATTATCAAGCGAAGCTGAAGAAGCATTGGCGCAAAGAAAAGGAAAGGCGTGCTGATGGAAAACAAACTCTTTGGCATACGGAACCTAGCGGTGGGCAGACATCTCGTTACTGGCCGAGTTAATCCAGGTCAGTAGGCTTTCCGGAACTCCTCCGATTGGCCGCGGCAGAAGGGACTTCGAGGTTGGCATTCTTATTGCTTCTGCATTCGACGCGAAATCATTTTGACTAAGAATAGAATCGGGAAGGGATCATGCCAGGGCTTGGCAGCGGGACGGGTGATGAATCGGTTTCAGTAGATGATTAGCGGCCAGGGTGAACTGAAAGCCACACGGTTCTCAAAGTCTACAGGAGGGCACCGCACCTCACGGCGGGCCGCCGAATTGAGAAAAATTCTTGTCTACGGTTTCTATAGGCAAAGGGTTGTTGTTCGGCGCAGCAGTTTGGCTTCGCGGCGGACGAGATCTTCGTGCCAGTATTGGGTCTGTCAACGCCGCCACGGCACCTCTCGTTCTCGAAGCACCTTCGGGCCTTCACACTAGACCTGGTTTAGGAGCGACGGCCAACGTTACGCGTAGACTCGTGCGGCCGAGCGAGATAAGAATGAAGGGTGTTCTGGCTGCTGTCGGAGCCGGTCTCAAAAAGCCAGGAGGTCGAGATGTCACTGAAAAACTTAGTCGAGCTACTCAAGGCAACTGCTGCGGACTGGAGCGAAGACAATGCGGCCAGACTCGCGGCGGCCCTGGCGTATTACTCCGCAATTTCGCTTGCTCCGCTACTTGTCATCCTGGTAGGCATCGCAGGGTTGGTATTGGGACCGGAAGGAGCCAGAGGAGAGATCGCCGGCCAGATCTCGGGCCTCATTGGCCCCCAGGGTGCAGAAGCTGTTCAGGACATCATTGCAAATGCCAGTCAGCCGTCGAGTGGAGTTGTTGCCACTCTAATTGGGATCGCCACTCTCTTGTGGGGCGCTTCGGGAGTATTTGGCGCCCTCCAGGATGGACTCGATACGATTTGGGAAGTAACTCGTGAACGGGGCAGGGGTATTGCAGGCCTGATCAAGGATCGGTTCTTTTCGCTGACAATGGTATTGGGAGTAGGATTCCTGCTAATGGTTTCTCTCTTATTGAGCACAGCCTTAGCGGCGGCAGGAAAGTTTCTCGGACATATGCTGCCGGTCTCCTCGTGGGTGCTGCAAATCCTCAATTTCGGGATATCTTTCGGAGTTATCACTCTCCTCTTTGCGCTGATCTATAAGGTTCTACCCGACGCAGTGATCGCCTGGAGTGATGTTTGGATTGGGGCGGCGATGACGTCACTCCTGTTCACGATCGGGAAGCTGCTGATCGGTTTATATCTTGGCAGAAGCATGGCCACCAGTGCATACGGCGCTGCCGGATCCCTGATAGCCATTCTGGTCTGGGTCTATTATTCCGCTCAAATATTGTTCTTTGGGGCGGAGTTTACGCAGGTGTATGCGAATAATTATGGCGCCCGCTTACGGCCCGCTAAGAATGCGGTACGGGCGACAGGGGAGGGTGCTCGCGCGGACGAGGGAATAGGCGCGCGGTAGCGTCGAACGGTACACCATAGATGTACTATCGGAAGCATTGCCGCAGTGCTTACTCCAGTGTGCTGGCGTCGGATCAACACCAGGTAATAATCAAGGGACATCAATGAACGTTACCGGCGGAGCAGGTTACATCGGAAGCGTGGTGGGCGAGGAGTTGATCGTATAGGAACTTGAATTGCGGCCGACGGATGCTCTCATATCACGGGGCTTCAACCGCTACAACCGGCCGGTGGGCGCCGTCGAGTATTCAATCAGGTCAGATGTCTTGGATGAAGATATTGCATGGGTATCGCGATTGGACTTATGTCGTACAGCAACAGGGAGGGTCGTACTTGGCAAGGAGACGACGAACTGGAACCTGAGGTCCAGGGAAGTCGCGACGCTCTCTTTGGTGCGTCTCAGTCTTAATCGGTCGCCGGTAGGTAGGACTCGATGACCGATCGGTGGAATTACTTTTCGTTGAACCGAGTGATTAGCGTACAAGCTTGCTGGTCTTCGGAACAGAATGTTTTGGTTACATACATCGCCTTCTTTGCCGTACCACCTCCCTTTAGTACCGTCCGGCAACTCAGCCTGCCCTTCAACTGGGGGGCGTGTCGCGTCGGATTTAGCAGGCTGCTGAAAAAGTCGATGACAACCATTATGCGAGCGCAGTCCCAACAGCGGAGTTGGGCGAATTATCGCATTCCGTTGACGGCAGGTTTGCATTTTCCTAGCTCTGAGAGGGTAACAGACATCGCTGTGCTGCGTGAAAGATCCTCGTCCAACAGCCACAGCATCAGGCAGGGCTTTAGTGCGCCCCATAGGTAGAGCCGGCCCGGGGCTGATAATACTGGGCAACCTCGGTGGGCGGGTTGCTGGCATTGCACTTGCAGCGGGCAAAGTATGAGGAGAGCTTTTCTGGCTCTCCGGGACCAAATCTTCACGAAAAAATTTAGGGGGAAACATGCCAGACAAAAAGAACAAGCAGAGCAACACAAGCAGCCGTTCTGAACAGGGCGGAAAGGGTGGCAAGAACGACAAGGAGAACAGGCAACAAGGCCAGCAGAGCGGCCAGAGTGGCAGCCAACAGCGCGGCGGACAGCGTGAAAGGCAAGGGGCGCGAGGAAGTAGCGAATAGTTTGACGCGCTAAGTAGCTAGATAAGGCCTGTGAACCGTGTAAGGCTGGTCTGCGTGCGCCGTTGCCCTTGCGTAGCTCGATGTTCCAGCCGGTATTTTGGCGATGCAGACCAGCGCTTTTCCACACACCTCGGCAGGCCTTTGATGTAACCGATTACACCGACAAAAGGAGAATCGACATGAATGCCCTGGAACTTCTCAAGACAGACCATGAAACGGTATCGGAGCTATTCGAGCAGATTGAGGACGCTGAGACCAGTTCCCAAAAGAATCGTCTCTTTCAACAGATAAAGACTGCTCTTGAGACGCATACACAGATTGAGGAGAGCATATTTTATCCTGCTCTCGACCAGCGTGAAGAGCTTTCGGATCTGACGGCGGAGGCATACGAGGAACACAAACAGGTGAAGACCTTGCTCCGTGAAATCGGCAAGTTGACTGACGGGAGCGATGAGTTCGAGGCCAAACTCCAGCTTCTCAAAGAGAACGTGGAACATCACGTCGAAGAAGAGGAGAACGAGATGTTTCCTCAAGTGGAAGAATCGTTCTCCGATTCCGAACTGGAGGAGCTTGGACTGGAGATGGAAGCCGCAAAGAAAGAAGTGAAGAAGAGCAAAAAGTCCACTGCGGCATCCCGCAAGTAAAGGATTCTGAACTTCCCAGGTTGCGTCGCAGGTGGAGCCACCTTGAGCTAATCGGGCCTGAGCGACTCGTTCATGGAGTCGCTCAGGCTGTGTGAGTGTCGAGAGAGGAGCGGACACGTTCCAGGAACCTGCTCACTCAGTTCGCAGTTGAGGGCGGCATTGTGTCATCATCGGCCGCTTCACCGGACCCTCAGTTGGAACAATGGACTGCTGCTTCAAGTCGGCCAAGAGCTTCATTGGGTTGCTTCTCAAGAGCATCAAACAGCCTTAAGGAGGCCCGCGAAATCGACTAAGCTGCAAGCAGTTCCTTGATTGTCAGAGCATTTCGGATGGCATATCCGCCGATATCATTGTTGAAGTACAGATAAACCGCGGATAGGCCCTTGCGCCAGCCGGCGATGCGAGTCGCCCAACGCCGCAAATCACTGCGCGAATATGATCCGCTGTACTTAGCGGGGCCGGGACCGTGAAAACGCAGGTACGTGAAATCGGCCGTCATCTCCATCGATGTCCGCAGATCGCTGTCATGGATACAGAAAGCCGCGTTGTGCTTGCGCAAGAGCGAAAAGACTTGCGGGACTAGCCAGCTCTCGTCCCGAAATTCGAAAACGTATCGATGTTCGGCCGGCAATGCATCGAGAAACTCAGCCAAGCGCATAGAATTCAGCCGCCATTTTGGCGGGAGCTGGAATAGAATGGGGCCGAGCTTCCTGTCCAAACGCTCAGCAGCCGAGAAGAACTTCGCGATCGAGGTGGCAGGATCTTTCAACTTCTTCATATGGGTGATGAAACGGCTTGCCTTCAGCGCAAAGTGAAAGCTCCGGGGAGAATACTGTTGCCATCCATCAAATGTGTCCGGCTCAGGGAGTCGATAGAACGTGTTATTGATCTCGACGGTATCAAAATGCCGCGCATAGAACGCGAACATCTCTTTCGGCGAAATGTTCTCGGGATAAAAGGTTCCCTTCCAGTGTTGATAGTGCCAGCCTGACGTTCCAATGTGTAATTGGGCAAGCATACAGCAACGAGCTATGCTGACTCTCGAATCACGTCTCGAGCTTCCTCGTCGTCACGCAAACCAACAAACAGATCCCCTGGTTTCGATATTGCCAGCGAGCGCCAAGGTCTGTTAGGAGGCTTGTCTCAGCAGGATTGAACCTGTGGCCGAGTCCCGGCCACAGGTTCAAAGCTACTCACTGGCTCCTTCTAGTACCTTCACCACCTCCAGCGGAGGTCGCTGTTCTTGACGATATGTCGTCCTGTGCTTGTCCAAGCAGAGAGATGAGGTGCTGTTGCAATTCGCGTATGCATTCCTCGTCCTGACTGCGAATCTTCTCAATTGTCTCTCTAACCTCGTCGTTGCCCTGCGCGTCGCTGAGGTACTGTTCAAACGCTTCCAGTCCCTTGGACTTGTGGTGCAGCATTGCGATGACATCGTAGGTGAGATCATCGAGCGGATAGTGTGCACTCGATCTCTGATTGTCGGCCTGTTTCATAGCTGACTCCTTTCTTTCGGTATTCATGTAAGCGATCGAGCAGTCGTTCTGGCTCACTGTCTTAGAGCAGTCCGTTTGTAACCGCGCCGTACAACGGTCGACACAACATGTTTGAGTCCCAATCACGGATTGAAGACTGCATCGATTTCAGAGGGTAAGTCCTGCAATACCCTTGCCATGAGAACCGACTGGGTGCCCTCGTCATCGTGGGCATCGCATCTTCGAGGAGTCCGTCTGGCATTCTCGAGCGAGCCTCGAATCCTCGTGGGAGTGCGACGGCGTTGCCGCGAACCCTCTGCCCGAAGCAATATCGAGACCTAACAGCCCGCCAAAATCTTTTGAATAAGCGTGATGCCGGCACTCAATGTCCGGTCTTGCTTATCGTAATTTGGATCGTAAGCGGCGATTCCCGCCGCAGCAATTCGGAAGCGACTGCTGACGATCTCTATAGCCTCTTCGACGTGATTGACCTCAAGGCCTCCCGGCGGGGCATATCCGTTTGCAGGCGTTTCTTCCGGGTCCAACACGTCAAGATCGATGTGTATGTACACGCTGTCTACATACCGGCTCAAAGTTTCGATTGCGGGCTTAAGAGCTGCTATCATGCCGATCCGTTTTATCGCTTCTGCCTCAACGACAGTGACCCCGGAATCATCGAGGAGACGTTTCTCCTCTGGATCGAAATCTCTACCTCCAATGTGCAGGATATTAGCCGAGGAAATCGCCTGGAACCCTTGAATGCTTCCTACAAGATTCCGCCAACAGAGTCCTGCGACGGTGGCAAGCGCCATTCCATCCAGGAATCCACTCGCGGTTGTCTCAGGAGTGTTAAAGTCACCGTGGCCATCAAACCAGATGACTCCGAGGCGGAGCTGGTTCAGACCTCCGAGTGTTCCCAGCGAAGCATTACAGTTACCTGAGAGTACAAGTGGGAAACGCCCCTGTTCGCGCGTGGTTCGGACCTGCTTCGAAAGCATACGATAAAGCTCGAACGCGGTTTTGATTTCGGCCCGAAATGAGTCTGACGCCTCAATGCACGCTGCTGTCACTTCATGACCTTGAGCCCGAAGGTTTTCCTCAATTCCGCGATTGATGAAATGCTCAGGCCCACTGCCCATACGCAGGTTTCTATGTGCGGAGTCATATGGAACTCGTAATATTTTGACTCTCATTGGCTGTTCAATTCGTTGTCTGCCGAACCTATCGTGCGCCCAGCGCAACAGCGTTTTGCCGCGGTCTCGTCATTGTATGTCTTTCCTCGAGTCGCCGTGCTTCGCGAAATGCCTGCAGCGCTTCGACTACAGGTACACGGTCGAGTCTGTCGCCTTTCCTTACAAGGTCCCAAAGCCCCATTCGTGGCCATTCCTCCGTTGAATGCCAATCGTGCATTCCAATTATGGGGTAAAGGCACACGCCGTTGATAGGAACGCCTTGGGTTATGAGATCTTCGACTTCGGTTGCTAGCTCTCGGATCCAATCCCCGCGCCTTTCTCCTATGTGGGCAGTCTCCGTCAACAGCATCTCGGCTCCGTATCTACGCCAAACCGAAGTCAACAACTTATTCAACGGCCATCGACGTTCGTCATCGTCAAGGAGAGGGCTTCCAGAATTTCCCACCTCCCATTGGTTCGTCCAATAGTAGTTGGCGCCTATTATGCCCAGGTGTTTCGGGCTTCCCCCGAGTTCTGGATTTAGTCGTCCGCTCAACATATCCCACCCTTGAAAGACAGCAGAATTGAAAGCCTCGACCTCGGCATGGGCTTCATCTTTCAGGGAACGCGTCACAATGCGGCAGATCGGGTCGATGTTGACGATGCGAGTGGCAGAGGAGGCCGACCAGATTGCATTAATTCCTTGAATGGCGGCTTCAATCAGGCGGACTTTGAGCTCCCATCCTCGGCCGCACAAATGAGGAGCGAATAACCCTGCCTCGCCGGCAGCCCACGCAAGAAAAGAGGGTTCGTTGACTGGTGCGAAGTAGCAGACGCCGCTGGTGTTTGCTGCAACATACCGCGCAACGGCATAAGAATAATCCGCGAAGCGGCTCGAGAATGTGTTTGAGAAAAGGTCGAGGTCATCCGGATAGCCAAAATGAAAGAGGTCGTAGAGAACCTCTATTTCATGTTCTCGGGCTGCCTGGATCACGGGGTTGAGCGAGGAGAAATCATATCGCCCTCTCCGGTCGACGAGGGGCCACCGAACCGACTCCCGGACGGCACCTATTCCTATGGCGCGCAGCCGAGCATAGTCGTCTTGCACAAATCTATCGTGTTGGGTAGCTACAACCTCATCTATCCACTGGCGATTCTTGTTGTAGCCAGTGGTGCCCTCAAAGCCGGCAAGGAAAAAGGTATTGAACACTGGTGATTAGTTAGCGACTGCCTAATTTAGCGCCCGGCAAGCCGCGGAGTTTTGCATATAGACTGAGGGCCTGGGCTACGACTTGGTCCTGATTGTAGTACTTGTAGGTCGCGAGCCGCCCCACGAAATGCACTCCCGTCGTCTGTTTGGCCAACTCTTGATACTTAGCATAGAGCTTCGCGTTCTCAGCCCTGGGTACAGGATAGTAAGGATCGCCCTCCGCGCACGGATACTCATAAACCACGCTGGTTTTAGGATGCGTTTGACCCGTGAGGTATTTGAACTCGGTTATTCGAGTATATGCGTGCTCGTTGGGATAGTTCACGACGGGCGCGGGCTGATGCGTCTCTCTTTCCATCGTCTCGTGCTTGAAAGTCAACGAACGATATGGGAGTTTTCCGTATCTGAAGTCGAAAAACTCGTCAATCGGCCCCGTGTAGATCATCTCTTTGAATGGGACCATTCGCTCGATTTCGCGATAGTCGACGTTGAGCATGATCTTGATATTCCTGTGAGCGAGCATGTTCTCAAACATCCTCGTATACCCGTGCAGGGGCATTGCCTGGTAGGTGTCAGTAAAATACCGGTCATCCCTATTAGTGCGCACGGGAACTCGAGCAGTAACCGCAGCGTCGAGCTCAGACGGATCGATGTCCCATTGCTTGCGCGTGTAATTGCGAAAGAACTTCTCGTAAAGTTCCCTTCCAACTTTGCTCACGATGACATCCTCAGAGCTGCAGATTCTCTCATTCGGTTCAGCAACCGAGGCAAAGAACTCTTCGAGTTGGAAGGAGCTCATGTTAAGGCCATATAGTCGATTGACCGTATCCAGGTTAATCGGAATGGGCAGGAGCTGCCCCTCAACGCTTGCGAGCACGCGGTGCTCATAAGGACGCCATTCTGTGAAACGTGAAAGATAGTCGAACACTTCGCGTGAGTTGGTGTGAAAAATGTGCGGTCCGTACTTGTGCACCAGGATCCCGGCATTATTGTAGTGATCGTAAGCGTTGCCTCCGATGTGGGGACGTTTGTCAATTAGAAGCACTTTCTTGCCGGCGTCGCTTGCTAGTCGCTCGGCGAGCACACTGCCGGCATACCCGGCTCCGACGATCAGGTAGTCAAACATAGTACTGGCTCCTGTAAGTTCTAGTCGGCCGTCGCTTGATTAGCTCTCAGTGCAACTGCAGATGCGGGGCTGTGGTCTGTCAGCGCAGCATCCCGAGCAAGTTCAGCAGAGCATCGCGACTTCAGAATCTCATTCAATAGCTGATTCATTCGGGCCCACGTCCGATCCCACGATTGATAGGCAAGTGCCTCATCGACCTGTCGAAGCCAGCTATCCCGGTTGAAGTCTGCACTCATCAGAAACTCGGCCGCCCTGACGAAGTCCTCGGCAGTATCAGCAATTTGGACGAGTCCCAGTTGGCCATATGGCCTCACGACATCTCGGATCGAAGTGGAAATGACGGGCACGCCAGCTGCCAAATATTCCGGAGTCTTGGTTGGGCTTATGAAGCGCGTTGATTCGTTATGTGCGAACGGCATTATCGCTAGATCCCAGCCGGAGAGATAAGACGGGAGGGACTCGTAGGACTTATGTCCTAAGTAATGTATATTTGCTGCCCTCGGGAGATCTTTCGGGTCGATCTTGACCACTGGTCCGACGATTATCAGGTTCCATTCAGGACGCAACCTTGCAACCTGCTCAATCAATTCGAGGTCCATCCGCTCGTCGATAGCGCCATAATAACCCAGGCGAGGGCAGGAAAGTTGTGCCTGATCTGTCGGTTCGCTGGTCAGCAATCGGGCGCTTCGAAAGTGATCGCTATCTATGCTGCTCGGAAAGGGATAAATCGCTTCGTGACAATCCTGCTTGGCTTCGTAGAGAGTATACCCACCCGTAAACACCAGATCTGCTCTTTCAAAGAGAAGTTTTTCCCATTTCAGAAGTTCACGAGGGGCGTTCTTAAAGCCCGACAACTCATCCATGCAATCGTACACTACTGCTAATGGCTCAAGGTGCTGAGTAAAGGCCAGCGCCATGGGCGTGTAGTACCATAATATGTAGTCGTTGACTTGACGTTGGATTAACAGGTCATCGATCAGCAACGCCTGTTGAAGCACTGCGCACTCGGCCTCAGTAAGTCCGGGAGGCAAGTGAGGAACCACCACCCATACATCCCCTGTTCGCTTCGTTATGTCGAGGTGGGGCGTTTCATCGTCGAGGACCGGCTCCTCGACAAAAAATACCCGGCGCTCCTCTGCGCAGCGAGTGAGGAGATGCTGCGGTCGTTGATAGATGAAGTCCCATCGCAGATGGGAGAAACATATGAGGTCGTGTTTGAGATCAATTTTAGCTGGAATATCCGAAGGTGAACCGGCATTGGCGGCCTTCACAGATATTGGACGCAGGTTGCCCTGCTGAATGTTCTTAAGTCTCTTCATTTTTTCTTTTCCTCCAGCAGAACTTGAAGAATTGATTCGGCCATTCTATGTAACAAGTCCCGTGCCGCAAGTGATTCGTCGGAGATGGTTCAGGGAGAGGCAGAAACTTTTGCTGCTTTTGAAATTGTTAGACCAGGCATTCGCTAAGGAACCTGGATGTATGTGTTTAGAACGTACTATTAGCTATCGGTGACTATCTTCAATTCACTTCGTTTTTCTTTACCGGGGTTCTGTAGCGGGCGCTCCAAACTCGGCCGGTTGTCTTTCGACGTCCCATCCGTCTCGACTGGTATCATAGTTGCCGGACCTGGCTCGTAAGGCAGGTGCGAGTTTTGAATCACTGTTCAATTACAGAGACTCTATATACAGGCTGCAAACGGGGTCGTTATCTGAAGACTGCTAGACCGGGAGAATGAGGTTTGATTCGTGCCGCAAAACATTACGTGAATCCGGTCTATGACTGGCCGGCTGCTGATCCGTTCGTACTGAAATTTCGGAACGAGTATTGGTGTTTTTGCACAGGATTCTGGAGGGATGGGCGTTGTTTCGGCATTCTTCATTCCCGCGACCTTGTGAATTGGCGCGAAATGGGCGCCGCGTTAGATCCTGTCGATCACGATTCCACGTGTTATTGGGCTCCTGAAGTGACTTATGACAATGGCTTGTTTTACATGTACTATAGCGTCGGAAACGAGGAGCGCATGCAGATCCGAGTCGCAACGGGGACCCGTCCCGGGGGACCGTTTCTGGATCGTGGAGTCCGATTGACTTGCGAAGAATTTGCCATCGACCCTCATCTTTTCGAGGACGATGACGGTGCGCGGTACCTCTTTTATGCTACAGACTTCCTGAGTCACGAGCGCGTCGGCACCGGAACCGTTTTTGACCGCATGCTCAGTCCTTTCATGCTTGAGGGCAATCCCAAGCCGGTGACTCGAGCGCGACACGATTGGCAGATATACGACCCTTGCCGAACTGAGAAGGGCGGCCTGCGCTGGCACACGGTAGAGGGTCCGTACGTAGTGAAGCGAAAGGGCACGTATTATGAAATGTTCAGCGCCGGAAATTGGAAAGATGAGAGCTATGGAGTAAGCTATGCAATCAGCGACGGCTTGATCGGGACCGCCGAATGGGACCAGGCTGCGGATGGCCGCCGGGTGCTCCCAATTCTTCGGACGGTAGCGGGCGCAGTGATTGGCCCTGGCCATAACTCTGCGATCCGTGGTCCTGATAACCTGCAGGAGTTCTGCGTATATCATCGGCGCGCGCCGAACCGTGATGAACGGGTCCTGGCAATAGATCGGATGGAGTGGGCCGGCAAACGAATGATCGTCGTTGGTGCCACTACGACACCTCAACCTCTACCGATACCAGCGACTGTGTCAGATTGGTTCGATGATCAGGAGAGTAAAGGGCTGGGAGAGAACTGGGAGCTCTTATCCGGACGCTGGAGGGTATCAGGCCAGTCCGCCATACAGGAAGACGTCAACGGGTTGGCAGAGGCCCGGCTGCGAACTTCCTCTTCGTTTTTCGTTGCTGAAGTGACTCTGCGAGTATTAGAGGATCCGGGAAGCAGAGGAGCCGTCGGCGTTCGACTGGCAGGTGAGGGCGACAATGCATTGTCGTTCGAAGTTGATCACAGTCAAAGGCGGGCGGTTGTGATCGCTCAGCCACCCCGCGACAGCGGCGGGATCGACACCATGCGCGCAGAAGTCAAGTTGTCCGATGATTTTGATGCGACAGTCGACCATCTCCTGAGGTTAGAAGTAAACGGCCAGCGCATCAGCGCAAGCCTTGCCGGCAGTCGCCTTCGTTGGGGTGGACGGTCCGAGAGTCGGCTTGATTCACTACGCCTGCTCACTCGTGACGCCGTCGGCGCTTTTGGCGGATTTGCATTAACAATTGGATGGCAAGACCTATTCACTGAGCGAGATGTAGCAATCCACGAGCTGGATTGGATTACGGAGACCGCCGAGAGTCCCTGGCTCGTGGTCGACCAGTGCCTGAGTTGTCAACCTCAAAGTGGACACGAGGCTGTGCTCACCAAGGGGCCGCTACTTTATTCATATGAGATGGTCGTCAGCGCCAAACTCGATGGTGAGAGTGCAAATGGCTATTACGGCTTCTTTCCCGCGGTTGGAGAGAGTGGGCTTGGACCTGCTGTGAGGATTAGGCTCAGGGCAAACAGATGGGAACTCGAATGTGGAGAACCCGGCAACGCTGCGGTCTTTTGCCTGGCGGAGGATTTTGATCCATGGAGCTATCAACAGTTTCGTATGCGCAAGGAGAGAGGCGTGCTGACGATTCAGCACGAGGCGGTAACTATCGGCGAGATCGTTGTCCCCGAGTGCAAGACGCGAGTGGGATTATGTGTTGGTGGAGTTCCCGCTTCTTTTGACAGCGCCAGGGTGACTGCCATCGAGTTGTAACTATGGCGCTTTCGGCCGGAGTACCTGCACAGACCGAGTTGAACCTGATCTAATGAAGGCTGTTTGGCATACTGAGACCAAATGACTAATTTGAGATTAGGCCCTCGCCCCTGCGATTTCATTTGGGCAAGCGGCATTGAAGACACCTTCGTACCTCAAACCAGAACAGGCCACCGTTCGCTAGACGAATACGAACTGATCGGTCATTACGATCATTGGCGCGAAGATCTAGCGCTGCTGCCCGCGAGTTGTTTGCAGGCCGCAAGGTGGGGCGTGCCCTGGTACAAGATAGAGACGGCGCCCGGCCAATTCGACTGGAGTTGGACAGACCAGGTTATCCCTTACCTGGTTGAAGAACTCCATATCACACCGATCATCGACCTGATGCACTATGGTTGTCCGTTCTGGCTGAATCGTGAATTTGCCAACGAAGACTATCCGCGCGCGGTCGCCAATTACGCATCCCAATTCGCTCGCCGATATTCACAGCACGTCAAATGGTATACACCGCTGAATGAGCCTCTGGTGAACGCGCTAATGTGTGGGAAAAGGGGTGTGTGGCCACCCTACATGCGTGGCGACCCTGGATACGTCCGTCTCATGATTCAAATAGTAAAGGGCGTCCTAAACACAGTTGAGGCGATCAAGGCAATCGACGGAAGCGCGATCATCGTCCAAGTCGAAGCGACGGGCCTTAGCCGAGCGTTTCGGCAGGACCTCCAGGTCCTCGCAACGGAGGACCAGCGGCGCGGTTATCTGTTTTACGATCTCATAACCGGGAAGGTAGACCCTGAGCACGCGCTCTTTGGCTGGCTGCTGCGCAATGGCGCTTCGATTGACGATCTGACGGAGATCGCCGAACGACGGGCTGGAGTCGAAGTCATGGGGATGAACTTTTATCCTCAGTGGTCCACCCAACAGGTCTATCTCGATCGCAAAGGAAGAGTTTCGTACCGTCATGTCGAACAGGAGGGGCAGGGATTCGCATCCCTCATAGAAGACTACTATCGCCGATACGAAGTCCCAATCGTGATAACCGAGACGAGCACCTATGGTTCGATTGAAGTCTCTTCGAGATGGATGGAGGAGTCGATCGGCGCAGTCAAGACACTCCGCAGCAAAGGCATACCGGTGCTCGGATACACCTGGTTCCCTTTGTTCACCATGATTGATTGGCGCTACCGGCTGGGCCGCCGGCCTCCGGAGCACTACTATCTCGATCTGGGACTGTATCGAAAAAACGATACTGGGGCTGACAGACGCTGGAAGCCTACAGCTCTTGTGGAGCAACTATGTCGCTACATTGCAAATCCGGAAGAGTCAGTCGGTTTTCTTGAAAGAGTGGCAGACGAAACCGAAGCGCACGGAGCTTAACCAGGCAGGTGGACAGCCAATGCTCGGCTCGGTCCATAAACTCAGGCCGCGTCGTTGCCAGTATTGCCGTCGTGTCATAAAGACAAGTTCGGCAGGAATCGGCTAATCCGGACCATTGCAGTCATTCTGGAATCTCCCTAGGTACTTATTATTCGATTCGCCGGCCTCGATGGATCGTGGCGCGTAAGTGGAGAACACGGAGTCGCTGTTCTCCACCCATTCCGCCCGTTGGTGATCTATGAGGATTGTCTTTCTGAATGGCATCGAGCTTGCTCATACCAAGTCGGTAAATCGTGTAGCAGAATCGAATGCAAAAAAGCGGGCAACGCTTTTTGAAAAGGAGATACAAAGCAGTTCTTAAAGCAAAGAACTCTTCTTTCTTGAAGGTTGAAAGTACACAGCGGACGAATTGAGTCCACATGACGTCAATTTGAAAGACAGTTCCAGGAGCAGGAGGCTGCTATGGTGGAGGTGGGCAATAGTAACCGGCCGCGCGGTCAGTGTTCCTAAAGGACAGGCGTTTCATTTCGTCCGAGAACGGATGTCGAACTTTCCTTTCTCGGAGGTCATTAGAAGGAATGTTACTGGGAGAATGACAATGACATCTAACACGCGTTCACTTGCGATTGTTACCGGCGCATCGACCGGCATCGGTTATGAGCTGGCCAAATGCTGTACCGAGCATGGGTTCGACCTCATAATCGCCGCTGATGAACCTGAGATTGAAACTGCCGCTCAGGAGCTGCGCCAGGGAGGTGCATCTGTAGATGCGGTCGAAGCGGACCTCGCTACGATCGAGGGCGTTGACAAGCTTTACGCAGCAATCAAAGGCCGGCAGGTTGAAGCGCTGCTTGCCAATGCTGGCCGTGGCTTGGGGGGCGGTTTCTTTGAGCAGAATTTCGATGACGTTCGACACGTCATCGATACAAACATCACCGGCACGCTGTACCTGATCCAAAAGGTTGGCAAAGACATGCGCACGCGCGGTCACGGACGCATTCTCATTACCGGTTCAATTGCTGGATTCATTCCAGGGTCCTTCACTGCAGTCTACAACGGCACGAAGGCATTCATTGATTCATTCTCGATCGCCTTGCGCAACGAACTTAAGGATACCGGCATTTCGGTCACCTGCCTCATGCCAGGCGCGACCGACACGGAGTTCTTTGAGCGCGCAGGTCTTATGGATACCAAGCTGGGGCAGCAGAAGAAGGACAATCCGGCAGGCGTGGCCAAGGTCGGGTTCGACGCAATGATGAATGGCGAGGCGGATGTTGTGAGCGGTTGGAAGAACAAAGTTCAATCTGCAGTTGCCAATGTTACGCCGGCGGCGGTCCTTGCTGAGCAGTATCGGAAGCTGGCGGAGCCCGGCTCTGGAAAGAAGTGAAGCAAGCATCGCTCAGGCTTGGCGATGTAGGCGACTAACGCTGAAGTACCTCCTCTGCCTTTGGGTCGAGTACTGTTTTCGAGATGGGTGATCCATCAGAGCGGTCATTCGAAAATACGGAGTCGAGCCCAGCATCGAACTCAGGAGGAATAGCAAGAGTCTCGCCATATCACAAATCAGTTCCCAGGGGTAACTCCTGAGTTGCCATGTAACCGAACCCTTCGGTATGCAGTGTACCCAAACCAAAGTCCGTAGAATAAGATGAGAAATGATAAAGCGCTAGCAACTGCTATCGATGTAGAACTGGTTACTTTTAGGACTACAACGTAGAGATCCCCGCAGATTCCAAGCGGCAGAGGAATCATCGCCGCAAGCAAAAGTATGCTCGCAACACGATGAAAATGTTCCGTGTCTTCACCGCGCTCTACGATTCGGTGATAAGCAGCCGGCGTCATTAGAAGAACCACAGTTACGCCCATCAGCAGCAGGCTGATCAGATGAATACCCTTAGAAACGTCCGGAAGCTTATCGAAACCCTCGACCAACATGGTCGCAAATTGAAAACCCATTAGCGCCTGTGCCCCGGGCAGTACAACCCGTGCTTCAACCAGCACTTGTTCAACCTTGTCGTGGAGTTTCGTTTGTGCCATCTCTTGACTCTCTGTGCGAGTTTGTCTCGGCTTGATACCGTTATCCCATCCTCTAAATCTTCCAATAAGGCCCAAGCCATACCACAGGAACAGCGCTGTTGCTCCAGTGAGTGCTGCGACAATGATCGCTCGCGCCTCACCTAGTAGCTTCCCGGTCATCGCATAGAACTCGATGGCCAGGGAGACCATAAAAGGCAGTAGCGCCACGTCCATGACGCGGGTCGTAAAGTCATGGACATCTACTGAATCATTCCCCTGCCTGACCATCCGATGATAAGCGCCGGGCCACATGATCAGGGCGATGAAAATCAGTAAAACGCCAAGACTTATCAGTTTCAGATATTGCGATGTGGCAGGAAGCTCTCCAAATCCTCTTTCGAATACGCCGCGAAACTGAAAGCCCAGGAGAATCTGTGCTCCCAAAATCAACATGCGGCTTTCATCCAACGCCGTCTTGATCTTGTCATTCAGCTTTGTCATTGGTGCTGTTAATGCTCGCATAGACACAGACGCCGTAACGTTCTTTCGATCGGCCGTCAGGTTCGACTTCCGTACAGCAGCACTGCATTAGAGCTGCCAGATGGAGAGCCAATTGAAGAGATGCAATTCTCGTGAAATGTCAGCTGGACCAAAAACTAGCCGATCTTCTTAGCTCTCTCGCTGCTCGATAGCCTGGATCATCAACGGCGCACCGCCAATACCCGAACGGAAACCAGACTCTTGTTGCAGACGGCAATAGCAATCGAGCGACAATTAAATGGTTCGCCATTTGCCTATGAGAATGGGGGGTACGTCGAAGTGCTTTAATGACCGAGAAAAGGACAGTATGAGCCGAAAAACATTGTGCCGGCCGGTCAGCCTGATCGAGGGGATCAACAACGAACGCCACCGGACGGAAGGGGAACGGCGTTCCTTAGATGGACAGGGCATCGGCGCGAGCCAATGCCGGCAAAACGCGAGACAAAATATCGCGATTAGCGAATCACCAGAGACAACTGGAATCGATGAAGCACTCTAATGACAGTGGAAGCCAGGACACGCGAGGTGGCGTAAGCCAGGACCCAACACCTCGTAAGAAGTCGCGCCAAAGTCAAAGGGCTCAGCAATCGGATGATCCCGGCCAACCTGTTAACGACAGGAATTCACGACTCGCGGGCGTCGTCGGCAAGAACATTTCAGAGATCGTGAGAATGCGCGTCGACGAAGAGCGCAGCAAGGGATTTCAGAAACGACTCGCTGATATCCTTACGCTTTTCTCGGGAAGCATGGTGTTTGTGTATGTACATGCGATCTGGTTTGGCGTTTGGATCGTGTTTAATATGGGCTGGCTTGGTGGCAAGCCCTTCGACCCCTTTCCATTTAGCCTGCTTACATTAATCGTTTCGCTCGAGGCGATATTTCTTTCTACCTTTGTGCTAATCAGTCAAAACCATGCGGGCGCGATTGCTGACAAGCGCGCTGATCTGGATCTCCAAATCAACCTCTTATCGGAGCATGAGATCACGCGCCTGCTCAGGCTTATGGACGCGGTTGCCGATCACCTGGGTGTCGATATCGAGAAGAAACCTGATCACCACGAATTGATGAGAGATGTAGGCGCTAAAGATGTTCTGAAGGAGATCGAATCTCGCGAGGGCTTGGCAGCCCAGGTGAGCAAGAAGAAGCGTGGCCGGCCGCGCCGCTCATTAACCGATTAAGATTCGTACCGGATGATGAACGAAGGCGCTGGCGCGTGTGCGGCGTGTAAGGAAAGCGGAAGCTAGGCATTCAAGTGAAATCGCTTCGCGCGTGAATATCCTTCCGCCTTGGTCTTGTGCTGCCATTGAAACACGGAAGCGATGTTTAGCTAAAGCATAATGGTTCGGAATTTGCTGAGTTGTGAAGTTGACGCGCCGAATTGACTGTTGATCGAAGAGAGTACGGGTACCGGCTTCGCCCGGTACACCACATCGGGACGCGGGTCTCACCATATGTTTGCATGAGGTTGACCGGATAGAGACTCAGAAGAGGAGAGAGCATGGCCAAGTACGGCAAGAAGGCATCCGATAAGGTCGAAAAAGCAATGCATGAACGGAAGAAGGGCACCCTGAAGAGCGGCAAATCAGGTAAGAAGGTTACCAGCAAGAAGCAGGCGATAGCGATCGGACTGTCAGAAGCTCGGAAAAAGGGTGCTAAAGTTCCACGCAAGAAATCGTCTTCGAAGAAGAAGTAGCGTGAGCTCGACTCCAATAAATGAATTTCGCGCAATGCTCGGGTGGAAGCGTTGTGTGAATAGAAGAACACGCGTTTCGCTGACAAACGCTTCGCATGAAGCGCGTCGGAATGCTTACTACGTGGCATCGGCGCTAGAACTCCGGCAGGAGACCCGCGAAAGTGGAACAGATTAAGACCCGACTGCCTACTTCGACCTACCATCCCGCAAAACATCACGGTCCTAAGGTCGCCGCAAGAAAGCGTGGCATATCGATTCCGGCTGATGTGAATCAAGTCACCCTGGACTTTGGTAATCGTCGTGTTCGACTGACAAATCTTCGAAAGCCATTCTGGCCAAAGCTTGGAATTACTAAAGGAGACTTGCTGCGTTATTACGTTGCTGTCTCGGATGTTTTGCTTCCGCACCTGCGGGATCGTGCAATGGTGATGAAGCGATATCCCAATGGAGCGGAGGGCGACTTCTTTTTCATGAAGCAAGCGCCATCCCCAAGACCCGAATGGATCGAGATATGTTCGATCGACCACGCCTCCGGTAATGTAATCAATTTCCCGATTGTTCAGGACCTGCCATCTCTTCTTTGGATCGTGAATCTCGGATGTATCGATCTGAACCAATGGTATGCGACGTGTGATGATGTTGATCGTCCTGATTATCTTCATTTCGATCTTGATCCGGTGCCTGGAGTATCGTTCAAAAAAGTTCTGGAGGTTGCGCTGCTGGTTCGGGACACCCTCGGCGAGTTGAATATGCCGAGTTTTGCCAAGACAAGCGGGGGCAAAGGGATGCATATCTATGTGCCGATCGTACGAGGCCCACTGCAGAAGCAAGTGTGGTCTGTCGCAAAAGCGATAGCGCACCTGCTCGAAAAAAAGAGGCCGAAGCTTATCACGACCGTGTATCGTGTAGCTGACAGGCCTCGGGGACATGTGCTGGTTGACTACAATCAAAACGCGTGGGGGCGAACGCTGGCATCGGTCTATTCTGTGAGACCAATGCCGCAAGCGAGTGTCTCCGCGCCTGTTTCCTGGGAAGAAGTGGAGAAGGGAATCAGGATCGACGAGTTTCGAATTGATAACATGCCCGCGCGTATTCGCGAACTTGGAGATCTCTGGAAACCGCTTACAGGAAAACGCGGACGAGTCGATCTTAAGGTCTATTTTTAACCCCACCGCCACAGGGAGCTTCATGAACAGGGCCAACCAACCCAAAGACTAGAGAAAGCCGCCGCATCGCAAAGTTCATCACTTCGATTCCGAAACCCAGAAAGCGCAAAGATCCCAAGCAGCAACAGAATTATTCTCGAACGAAGCGAGCACTTCAGCGGCCGACCAGTCGCTGTAGATTTTCTGGATACCGGGCGCCCTGCACCGTGATCTCCGAAGTGGCATTATCAATCTCACGGAGATCATCAACTTTTAATTCGACCTCAACGGCTCCGAAATTCTCTACCAATCGGTGTAGCTTCGTAGTTCCTGGAATCGGCACGATCCACGGCTTCTGCGCAAGAACCCAGGCAAGCGCGATTTGCGCAGGTGTTGCATTCTTTCGCGCTGCGACCTTTCCAATTAGGTCAACTAAGGTCTGATTCGCTTTGCGCGCCTCCGGCGTGAAGCGCGGCACGATGTTGCGGAAGTCGGTGCTGTCGAACGTCGTGTTTTCGTCAATCTTTCCTGTCAGGAAGCCTTTGCCCAGGGGGCTGAAGGGCACAAAGCCGATGCCGAGTTCTTCGAGGGTTGGCAATATTTCTGCTTCCGGTTCTCTCCACCACAGTGAGTACTCACTCTGGAGTGCCGCCACAGGCTGAACAGCGTGCGCGCGACGGATCGATTGCGCTCCCGCTTCGGAAAGGCCGAAGTGCTTCACCTTCCCCGCTTGAATCAAGTCTTTCACCGCTCCCGCCACATCTTCAATGGGCACGTCCGGGTCCACACGATGCTGATAGAACAGGTCAATCCGATCCGTCTGCAACCGCTTCAGTGATTGCTCGGCGACGATACGGATGCGTTCCGGTCTGCTATCAAGTCCGGCAGTGGGAACCCCATCTTTAAATCCGAATTTTGTGCCGATCACCACCTGGTCGCGAAATGGCGCCAATGCTTCGCCCACGATTTCCTCATTCGTGAAAGGACCGTAGGCTTCGGCGGTGTCGAAGAATGTGACACCCTGTTCGTACGCAGCCCGAATCAATTTGATGCCTTCGGACTTTTCTGTGGCCGGACCGTAACCAAAGCTGAGGCCCATGCAGCCCAGCCCGAGGGCCGACACTTCTAACCCGCTATTCCCGAGTTCACGCTTTATCATTTTTCGTCACTCCGTTGCCTTTGATTCAACTCTCAATAGTGGCATAACTGCCATGGATAACTCATTTCTTCTCGAAAACTTCCTTGGCCACGGCGATGGCGCTTATCGCGTTAGGCCAGCCCGCGTAGAACGCCATGTGAGTAATGGTCTCAATCAATTCCTCTTGTGTCAGACCATTGTCACGCGCTCGCGCAAGGTGGGAGCGAAGCTGGTCGGGCCGGTTCATCGCGATCAGCGCAGCCACCGTTGCCAGGCTACGGTCACGCTTCGAGAGCTGCGGACGTTACCAAATGTCGCCATATAGTACGTCATCTGTGATTTGCGCCAGCTTGGGCGAAAGGTCTCCGATTGCTCTTTGAGACGGCCGCGCTTGTTGAGTGGAGACACCATCAGGAGTAGCGCGCGGCGGCGCGGTGTATTGGGCATCGCTGACCTTCTCCATCCATTCGGTCCGTTTGCCGTCGGGTAGTTGTTCCGTGAGAGCGATGTGCGTCATTGCGGCGTTTGCCGAAGCTCCGTGCCAGTGTTTCTGGTTGGGCGGAATAAGGACAACATCGCCTGGCCTGATTTCCAGCGTTTGACCACCCCATTGCTGCACCCAACCCACGCCTGCCGTCACAATGAGCGTCTGACCAAACGGATGGGTATGCCAATTGGTTCGCGCACCCGCGGCAAAAGTGACACGCCCACCAGTCAGGCGTGACGGTTCACTCGCCTGCAAGAGCGGTTCGACGCCTACGGAACCAGTGAAATTTTCGCCTGATGTCATCTGCGGTGGTTGCGAGCTGTTGTGCGTGATGCTGATTGTCCCTGACTCTTGAGCTGCTGCGTTCCCGGCAGCGCCAGTCCTTGCATCGGTTCGTGCCTGATTGGTCTGGGCGGACGCCGAAGCGAGCAGCGAAAGCGATATGATCGTCGCTGCAACCAGTTTCATTAACGTGACGCCGAAACAGTGGGAGGGCTGTGAGCGATTTCTTTTGATGTCCATTTCTGTGCTCCTTTTACTTGATTGTGATAGTCGTTTGTCACGCGTTTCACAATACAGTGGAGAGCGGAATGCAATCCCAGAACCTGATGTCTGGACTTTTGCAACTCAATGACCGACCATTCGTTGCAGATTCCTGGGAACCGCGCCCCTGCACAGTGATCTGCGGGGCAGGCTGACATTATCTGTCCGGCCTGGCAATAACCGCACTGAGGAACGTCAAGCTCTTTCCAGGCAATCTGCAATGGATGCGAACCGTCGAGCGAAACGCCTTCAATCGTCGTCACCGACTTGTTCGCCACTGCCGACACGGGCGTAAAGCAAGCGCGCGTCGGCTGCCCATTCACATGCACGGTACACGCGCCGCACAAGCCCATGCCACAACCGAACTTTGTGCCTTTGAGATCGAGCGCGTCGCGTAAGACCCAGAGCAATGGCATCGTAGGATCGCCGTCAAATTGCCGACTTGTGCCGTTTACTTTCAGTTTGATCATAGGTTGCCCTTAAACTCCAGTGCACTCACTGTTACTTTCGCTTCGGATACTTGTCCAGCCCCTTCTTGGTGAGCCACGCGGACATCAAGTCCGCGATCTGTAAATTGTTCAAATCCGAGAAGGGGAAATGAGTGTTGCCATGGATGCCGACTTCGGGCAAATGGACAAGCGTGACATCGCCACCACGCTTGTTCACCGCGTCCCGCCATTTCCGCGCCATCTCCAAACGTGCGCGCCATCCATCTTGCCCCGGATTCGCTGTCGGTTCCTTCGGAATGAAATCGCCGTAGTAGATGACGATGGGAATCCTGGTGAGCAACAGGAATTCCGCCAGCGGTATTCCAACCGCCTCCAGTGAACCACCGGAACTCGGTATTGGAGTGGGGACTTCGTCTTTCGGGAAGACGAAACCGCTGCCCGGTTCGTAGGAGACTATGGCGCGAACGTTTTGGTTCTTTATTGCAGTGCGCCAGCCGAAGCCCCCGCTGTGAGAATGGGTGACGAGAATCCCTGGCCCGACTTTATCGAAGAGCGCCGCTACCGCGCGCGTCATCACATCACCCTCGAGAGGGCCTGTTGTTGGGGTCATTTGGCGAAAGTACTGGTTAAGCGCCTCGGGGTCGCGTGAAAACTGTACGCCGGGGAAGAAATCGGGCCAAATACCGAGGCGGAAAGTCCCAAACCATCCCTGCTCGTCAGGCGTGGGCGTAATTGTGGTTGGCTGCGTGCTGCGACCTGCATTACCGCGCCGCGGCTGGTCAATCAGATAGACCCCGAAGCCATGGCGCAGAAAAATGTTTTGATAGCCCTCACGTCCGTCCGGGGTGGTCTCCCAGGTCTTCGAGAACTGCCCTATGCCATGCCACATAACCAGAGGAAGCTGACGTGCGTTGACTGGAAGCTGATAAAACACGTAAGCATGATCACCGTGTAGCGTTTGGCCGTCGGGCGTCGGGCGGTAGGGATCAAATTTACCTGGATTACTGATGATCGTTCCACCGACAGCGAAACTACCTTGCTCTTTGATTTGGAGCGGCGGGAGACTGCGCTTTCCACTTGTCTGTGCGCTCGCGGTAAGTGAGATGAGGAACAATATCGTGAAAATTCTTTGCGACCTGGGTCCCATCAAATCCTCCAATCAAATAAAGCTAGCGTAGCTTCGCCGCCTTGGCGGCATGCTCGGTCACGTCCAGCCGAGCTTTCCGTGGACCGGGACCGGCAAACTTGCATGGGTCGCGCGGTGAGTCTGCTATCTGGATCGCCGCCGGACTGGCTCATCGCCTTCTGGAACAGGTCACGCGAAAGCGGCGAGGTCAGGTGCGATGCACCCAGGCGCCGCCCGCCCGGAATCCAGTCTTTGCATGATTGCCTCTGCATTCGGGATTCCTCATCGGCTTCACTTCTCAGTTAATGACCACTTGTTTGTAGAACCCCCAACTTTGCAGCCTTTTCAATCACGTCCAGTCGTGCTTTCTTGGGATCGGGTTTGCCTACAGGAGTGCCATCTAGCTGCAACTCCATGATCTCGTCCTTTTGGGGATGGTAGACGGGCCATTTCGACAGTCCTTTACCATTAGGATCGCCTGTTTTGGCGAAGTTTACCCAATAGGTGTTCATCGAGGTTGCGACTTCCTGGTCCTTGGGCGTTGTAGTGGCGCCCCGGCGGGCGTTCAGGTTGTTAAATACATACGCGATCTCGGAAGCGTGCGGTGCGCCAAACCGTAACCGTTCCTGCATGGCCGCGGGGACGTATGAGAAAAGATAAATATAGGCTGGGGCTCCCTTGGCGGCAAAGGCCCTTGCGGTTAAGCGGGCCGGTTCCGCCCATACCTTGTCCGTGTTGACGAGCGTCAGCATCCTGGCAAATTCAGTGTTACCATCAGGATCGTAGACGGCCTTCGCTTCGTCCTTCAAAGCACCAAACAGGGACAGCAGTTCTTCCTTCGAACTGGCATTGATGAAACCAGCCTGAATTTCCGCACTATTCGACCCGATGATTAGCGGAACGCGTGCCTGCCTGCCTGCTTTGTATGCGCTCTCAGCAGTCTCTACAACCAATTTACCATCAAGGATAGGGCCGGCGTAGATACGCAGACCTTCGGGAGTGGATTCCTGTCCACCATCCACAATCTTCTCCACGCTCAGGGCGCGGAGCTTGGCCAGTGCTGCTGCGTCCGTACCCTCGATCCCATGTTTGCGGGCAAAGTTTATCCCGATCGTTTCCGCTGAAACTGGATAGTACCGATCGGCATTTTCTTTACTTATCGGTCTGCCAGTGAGAATACCATCCCGGCCACCGCCGGATTCACTGATCGCCTTATGGAAAAGGCCTTTTGCAGCCGGTATGGTCAGAAGTGAATGTACCGAAACACCACCGGCAGACTCTCCGAAAATCGTAACATTGTCAGGATCGCCACCAAACGCTGCAATATTCTTCTTCACCCACTGGAGGGCGGCGATCTGGTCCATGTAGGCGTAACTACCTTTGACGTCTTCCGGATGCTCCCGGCTCAATGCCGGGAATGCAAAATGGCCGAGACGTCCGAGGCGGTAGTTGATGGTCACCAGAAGAATGCCTTGTTTTGCAAACTGCTCGCCCGATACCTCAGGACCGGAACCGCTACCTGCCACAAAAGCGCCGCCGTGTATCCACACCATAACCGGCAGCTTGGCTCCCGGCGTAGTTCCGGCAGGTTTCCACAAATTAAGAGACAGGCAATCCTCCGACGTGCCCGCTCGAATTGCACCAGAGCCGCGTGGAGAACCTGCCTGCGCACAATCCGGGCCGTACTTGCTCGCATCTCGTTCTCCCTGCCATGCGGGCACCGGTTGCGGCGGACGCCAGCGATTGTCGCCGACCGGCGCGGCAGCGTAGGGAATTCCCTTGAAGCTGGAGACATCTCCTTCGGTGACGCCTCGCACCATTCCGGAGGTTGTACGAATTGTCTGCGCCGGGGCTGCGGCAGGAGTGTGAACCGTTTTCGGCGCCTCGAGCGCGGACGCCTGCTCTGGGGTGCTCTTGCTGATTTCTTGTGCGCTTGCTGAAGTCAAAAGGACGGCTTCAAGCAGCCAAAGCGCGATGAAAGGCTTCCGATGCTTCCTGCTCATAGAGTTCGCTCCGTTTGACCCCGAGAGGTCCGAGAGTTTCAGGTTGTTCTTTCGAGGGTTCGGCTTTTGTGTGATCTCCTGCTATGTCCTTCGTAACTCAGTTGGCCGAGTACTGATAGTTTCGAAGGTAGGAACGGGTGTCCGCAAGAGTTGGTCTGGCGGACCGGCACGGCTCAAAGAGGCAGATTCGTTTTGGCGCATCGCACACTGCAGACATGCGGGTCATCTCCTGCCTAGTATTCAGTTTGATTATAGAGGCCCCGAAGAATAAGTCGGTAGGGATAATCCTCGCGAATAATTGTACAATTCTGCAAAACTATAGGCTGGCTTGAAACTAAGGAGCAAAGAGGCCGGTATTAATTTTATGACCTATCAGAAAGCAGAACGTGAGAAGCAAAGGCTGCAAAGCATTAGAGAGGAACTGGTCGAGCGGATGGCGTCTGCCCTTACCGAAGACGGAACGCTTGAGGCATTCCCCGGCTTTTTCCTCGCTCGTTCATCGAAGCCGGTGCAGTCAGTGCAGTCGGTGTACCAGCCCGCCTTCTGCTTTGTCGCCCAGGGCAGTAAGCGGGTGCTTTTGGGCGAGGAACTGTATCGGTACGACCCGGGACACTACTTAATCTTCACGGTCGATTTGCCTGTCGTCTTCCAGGTAGAGGAGGCGTCGAAGAAACAGCCTTACCTCGGCCTCCGGCTGAACCTTGACCCGTCCCTCATCGCCTCAGTCCTGATGGAGTCCGGCCTCGAAGCTCAGAAGGCTGGCGCGAATGTAAGAGCGATAAACGTCAGTCCGATAGACGCCGGTATGCTCGACGCGGTAGTCAGACTGGTCCGTCAGCTCGACGCGCCGGTCGCGCGCAATTTTCTCGTTCCGCTCACCGTCCGAGAGATCGTTTACAGACTCCTGGCCGGGGGCCAGGGCGCGAGGCTGGGCCACCTGCTGGCTTCAGCCGGGGACACCCGCCTCATATCCAAGGCGATCGGGCGTCTCCGTGAACACTTCGATCAGCCGCTTAAGATGGACGATATCGCGCGCGAACTCGGGATGAGCGTCTCGGGCTTCCACCATCACTTCAAGTCGGTCACGGCGATGAGCCCGTTGCAATTCCAGAAACAGATCAGGCTCCAGGAAGCGCGCCGCCTGATGCTCGGTGAGGACCTGGACGCCGCGAGCGCCGCAGTTCGCGTGGGCTACGAAGATCCGTCGTACTTCAGCCGCGAATACAAAAAGCATTTTGGCGCCCCACCGCAGCGGGACATCGCCAGGCTCCGCAGCAGCTTGGAGCTTTAAGACGCCATCTAATTTCCGCTATTCCAGCCGCCCGCTAGAAAAGACGACATTCTCAATGCTATTCGTCGATAGCATTCACTGCGTCATCAACGAGCTAAACGCTTATCATGTCGCGTTGTGTCGCATGTGTAACTTTGCTGTTGCTCGCCATCACGGTGGCCCTACGTCTTTGACAACACTCAGTGAGGATCTGGTTCTACTCTGGCCGAGTATCATGCCATTGCCGTTTGTCAGCCCGATCTTCGGCAACAAAAGATCGGCCATGAACGTGGGATTCCAGTGCTTCAGACAATTCCGTAAATGAATCTGTTCCGGGATGCGGAGTGAAGGCGTTTCTACACTCCCACGAGGTTCAACGGTAACTCGTTGCTAATAGGACGTGGACCGTTCCGCATCGTGGAATATGTCACATGGAAAATCTTTCCACTTGTCTAAAGGGGGTGCGGCCAAGATAATCCCGCCACATACAAAATTGTAATTGGACTCATAGACGTATCACGGAGTGTTTGGGTCAGTCTTAATTTGAAGAGTTCGGCGTGATTTTGCAGCCGACTGGGTGCTCTGCGAAGCAGACAGCTTCGCACCAGTAATTCTCGGGTCATCTTTGTGGTCAGGACCTCTGACGAAGAGCACCACGCTCTTGAAAGTCAAACCGGCTGTGCTGTCGGATGTGTGCGATACGCGGCGCGGCACCGCTCACTTTAGGCTTCCGCTCAGGTTCTGACGATTCTATGAGCCTTCCAATCAGGCTCTAAAGGAATTTGTTTTGAAAGGAGACACCCTAATGAGACGTGTAGCTTTATTCGTTGCCGTCCTTGCCGTCCTGCTTGGAATGGCAGTTGTGTCACGGGCCCAGACGGCCACCGGCCAAATCACGGGCACCGTAAAGGATACAAGCGGCGCCGTGATCGCCAAGGTCAAGGTCACAGTTATCAATCAACTCACCAGCGCTACTCGCGAGGCGGCAACAAACGATAGCGGCGACTATGTATTTCCGCTTCTCCCTGTCGGTGTATATTCGGTGACTGCGGAACTGCAGGCCTTCCGAGCCGTCAAACGATCCAACATTCAACTAAATGTCGATCAGGTCGTGCGCATCGACCTGGAATTGCGAGCGGGAGATGTCAGCGAGACTATCGACGTACAGGCGAGCGGCGTTGCGCTGGACACCGAAACCGCCTCGATAGGTCAGGTCGTAACCCAGCGACAGGTTAACGATCTGCCACTCAATGGACGAAACTTCACGCAACTACTCTTTATTGGCGCGGGTGCGGTGGAGACCACCGGCGAACAAGGCACGATGCGCCAGGGCGCGGGCAATGCAATCAGTATCAACGGCTCCCGCCCAACCTCGAACAACTACATGCTCGATGGAACATCGAATACCGATACGGCCCTGGGCACGCCGGCTGTAATCTTATCGGTAGATGCCATTCAGGAGTTCAAGGAGCAAACGTCAACATACTCGGCTGAGTACGGTTTCAGCGCCAACCAGGTCAACATAATCAGCAAGAGCGGGACCAACGCGTTGCACGGGACACTGTTCTGGTTCGGGCGCAACGACATTCTCGACGCGAACAACTACTTCAACAATCTGGCAGGAAGCCAGAAATCACCATTGCGCCAGAATCAGTTCGGCTTCGTTGCCGGCGGCCCGGTCTGGATTCCTCATGTATACGATGGGCGAGACCGGTCTTTCTGGCTGGTCAACTATGAAGGAGCGCGCATACGCAGGGGCTTCGAAACCTTCAACAACGTTCCAACTCCTGACCAACTCGCCGGACGTTTCACCAGCACCATCATCGACCCGGTGACCGGCCAGCCGTTCGCGAACAACACAATTCCACAATCGCGATTTTCGCGTCTGGCAAATCTGGCGCGGGCCAAGTTCTTCCCCGCTCCGAATAGCAATCTGCCTCAAGGCAACTATGTGGTGAGCAGATCTCTGCCCAACGACACGGATCAATTCACCATACGGGGAGACCAGGTTCTGGGTAAGTGGGGCACGATCTTCGGGCGCTACACTGATACAGACTTCAGCAACACGGCAACTGGTAGTGTCACGCCGCTCGGAGATACCTTCTTCATTCAGAAATCAAAGAACTGGCAGCTCTCGCATTCGCTGCCCATCCGCGGGCATATCGTCAACCAGTTTCGCTTTGGTCATACCGACTCGACCGCCGATCAGATTGGGGCGACGGCTGATCCTGCGGATATCAGCGCGCTCAGGCTGACAGGAGTCTTCACCGACACCTTGAGCGACGCGCAGCGAGGCTATCCGGGTATAGCCTTCGCCGTCGGCGGAATAGCGCGCTCAGGAGGCGCGGTTAATGACTATACGACGAGCAACCAACCGATGTGGGACGTCAGCAACGCGACGACCTGGGTACGTGGTTCTCACAGCCTGATCTTCGGCGCCAATTACCGCCGCTGGAAACTGAAACGGGACCTGGCGGCGGATTTTCTCGGCGATTTTACCTTCAATGGCAGTTTCACCGGCCAGCCGGTCGCGGATTTTCTGCTCGGCTACTTTTCAGGCGCGACCGCTTTTCAGCCGTCTGCCTTCAGCGACCCCCAACAGGCGGGTAATCCGCGCCAGTACAACTTTCAGTACATCGCTCCTTACTTCCAGGACGACTGGAAGGCCAGTTCACGGTTGACGTTGAATCTCGGATTGCGCTGGGACTATCGCACCGCGCCCTACGAAACGAATGACCACTTCGGCTGGAGGGACCCGTCCAATCCTAGAGGCGGGATGTTGGTAGCCGACAAAACCCTGGTCGATCAGGGCATCATCGGCGACGGCAGCTTCTACAAGTTTGCCGGCAGGCGAAATCCAGCGGATGCGCCGAAGAGGGTGTTTGCTCCTCGTTTCGGCTTTGCTTATCGCCCGTTTGAAAAGACTGTGGTGCGGGGGGGCTACGGACTCTTTTACGATTCCGCCGAAGGACGAGAGATTGACGGTTCGGCGGACATCTACCCGTATGTCAGCAGGAGCAACATCCAACAAACGATCACGACGTCGCCACTCACAACGACCGACACTCTGTTTCCTCCCATTGCCGGTGGGCCGGTGACACCTGCAAAGAACAGCTTCATCGCGGTCATCTCGTCGTCCGTACCTGAATACCCCTACGTTCAGCAGTGGTCTCTTTCGATCCAGCGTGAACTCCTCAGGGATACGACCCTTGAGGTGAACTACATCGGCAACAAGGGAACACACCTGCTGATGCGGCGACAAATAAACCAGGCGCTGCCTCCGGATCTCAGCATTCCCCTGACGAATCCCCGGAACGCGGTTGTGGCCCGCAGGCCTTTCCCCAACTTCGGCACATACATCGATAGCGACTGGTCGGGGAACTCTAGTTACAACGCGATGAACGTCAAGTTCGAGCGGCGCACAAGCACTCTGAGCTCTACTGTGGTCTACACCTGGGCCAAGAGTCTCGATACCAAGTCCGCCGCGGCGGGCATTGGTGGACAGGCGTTCAACGGCTGGCAGGGATTTCTCAATAACCACGACCCTAAGCGCGATCGCGGACGCTCAGACTTCGATGTTGATCATCGCCTGGTAGCCAGTTTCGTTTATGATCTGCCGGTCGGGCGTGGCAAACGTTTCGGAAGCAGCCTCAACCGGGCGGTAGACGGGGTGATTGGGGGATGGCAGGTCAATGGCATTGCCACTTTTCAGAAGGGATTTCCGATCACTATCACAGCGGCCGACTCGGGCGGCATTCTCGACACCTTCGGAACCAATCGGGCGAATGTTGTCGGAGACCCGAAAGGCGGCGCCTCGGGCACCATCGGTTCGTGGTTCAACACGAGCGCCTTCGCTCAGCCCGCGGCGGGACTCTTTGGCAACTCGGGCCGCAACATACTTCGAGCACCAGGCATTAACAACTTCGACCTGTCCCTGTTCAAGAACTTTGCAGTCACCGAGCGGATGCGCTTCCAGTTGCGGGTGGAGTCGTTCAATGCCTTCAACCATACGCAGTTCGGCGGGCCGGTCACAAATGTGACATCTCCGCAATTCGGGCAGATCCTGAGCGCCCGGCCTGCGCGAATCAATCAACTCGGCATGAAGTTCATCTGGTGAGCACTTTCATTCGGCCTTGCGAAGAGATGTACAGGGTCAGTTCATTACTCTCGGATCAGCCAGCGGCAGGCGCAGAGTTCCTCTTGGCCTTCTTCCCGCTCTGTGCCTGGCTGTCCTGGCTTTGCCGGAGAATGAACTGACCCTGACTACGAGCGGGCGACAACAGACTCGAGGTGCGGGTCACGAACCTGTGGCCGAACCGTCTGATCGACGATGAACAACTTCCCGAGGAGTACGCGTTTGGCCCGGCTAAACCGCCAGCCGGCGGCGGGGGCCGGGGCAATGCCGCCAATGCGATCCGTGAGATCCCGTAATGGTTTGTAGAAGTGAAGCCAAAGCCGCCAGGATCGCGGATCGCCTTCACGACATGGCGGCATTGGCGGAAGGACTCGCCGCTCCTTGCGTCAGGACTTCTCGGGCCGGTTCAGCTGCGATTCGCGCTGCGACGCGTGGTTGCTGTGGGAAGAAGTGAAGCGTGACAAGCTGAATGCGGGAATGCCGGGCGGAGCAAGGCACGTTGGGTTCTGCAGCTCTGTGACTTCCTGGTTCCGCGATCGTCATGAGCGCCACAGGATCCAGGCTCATAGCCACCAGGCTGTGAGTCGAAACTAACAAGTCGATGATCGGCATGAAACGCCTTGCATCGGGCTGCCGGGCCTGACAAGACGTCTAAAGCATTAGGAGAAACTCTCACCAAAAGTAACGGAGGGACATATGTCACCTAGAAAAAACAGGATCAAATTCTTTCTGCTCTTTCTTGCGCTCGTTTGCTGCTGTCAGAGTGCAAACGCACAGGGACTGACGGGTCAAATCTCGGGCACGCTCCACGACCCCGATGGCGGCGTTGTGGCGAACGCCAAAATCGACGTCATCAACCAGAAGACCGCGCAGGCGCGTGTGGTGAACTCGGACGGCGAGGGCAATTTCGTCGTCACTCAATTGTTGCCGGGCACCTACGCGATTGTTGTCTCGGCAAACGGTTTCAAGAAATTCGAGCAGCGAGACATCGTCTTGACGGCCAATGAGCGCGTGGACGTGCACAAGATCGGGCTCGAAATCGGCGGTGTGACCGAGAGCGTCAGCGTGATAGCCGACGCGGTTCACATAAAGACGGAGAGCGCCGAGCGCGCGGGACTGATTGATGAACAGCAGATTCAGAGCATCGCGCTCAAAGGGCGCGACTATATGGGCCTCCTTCGGCTGTTGCCCGGCGTGGTGGACACGGCCAACCGCGAAGCACCGGGTTGGAACAACCTCGTGGGCGTGACTGTCAACGGGAGTCGCGCCGGTACACTCAACTTGACGCTGGACGGCGTGTCTTCGCTGGATACCGGTTCGCAATTGGGGCCGTATCTCGCTCCGGGACTCGACGCCATCGGCGAAGTAAAAGTGCTGCTGACGAACTATCAGGCCGAGTACGGGCGCAGCAGCGGGGGCACGATCAACGTAGTCATAAAGAACGGAACGCACGATTTTCACGGAGGCGGTTTCTATTTCAAACGTCACGAACAATTCAATGCCAACGAGTTTTTCAACAACGCGCGCAATGTGCCGAGGCAGCGGTACCGCTTCAATTACTGGGGCGGCAACATCGGCGGACCGGTGCTGATTCCGGGAACGGACTTCAACAAGAGCCGCAAGAAACTCTTCTTCTTCTACTCCCAGGAGTATCTGCCCCGGCGATATCCGACGCGGCAGGGCACTCTCACCTACCCGACACAGCTCGAACGCAATGGTGATTTCTCCAAGAGTTTCGACACGGGTGGGCGGTTGATTGTGATCCGCGATCCGGTAACGAAGCAACCGTTTCCTGGCAACGTCATTCCGACCAATCGGATCGACCTGAACGGGCAGAAGCTGCTCAGCATCTTCCCGATGCCGAACTTCGTAGAGCCGACTAACAATTACAACAACGTCTTTCAGAGCACGGTGGATCAACCGCGCCGCGAAGAGATTCTGCGCATGGATTGGAACATCTCGCAGAACACCACGTTCTACGCGCGCGGCATCAACAGTTATGAAGCCTTCAAGGGTGACTTCAACTTCGTGCTGGCTTCTAACGTCTGGCCGCAATTCCCGATCTCGTACCAGATCAAGAGCAAAGGCCTCGTCGGCACGCTGCTCCACACGTTCAACCCGACCCTCACTAACGAGTTCACCTTTGGCGTGAATCGAGCGTTGCAGACGGTGGATCCGCTCAACCAGGAAGGCCTTGATCGCAACGACCGCGAGAAGCTCGGCCTGACGCTGCCGCAGTTCTTTCCATCGAGCAATCCGCTGCACCTGGTTCCCAACGCCACTTTCGGCGGCATTCAAAGTGCCCCGCAGCTCAACATCGAACAGCGATTCCCTTTCTTCGGGACGAATAACATCTGGAACTATTCAGATAACGTCTCCAAGGTATGGGGCCCGCACAATCTGAAGGCCGGATTCTACCTGGAATACACCACGCGCAACGCAGCGCGCGCGTCGGCTTTCAACGGCACCTTCAGCTTCGACCGCAACACCAACAACCCGCTCGATACTAATCACCCGTTCGCCAATGCGTTGCTCGGCGTGGTCAACAACTACACCGAATCCGACAAGAAACTGAACGGTCACGCGCGCTATAAGAACGTCGAGTGGTTCTTGCAGGACAACTGGAAGGCGACCAGGCGGCTGACGCTCGATTACGGGCTGCGCTTCTATTGGATTCAGCCGACCTTGAGTGCAGGCGACAATCTGTCGTTCTTTGACCCGCGTCTCTATGACCCCTCGAAGCAACCGGCGCTGATGACGCCGCATTGTCTGACAGCCAATCCGTGTTCGGGCAACAACCGTGTTGCGCGCAATCCGATTACGGGACAAACGCTGCCGTCGGTTAAGATCGGTACGTTCGCTCCCGGCACGGGGACGCCCTTCCAGGGCATGGAGGTCGTCAAAGCGAGTGTGCTCAACTCCCCGGGCATAGAGATGGGCCCGCGCTTCGGGTTTGCCTACGATGTTTTTGGCGATGGCAAGATGGCGGTGCGCGGCGGTGTGGGCATCTTTTTCGACCGCTTTAACGACGACCAGGTCCTGGCGCTCGTCGAGCAGCCGCCCAATACGATTACCTCTACGGCAAACTTCACCACGATCAACGAACTGCTCGCGACTCCTTTGAGCGTCTCACCAGCAGGCGTCGTCGGCATCCAACGCGATTACGATTCGCCGGCGGTCTACAACTTCAGCCTGGGAATCCAGCGCGACATAGGCTTCCACACAATACTCGACGTGGCCTACACCGGATCACTGGCGCACCATCTTCTGCAGCGGCGCAGCATCAATGCAGTAGCCTATGGTCAGCGCTTCCAGCCCGCGAGCATTGATCCGACTGTTGCCGGCGGGGCGACCCCCCTGCCCGATAATTTCCTGCGCCCCTTCAAAGGCTACGGCGACATCAATTACATCGAGTTCAACTCGAACTCGAACTATCACGCATTGCAAGTGCAGGCCAATCGCCGCTTCTCGTCCAGTCTCTCGTTTGGCTTGAGTTATACCTGGTCAAAGGCGATGGATTTGGTGGATGCGAACGGCGGCAACATCAATCCGTTCATCAACCCGCGCATTCGTAATTACGGGAAGGCGGGCTTTGATCGCACGAACAATCTGACAATCAACTACGTCTACAGAGTGCCCAGCTTGAGCAAGTATTGGGACAATGGCTTCACGCGTGGAGTGCTGGACGGTTGGGAGTTGTCGGGCATCACGTCGTTCCTCAGCGGCGCCCCGCTGGGCATCGGTTACGCCACCGTGCAGGGCACTGACCTGGTGGGTGGCAGCGGCGGTGGCGTTGACAGTCGTGTAGTGCTCACCGGCGATCCCAATCTGCCCAAGAGCGAGCGCACTTTCGCGCGCTATTTCGACACGTCGGTTGTGAGACCGCCGACCAAGGCTGAATTCGGCATCGGCAGCGCGCCGAAAGATCCGATACGCGGCCCCGGCATCAACAACTGGGACATCTCCATCTTCAAGACCTTCAAGCTGACGCGCGAAGGGCAGGTGAGGTTGCAGTATCGTCTGGAGATGTACAATGCCTTCAACCATACGCAGTTTTCAGGTGTGGATACGACGGCGCGCTTTGATCTGACAACAGGCGCCCAGGTCAATACGCTCTTCGGTTCATACAACGCGGCGCGCGAGGCGAGGCGCATCGTGATGGGGTTGAAGTTGAACTTCTGAGCGAACAAGAAGACTTCGAGGGGTCGACCCTCCGTCGCCGCCTGGTTTCAGGGGACAGTGGTTCTCAATCAGGCGGACACGGAGGTTCGCCCCTACAGGACTAACTTGCGGTGCGCTCGGTACGAGTGCATTGTTGGGGCACCCTGAGAAGTAGCAAATGCCTCTTTCGGAGGGAATCTTAATCTCCTCAGTTCGGGCGCGGGTAAGAAGGGAACCAATGTTATCGAGAGTCGTGACCTTGTTGTGCCTGTGTGCGATCTTTCCCGTTTCAGAGGTTCGGGCGCAATCAGCCGACGCCACACAGTTACAGCGCCATTCGCAGGAAGGCGAAAAGGCTCTCAAAGAGGGACGGTATGCGGAAGCTGCAAAGGCCTATGAAAAGCTGCGTCAACTGGCTCCGAACACTGCCGAGGTGCATGCCCGCCTCGGCCTGATCTACTTTCAGCAAGGCAGATTTGAAGAGGCTGCGTCGGTACTGCGGCAGGCCATCAAACTCAATGCTGCATTACCGAACACGGACCTGCTACTGGCGATGTCGCTGTCTGAGTTGGGGCAGTACAAGGAAGCATTGCCTGCGCTGGAGAAGGGATTCAAGCGCACGACTGATCCCGCGCTGAAACGAGCGAGTGGATTGCAACTCCAGCGCAGCTACACCGGATTGCAGCAGGACGACAAAGCAGTTGAAGTCGCGTTGGAACTGACCAGGCTCTATCCAAAAGACCCTGAAGTGCTCTATCAATCAGGGCGTTTGTTCGCCAACTACGCTTATCTTTCGACTGTGAAGCTGGCCGGCGTGGCGCCGGATTCGCTGTGGTTGCATCTGGCCGCGGGCGAAGCCAACGAAAGCCAGGCCCAGTGGGATGCGGCCCTGCGGGAGTATAGAGAAGTACTTTCGATCGATCCGAATCGTCCGGGAGTGCATTTCCGCATAGCACGGGCGTTGTTCGCCCGCGCGCAGCAATCAACGACAGATGCGGCTTCAGAAGCAGAGGCGCTGAAGGAGTTCGAGCAGGAATTACGGCTCGATCATACCAATGCGAATGCTGCGTATGAAGCGGGAGAGATTAATCGCAAGTCGGCCCGGTTCGATAAGGCGCTCGAGTTGTTTTCAACGGCGGTCAAGTACTACCCGGATTTTGAGGACGCGCTGGTCGGACTGGGACGAACTTTAGTGAGCCTCGGCAGACCAGCCGAGGCGTTGCCCGTTCTGCGGAAGGCCCTTGCCCTGAACGCGCTCAACGAAGTGTCGTGGTATCAAATCTCAGTGGCATACAAATCTCTTGGCAACGACACAGAGCAGCAAAAGGCATTAGTGGAGTTTCAGCGGTTGCACAGCAAGAAATCGCAGGCGGCAGACGAGAAACTTTTGCGGCAAGAAGTCACCAGACAGAAGATGGATCCAGTTCCTCCACAGTAGCACTGGCTTGCAACAGGTTCTATTCTTCATGATTGCCTTGAGAACTTCATCTCTATGCGGCATCCTGCCTCTGCTTTTTGCGGAGTTGATTCCTGCTGCCTGGTTGGCTCCAATCGGAATACTCGACGCCCGCATCGTTTTCAGCGATATGACGACTGCGAGCGGCATTACCTTCAAACACCACTTTGCACCCGAGAAGAAATACATTATCGAGTCTATGAGCGGCGGCGTGGCGCTTTTTGACTACAATAATGATGGCTGGCTGGACATCTACCTCGTCGACTCGCCAACGGTTGCCGATCCCGAGAGCGCCCGCAGCGGGTTGTGGCGCAATAATGGCGACGGAACTTTTACCGATGTCACGGAAAAAGCAGGCGTGGGTTACCCGGGTTGGGCGATGGGCGTTTGCACCGGTGACTTTGACAACGACGACTGGGATGACCTCTACGTGACTTGCTATGGCCCGAATCACCTCTATCACAATAATGGCGACGGAACGTTCACGGATGTTGCGACGAGAGCGGGTGTCCCCGATCCGCGCTGGTCAACCGGGGCAGCGTTCGGTGATTACAACAATGACGGCTGGCTCGACCTTTTCGTGGCGAATTACGTCGACATCAAGCTTGACCACCTTCCTGAATTCGGCAAAGGGAATTGCCAGTTCCAGGGCATCGGTGTGCAGTGCGGCCCGCGCGGGTTGGCGGGCGCGGGTGATTCGCTTTATCTGAATAACGGCGACGGGACGTTCGCTGAGGTCTCCAAAAAAGCCGGCGTCGCGGACGCGGCAGGCCGCTACGGCCTGGGCGTGGCATGGTGCGATTTCAACGAGGACGGGTTGATTGATCTCTACGTAGCTAACGATCAGGGGCCCAATTATCTTTACAAGAACAACGGTAACGGGACCTTTACGGATGTTGGTCTGGAATCAGGCACAGCGCTTAGCGAAGACGGAAAAGAACAAGCTTCGATGGGCGTCGCCATCGGAGATTACGATCATCGAGGGCGGTGGAGCATCTTCGTCACGAACTTCTCAGACGAGTACAACGCCTTCTACCGGCATGAGAAGGATTTTCAATTCACTGACGTCTCCTACGCCACACAGACGGGCAGAGTGAGTCTGCCTTTTGTGGGCTGGGGCTGCGGGTTTTTCGATTACGACAACGATGGCTGGCTCGATCTCTTTGTTGCGAACGGTCATGTCTATCCACAACTGGCGACCGCGAAGCTGAAGATTGCCTATCCGCAGCGCAAGCTGTTCTACCGAAACAACCGCAACGGCACGTTCACCGAAATCGCGGCGGACGCTGGATCAGTGAAGAACGAGCCTGCGGTCAGTCGTGGCACAGCGTTCGGCGATCTGGACAACGATGGGGATGTGGATTTGGTTATCAACAACATCGATGGCGCGGCTACCCTGTTACGTAATGAGGGTGGAAACAAGAACAACTTTGTAGTCATTACCCTGATCGGCAGCAAGAGCAATCGGAGTGCGTTCGGTGCAAGAGTCAAAGTAATTGCCGGGGATCTGACACAGATCGCGGAACGTCGCAGCAGCGGAAGTTACATTTCGCAGAATGACACGCGACTGCATTTCGGGCTCGAAAGGCGGACGAAAGTGGATGCAATCGAGGTGCGCTGGCCGAATGGCGCAGTTGAAAAATTTACCAACGTCCCCGCAAATACCTTCATCAGCACTCGAGAAGGCGAAGGATCGTGGAAAGAACAGAAGAAGAAATAGAAGAAGGGGACGAATCCCGGACAACCGAAATCGGGATGCGTGAGGGCGATAAGGATGAAGAAGAAGGGTCATTTGTTCTTTGCGCTGTTGCTAGCGGTGAGCGTCGCGCTCAGTTCTGTTTTCACCGTGACGCTGTTTGCTAATGAGGAGACGCCGCTCAGAGTGACCGCGCTGCGCACGGAGTTCAAGCAGAATCCGATAGGCCTCGATGCGCGCAAGCCCCGGCTCAGTTGGCAACTCCAATCGAGCGAGCGCGGAGTAATGCAGTCCGCGTATCAAATTCGCGCTGCGCGAAATGAAGGTGACCTGCGTGCGGGGACCAATCTCGTGTGGGATTCCGGCAAAGTCAATTCGGATGAATCCATTCATCGCGTTTACGAAGGCTCGCCTGTGCAAGCGGGTCAGCGGTACCACTGGCAGGTGAAAGTCTGGGATGCGAAAGGCAAGGCATCGGACTGGAGCGAGGCGGCATACTTTGAAATGGGATTGCTGGCCGCGGCGGATTGGAAAGGCAGTTGGATCGAACCGGACTTGGCGGAAGACCCTAAGATATCGAATCCCGCGCCGATGCTTCGCCGAGAATTCAAAGTGAATGGCGCGATTGAAAAAGCGCGGCTGTATGTGACAAGCCACGGGTTGTATGAAATGTACCTGAACGGCCAACGGGTCGGCGATCAGGTCTTCACACCAGGCTGGACCAGCTACAGCAAGCGCCTTCAATACCAGACTTACGATGTGACGAATCTGCTCAGGAGCGGCGATAACGCCCTGGGTGCCATCGTTGGCGATGGCTGGTATCGGGGCTTCCTCGCGTGGGGCGGCACACGGAACCACTACGGCGAAAAGCTCGGTCTCCTCCTTCAACTGAAAGTGGCCTACAAGGACGGGCGCGAAGAGATCATTGCGACAGATCAGAACTGGAAGGCGGCGAGAGGGCCGATCCTGATGTCTGAGATTTATCACGGCGAAACTTATGACGCGCGGCTGGAGAAGTCTGGCTGGGCATCGCCCGGCTTTGACGATAGGCAGTGGGCAGGCGTCAAAATCGGGAGTCACCCGAAAGAGATTCTGATTGCTCCGGCCGGGCCACCCGTGCGCAAGATCCAAGAGCTGAAACCCATCAAAATCTTCAAGACACCGGCCGGCGACAACGTAATCGATTTCGGCCAGAACCTGGTCGGCTGGGTGCGGCTACGATTGCAGGGACCAGCCGGAACGACTGTCACAGTCAGGCACGCCGAAGTGCTCGACCACGATGGGAACTTCTACACAGAGAATCTACGCATCGCCAAAGCGACTCTGACCTACACGCTCCGGGGAGGCGGCGAGGAAACCTACGAGCCGCACTTCACGTTCATGGGTTTTCGCTACGTGGCGGTCTCAGGATATCCGGGCGATCTGACGACAGACGGCATCACCGCCATAGTGATTCACTCAGACATGGCGGCGACGGCGGAGTTTGAAACTTCCAGTCCGCTCCTCAATCAACTCCAAAGAAACATTCGCTGGGGGCAGAAGGGCAACTTCCTGGATGTTCCGACCGATTGCCCCCAGCGTGACGAGCGGCTCGGATGGACGGGCGACGCTCAGGTCTTTTCGCGCACCGCTGCCTTCAACATGGACGTGGCGGGATTCTTCACGAAATGGCTCAAGGATATAGCCGCCGACCAGAAGGAAGACGGCAGCGTCCCGTGGGTAGTGCCTGATGTGTTAAGCACTAAAGAGCGAGTCTCCGGCGGCTCTGCGGCGTGGGCGGATGCGGCTGTGATAATCCCATGGAATATGTACCTGGTCTACGGCGACAAGCGCCTGCTCGAAGAGCAGTACGCGAGCATGGCGAAGTGGATTGAGTACATGCGAAATCGCGCGGGGGAGGATTACATCTGGGACGGAGACTTTCATTTCGGGGACTGGCTCGCATATGCCGCGCCAAGTTCGGAAGCTCGCAGCTACCCTGGCGCAACGACAGATAAGGACTTGATCGCTACCGCCTTCTTCGCTTTCTCGACAGACCTCCTTCAGCGCACGGCGCAGGTTCTGGGGAAGCAGGGCGACGCCGCGAAATACGGCGAGTTGCTCGGCAAAATCAAGAGGGCCTTTCGCAAAGAGTTTGTCACCGAAACGGGGCGCGTCGGCGAGAACACCCAGACTGCCTACGCGGTCGCATTGCAATTCGACCTCTTGCCTGATGAAGTTCGTGCGCTGGCAGCTAAGCGCCTCGCCGCCGAGGTGCGCACGCGCAAGCACCTGACGACCGGCTTCGTCGGAACGCCGTATCTTTGCCATGTCCTCAGCCGCTTCGGATATCTCGATGAAGCTTACATGCTGCTCAACCGCGAGGAGTACCCGTCGTGGCTCTATCCCGTCAAACAGGGCGCAACCACGATCTGGGAACGCTGGGATGGGCAGAAGCCGGACGGCACTTTTCAGGATAAGGCAATGAACTCGTTCAACCACTACGCCTACGGCGCGATCGGCGAGTGGATGTATCGCGTGATGGCGGGCATCGAGATCGATCCCGCCGCGCCCGGTTACAAACACATCCTGATTCAGCCGCAACCCGGTGGCGGATTCACATATGTCAAAGCTAATCACCAGACGATGTACGGCCGAGTAAGTTCGGCGTGGACTCTGAAGGACCGTCAGTTTGAGCTTGCCGTCGAAGTCCCCGCTAACACGAAAGCAACGGTGCGCTTGCCGAAAGCGCAGCTCGCCGGCGTCACGGAACGCAGCCAGGCGCTCGTGAGTGGGAACGGTGTCACGGGCGTGCGGCAAGATGGGGATGTGGTAGTCGTGGAAGTTGGTTCCGGGCAGTATCGGTTTGGTTACGAGATGGCGAAGTGAGAACAAGGAGTCGTTCGATTTAGTTTGACCGCAAGTGGTGACGGATGACCGCTTGCACTTATTCCTAAGCTGTCCTTGTGAACGGGGACGAATGAATCGGGATACCGAAGTGTCGTCCCTGATAAGGTGCGGCCCAACGACTGGGTTTACGAGAATGAAACGAAATAGTGAGCGGGAGAAAATGATGAGAAGAACTTTCAATCTGGCTAGCCGTCTGGCGGCGGTGGCCGGGTTAGTCGCCATGGCCGGCTTGAGTGTCGTAGACACCTCAGTCAGCGGCCAAGCCGTCGGCGATGAGCTGGAGCGCGGCTTCAGGAACCCCCCGGACTCTGCAAAGCCGCGCGTCTGGTGGCATTGGATGAATGGCAACATTACGAAGGAAGGGATACGGCTCGATCTGGAGTGGATGAAGCGTGTGGGCATTGGCGGATTCCAAAACTTCGATGCTGCGCTCTCCACTCCGCAGGTTGTAGAAAAACGTCTGGTCTTCATGACGCCGGAGTGGAAGGACGCATTCAGATATACGGCTTCTCTCGCGGATCAGTTGGGATTGGAAATGGCGATTGCGGCTTCGCCCGGATGGAGCGAGACGGGCGGGCCGTGGGTACCGCCGTCGCAGGCGATGAAGAAATTCGTCTGGAGCGAGACGCGCGTGGAGGGAGGCCGTCCGTTCACAGGCGTGCTGCCTAAACCCCCTTCGACTACCGGCCCGTTCCAGAACATCAAGGGAGCCGGCGGGTTGGCTGCGATCCTCAATCAGGAGAATCAGCCGCCGCCTGAGCATTATGCGGATTCCGCCGTCGTAGCCTTCCGTGCGCCTGACAGCGACGTGCCGATGACGCAGTTGCAACCGAAGATCACTTCCAGCGGTGGACGGTTCGATATCGTCGCGTTGACTGACGGCGACTTTGCCACCATCGTGCCCTTGCCGAAGGCTCCGGTGGGCGAAAAGGCATGGATCCAATTCGAGTTTGCCAAACCTCAGACGATTCACGCTCTCACGCTCGCCGTTCGCAACATCGGCCGCAATCCTTTCGGGCCGGGCCGCGAGAGCGGTCAGGAGCTGGAAACGAGCGACGATGGCCGGCAGTTCCGAGCCATCGCTACAGTGCCGAGCAGCCGTGCTCCGGTCAACACCATGGGGTTCAAAGAAGTAACAGCCCCATTCTTTCGCATCACGTTTAGAACCTTGCCGCCCGCCCAGGGCCGCGGGGGTGATATTCCCGGGAGGCCGCAGCCGCCGCCGGCCACCACCTTCGACATTAGCGAGCTGGTTCTTCACTCGGGAGCGCGTGTCAATCGGGTTGAGGAGAAGGCGGCCTTCGCGGCGCTGCCCGAGCTGTACTCCCTGGCCTCTCCAGAAATCGCCGCCGGGGACGCCGTCTCCAGGTCGAGCGTGGTAGACCTGACGTCGAAGATGCGTCCCGACGGAACGCTGGACTGGACGCCGCCATCCGGCAAGTGGGTAGTGCTGCGTTTTGGCTACTCGCTTCTGGGCATCAACAACCATCCGGCATCGCCTGAAGCGACCGGGCTGGAGGTTGACAAGCTCAATCGCACCTACGTCAAAGCCTATCTGGACAATTATCTGAGCCAGTACAAAGACGCGGTCGGAGATTTGATGGGGAAGCGCGGTCTCCAATATGTGATTACCGATAGCTGGGAAGCGGGAACGCAGAATTGGACAGACGAAATGTTCGCCGAATTCGCAAAACGGCGTGGATATGATATGCGGCAGTGGTTGCCGGTTCTCGCGGGCCGCGTCGTGGAGAGCGCGGAAGCTAGCGACCGGTTCCTGTGGGACTTTCGCCGGACCATCGCGGATCTGACGGCGGATTATCACTATGACCAGACCACCGCATCTCTGCGCGAGCGGGGCATGGGCCGCTACAGCGAATCGCACGAATCAGGACGGGCGATGATCGCGGACGGTATGGAAGTGAAGCGGGGCGCCGACGTTCCGATGAGTGCGATGTGGACGCCGGCGCCAGGTTCTGTCGTTGCCCCCAGGTACGAGGCCGACATCCACGAATCGGCATCGGTCGCTCACATTTACGGCCAGAATCTGGTGGCCGCCGAATCTCTGACGGCGATAGGCACCGCCTGGGCGTGGTCCCCCGAAACACTGAAGCCCACGGCCGATTTGGAGCTGGCATCGGGCCTCAACCGCTTCGTCATTCACACGTCGGTTCATCAGCCGGTCTCGGACAAAGTACCGGGCCTCGGACTCGGCCCGTTTGGGCAGTGGTTCACAAGGCACGAGACCTGGGCCGAGCAGGCAGGTCCCTGGCTTACCTATTTGGCGCGCAGTTGCTTCATGCTTCAGCAAGGAAGATTCGCCGCCGCCGTCATCTACTTCTACGGCGAGGACTCCAACATCACCGCCTTGTTTGGCGACAAACCGCCTACCGTGCCCGCCGGCTATAGCTACGACTACTGCAGCGCCGACGCGCTCGTGCATCGACTGTCGGTGTCGGGTGGGCGCATCACCACGCCAAACGGTATGAGCTACCGCTTGCTGGCCCTTGATCCCAACAGCCGGTACATGTCGCTGCCTGTGCTGCGCAAGATTCGTGACCTGGTGAACACGGGCGCTACTGTGGTGGGGAGCAAACCTGTCGGGACGCCCAGCCTGAGCGACGATCAAAACGAATTCCGCGCCATTGTCGATCAACTCTGGGCTTCAGGCACGGGCACGCATAGTTACGGCAAAGGCAAGGTCCATGGCAGCCAGACACTAGCTGAGGCGCTGACCGGATTGCAGGTCTCGCCTGACTTCGAATATACGAAGCCGCAAAACGACACGAAGCTGTTGTTCGTTCACCGGACGTTGGCCGATGGCGAAGTCTACTGGGTCAACAACCGCAACAACCGAGCAGAGACACTGGAAGGGAGCTTCCGCGTGCAGGGTAAAGCGGCCGAGCTATGGTATCCCGAAACCGGCAAGACGGAACCTGCCAGCTACCGCATCGCCAATGGACGAACCACCGTCCTGCTGAGGCTCAATCCTGGCGAATCAGTCTTCGTCGTGTTTCGCCAGCGCGCCACCGCGCAGTCGCGCACACTGCCCCCGCAAGTAGAGACCCGCGTCGCCGTGTTGGACGGTGCGTGGGAGGTCAGTTTCCAACCCCATCGCGGCGCACCCGAGAAGATCACTCTCGACAAGCTGATTTCGTGGAGCGAGAGCGCCGACCCCGGCGTGAAGTACTTCTCCGGTACCGGGACTTACACGCGCGCGGTGAACGCGCCGGCCGACTGGTTCCAACGGGGCGCGCGGTTGTGGCTTGACCTGGGCGACGTCAAGAACCTCGCCCAGGTTGTGGTCAATGGCAAGCAGATTGGCATCGTCTGGAAAACGCCATTCCGTGTTGATGTCACCGATGCGATGAAGCCCGGCGTGAACGCCGTCGAGGTGAAAGTGACGAACCTGTGGGTGAATCGCCTGATTGGTGACCAACAACCCGATGTCACCAGGAAGTACACCTATACGACTATGCCGTTTTATCGCGCCAACTCGCCCCTCTTGCCTTCCGGGCTCTTAGGCCCGGTGCGACTCGTAAAGGTTGCGGCCGAACAGAAACTGTTTGGGATTGAAAAGTAAAATTGTATGCGGTTCGGCGATTGGCTGAATAAGCCCGGCTCTTCTTATAAGTGAGCGGGCAATGCGTGGAGAGATATCAAAGAGAAAGGAACTAGCGCCATGAACTTTGGAAAGTTGATCGCTCGCACGACCGTGTTGTTGATTGTAGCCGAGCTCATGCCTCTGGCTTTGGGGCAGTCCGCATCGGCGGCTCAGCAAACGCCGCCGCCCGTTGTCATCTCACCGGAAGTTTTGGCGGATCGACAGATCACTTTTCGGCTGCTTGCGCCGCAAGCCGAAAGCGTTCGGCTTGCGGGCAGTGATATTCCCGGTATGGGGCAAGGCAAACCGATGACCAAGGGCGACAAGGGCATTTGGGAAATCACCATCGGGCCGATTTCTTCAGGCTCCTACCGCTACAACTTCAATGTCAACGGCGTGCCAGTCATTGACCCTCGCAACCCGCTCGTCAGCGAGTCGAACAACAACGTCTGGAGTCTGGTTCACGTGCCTGGTTCGGAATTCTCCGACACGAAGAACGTGCCGCACGGCGCGGTCGCGGCGGCCACTTACTACTCAACTGCGCTCGGCAAGTTCCGCCGGATGCATATCTACTTGCCGCCCGGCTATGAATTGGGCCAGGGCAAATTTCCGGTCTTCTACCTGCTGCATGGCGCGGGCGATTGTGACGATTCGTGGACATCGGTTGGTCGCGCTGGTTTCATTCTCGACAACTTGATCGCAGCGAAAAGAGCCAGGCCGATGATTATTGTCATGCCCGCTGGACACACGCGCCCGACCGGTCGAGGGCCGTTGCCGGGTATCGCGCAGCCGGGCAGCACGGCCGCGCCTCCGCCGGATGAATTCATTCAGGATTTCATGACCGACATCATGCCGTACGTCGAGAAGAACTATCGCGTGCTGGCAGGCCGCGAAAACCGAGCGATTGCGGGCCTCTCGATGGGCGGCAATCAGACGCTCAACATCGCACTGCCGAATCTGGAGAAGTTCGGCTACGTCGGCGTCTTCAGTTCGGGGTTGCTGAATGTCTTCGCGCGCCAAGCTCCAGGCTCGGCGGCGCCGCCGGCGGCGAACGCTCCAGCACAGATCACGCCCGCGGGAGAAATGTGGATCAAGCAGCATCAAGCCAAACTCGACGATTCCAATCTGAAGAAAGGGCTGAAACTGTTCTGGGTTGGTATCGGTAAAGACGATTTTCTTCTCAGCACCAGCCGCAACACAGTGGACCTTCTCAAGCAGCACGGATACATGCCGGTCACGCGGGAAAGTGAAGGCGGCCATACCTGGATCAATTGGCGCAACTATCTGACCGAACTCGCGCCGCAACTCTTTCAGGCGAAGACGGCAATGTGAATTCAGAGAATATCCGCCTCGCTAGTCCGCGGAGGATGACAAACATGTATTCGAGACGAGAATTTGGAAAGATGATGCTCGCTAGCGTGCCCGGGTCTATGGCGCTATCGCAGCTGAACACCCAGGTCAACTCCCAAGTGAACTCGAAATTCAGGGGCGTGCAAATCGGCGCTATCACCTACAGCTTCCGTTCCATGCCCGCCACTGAGATCATCGCCGCAATGGTCAAGATCGGTCTCAGCGAAGCTGAGCTGATGTCGAACCACTGTGAAGCGCTCGCCGGCGCACCGCAGGCATCGGGGTCTGGCGGTCCTGGTCGCGGCCCAGGTGGACAAGCTGGACAAGCAGCCAGACAGGGTGCCCCAGGTACCGGCGGACAGCCGGAGGGCCAGAGAGGCGGAGGCCGTCCCCAGTTGACTCCCGAACAGCAGGAAGCCCAGCACCAGCAGCAGGAGGCTCTGCGCAAATGGCGGATGGCGACTTCACCCGAAACCTTTAAGACCGTCAAGAAGAAGTTCAATGACGCTGGGATTGATCTCCGGATCCTCTGCTTCAACCAGCGCATGACGGCCACTGATGACGAGATCGAGTATGCATTCCAGATGGCGAAGGCGCTCGGGGTCAAAGCGATCTCTTCAAGTTCGACTGTGAGCTTCGCGAAGCGGGTCGGCCCTTTCGCCGATAAACACAAGATGTGGTGGGGCGCCCACGGCCACTCGAATGTTAACGATCCTGAGGAATTCGCGACGCCTCAGAGCTTTGAGACCATCATGTCGTTCTCGAAATACATCGGCGTGAATCTCGATATCGGTCATTTCACCGCAGCAAATTTCGATGCGGTCACTTATGTCAAAGAGCACCACGCCCGAATTACCAATCTACACTTGAAAGATCGGAAGAAGAACCAGGGGCCGAACGTGCCTTGGGGACAAGGTGAGACGCCGATCAAGGAGGTGCTTCAGCTTATGGCGAAGGAGAAGTACGCTTTCCCAGCCAATATCGAGTTCGAGTACCAGGTGCCCGAAGGATCAGACCTCCTGACCGAGATGAGCAAATGCCTGAGCTACTGCAAGAACACGCTTGCATAACGTCAGTGACTGATGAGACATCGGAGAGAAGAGATGCTTAAGGAGAAAATCACGCGACGGAAATTCGTAGCGGGGACGACCGGCGCGACGCTGGGCGCGATGATTGTGCCGCGGCATGTGCGGCTGACGGAAACAATGCTGCTCGGAGTGGTGGCGATGCGCGCGGGCCAGGGCAAGCGGATTTACTATGATGGCGAAGCGGGCAAGATCACGAATCTAGCCGACGCCAACCAGTACCTGCAGCGCGAATACCGCAAGGGCTGGAGCCTTTAATGGAAAAGTCTTTCAAATTTGTAAAGTATCTGTGGAAGGACGGAGAAGCTGCGAAGCTGTCCGACATAGACCGTCTGGTCTACCGCTCGAACAAGCTTGGTGAAGACCTGACGCTGACCAACACGGGGGGCGGAAATACCTCGTCAAAGCTGAATGAGCAAGATCCGTTGACCGGGGAGGACGTGGAGGTTTTGTGGATCAAGGGGTCAGGAGGCGACCTTCGCACAGCCAGACGCGATGGGTTCGCCTCACTCTACCTCGATAGGGTGCGGGCGATGAAGCCGCTCTACCTGGATCAGCCGGACCGGGGACCGAAGACGGCAGTTGAGGATGCGATGTACCCGCTCTACAGCCACTGCGTCTACAACCTCAACCCGCGCGCCTGCTCGATCGACACGCCGCTGCACACCTTCGTGCCCTACAAGCATGTCGACCATCTCCATCCGAACGCGGTCATTGCGATCGCGGCCTCAGTCAATCAGGCAAGTCTCACAAAAGAGATTTTCGGCGATGAGGTGATCTATGTGCCGTGGCAGCGACCTGGCTTCGATATTGGACTGCTGATCGAGTCGCTGATCAAGGATTACACGCAGGCTAAGGGTGTGTTGCTCGGACACCACGGAATGAGTTCGTGGAGCAATGACGACAAGACCTGTTACGAGACGGCGCTGGAGATCATTGACCGCGCCGCACAATACATCGAATCCCGCGACCGAGGTGAGAGGACTTTCGGGGGCCAGCAGCATCAAGCGCTGCCGGAACATGAGCGGCACGAAGTTTTGACTCAGTTACTGCCCTGGCTGCGCGGGCAGCTTTCGACGGATAAGCGCGTCGTAGCCACCGTGCAGGATGACGCGAAGACGCTGAGGTTCGTCAATAGTGTGGACGGACCGCGCCTTGCCGAACTCGGCACGTCCTGTCCCGACCACTTCCTGCGGACCAAAATCAAGCCACTGTTTGTGAACTGGGATCCGGCTCGGCGCGACATCGAATCATTGAAGTCTTTGCTGGAAAAGAGATTGGCCCAGTACCGCCTGGATTACGCAGCTTATTACGGCCGCTGCAAGCGGCCCGATTCGCCCGCGATGCGCGGCGCAAACCCAACAGTGATTCTGATCCCTGGCGTTGGCATGATCGGGTGGGGCAAGTCGAAGAGCGAGTCGCGCGTCACGGCTGAGTTCTATAACTGCGCGATTGAAGTGATATGTGGAGCTGAGGCGATTGACAAGTACGAAGCGATGGATGAGCAAGAGGCTTTTGACATTGAATACTGGCTTCTTGAGGACGCGAAGCTGAAGCGTCTGCCGCCCGAGAAAGAGCTTGACCGTCGGATTATCGCCGTCATCGGCGCGGGCAGCGGTATCGGCAAGTCGACCGCCCATCGGCTGGTCAAGGAGGGCGCTAACGTAATCTGCGTAGACCTGGACGAAGCATCGGCCAGGGCGACGGCTGACGAGATCATCGCTCAATACGGCCCAGGGATTGGCGTCGCCGGCACGGGCATCAGCAACTGCGGCCCCGCGATCGGCCTCGCGTGCGACATCACAAAACGCGAAAACATCGCCCAGATGTTCGCGCAGGCGCTGCTCGCCTACGGCGGCTTGGACAGCGTGGTGGTGACCGCAGGCATCTTCGTCCCGCCGTATAAGGCGGGCCACATTGAAGATCGACAGTGGGACGAGACGTTCGCGATCAATGTTACGGGAGCGTACCTGGTCGCCGATGAAGCGAACAAGATTTTCAAGCAGCAGGCGCTGCCTGCAAACGTCGTGTTGACGACGAGCGCAAACGCGGTAGTGGCGAAGAAGGGCAGTCTGGCATACGACGTGAGCAAGGCTGCCGCCAACCATCTCGTCCGCGAGCTGGCTATTGAAATGGCCCCGCTCGTCCGCGTCAACGCCGTCGCACCGGCGACAGTCGTCAAGGGAAGCACGATGTTCCCGCGTGACCGGGTGATCTCATCGCTTATGAAATACGGGATTCCTTTCGCCGAGGAGGAGCCAACCGATAACCTGCGCGACAAGCTGGCTGGATTCTACGCCAAACGGTCTCTCACACAGACGCCGATAGAAACTGAAGATCAGGCCGAAGCGATCTTTCTGCTGGTTTCTGAGCGGATGTCGAAGACCACCGGTCATGTCATTCCAGTGGATGGCGGATTGCCGGAAGGTTTCTTGAGGTAATGACTAGCACGATTTTGGAGGGATCAAACCATGCAGACACATTTTGAGATTGACGATTGGTTCATCGCTGAACAGAACATGAAAGCGAAAGCCTGGGTCGATGAGGATTACGAACACCTGGCCAAGAAGCTGCGCCGGAGGGGTGTAGAAATCGAAGACCTCACATCCAGGGCGCAGGCTTTTAGCGTTGCGGTGCCGTCGTGGGGAGTAGGAACCGGCGGAACGCGCTTCGCTCGTTTCCCCGGACCGGGCGAGCCGCGCGACATTTATGAAAAGCTTGAGGACTGCGGCACCATCTTCCAGCTCGTGCGTTCAACTCCCGCAGTCTCGCTGCACATTCCGTGGGACAGACCTGATGACGCGCGTGAATTGCGGAAATTTGCCCAAGAGCGCGGGCTGCACTTCGACGCGATGAACTCCAACACATTCCAGGACGGGGCGGAGCAGAAGCTGTCATACAAGTTCGGGAGTCTAACCCATCCTGACAGGATTGTGCGTCAGCAAGCCATCGAGCACAACCTCGAGTGCATAGACATAGGGCGAACACTCGGTTCGAAGTCGCATACTGTATGGATCGGCGATGGCGGGAATTTCCCCGGGCAGCTGCACTTCCGGCGGGCGCTTGAACGCTACCTGGAAAGTACGCGGCAGATCTACGAGGCATTGCCCCCGGACTGGCGGCTCTTCTTGGAGCACAAGCTCTATGAGCCGGCATTCTACTCGACGGTGATCAATGATTGGGGAACGAGCTACTACTGCGCGCGCGAGTTGGGGCCGCAGGCGTTCTGCCTGGTTGACCTGGGACACCATGCGCCCAATGTCAACATCGAGATGATCGTCGCGCGCCTGATTCAGTTCGGCAAGCTTGCGGGCTTTCATTTCAATGACAGCAAGTACGGCGACGACGATCTCGACGCCGGCTCGATCAAGCCGTTCCAGCTCTTCCTGATTTTCAACGAACTGGTCGATGCCGAGTTGAACGGTGTGCCCGATTTCAACCCTGCCTACATGCTCGATCAGTCGCACAACGTCACCGATCCGATTGAGTCTCTAATGATGAGCGCCGTCGAACTGGTCCGCGGCTATGTGCAGTCACACCTCGTTGACCGTCAGGTACTGGCAGATGCTCAGGAGAAGTGTGATCCAATGCTTGCCCTTACGACGTTAAAGGAAGCGTTCACGACCGACGTCTCGGCAATACTTGCCATCGCGCGGGAACGGGCCGGAGGCGCCATCGACCCCCTGCAGACGTTTCGCGCCAGCGGCTACAGAGAGCAGAAAGCGTCTGAACGGCAAGCGGAAATAGGAACTCTAGTCGGAATTGTTTAAGAAACTAGCGGCATCCTGGCCGCCGAAGAAGTGCCGGCGAGCTCCCGGGGAACTTCACAAGGGCGATCTCAGCGCTACTATCGCCCAGAATCCCAGAGGGCCTGGAGAGACCGCCGTCGAGGTTCTCCTCAAGATCACTAGAGGACAAAGATACGACGCACTTACGACCATACTTCCCAGACTCGTCACGAAGAGCGACCTGAGCCGACTGGACCAAATCTGACAGCACTCTGATTGGTGAAGAGAATGAGCAACTCCCTCTATCTGGCAGTCGATCTTGGCGCGGGAAGCGGCCGGGTATTCCTGACCGGAGCGGCGCCGGGAGAGTTGCTGCTCGAGGAAGTCCGCCGGTTCCATTATCCGCCGCGGCGACAGCTCGGACATCTCCGTTGGGATTTGGCGCAAATCTTTGGCGAAATAAAGGCTGGTCTGCGCGCGGCAGGCGAGCGCGCGCGACAACTCAAACGGCCGATACACAGTGTCGGCGTGGACAGTTGGGGAGTTGACTATGGTCTGATCGATAAAGACGGCAATGTGCTCGAAGACCCTGTGTGCTATCGCGACGAACGGACTGCAGGAGTCAAGCAGCGAGTCTGCTCACGGCTGCCTAACACGGAGATTTTCAGCCGCACAGGCATTCAGTTTCTCGACTTCAATACTATCTTTCAGCTTTATGCCCACGCTCAGTCGGGCCTGCCGCCGGGCGCCGCGCAGCTACTCCTGATTCCCGACCTGATCAACTTGCTGCTCACAGGCCGGGCCGTCACCGAATACACCAACGCAACGACGACGCAACTCATTAACGCCGAAACCGGCGTATGGGATCGCTCGATCATTGAGCGCCTTGATTTGCCGGAGCACCTCTTCACTGAGATTGTTTCGGCGGGGACAGATCTCGGGCCGCTCAGACCTGAGCTGGCTGCCGAGTTAGAGCTTGAAGGCGTACGCGTCGTCGCCCCGGCCACGCATGATACAGGCAGCGCGGTGGCGGGCGCGCCGCTAGAAGAGGACTGGGCCTATATCTCTTCCGGGACGTGGTCGCTGGTAGGCGTTGAGCGTGACAGCGTGCTAATCAACGGTGAGGTCGCGCGCCACAACTTCACAAACGAAGGCGGCGTGTATAGCACGACCCGTTTCCTCAAAAACGTGACCGGACTGTGGATCCTTGAATCGTGTCGGAGGGAGTGGCAGGAGCGTGGCCTCAATGTTGACTACGCGCGGCTTTTGCATCACTCCTCGACGTTCGATGGGTGTCCTGCCTTGATCTTCCCCGATGATCCACGCTTCCTCAACCCGCCCAGCATGCTGAATTCAATTGCAGGCCAGCTAGACGAGAGCGGTCAAAGTGTCCCAGCTGATCCTCACGAAGTGACGAAGGTTATCCTGAATTCACTAGCGTTCCGCTATGGGTCGGTCTTGAGCGCCATTGAGTCGCTGATCGGCAGGAAGATCAGCGGAGTGCATATTGTCGGCGGCGGCAGCCGGAGCGATTATCTCAACCAGGCCACCGCAAACGTGACTGGCTTGCCAGTACGGGCCGGGCCGACGGAAGCGACGGTCACAGGTAATCTCGTGGTGCAGGCGATCGCGGCCGGGAGATTCACATCACTAAATGCCGCGCGGAAGCACGTCGCGCACAACGTGCGGTTGAAGACCTTCAATCCGCGTCCGACGCACGCCTTGGAAGAAGCGGCGCACCGCTACGCAACAGTCGAGTCACAGTTTGCGAATCTAATAGATCTGACGACGCCGGGATTTCCTGCTTCGGCAAGAACAAGGTCTTCACCGGCTTTGCCGGTCGGTGCGATGCCTGAATAACAAAGTGGCACTTACCAGCTCGAGATTCTCGTCAACAACGCCGCCGTCTTTGCGCCGAACGGGTTGAATGCGACAGTTCGACATCAATGTTCTCGATAAGGAAGCCGCCGAAAAAGCCCAGAAGCCCAAGCCGGCTGCAAACTAGCTCGAGAAGATGAAAGCATCGCTCTTTGTTACCTGTCTGGTCGATCAGTTCTGCCCCAAGGTCGGCGGACCGAACTCGATCCCGCGAAGCAGAACGAAGTCGTCGAAGCCTGGCTTACGAGAGGAGTGGATGCGATTGCCGTCAGCGTCGAGAACAAGGTCGGCATCTCAACGGTGCTGCGCAAAGCGCGTGAGCGTGGAATCAAGGTCGTTAGCTGGGACGCCGATGCGGAGAAAGATGCGCGTGACTTTTTGATCAACCAGGCACGCGGTATCGGATAGTCACCGTCAAATAGTGCAAGCCGTGCGTACACGATGGCATAGTCGAAAGCATCGTGCTGTAGAATAACGAAACGCTCCTACTGGCCGCATGTATGCCGGGTCTGGGAGTGACCCAATCAAAGAACTTTCCTAACCCACCCGCTTCCCCGATCCTGACCGGCGTGATCTTACACCACGCCAATGATCTTCAGCCCGACTGCCCCATTGCTCGGCAGCCTTTCCGGCAGTTTCACGCTGAGACCTTGCTCGGCATGCGACCACTCCGGTTTGCTGCCGCCCAAGATCGTAACCTCCTTAACTTTCCGCCCGCCGGCGTGTGGCGAGTTCGTCGCCAGGCTCTTAATGACGGCCTGCGCCGCTTGCTGTGGCGCGAGCAGGTAGGCGTAGAGCGTGTCTCCTTTATGTGTGAAGCGGATGTCTTCAATAGTGTAGGGCTTGCTGCGCACGTCACGCGCGCCGCCGAACTGGCCCGCCTCGGTCTCAAGGGTCGAGGGGCCTTCGCCGTAGACCGTCCATGGGCGGCTGCCGAAGATGCCTTCGCCGTTCGTCTTCATCCACTCCGCTATACCGCCGAGGAATGCGACCTCGTGATCGTCTATCGTGCCGTCACCCCGGACAGGAATGCTCAGCATGAGGTTGCCGTTCTTGCTCACGATGTCGAGCAGCATATTTACAACCTGGCCGACCGTCTTGTACCGGTTCTGCTCAGCAATGGCGCGGCTGTAATGCCACTGGCCGATGCAGGTGTCGGTCTGCCAAGGGTGCGGGCGGATGCCGGTAGCGACGCCTCGCTCGATGTCGTCCACGAGTGCGGCAACGTGATCCGGCTTCATGTGTTTGGCATTGACGACGGCTCCGAGCTTCCCCTTGTTGCGCGCAAGGTTGGAGTTATAGTAATGCGCCACAATATCAAGCCCCGCCTGGCCCAGCGGCAGTTCGGTGTTGTCGAAGTAGAGAACATCGGGCTGATATTTATCAACCAGGTCCTGACAGCGGAGAAACCACTTCTCAGTGAACGCCGGGTTCATCGGCGGCGGGTTTTCGTTCCACACACGGTCGTTCTTATTGTGCCACTCGTTCATGGCTTTAATGTTGCTGACGCCGTCGGGGATCACTATGTTGCGTCCGGTGTAGAGTTCCTGCGGGTCCAGACCCTCCCACCACTTGCCCTTGCCGTCGGCCTTCGTCAGTGCCGCGGCGTCGTAGCGCACGCCGGCCTGCGGCCCTTCGGCATCGTATCCGTAAGCTACTTGAAACCAGTGCCACGCGTGAGCCGAGTGGTTGCTGACTCCGAAGCGTAGGCCATTCGCGCGCGCGACTTTCGCCCACGTTCCGACTATGTCTCTCTTCGGCCCGACGTTGACTGAGTTCCAGGCGTGATGTTTCGAGTCGTAGGCGTCGAAGTTGTCGTGGTGGTTGGCGAGGGCGAAAAAGTACTTCGCGCCCGCCCGCTTGTAAAGGGCCATCAGCTTCTCAGGCTCCCAGCGCTCCGCCTTCCAGAGGTTGTCGATCTCCATGAAGCCGAACCTGGAGGGGTGGCCATAAGTTTTGACGTGGTAGTCGTAAGCCGAGTCGCCCTGTTGGTATATTCTCCGCGCGTACCAGTCGCCCTGCTCCGGCACGCACTGGGCAGACCAGTGCGCCCAGATGCCGAACTTGGCGTCGCGGAACCATTCGGGTACGCGGTAGTTTTGCACGAGCGATTCCCAGGTCGGCTGGAATGGCCCGCGCGCGATAGTGCGGGCCGACTGAGCCGCGGTCAAGGCACGAGTTCGCCGCGCTGGCAATTGCAGTCCGGCGGCAATGGCCGAGCTCTTTATGAAGTCGCGTCGAGAGAGAAGAGTTCTCACCGTGAATGCTCCTTTTGATGGTCTTTGCTTCTCACGTGCGGTCTTGTCTCATTGCTCGACTGATATGACCGTCACCGACTTCGGTTCAAGTTTCAGGGACAGCTTGCCGCCTTGAACCTTCGCTGAGACGGGCTTCGGCACGACCGTATTCGGCGCTTCGAAACTGTTAACGTTATCGACTTTAGGCGCGGTCAGTGTCTCTCCTGCTGCCGATTTGGCCGTGATCCCTGCCAGACTCACCTCGATCTCGACCCGTTGATTAGGGTCGACATTCGTGATTTCCACCCACAGCTTGCCGGCCTTGTCCTTAGCCGCGATGGCATCCACGCGCGGCAACGTGATGTCGCCGCGAGTGTAGGCCCCTGCGTTGAAAGTGACCGGCACAAAGGTGGCGTCCTGGAACGGCACATACATCTTGAAGAGGTAGTAGGTCGGAGTCAGCACCATCTTTTCCTTGTCCGTCAGAATCATCGCCTGTAGTACGTTGATCATCTGTGCAATGTTGGCCATGCGCACGCGGTCGCCGTGACGAGCAAACATGTTGAGGTTAAGAGCTGCCAGGATGGCATCACGCAGGCTGTTCTGCTGGACCAGAAAGCCCGGATTGGTGCCGGGCAGCTGCGCGTACCAGGCACCCCATTCATCGACGACGAGAGCGATCTTCTTCTGAGGATCATACTTGTCCATGATGGCCGAATGCTTATTGATCAAACTTTCCATCTCCAGCGTGGACTTGAGGATCTGACTGTATTCCACCTCGCCGAATCCGACGGACGCAAACGCGGGCGGCCACCGCACGACCGTGTAGTTGTGCAGCGAGAGACCGTTGATGTCCCAACTCCACTGGTGATTCTGCCATGCCTTCATGACAACTTCAGTCCACTCAGTCCACCGCGGTCCGTCGCCACCAGGACCGACTGCGATCTTGAGCATCTGCTGCTTGCCCTGTTGCGCAGGATTGAAGTTTCTGACGAAGCGGCTGTAAATCTTGAGCTGGCTTAGATAGTAGTCGGCTGTCATGTTGCCGCCGCAATCCCAGCTTTCGTTGCCGATGCCAAGGAAAGCGATTTGGTAAGGAGCAGGGTGACCGTTGGCAGCGCGCTCCCTGGCCAACGTCGTGGGCTGCGACGTCGTCAGGTACTCCAGCCATTCGGCTGCTTCTTGCGGAGTGCCGGAGCCAACGTTGACTGAGAGATATGCCTCGGCGCCGATCTGGTCGAGGAAGTCCATGACCTCGTGAGTGCCGAAAGAGTTCGGCTCGATCACGCCGCCCCAGTTGGGATTGAGCGTCTCCACCCGCTGAGGGCCGATGCCTTTGCGCCAGTGGTATTCGTCCGCGAAGCAGCCGCCCGGCCAGCGAACGTTCGGCACCTTTAGCGCTTTAAGCGCTGCGACGACGTCATTGCGTATGCCCCGCGTATTAGGAATTGGGGAGCCTGGACCGACCCAGATGCCCTCATAAACGCCGTGGCCGAGGTGCTCGGCGAACTGGCCGAAGATGTTGCGGTCGATCTTCGCTCCGGCCCTGGAGACGTCAATGGTTAAGTCAACCTTTTGTGCTGCCACGAAGGGCGCAGTTAGGGTCACAATGATCAGAGCGAGACTGACAAGACGTGCACGCATCATTAGTGAATCCTTTCAACATTAGTCTTCCGTGTCGATGCCGCAGCCCTTTATTGAGCGGGCGATTGAAAAGACCCTAACATAGTTAACTCACCCGAGTTTAACCTGCCGTTCTGCGTCCATTCAACATTGGCCGTTTTCACTGACGTTCCCCTACCTGGCATTTTAGTGAAGTGGGCAAATAATTTGCTTAGCAACCCGGCTTGCCTATTGCTGAATGCCCGAAAAACAGCGGCGGCTAGACGGTCTGTACCTTGACTCCCAGGTTTAGAAGAGGTGCAAGCATCGCTTTGGTTGCGTCTTTGTCAGTAATCAGCAGATTGATTTCATTGAGTGGGCAGATCAGCGCGGTGCAGGTGACATTGAACTTGCCAGAGTCGGTGACGACCACGCGATAGCGCGCCTCTTTGAGCATTTGCCTGTGGATATCCGCCTGATCGGGGTAGTTCGTTGTTAGGCCGTGTTGCGGGTGAATGCCATCCACGCCGATGAAGATTTTATCCACGCACATTTCGCTGACGCTTTGGAATGCCGCCGCCCCAGTCAGTGCGAACAAATTGGAACTGAGAAACCCGCCTGCCATAAGAATCTTCAAATCACGGCACTGACTTAATTCCATCGCAATATTTACGGCATTCGTCACGACGGTGATGTTCTTGCGGTGGCGAATCCCGCGTGCCACCTGGGTTGTGGTTGTACCCGCACCAATGCTAACGGTTTCACCGTCGGCGATCATTTCTGCCGCGGCCAACCCGATCCGCCGTTTTTCAGCAGCGCGTCGTTGTTCATGTTCGCCAAACGAAGATAGGTGGCGAAACGGTTCGTAGAGCGTCGGTTCGACCAGCACTGCGCCTCCGTGTGTGCGACGCAGAAGCCCAGCCTGTGCCAGTTCTCGCAAATCGCGGCGAATAGTGGTGGGCGAGACATTAAATGTTCTCGCCATTTGTTCGACGGCGATACTTCCGTCGCGCAATAACTCGCGCAGGATTGCGAGGGTGCGTTGATTTTCGATCAGAATATCTTGTCCCCTGGTAGCAAACATTCTTTGTTGGTTGCCTTACTTTTCAAACAGCCTGGGGGCGAAATCTTTGAGATCGCGACGCCAGGTCTGCCACTCGTGGTCTGTACCCGGCGATTCGTAGAAGACGTGCTGAATCTTTGCCTCCAGTAACGAGGCATGAAGTCTGTGAAGTCCGGCACGCATTCTCTCAGGCTCTACAGTTCCGACACCCACCCAGAGCAAGTGCACCTTCTTGGCGAACGTAGCAGGATCGGCAAATACCCCGTTGTAATCGGTCTTGGGATCCATTTTCCGATCCCCCAGCATCCCGCCGGCTCCGCTGAATCCGCCGATGTAGGAAAAGAGATCGAGATGATTCAGCGTGATCTGAAACGTCTGCATTCCTCCCATCGAAAGGCCAGCCATAGCACGGTGATCGCGATCCGAGAGCGTCCTGTAGGTTTTATCAATGAATGGAATCAAGGCTTGAGTGACATCGTCTGCAAACGCCGACGTCATGCTCTCCATCGCCTTCAATCTTTCAGCGGAACCGGCGGGACTTCCGGTCAAATCGGGCGGAGCCTGTCCGGCGCGCCGTGCATAGCCGTATGCCATTACGATGATCATCGGCTTGCACTTTCCAGCCGCGATCAGATTATCAAGGATGAAGTTTGCGCGCCCTTGCCGAATCCATCCAGTCTCGTCCTCGCCGGCGCCGTGCTGCAAATAGAGCGCGGGATAGCGCGCTTTGGTTTGCGTATCGTAATTCGGCGGCAGATAGACCATTGCGTGCCGCCAGGTGCCCGTCACCGTCGAGTAGTACCAAACCTCCCGCACCTGGCCGTGAGGCACGTCTTGAATCGAATAATAAGTTGAGCCTGGCTCTGGAACCTCAACCGCACTTGCGTGCTTGCCTCCTCCAAAAAAGGCATGACTGTTGGTGTCGCTGACTTCCGCACCATCGATCACGAATGTGTAGTAATGCAGACCAGGAACAAGGGGTGGTGTGGTGAGAGTCCAGAAGCCGTCCGCCTGTTTCACCATCTCCACTTTGGGACCGCTCCAGAAATTCACCCTTACCTTAGTGGCGTCGGGAGCTTTTACGCGAAGCTGAACCCTCCCGGTGCTATCAACGCGGGGATACTCTGCTCCCCAAACGTTGGTCGTAGCGGGCTGAAAATCACCCGCCTCTTGTGCGTAACAGCGATCCGCATAGAGTCCACAACAGAGGCCCGCGAATAGAATGATCCAAAATCGTTTCATCCGTTTTCTCCTTGTTTACTTATTGAACTGCATTCTCTCTCATCAAAGCCGTGCTCCGCAGCAAGTGGCTATTTAGTTTAGTCGGCCTTGTACCCAGGATCGAGAGAATCGTCTCAGCGTAACGGAGATGATCGGCATTGCCGGGCAAACCCGCCGAAGAATGACATAGGAATGAATGTGAAGGTGTTGCGCGAAGTTCGGCGAGGCTCACAGTAATCTCCTTCAAGGGCTTGTCTTCACATCGAGAAACCGTGCGCAAAAGTCAGTGGCCCCTGCGCCACTGACAATCGCCGCTTGTGCCGGTTGAAAAATTTCCCCAATCGGCGCGTAGCCATAGCAAATGGCCTTTATCAATCTGATCCTTACTTACAGTTGTTCCCGAAACACAGATTCTTGCTGAAGAACGGTAATACGTAGTTCTGGAAACGAACTGCGAGCGCGCTGGTATGAGTGCCCTGATAGACTTCAAAGCTGTTGGCGATTCCATACTTGTCCAGCACATCGTGCAGCTTGGCTGTATCAACCCGTAAGCCATCGCTGTCCCCAACATCCATGGCAATCGCGCGATACTGGCGGAGATTTCCGATGTACTGGTCGATGAAAGCCAGCGGGGAGTTCGCCGCCCATTTCGCCAGTACCTCCGGCTGCGGCTCGCCAGCCTTCGTGGGCAGGTCGAGGTAAAACGGCGGGTTCTTCGGATTGGGTGACCAGGCTGCGGACGTGGCGAGCTGAGCACGAGCGCCGAACGGCAGCTTGGACGCTTCTTCGGGCGTCTTCGCCGCCTCCAGAGCCTTCTCAGTTTCGGCGTTCCCTGGTCTGGCAGGCCGCGGAGATAAGCAACAAGGACTCATGATGTAGAGGCTGCCAAACACATCCGCATGCTTCAAGCCGATGCGCGTCGCACCGTAGCCGCCCATAGAATGTCCAACCAGGCCGCGGCTCAGCCGGTTCGGAATCGCGCGGTAATGCGCCTCAATATAGGAGACAACATCACGCGCGATAAACTTCTCGAAATCCCCGGTAGTAACTGAACTCGAATACATCGAACCGTTGTGGAGGGTCTTGGAATCCGGCAGCACGACGATCATCTCTTTCGTGCCTTGTGCGAAAGCCCCCTCAATCGTTTGGGGCACATGGATTTCCTGGCTCCACTGCTCGGCGCCGATGGAGTAACCATGCAGGGCATAGACGACCGGATAACGCCGGGACTTTTCCTTGTCGTAGCTCGGCGGCAGAAACACAAGAACAACCCGGTCAACGGCATCCCCTTCCAGGTTGCCTTCCAGGGCCATCCCATGAATCTTTATACGTTCCACCTTAACCGGCTTGGCACCGGGCACCGCCGGAGGCACGTCGGTTTTCACTTGTGCCGCAATCCTAAACGCGAGCGTCACAAATAATAACAGTGTGGCGAAACGAAAGAATTTTGTAATGACCATCTTATCCCCAGGTTAAAACTAAGGCGGGCGGAGAATTCCCGCTCGCGATATTCAAATTAGTCGAAATCAGGTGAGCGCCCTTCTACAAGCAGCAATTTGAAACCCGATCGCTGCGCTGGCGGAGGTCATCTGGGAGTTCAGCGCGGTGCTGAAAAAATGGTGAGCCCGCGGCTGCGGCCGCAATGCTCACCATCCGCATCATTGATTCCTCCCCGGCAACTACCGCCGTTTTATCGCTCCGCAGCTCAGAACGTGTACTTCAGTCCCAACTGAATCTGGCGCATCGGGAGGGCCGTTGTGCTGATGACACCAAAGCCCTGATGCGCGGCATTGGCGGGCGCTCCCGGAAATGTCGCACCCGCCAGGATATTTCCATTCGGCGCACCCCACGAAGGATGGTTGAACACGTTGAAGGCTTCCAGCCGGAACTGGATGAAATGGCGTTCGCTGTAAGGCATGGTAAAACGCTTGGCCAGCGCCATATCGATCGACTGGAAATGCGGTGTGAGCATTGTATTCCGCCCGACATTGCCGAAGGTTCCCTGGGGCGCCACGACGAATGAGGCGGGGTCGAACCATCGTGAGGGTGTGCGGTTCGCCGCATAGCCGTTGCCTGTCCCCGAGTAACTGGGGCGGTCGGGTAGTGGATTGTTGGTACCGGCATTATTGATACCGATGGTGAGGGTCTGCGGAACGCCGCTCTGGATCGTCGTGTTCGTGCTCAATTGCCACCCGCCGACAAAGGCGTTGGCGACTGAATTGTTAATGGCCAGGGACTTGCCTTTGCCTACAGGCAGCTCATAGACGGCCCCGAGAACCCAACGATGGCGAACGTCGAAGGATGACAATCCGCGCTCGCAAGCCAGGCAGCTGCTGTCTTGTGGAAAGAGTGTGTCGAGGCCCTGAGTGCGGATGCCGCTGGAATTGTCAATCGACCTGGCAAACGTGTAGTTCGTGGTCAGGCTGATACCCTGCCCGAAGCGCCGTGTAAGCTTCACACTTCCGGCGTTGTAGTTTGCGTTAAAACCGGCTGCGACCAACTGGATGACCCCATAGTTAGCGAACGGGCGGCGCGAATTGATGCTATTTAACGGGCCCGGGAGCGCCTGGTTGACGTTTTGAAAACCGTAGAGGTGCCGGCTTTGCGATCCGAGATAGCCAGCTTCCACTAACCAGTTGGCGCCAATCTGCCTTTGTACACTAAGCAGATACTGCATGGTGTAGGGCGTGGCGTGGTCGTAGTCAGCCGTGAACGCAAAGGGCGGTGGCACCTGGACGAGGATTCCGCTGCCGCCGGGAATTGCATTGCTCCAGGTTACCGGATTTGCGGGCGTCGTGGTGAGATCCACTCGAGCCGCGATATTCCGGGCCATGTCGAAGTATTCAGCGTTGGCGATGTCCTGCATGTAGAAGATGCCAAATCCGGCACGGATCACGGTCTTGTCATTAGCCGAATAGGCGATGCCGATGCGTGGAGCGAAGTTCAGGTACTTCGTCTGCCGGAGGTTGTTGTTCAGACCGCCGCCGCAGACCGCGTTCGTGCTGGTCCAACGGATGGCCAGGCCCTCATACGGATCCGTGCAGCCCTTACCCTGCCGCACGAAGAACGGCCAATCGGCTTGCGGAGCGTTAGCAATAAACTCGATCTTCGGTATCTTCACCGTGAAGTAGTTACCCAGCGTATTGGTGAAGGGAGGCGTCAATTCGTACCGCAAGCCCAGCGACAGAGTCAGCCTGGGAGTGACCTTCCAGGTGTCGTCGATAAACGTATGGAAGACGTTGCGGTGGAATTTCGCATCGGCGACGGCGGCCGCGTTGGTGGAGACGAAAAGTCTACCCAGCAGGAATTCGGCGAAGGAGAAGCCACCGCTTCCATTCACCGGGTTCCTTGTCGCGTTCGCCTGGAAGGTGAACACACCGCGTGAGAACTGATTGCCCACCTGGTTGAAATTCTGCCGATTGTACTCGCCCCCGAAGGCGAAGCTGTGCTTACCATGGATCCACGACAACTTATCGACGAATTGCAGGGTGTTATTATCGTTTGCGAAAGGACCGTCGTTGGCGTCGCCGATCGCGGTGAACCCACCCCCGTTAAATACGACATTCGGTATTCCCCAGGTGATTGGAGCGCCGGGCGTTTGGTTCGGGATGCCGATGTCGGAAATCACGTCCAGGCTACCGGCGCTCAGGGTGCCAAGAGAGTTGAAGAAACGTGTATAGCCGAAACGAGCGTCGTTGACGAGGTTGGAAGTTAATGTGCGCGTGTTGGACCCGGTGTATTGTTTGTAGTTGGTCAGCACCTTCGTCCCCGCGAGATTCAGGCCTTGCGTGGAGATGTTTTCGTCACCCCAGTTGTATCGACCCATCCACTGCGACTTCGGCGACTCGACGTAGTCAATTCGTATAACAAACCCGTCCCGGTTGAGAGGTTGGGAGCTGGTCTGCGCATAGTTGTTTGTTGCGAGCGCAGTGCCGGAATTGTAGTATTTCAAAAACTTCAGCGAGATCGGGTCCAATCGGTTGCTGGGGATGATGTTGCCCGGGAAGGGCTGCCCGGTGAGCGGATCGTAGATGATCGTCGAGGGGAGCAACTCGCTGAAGTCGCCGGTGAACATCTTGGCAGTGGGTACGGTAAACGTATTCAACACGCTTTGCCGGCGACGAAGCGCCTCATAATTCGTCATGAAAAACAATTTGTCGTGACCGTCAAACAGGAGGGGAATGCGCACCGGTCCGTCTAGTTCGAACCCGAAGTCATTCCACTTGAACGGGTTCTTCGGCCTGGCGGCGGTGAACTGATACTGCTTAGCGTCAAGTTTGTCGTTGCGCAGAAATTCGAAGAGCGCGCCATGATAGGGGTTGCCACCCGACTTGGTGAGCACGTTCACTTGCGTGCTTTGGTGCCCATACTCCGCCGGGTAAACACCGATTTGAACCTTGAACTCCTGGATCGCATCGATCGACGGAAGGGCGACGTAGGTGTTGAAGTTCACGTCCATGTTGCTGACGCCGTCGAGCGTGTAGTAATCGAAGAAGATGCGTTGCCCGCCGGCGGATATCGCTTGCTGGGCGCGTTCGCCGCCCTGGCGGGAACCCGCTTGCCCCGCGGCAGGAGCGAGTACGTTCGTGTTGGGCGAAAGCGCAACGAGATTCAAGTATTGCCGGCCGTTCAGCGGTAATTCAGTCACAATCTTGTTTTCGACCACCGTGCCGACAGTGGTGTTTTCGGTGTTGAGCAGGGCGCTGGTACTGGTGATGGTCAGCATCTCGCCGACCTGGCCGACTTCCATCGTCACATCCAGTCGCGCCGTCTGCTGAACTTCGAGCTTGATGTCATCCATCTGCGCCGTTTTGAAGCCCGATTGCTCGACCCTCAATTCATAGACGCCCGGCAGTAGCGAGAGGAAGGAATAGAGCCCTTCGTTGTTGGTTGTGACCTTACGCGTCGCGCCGGTCGCCTTGTTCGTGACAGCCACGTTAGCACCCGACACGACCGCCCCCGATGGATCAGTCACCCGGCCGGTGATTTCACCGCTGGTCTGCGCCTTGCCGGTAGCGGCCAAAACGTAGAGCATCGCCGCACTGCCTAACAAAAGAAGTACAGACCGCATTCTCTTATTCATATTTCCTCCTCTGAAGATGCGCCGCAGCTTGTCAAGTCGCGCGAGGCCTGGTACTGATATGGCTCAATGATCCGTGGTCAACGGAATCTCCACCAGTTTGACCGACAGAATACGCCTAGTGTAATTAGACAAAACCTCAGAATAATTAGGGAAAGCGACCAACAGTTGTTATAAGGCGTCTCTAAATGTGCTACAAGTGTTTGAACGTTACGAAACGTTTGTTAACATCTCCCTGACTTCACACAGCAACAAGTCTGAAGGCTAAAAGGGCATTTATGCATTACACGCCTCTCAAAATCAGCCAGTCTCTCACGAGCGAGCAGAAGCACGCGGCGCTTGAAGCTGTGCTGTACAGCCAAACTTTTTCCCGTGCCGACCAGTTGAAATGTTTCCTGAAGTACATCTGTGAAATGGAAATGGCTGGACGCGGCCAGGAATTGACCGAGTATTCAATAGGCATCGAAGCTCTAGGGCGGCCAGCCAATTATTCGCCGGGCGATGATTCGGCGGTGCGCACCCGGGCCTTTGCGCTCAGGAAGAAGCTGCAGGAGTTTTACGAGCACGAACAGCCCAACGCCGTGCTGCGCATCGAATTGCTGAAAGGCTCCTATTGTCCGCACTTTGTTGAGAGCCAGCCGCATCAGGAAGCGAATAGCGACGGAACGCCGGCTGAGCAGCTCGCGCCGGAGCTTCTCTCTTCTCCCACGGTGCAAGAAGAATTGCTTCAAACTGAAACAACGCGCCAGCGTGCGTGGAAAAGAAGTTGGGTGCTCCCGTTCAGCGCTGGAGCCATATTGACGGCGCTGCTCGCCGGGGGGCTTTATTGGCGGCTGGGAGCCAGGCCGGTATCTAACGGTGGTTCACACAACCCGTCCCCGATTCTGACTGAAGCCTGGGGCCCGCTCCTCGCTCCCAAAGCCGATGTGTTGCTATGTGTAGCTAATCCGACCAGTTTTTCGGTACACCCAAGCGCTCTCTCTCCCGCGACGACCACTACTCCTTTCAACTATCCGGGCGCGCTGCCAATGCCTCCGCAGCTTTATGAGCTATACAACAAGCGTTCCCCCGCTCCTGCCAATCCGGCGTTGACCATCACCAGAAACGGCACTTACTGGGGAGATATGGTAGGCGCGCTGAGGACGTTCAAAGTTTTGAACGACGCCGGTGTTTCGCCGCAGATATTTCCTGAAATAGCCTTCACTATGTCGATGCTGCGGCGCCGCAACGCAATCTTATTTGGCGCACCTGATTACAGTTCTGCTGTGGCCCGCTTTCAGGAAAATTGCCCGCTACGTGTCAACTACCTGGACGCCATCGTCGGCCCCGCCACGGGGCAACCAGCGGCACGTTATGCGCTTAAACTGGGGCAACAGCAACGACTGACGCAGGTCTTCGGCTTGATCACGGTTTTGCCCGGCGAAAGCTCGGCCGATCAGCAGACCCGCGTCTTGATCTTTTCAGGAGTGAATTCGGCTGGCGCGCAAGCGGCGGCAGAGTTTTTCAGCTCGCCAGAACACTTGCTCGAATTGAAGAAGGAGTTGAAAAAAGCCGGATACAATACCTTCCCCTCGGCCTATCAGGTAGTGGTCAGAGCCGAGACCGAGGACAGCATTCTCCTCAACTTCCGCTATGAGACCTGTCTCATCATCCCCCCATCGACAAGCCCTTGAAGACATTCATTACTTAACTACGGAGGTCGGTTCGGCGCCATTCAGTATCGGGACGGGAATTCTTGTCAACTAAATGTTCCAGCCAGGAACTTCCAAGCTGGCGTCGTAGCGCTCTCCGCCGTGGCCCCCGAATGCCGTCCCACGGCCGAGAGGAGATGCCCAACGGGTTGGAGAGGTACTCGCACCGGAGTCCATGAACAGAGAAGTCTGCGTTTGTCGCTAAAGCGGCAACGGAAAGCAACGTTGCTCGAAAGGACAAAGCGACCAGGACAGCCGCTAGTAATAGTTTGAAGTTGCTCTGATTCATGGATGCATAACTCCGCTTGCGGACAGATCCTGGCGCTTACAAGCTGCGTGAGCTTTTCGCACGTCCGTTTACGGGTCCAGCCTCGCCCACATGCTCCGCTCAAGACCGTACGGATCCTCGACAACCCTGCATTGTGTATTGATCTCCATGGTCGCGCGGTTTTTCGTGGTGTAGGCCGGCCAGGCCGGCTGACCTTTCGCTCCCGGGTGACTCGTTCTTGCGAATGTACTCCACATCTCGCTCATGTTATGCGCGGCCTTAACGCTTTCTGGGCCCGATACTGACATTATGCCGTTCCCAATCGTGGCCGATGGCCCGGTGCGTTGAATGTTGTAGAACTTGTATGGAATCTCCAGTGCGTGCGCGGCACCCACTTTGTGCTGTGTTCCGGGGACGATGGCCTCCGACTCGTGCGTGAAGATGTACATATAGACAGGCGCCCCATGTTGCGCGTACTTCCGTTCGGCAATCGTGATAGCGCCGATACCGATCATGCGCGCGGTGGAGATCGCTATGTAGAGGTCAGTTGGTAAGGCGTCAGGGCGGCTCTTTCGATAAGTATCGAACACGACATCTGCGTTCGCACCGAATTCCTTTGCAAGGCGCTCCTTTAGGGTCGCCTCAGTTAGATTAAAAACCTCGGTGTTCCGCTGCTGTTGGAAGAAGAAGATGGTCTCGTCGCGGTTGAGCCGACGATCAGCGGCTTGTTTTTCGAGATTGCGGGCGCGTCCGGGTCGAAGGGATGGTGCGGCAGAATGGCGCCGTCGACGACGGGCCCAAATCCGCCCGCCCGTGATCCGCTGCCGATACCTCTACGCCCGCCAGTCATTGTCAGTGGACCGCGGCCCGACTGACTCAGCGCTGTTTGCGCCGCCATCAGTTTGTCCACTGGAATGTCGAGCAGCTTGTGCCATTCGTCCCTTTCGAGCCCAAGTTGCTTGAGGGTCATCAGCGTGGTCTCGGCTGCCGCTTCGCGGGGCATCATACGAATGCCGGGCCCGCTTTCGATCGGGGCTTTGTGGAAGAAAGGAGCGGCCGACGGCATGGCATAAGGCAGGAAGTCTTCGCGCCGCCGCCGCTTTCGCCGAAGATCATTACATTGTCCGGATCTCCTCCGAAGGCTTCGATATTTTCATTCACCCACCTGAGGCCATCGCGCCCTGCGCAAGAATTTCGCGCCGAGTTAGGCTCAGCCCTGAACGATCAAACGATGAATCCATGCTCTTCCTTCCTCCGATCTTCGACACTGTCGCTCGGTCTACCTCGTCGAGGGCGCCATAACGGATCAGTCTGTTTGTACCGGGTAGATTAGTGCGACATTCTTTGGCGTGATGAGTTGATGCTTCACAAAGACCGCCGAAGGCGCCGACTTCTTCTCGAGAAGGGTTATAGCGAGCGGAATCAACTCCTCACCGTAACGCTCCGGGAAATAGCCGACCGACCCAATGAGCCGAGTGCCTGGGCGGCGGAGTTCATTACGCGCGTCCCGAATCGCATTCTGCCCCATCACTGCGCAAAGGTGGCCTCGGCCCGCCTCTTCAAAAGCACGCAAGGCACCCAGCGCGCTGGGATCGTTGACGGCGGCTACAAGGGTGCGTTTGGGCGTGGTTAGCCGGAGATGACGGCGAACTACATCGAGACTATGCTCGAGCTCGCCTTTGCCGTCCAGGTGCACAACGGAACGGGATTCGATCCCCGGCAGGCTTTCGTTCAAGCCCGCTATCGTGCCGGTGATGCGTAATTGAGGCAGCGGCCCTGCGATTGGCAGTTCCAGAAGCAGCAGTTCTTCCACCTTCCCGCCCCAGTTCTTTTTCGCCCATTGACTGAGCGCCCGGCCACCTATCAACCCCGCTTGATAATTATCGGCGCCAAAATAGGTCGCGCCCGGGTGCGGAATCTCTATGGCAATCACCGGAATGTGAGCCTCGAGAAACTTCGACGCAATGATAGGCGCCACGTGCTCGTAAGTCTGGAATTCGAGCACAAGGTTCACCCCTTCCTTGATTAACAGATCGGCGTTGCGAAGCGCAGTCTTCGGGCTATAACGGTTGTCGACGGCGATCAACCGAATGTGTTCCCTGTCCGCAACTCGATGCACGCTCTGGCTGACATCTCGAGAGAATTCCGAATCGGTAGTCTGAGCGGCAAATCCGATCGTAAAAGGAGAAGAAGCAAAGGGCTGAAGGCTGCTGCGGTAGGCCCCTTTGCCGACCCGCTCTACCATTCCACCTTTATTCAAACTCTGCAGGAGCCGAAAGCAAGTGGTCTTGCTCAGGCCAGTCCGTTCGACCAACTGCCGCAGCGTCAGGGTCTCCTGGGGATAAAAACTCTGAAGCAGGCGGCAGGCCCGCACCACCGCTTGAACGATTTCCGGTTCCTTATCCATTAAGTGGTGGACAGTATTCTGAGCCACGGAACAGCTCCTGAGTGTTAGCTGGCCAGCTTCGAGTCACGGCGACGACCTGCAGGTCTTGGCCAGCCCTGCTGGCGCTCCGTCGCAGACAATGCGCTGGCAGGGGGAAACCCTGGAGACGCTTCTCGTCGCTCGCCTAGGTTCCGCGACACTCACCGGAAAAACGCGACTGAAGAAGCACAAGACGCCACTATCGCCACTGGTGAAGCGGCGGCTCGCCGCTACGCGGCAGTCGATGCTCGGTTTGTGAATTAACTGAATGAGGCGACTCTTGCTGAAATGTGCTGCTGAAAACTCCACTTCACTGTGTCGTAGTTCCCGCCATCCACGACGAGCTGAGTGCCCGTGATGAATGAGGCTTCGTCCGACGCGAGGAATAGAATCGCATAACCTACTTCGCGCGGCTTGCCCATTCGGTTAACTAAATGTTCCGCCGCGACCGATTCTTCTCCGGTCTGATTCGCCCAGCCAATGTTTTCAAGAGAAGTCACGCTCTGAACGGCTCCATGGCAGACGCAATTGACGCGGATGTTGTCGGGTGCCAGTTCGACGGCCATATCGCGGGTCATCTGCATCAGGGAGGCCGGCGTAGTGCTGTAGGCCGTAGACTGTGGTTGCGGCCAGGAGAGAGTCACCAGATTGACGATCGCACCTTTCTCTTGCCGCTTCATTACTTCAGCGGCATACCTGCTTATCATTGCGGTTCCCCCGATGACGTTGACCTTGGGAGTCTGCCAGTCCTCTACAGCAGCACCCAATCCCCTCGGGACAAACACGGCGTCGTTGTTGACCAGGATGTCCAGCCTGCCAAAGGCTCTGAAGGTTTCTTCACAAGCTTGTTCGACATCACGTTCTTTAGCAATGTCTATGTTCAATAGCAAAGCGTCGCCGCCACCGTCCCTGATGAGGGCGACTGTTTCGCTTCCGTCTGGTTCGCAGGCGCTCATTACCACAACGGTTGCACCCGCTTCAGCAAATAGCAGTGCGGTTGCCTGCCCGATGCTTCCTGCATCAACTCCCGTCACCATCGCCACTTTGTCTTTGAGCCGCATATATCTCCTTAGAGAAGAATGCACTAACAACGATGCTATTTGTGGTTGGCTGGTCACCCTCAACGGATCGTTGGAGTTTCGGCTCGTTCGGGGATCCGTATCATTGTAAGCCTGTAATGTAAGAATACAGGGTAACCAATAGCCGCCTCGATGCCTCTTCAGGATTCTTGTGGAGGATCCATCTCTCATCACAGGTGCTTCAATTCATTGTGCCCTGTTTGGATCCCGTCCAACCGGTCTTTAGTAAGTCATTGCCTGCCTTTATCTAGCCACGTTCAAGGGCGAGAGCGTTTTACAGCAGGCTCACCTGTGTGTTACATGTTTGGCACGATCCTTCAAATTAGCTGAGGCCAGGTCTTGATGTCTTTGTCGCTGCCTGAGAACTTCTGAAAAGTTCTACTTCTGAAAGGTTCTGCAGCGGCCTGATGAGTTCTGACAGAGTTTTATGGAAGCAGTTAGAGAAGAAAGAGCCGCCCACTTCTACCAGTTCGGCGCCTTCCTCTTAGATCCTGCCAAGTGCGTGCTTGTGCGTAATGGAGAAATTGTCCCGATAACCCCCAAAGCCTTCGAGATGCTGTTAGTGCTGGTCCAACATCGTGGCGAAGTGCTTGAGAAGGACGATCTTTTAAGGCGCCTTTGGCCCGATACTGTTGTTGAGGAAAACAATCTCGCACGTAACATCTCTGCGCTACGGAAGGCGCTGGACGAACATCCGAACGAGCACCGATACATCTTAACGGTGCCTGGACGAGGATATCGTTTTGTCGCCGAGGTCAAGAGCATTGAGTCCACAGGGAGCGCTTCCAGCGAGGATAAATCGTCAGCTGTAAATCCCTCAGGCCGTTGTGACCGATGTAATCAGCAGAGTCCGGGAATCAACGACAAGGATCTCGAGACGATGAATTCTGTCTCCGCAACGGCTTCGAGCAGGCTTCGGGTCGCCAAAGGCGTTTCCTTTCCAGCACAGTGGGATCCGAAGCTTGGAATTCACGTGACTTGAAGTCGCGGC
>JADMIO011167672.1_pt1 | contig 113745 bp, 91 predicted proteins | sample 8958161 | NCBI WGS metagenome assembly JADMIO01 (sample SAMN16585339, study PRJNA669376) | soil metagenome | isolation source: Crop rotation soil | place: USA: Cullars Rotation, Alabama | collected 2011
CCGCGACTTCAAGTCACGTGAATTCCAAGCTTCGGATCCCACTGTGCTGGAAAGTCGAGAATCTTTTCGACGCGACAACCGGCTTTTTCCGTCCGAAAAAGAACGCCGGATTCGTAGAGCCATTTGCGCCGAACGAAGTGACGTTTGGTTTCACTGAAGGCAACTCGTGGCAATACTCATTCTTCGTGCCGCACGACGTTCCGCGATTGATGGAACTGATGGGCGGACGCGACAAGTTTGCGGCGAAGCTCGATGAGCTGTTTACTACGACGCAAAAACTCGGGGGCCGCGAGCAGGCAGACCTGACCGGACTGATCGGCCAATACGCCCACGGCAACGAGCCGTCGCACGCGATCATATATCTTTTTGGCTATGCGGGTCAGGCGTGGAAGACGCAAAAGTATGTGCGTCAGATCATGGACGAGTTCTACAAACCGACGCCCGACGGTCTGATCGGCAACGAGGATTGCGGTCAAATGTCGGCTTGGTACGTTTTGTCTGCAAGCGGGTTTTATCCCGTCGCTCCGGGTCGCGACTCTTATCAACTCGGCACACCTTTATTCAAAGAGATCAAATTCAACCTTGAGAACGGCAAGACGTTCACGGTTAGCGCGCCGAACGTCTCGTCCAAAAACATTTACGTCACGTCGGCAAAACTGAACGGCAAGCCGATCAACGTTTTTGGGTTCTCGCATCGCGACCTTATGGACGGCGGCGTGCTGGAATTCGAAATGAGTGACACACCGGACACGAAACCCGGCAGGCAGGCAGTCGAGGCAACCGATTCATTTACCGCGGTACCCGTGATCACGGCGGAGAGGACGTTCTCACCGAGCACGAAGGTAACAATATCGACCATCGCGCCAAACGCTAGTATTCGTTACACGATCGACGGCAGCCAGCCGACAAGGGCTTCGCAGGGTTACTCAGCTCCATTCTCGGTTGACCACACCGTAACTGTGAAAGCCGTCGCCATCGGCCCCGATGGACTATTCAGCTTCCCGGTCGAGGCGGTCCTGACGAAACGCCCTAACGACTGGACGGTCAAGGTCACGTCCGGCTACAGCCGTCAATACACGGGCGGCGGCGATCAGGGCATCGTCGACGGCATTCGCGGCACGACAAACTTTGCGAGCGGCGAATGGCAGGGCATTCAGGGGAAGCCGTATGAAGCGGTGATCGATCTTAAGCGGATGACCGACATTCGCGAGGTTGGTGCGAGCTTCCTGCAAGTGGCCGGCCCATGGATATGGATGCCCGACAGGGTCGAAGTCGAAGTGTCGTCTGATGGCGTGAGCTTCACACGCGTCGCCGAGATCAAGCCCGGGTTTCCGGTCCGTGAAATGACGCCGACCGCTAGGGAATATCGCCAGGCGATCACGCCTGTAAAGGCTCGATATGTTCGATTGCGTGCCTTCAACTTTGGCAAGATACCCTCATGGCACCCCGGCGCGGGCGGCGATCCGTGGATATTTATCGATGAGATATTTATCCAGTAGGGCCGGCTGGGGTTATAAAAATGCGACTTTTCGTGTATCACACTCATCTAAATCCCGGTGAGAGGCTTTATGGATAGACGTTATTTTCTGAAACAGAGCGGTATTGGGCTGGCGAGTTTTGGCCTGATGGCGGCGGCGCCTGACTTTTTGCACCAGTTTGCGAGTGCCGCGGCCCTTGATGGCAAAGGTTATGGCAAGAAGAAAGTTCTGGTGACGATCTTTCAGCGTGGTGCCGTTGACGGCCTCAGCATGATCGTCCCTTATGGCGAGAGCGAATATTACAACCTTCGCCGCAATATCGCCGTTCCGAGGGCCGGTGCCACGAACGGTGCGATCAATCTCGACGGGTTCTTTGGCCTGCATCCATCGATGCAGCCGCTCGAAGGCTATTGGAAGGACAATAAGCTCGCGATCGTCACGTCAGCCGGTTCGCCCGACAACACTCGATCACACTTTGACGCGCAGGACTATATGGAGTCCGCTACTCCGGGCAACAAGGGCACGCGCGATGGATGGCTCAACCGCGTAATGCAGACGACGTCGGGCAAAGAAGATTCACCCTTCCGCGCAGTGTCGATGACGCAATCGCTACCTAGAGCGCTCTACGGCAAGTCGCCATCGGTCGCGATGACGAATCTCGGTGATTTTTCGATCAAGGCCGGTTTGTATACGACGGACCTCAAAGGCGGATTCGAAGGCATTTACCAGCAGAACGCGAAGGACAGTTTGAGCGAGACCGGCAAGGAAACGTTTGAGGCGATGAACTTTCTCAAACAGGCAAATCCCGCGCAGTATCAACCTGAGAACGGAGCGGCGTATCCGCCGACGCAGTTCGGACGATCGATGCAGCAGATCGCGCAGCTTATCAAGGCGGGGGTCGGTTTAGAGGTCGCCTTTACCGACACCGGCAACGACATCCGCTGGGACACGCACACAAACCAGGGCGGCTCGCAAGGGCAGCTTGCGAATTTCCTCCGCACATTCAGTCAGGCGATCGCAGCCTTTGCCCAGGACCTTGGGAAGCGAATGGACGATGTCATGCTGATAACGATGTCCGAGTTCGGCCGCACTGTCCGCGAGAACGGCGGGCGCGGAACCGACCACGGTCACGGCAACTCGATGCTGATCCTTGGCAACGGCGTAAAAGGCGGCAAGGTGTATGGCGAGTTCAAAGGTTTGAAATCAGACAAACTCTACGAAGGCCGCGACCTCGACGTCACCACCGACTTCCGCGACGTCTTCGCCGAAGCCGCTTCGAAACACATGGGCGTGAAGGATCTGTCAAAAGTGTTTCCGAATTATTCGGCGGCGAAGGAGAAGTTCAGGGGATATCTCGGATAGGACTCGAGAGGCATCCTTCCCTCGCATCGGCGGGAAGATGCCGGGCAATCACTTTTGTTTGCGGCTCACGGCATATCTGGAATTTCGGCCTCGACCAGCATCGTCAGCAGCCGCAACGATTCCTGCCAGCCGAGATAGCATGCCTCGGCAGGGATCATCGTTGGGATTCCCTCCTGCACGATGTTGACTTCGGTGCCGACGGAAACGGGTGTTAGGGTCACGGTCGTTTTCATCTCGCCGGGCATGTTCGGATCATCAAACTTGTCCGTGTTAACGATCTTTTCATTTGGCACAAGCTCAAGATACTCGCCGCCGAAGGAATGGCTGCTGCCGGTCGAAAAGTTTTTGAATGACATTTTGTATGTGCCACCGACGCGCGCGTCGACATGATCGACCTCGCCCGTGAATCCATTGGGCGGAAGCCACTTGACCATTGCATCAGGTTCTAAAAATGCGCGATAGATCCTCTCCGCAGGTGCCTTAAAAACGCGATGCAGCTTTACGGTGTTTGTGCTCATATTCTTTAACCATCGATCTCGAATTTATCTTTGAAACTTTTATTTCGTTCTAGTATCAGAGTTTTACGCGAATAGTCGATGATGAGTTTGAAACGCCGCAGGACCTCACCGCCGACAATGCCGTCAATGCCGGATTCCAGACCTTCCTTTTGGAGTGAGAACAAAACTGGAACGTTGGTGAAGACGAACCCGCCGAACGATACCTGCGTCGCATTTTGCACGACACGCTCGGTCTCGCCGCCCGCGCCGCGACCCGGAGTCTTCTCGGTATTCTTTCCAGCCTTGAGCAGATTGTATTTTTCAAAGAAGGGCGAGTACAGAAGCAAGGCGTTGTCCGCGCCGGTATCGAGCTCTAGCTTTCCTGTGACGCGGCTATGGGCGGGAAACAAAAAACTTGTATCGATCAGCGGCGTCTGGCGGCCCTTTAGATCGAGCGGTACGGCGGTGCCTTTGCCGCGATACCGATAGCTTGCCGGGTCGTACAGATTCATCGTCTTATTGAGGTAATCGATCTCGACGACAAACTGATTGATGAAATCGAATCCGATCGCGCCGTCAAAATCGAAACCGGGAATGCGCGGCAGCGCGAGCAGTCCAACAGGCTGGTCCGAGACCTCGACGCCTTTTACAGCGATCTTTACACCCTTCGCCATCATGCCCTGGATATTGCCGCCCGTCGCGGTGCCATCCATCTTCTCGGTGCCTTTGATCCCGAGCTCATCTGAGAGGTCCGAGTTGATGACGGTTGCCGAAGCACCGGTATCGAAGATGAGTTTTATCGGACGTTTTCCGTTGAGCCTCGTTTCGATCAGGATGAGGTTGTTATTGACCTCGATCGGTATAGCAAGAGACGAATGGCCCGTCGCAAAGGTGGCTTTCGGCTGGGCGTTAACAATGCTGCTCGTCAGCAGCACGATGAGGACGAACATCGAGATTGAGAGAATGACTTTCATGACTACTCTTTCTGCTTTTCTGTTTCGAAAGCCAGTCGTTTGAGCACGCCTGGCTGCTCGCCTTCGAATTGCCGATAACGCTCTACGTCCTTTTTTGTAAAGTCGACTGCAAGCTGCAGATGCCCGCAATGCACGCAGCCAAGGGCGCGCACCCTGCGTGTCCCGACGCCGAAGATACTCTTCCACATCGAAACATCGTCCATCTTAAAGGCGGGTGCACCGCCGCTCGAAGTATCATACAAAGTGCCGCCGACCATCGCCTCACTGCCGCATGCTAAACATTTCATGTTTGAATCCCTATTCCATTTGTCGCAGTCTTAGCCGCAAGGCCTGCAGCTTAATGAATCCTTCCGCATCGTGCTGGTCATATGCGCCGGCGTCATCCTCGAATGTTGCTATCCGCTCGCGGTAGAGCGAATTAGGCGATTTGCGACCCGATACGATCGCGTTTCCTTTGTAAAGTTTGACGCGAACGTCGCCGGTGACGGTTTCCTGCGTTTCGTTTATCAGCTTACGTAAGATCTCAAATTCCGGGGCGAACCAGAACCCGTAGTAGATCGATTCCGCGAACTTTGTCGAGAGGCTGTCGCGCAATCTCATAACTTCACGGTCCATCGTGATCGATTCGAGCGCGCGGTGGGCGGTCATTAATATCGTGACGCCCGGCGTCTCATAAACGCCGCGCGACTTCATGCCTACAAACCGGTTCTCGACGAGGTCGACGCGGCCGATGCCGTGCTCGCCGCCGAGATAGTTGAGGTGCGAGAGCAGGTCGACCGGGCCGTGAGCGACGCCGTTGATGGCTACGGGCTCGCCTTTCTCGAAGGACACCGTGATCTCTTCTGGCGTATCGAGCGCTTCTTCGGGCGATTTCGTGAGTTGAAAGATCTCCTCCGGTGGCGCCGCCCACGGGTCCTCGAGAATGCCGCCCTCGTAGGAAATGTGCATCAGGTTGCGATCGGTCGAGTACGGTTTCTCCGCCGATGCGGCGATCTGAATGCCGTGCGCGGCACAATAGGCCATCAGGTCCGTGCGGCCCTTGAATTCCCACGCCCTCCACGGTGCGATGACCTTGATATCGGGCTGCAGGGCATAATAGGTCAGCTCGAAGCGGACCTGATCATTGCCTTTTCCGGTCGCGCCGTGTGCAACGGCGTCGGCACCCTCAGCTTGAGCGATCTCGATCTGCTTCTTTGCGATAACAGGTCTGGCCAGCGACGTTCCGAGAAGATAAACGCCCTCATACAGTGCATTTGCCTTTACGGCGGTCCAGACGAAATCCTTTACGAACTCCTCACGGAGGTCCTCGATATACAGCTTTGACGCTCCGGTCGCGAGGGCCTTTTCCTCGAGGCCGGTCATTTCGTCGCCCTGGCCGACGTCGGCGCAGTAGCATACGACCTCACAGCCATAGGTTTCCTTGAGCCACAGCAGCATCGCCGACGTGTCGAGGCCGCCAGAGTAGGCGAGGACTATCTTGTTGATCTTTTTTGTCATTCCTTTGCGTTCTTCGCTCTTTCAGGTGAAAATCATTTTCACGCAAAGGCGCAAAGAACGCAAAGAAGATGACCAAATCAGGACAGCTTTGGGGCGGTAGATTCACTGAGGAAGCAAACGAAACCTTTGCGGCTTTCAACGAGTCGTTCCGGTTTGACCGGCGGCTGTTCGTCGCGGACGTGAGCGCCAGCATCGAATGGGCGATCGCGCTCGAAAAGGCCGGAGTTCTCTCGACCAAGGATCGTAATGCGATCGTTAGCGGGCTAAAGAAGATGCTCGATGACGAGGCTGGCGATTCTGCCTACTTTGACGGCTTGACAGCCGAGGACGTGCATTCTTTTATCGAGGGCAAGCTTATCTCGGGAATCGGCGACGCGGGCCGCAAGCTGCACACGGGCCGTAGCCGGAATGACCAGGTGGCGACCGCGTTCCGCCTTTGGGTGCGGCATGAGATCGAGCATTTAGGCGGTCTGGTCGCCGGTGTCCAACGAGCGCTAGTCGATCTGGCCGAGCGTCACGCCGACGCGATGATGCCGGGTTACACACATCTGCAGCGGGCACAGCCGGTGATGTTCGCTCATTGGTGCCTCGCGTATTTCGAAATGTTCAAGCGCGATCGCGAACGCCTCGCCGATGCGCTAAAGCGCGTGAACATAATGCCGCTCGGCTCGGGCGCGCTCGCCGGGACATCAGTCAACATCGACCGCGACGCGATCGCACGAGAGCTGGGCTTTGACGGTATCTCGGCGAATAGCCTTGATGCAGTCTCGGACCGCGACTTTGCGGTCGAGTTCGTATCGGTTTGCTCGTTGATAATGACGCATCTCTCGCGCCTCGGCGAGGATATGATCATGTATTGCTCGGCTGAGTTTGGTTTCGTAATCCTAAGCGACGCCGTTTCGAGCGGTTCGAGCTTGATGCCGCAGAAGAAAAACCCCGACGCTCTCGAGTTGCTTCGCGGCAAAGCGGGCCGTGTGTATGGACACAATCTCGCTCTGCTAACGATGCTCAAGGGCCTTCCGCTCGCCTATAACAAGGACATGCAGGAGGACAAAGAAGCGGTGTTTGATGCGGCCGATACTGTGTCGTCGAGCCTCCGTGTCGCGACTGTGGTGCTTATCAATGCCGCGGTAAATGAAGCAAGGACTAAGGATGCAGCGGCAGCGGGTTATACGAACGCGACCGAGCTTGCCGATTATCTCGTCAAAAAGGGTGTGCCTTTCCGAAACGCGCACGAGACAGTCGGCCGCATCGTGTTGTTTGCGATCGAGAAGGGTCAGGAACTTAACGAATTGACGACAGAGTCATTAAAGGAATTCGCGCCCGAGATCGACACCGATGTGTTTAAAATCTTAAGTATCACTTCAGCGCTTGCGTCAAAAAACATCCCGGGCGGGACATCGCCTGAACGGGTCAAAGAGGCGCTCGGCGCTGCAAAGGAATATCTCAAGGACTGATGAACGAGGCGCTTCTTAGATCTGTCGCTGAGAATGAATTACTGCAATTCCTCGGCGTGCGCATCGAGGTCGCGACTGGCGAACGAGTCGTCCTGACGATGGAGGTCACGCCAAGGGTGCACCAATACACGGGCGTGATGAATGGCGGCGTGTCGGTCTATCTCGCCGAGACTGCCGCGTCGATCGGCGTCGTTGCCGGGGCGGATCTTACACAAGTCACGCCCGTCGGTATCGAGATAAATGCTAACCACCTGCGTGCGATGAGCAAAGGCGTCATATCGGTCGAAGCAAAACCGATCTACTCGGGCCGAACAATGAGCGTCTGGGGCATAGAGATAACCAACGACAAAGGCAAGCTCACCTGCACATCGCGCATCACGCTCCTCCATCAATAACGGCCAAATAAAAATTAACCCCCGAACCCTAAATTAAGCCAAAGGAAGGACCCTCTTATTTTGTGTCTTTCGTGTGTTTCGCGGTTAATATTTCCTTGTGCACAAGTTTGTCAGGAATCTCAATACCGAATGGCGGCGACTTGGATTGCCGACTACTAACGGCGCGGTCGTTGTTGGCGTGTCGGGCGGTGCTGACTCCGTGAGCCTACTGCTAGCGTTGTGCGAATTGAAGCAGCGAGGCAAACAGGACCTACGGCTCATTGCGGCTCATTTCAATCATGGGCTTCGCGACGGAGCGAGCGATGGCGACCAGGAATTCGTTCGCGGATTGACTATTGAGCACAAGATCGAATTTGCAACCGAGAAGGCCGGAGAATTGCCAGCCGAGGGCAATCTGGAGCAAAACGCCCGACGAGCCCGCTATGACTTTCTGACGCGGACCGCCGCCAATGTCGAGGCGTTCGGCGTCCTTACCGGTCACACGATCAACGACCAGGCTGAGACCTTCCTTATGAACCTTCTCCGCGGGAGCGGCCCATCGGGCCTCGGTGGAATGAAGCCGATCCGTTTTTTGGAAAGGGAAAAAACGGAAAAGAGCGAAAAGGAGACGGATGTGGACGGAATCTCGCCCCTTCTCCCTTTCACCTCTTCCCCCCTTCTCATACGGCCGCTTCTCACCTGGGCCAAACGGATCGACACCGAGGGCTATTGCGTCGACAGCGGCGTCGAATATCGCTATGACACAATGAACGAGGACACGGCCTTCAAACGTGTCCGCATCCGCAAGATCCTCCTGCCCCTGCTCAAGGACTTTAATCCGAAAATCATCGACACGCTGGCCCAGACCGCGGGATTGCTGCAAGGCGTCGCAGTGGAGGCGTTTCCCGCTCTCGAAGGGCCTAAAGATGCCGAGTTTGCCCTAACGGACCTCAAAGAAGTGCCCGAAGCAAAACGGCTCGAAAGCCTAAGGACCTGGCTTGCCGGTCGTCGCGGAAACACCCGGCGATTGGAACTGAAACATATCCAGGCAATAGAGCGTCTTGCATTGAGCACGAAAAGCGGGCGGACAGCCGAGCTCCCGGGCGGCGGCAGGGTTGTAAAACGCGACGGAAAGCTCGTTTATGAAGAGAATAAGGTTGAAAATTGAGGCCCAGGCCTCTAAAATCAAATATGGGCGTAGATAACGCCCGTTTGTGCTTTCGAGCACAACGCTGATGCGGCGGCTTTCATCAAATGAAAGCTAACCTGGAGGCTGTAAATTTTTGAGTTCTAAAGCGAAACAAGTTCTTCTGTGGCTGATGATCATCTCGAGCGCGCTCGTGTTTGTCTGGTATCTCCAGAGCAAACAAACCCCGGCGCCAAAGGAGATGGGGATCGACATGGCCGTCACCCGCATCACTAACAAAGAGATCAAAGAGGCGGCTTTCAAACAGGGCCAGGTTGATTTTCTCGACACCAACGGCAATAAGTGGATGACGACGCTCGGCAGCGACGCAACACGTGAACTGCTGGTAAAAAAGGTCGACGAATTCAATGCCGCGAATCCGCCGAACGCGATCAAGACGACCGAAGAACAAGCGTCAAGCGGTATCGGCTATCTCGTTTTGCTCAACGTAGTTCCCCTGCTCGTCATTTTCGGCTTCCTCGCGTTTGCCCTGCGTCAAATGCAGGCGGGCGGCAACAAGGCGTTGAGCTTTGGCAAGTCGAAGGCGAAGCTGCTCAACAACCAGCAGAAACGTGTGACGTTCAAGGACGTTGCAGGCGTTGACGAAGCAAAGGAAGAGCTGCAAGAGATCATAGAATTTCTCAAGGACCCGCAAAAGTTCCAGAAGCTCGGCGGCAAGATACCCAAGGGCGTCCTGATGGTCGGCCCGCCGGGAACAGGCAAAACACTGCTTGCAAAGGCCGTCGCGGGCGAGGCGAATGTGCCTTTCTTTTCGATCTCAGGTTCCGACTTTGTCGAGATGTTCGTCGGCGTCGGAGCGTCGCGTGTTCGCGACCTCTTTGAGCAGGGTAAGAAAAACGCACCGTGCATCATCTTTATCGATGAGATCGATGCCGTCGGCCGTCACCGCGGCGCAGGTCTCGGCGGTGGTCACGACGAGCGTGAACAGACGCTGAATCAACTGCTTGTCGAGATGGACGGCTTTGAGTCGAACGACGGCGTCATCCTGATGGCCTCGACAAATCGACCGGATGTTCTCGATCCGGCACTGCTCCGTCCCGGACGTTTCGACCGTCGTGTTGTGGTCGGACGGCCCGACGTTCGCGGTCGCGAAGGAATTCTAAAAGTTCACACGCGCAAGATACCGCTTGATGAAGCTGTCGATGTCAGCGTTATCGCACGCGGAACGCCCGGCTTTACCGGTGCGGATCTTGCGAACATCGTGAACGAAGCTGCGCTGAACGCGGCGCGCTACAACAAGAAAGTTGTTGCGATGTCCGATTTTGAGATCGCCAAGGACAAGGTGATGATGGGCGCCGAGCGTAAGTCGATGGTCATCTCTGACGAAGAGAAACGCATCACGGCTTACCACGAGGCTGGCCACACGCTTGTCGGCTTGAAAGTTCCAAATATCGATCCGGTACACAAGGTAACGATCATCCCGCGCGGTATGGCGCTGGGCGTGACGATGTACTTGCCTGAAAAGGACCGTCTATCGGCCACGAAGGAGTTTTTGCTCGGCCAGATCGCAATGTCGATGGGTGGCCGTATTGCGGAAGACGTCTTTATCGGCAGCATCACCACCGGTGCCGCGAACGATATCGAGAAAGCGACCGAGATCGCACGTGCGATGGTTTGCGAATATGGCATGTCCGATCTTGGGCCGCTGACATTCGGCAAGAAGGAAGAGCAGATCTTCCTAGGCCGCGAAATAGCTCAGCACCGTGATTACAGTGAGGACACGGCGATTCGCATTGACGCCGAGGTCAAGAGGATCATCGATTCACAGTACAAGCGTGCCGAGAAGATCATTACGGACAACAAGGACGTACTGATCCGGCTCGCCGAGGCGCTGCTCGAGCATGAGACCCTCGACAGCGTGCAGATACGCCGTGTTGTTGCCGGCCTGCCGCTTGATAGCCCGACGGCCACGCCGACTACGGGCGAAGACAAACCGGCTGAGACCGATGAGTCGGCAAGCCCGTTCAAGAAACCGATACTCCCGCCGACTCCGGCTACCGCGTAAGTCAAAAGAGGGCTCAGTTTGCTTTGTAGGTCCTATAAGTCTATATGACGTATAGGACCTATTAGCTTATGCACTGGAAGACCGCACGCCGGACGATCTCCATGAAGCGCCCGCTGGTCATGGGCATTCTCAATGTCACGCCGGACAGCTTTTCTGACGGCGGCAAATTCGCATCGGTCGAGATGGCCGTCGAGCATGCTGCGCAGATGATCGCGGACGGCGCCGACATCATCGACGTCGGCGGCGAATCGACGCGGCCCGGCAGCCGACAAGTCTCTGCTAGCGAGGAGATCGACCGGGTCATACCTGTGATCGACGCGTTACGGAAACATCACGACGTCCCGATCTCGGTCGACACCAGCAAGGTCAAGGTGTCCCAGCAGGCAATAGACGCCGGTGCCGAGATAATCAATGACATCTCCGGACTTCGTTGGGATCGAGAACTTGCCCCGCTTGCCGCCGAGTCCGGTGCCGGGCTCGTGCTGATGCATTCATGCGGCGAATTTGAGACGATGCACTCGCAGCAGCCGGTCGACGACATCGTAGGTGAGGTGATCACCGGACTCCGGCATTCGATCGACCTGGCAAAAGAACACGGTGTAGTCCAGGAGCAGATAGCCCTTGATGTCGGCATCGGGTTTGGCAAGACCGCGGAGCAGAATTTAGAGTTGCTCGCGAAGCTTGATAAAATAGCAGGCGAATTTGAAAGTTATCCAATGCTCGTCGGTACGTCGCGCAAGTCGTTCATCGGCCGGATACTCGGTGACGCACCACCGTCGGAGCGGTTGGGCGGAAGCCTTGCAAGCGCACTGTTTGCCTTGAAGATGGGTGCGAAGATCGTCCGTGTGCACGACGTCAGGGAGACTGTTGCGGCAATACGCGTACTCGACGCGATCAACGAACTGAAGTGATGAAATACGTCTTTCGTTTTACGTTCCTGTTTTGCGTTATGTTAGCGGCGAGCGGATTCACCGAGTGCGGCTATAAGGCGGTGACAAATTCCGGTCTGCCGCGGCATATCAGGACCGTCGCCGTTCCAGCCTTTCAGTTCGAGGCGCGCGGGCTTCGCTATCGCGTCGAATCGCGCTTTACCGACGCTGTCGTACGCGAGATCATACGCCGCGGTAACGGGCTCAATGTACAGGGTTCACGCCTTGGTGCCGACGCCGTGCTCGAGGGTACCATCCGCGATTTCAGTTTCTCCGGCGTGCTGCTCGATAGCGAAGGTCGCGCACGCGTGTATGAGGTGACGATCGTCACGGCCGTCACGATCCGCGATCTCCGCGAGAACAAAATACTTTACGACAACCAGAATTTTATCTTTCGCGACTCTTTTGAATTCTCATCCGACCCGCGCTCGTTCTTTAACGAAGAAGACCCTGCCGTCGAACGCATGGCCCGCGCATTTGCCGAGTCGGCCGTCTCAGCGTTCATAAACGGCATCGGTGTCCGGCAGGAAAAGAAATAAATATGCCGATTTCGAGGGGCGATCTTTGGTCGGAGCTAAAACGTGGCAAACTTGCGCCGATCTATGTGCTGTTTGGCCCCGAGACATATCTTCGCGATATTGCGGCAAAGAAGATCGCTGATCTCGCATTCGCCGCGGGTGATCTGCGCGATTTTAATGAGACATCTTTTAGCTTGGCGGGCGAAAGTGATGTTAGAAGCGCTCTTGCCGCCGCCCAGCAGTTGCCGGTTATGGCATCTCGACGTGTCGTAAAGATCACTGAGGTGAAAATATCCGCGAGCGGGTTTCGCGACACGGTAACGGAAGCGGATGAAGCTGTCTTGGCCGCCTACATTGCCGATCCATCGCCGACATCGATCGTTATTCTCATCGCAGATGAGCTCAACGGAGTGCGGAAGATGGGCAGGCTGCTAAGAGACCGGATCACGGCAGTCGAGTTTGCACCGTTGAGCGACGAAGAGCTAGTGAAATTTGCAACGGAACGGGTAAGAGATGCAGATGACGAGGCCGACTCGGCTGTGGTCCGCTATCTCGTCGAGCGAATTGGGCCCGACGTCAGGCGATTGACGAATGAGATCAATAAACTAGCTGCGGCGGCGCTTCCTGGCAAGACCATCACGATTGAACTGATCGACGCGCTGGTTCCTAATTCACGTGAGATGGACAATTTTGCCTTGACAGATCATCTCGTCGCGGGGCGCAAAGCGGCGGCGGTTGCGACGCTGCAAAAGGTGCTTGATGACGGCGTCGAGCCGCTGCAGCTGCTCGGACTCATCTCATATAACTATCGAGGCCTGATGATCGCAAAAGATATGCTCTCACGCGGCGCGAGCCCGCGAGATATAACATCGGCCGCAAAGCGTCGATACGATCCTCAGAACTCATTCCTGAACGCCGCACGACGTGCCGATCGGCACGGTCTGGCGCGCGCCATTAGACGCATAGCCGATACAGACCTTGCGATCAAAACATCTCGCGGCGGCAGTGGCCCGGCCGCGGCCCGGATGCAGATCGAGATGCTCGTCTGTGAGCTCGTCTTATTGTAAGAACCTAAATTTAGATCGGTTGTGCGCCCGCGGCCCGGTTGAAGTAACCGTACAGGTCATTAAAATCGCCAAGCGCCCGCTCGAGGATCAACGGCATCTGCTCGAGATCGTTGGTATTCACGATCAGATTAAGATTTCTGAGGAATGCGTCATGCGCATTCATGGTCGTCCCACCGTCCTCGATCGAGATCAGAAAGAGCCGGCGACGCTCCGATGAGTACATCGCATTCGCCTTTTGCTGAATAACGGCCGCGCCGCCGAGCTCAGCGGCAAAATCAGGCGAGAATGCTAGGATCTCGGTCTTTCCGTCACGAAGCCGCTCGTTAGCCTGGGCCGGCGTCTCAGCAACATATACCTTGTAACCCGCGCCCGCCATCAGCCTGGCGGTCTTGTCGCCATGTTCACCAAGGCATAGCAATATGCGACGAGGCTTTTGCTGGTCGGCTTCGCCCGTCGCGCCCGTGTCGGTCTGCAGCGCGCCCAACAGTGACTTTAACGCGCTGTTTATCTGGACCTCCGATTCCCGCGCAGCAAACCCGGCCGTGTCGCCGGTGGCCTCCGCGGCCCGGCTGGCAGCAAGCTGATCTACCGTGGAAAGGCCCTTGCCCGACGCGTCCTTTTTGACGCGGAGCAGATTCTGACACCGCGGACACCGAACCGAGAACGCACCGGTCGGTATCTTGGCCTCATCCAGCTGAAGTGAAACTGAGCAATTGTCGCAACGAATTATCATAGGTCAGTCTGGAGTCTGGAGCTTGAGTCATGAGTCGGATTCCTACTCCAGACTTTAGACTTAAGACTCCAGACTGCATTGTTATTCGATCATATTCAGCACCGAGTCGGCATTCTCGACCGGCGGCGGCGGGGCTACCGGTGCGGGCATCGGCTTCGAACGGTGGGCGTTCACATAATCTTCTGTCGATGCCAGGCCCTTTAACTGCAGGAGCAAATTGTTCTGATTTGTGGCAAAGGATAGTCCGTCATCCATCGTGACGATCCTCTTCTCGACCAGATCGCGGATGACCGAATCAAAATCCTGCATGCCGTCGATCTCGCCGTCGCGGATAGCGTCGAGCAGCGTCTTGCCCTCGGTCTCGCCTTTCTCGATGTACTCGCGCGTTCGCGGATTGGATCTCAGGATCTCGACCGCCGCGATCCGTCCCTTGCCGTCAGCGGTCGGTATCAATCTTTGCGAGACGATGTAACGGAATGTCTGTGCAAGACGCGTGCGAATAATGCGCTCTTCGTTCTTTGGATACAGACCGATGATGCGATCGATCGTCTTAGATGCGTCGATGGTGTGAAGTGTCGATAGCACAAGGTGACCTGTCTCGGCCGCTTCGAGTGCGATCTCGGCAGTTTCGAGGTCGCGCATCTCGCCGACGAGAATTACTTTCGGCGCCTGGCGAAGAGCGGCACGTAGCGCGGTGGAGAAATTCTTTGTATCGGCGCCGACCTCGCGTTGGTTGATAGTGGATTTCTTGTGATTGTGCAAGAACTCGATCGGGTCTTCGATCGTGACGATGTGATACGCCTTTGTCTCGTTGATGCGATCGATGATCGCCGCAAGAGTCGAGCTTTTTCCCGAACCGGTCGGCCCGGTCAGGAGCACGACACCGTTTCGGATATTGGCGATGTCCGCGAGCTGCGGCGGCAGCCTGAGGGCGTCAAACGTCGGTATCTCGTGCGGGATCACACGCATGACGATCGAGTACGAGTTGCGCTGCTGGAAGATGTTGACGCGAAAACGACATTTCCCCGGCAACGCATAGCTGAGGTCGGTTGTATGGTTTTGCACCAGGAGCGCGGCGGCGTCAGGATTATCGCGGACGAGCGACATCGCGATCGTCTCGGTCTGAAAGGCCGACAGCTTGCCGAGACCAAGCGGTGACGTCGGGTAGAGCACACCGTTGATCTCGACCTGCGGCTTCTGACCGGAGGAAAAATTGAGATCGCTTACGTTCTCAGACGTAAGCAGCATTTGTTCGATAATGGGCGCAATGTCCAGCAGACTCATCTTGCGGATAGCTCCAAAAAAATTTGATCGAGAAACGGGAGACGCTGTTTACCGGGATGAAAAGCGGCTGTTTGAGGGTAGGTCCTCAATCAGTATTATGGCCGTCAGGACGGCAAAAAGCAAGGAAATTTTAACCGTGCCCAACATATTTTAGCACGCCCTCTTCGGCTAAATTATTGAGATCATTGAATGTTTCTGGGATGCGCCCCGGATTTGCGACGACAGCACCGATAATTGCTGCGGAATCGGCCCCGGCGGCAAAGACTTGTTTTACATTTGCGAGGTTTATGCCTCCGATGGCGACAAACGGCATGTCGCCAGCCGCTTCGCGGGCTTGGCTTAGCCCGCCGAGGCCGACGATGGCGTCTGGATGAGTTTTTGTGGTAGTGCCAAAGATCGGACCGAACGCAATGTAATCGACCGGGAGCCTCGCGGCTGATAGCACCTGCTCGATCGTATGGGTCGAGTAACCGATGATAGCCGCGTCGCCGAGCACAACCCTCGCTTTTTCGGGCGGCATGTCGTCCTGCCCGAGATGAACACCTGCCGCTTTTACCGCTAATGCGATATCAACGCGGTCGTTGATCAGGATCTTAATGCCCGGCGCGGTCCGCATAACCTCGAGCGCCGCATCATAAAACTCGTGCGGGCTCGCGTGCTTTTCACGTAGCTGTATGAAACCCGCACCGCCCGCGATCATTCGTGTTGTTTGTTCAGCGTGAGTGAGGCCCGACAATCGTGCGTCGGTAATCGGATAGATGCGGGGCAGTTGAAGTCTCAAAGTCCAACTAACAGATTGCTTTCATCATCAGAAAGCAGTCTTCGCCATTGTTGTAGTACTTCCCGATACGCTGAACGACGGTGTATCCGCGGCGGCGATAGAGCTGCTGCGCTCCGGTGTTTGCGACGCGAACCTCCAGCATGACCGTGCCGACGTCACGATATCGAAGAGCGCTCTCGGCGTGATCAAGCAGTCGCGCGGCCAATCCGCGACGGCGATGCTCGGGCGCGACGCCGATGGTCGTCAGATGCGCGGCATTATTGTCATTGACCATCACAAATGCAAACCCGACCATCTCGTCCGTCGGCGTGACGACACGATAACCGAGTGTTCGCGGCTCGTTCAGCAAATAATCGAACGTGTATTTGGTGTAGTTGTCGCCGTTACGAAAGCAGCGGATGTTGAGACGCAGGACCTCGGACAGATGCTGCAACATCAACGGTCGGATGTCATACACGGTCGGCCGGGCCGGGACAATGATCTCGGGCTCCGGCAAGATGACCGGAAGAAAGAAGCTGCGAATCGACTCTAAAACGGCCATTTCTATCTGTCTGGAGTCGTGAGTCTTGAGTCTGGAGCCGGATTCTTGCCTTACTTAAGACTCCCGCCTCAGTACTAATTGACTCAGAAGATCAGCATGCAGTCACCATAGCTGTAAAAACGGTACTGCGCAGCAACAGCATGACGATATGCATCCATTATAAGTTCGTGGCCGCCGAAAGTGGAAGTAAGAATTAAAAGCGAGCTCTGCGGCAGGTGGAAATTGGTAAGAAGCGCATCGACGGCCCGGAAGGCAAACCCCGGCGTTATCGTCAGGTCGGCAGTAGACGATCCGGCTGTGAAAATACCAAATTCACCGAAGTTTGATTCGAGCGCACGGGCTGTGGTCGTCCCGACCGCGACGATGCGACGGCCTGCCTGCTTAGCAGCATTTAGCAGCTCAGCGGTTTCCGAGCCGATGCGATATTGTTCGGCCGCGACCGAGTGGTGCGAGATGTCGTCTACCCTGACGGTCTCGAAGGTTCCGTAACCGACATGCAGCGTAATTTCAGCCACAGTAACCCCAATGTTCTGAATGTTTTGAAGAAACTCAGCCGTGAAGTGCAATCCTGCGGTTGGTGCGGCGATCGCGCCCCGTTCTTTTGCAAAGACCGTCTGATACCGGTTCCGGTCCGTGTCGATAGATGACTGCTCCCGTTTTATGTACGGCGGCAGCGGTGTGCGGCCTATCTCGTCCAGCAACGCATCCAGCGTTCCACCGTTAACGTCAAATCGAACCGTGACCGTTCCGTCATTGCTTTTTTCCAACACCTCTGCGGTCAGCCTCTCATCAAAGGTGATGGTCCTATCCGGCTTCAACCGTTTGCCGGGCTTCGCGAGGGTGGACCAGACGTTCGGCTGGATCTCACTCACGAGGAATATCTCGACCGCGGCTCCAGTAGCCGTCCGTCCGCTTAGCCTCGCGGGAAAAACGCGAGTATTGTTGAGCACCAGCACGTCGCCATCGTGCAGGAACCGGGGAAGATCGAGAAATCTCTGATCGGAGAAGGTCCCACGTGCGCGCTCTACGACCATCATCCGCGAGCCTGCGCGGTCCGCGGGAGGTTGCTGTGCGATCCGCTCGGCGGGCAGCTCATAGTCAAAGTCCGAAAGAAGCATCTAGGTGGAATTATAGATCGCAAACGAAAACGGCACACTCCGTCAGAAGCGTGCCGTTCGTGTCTGAACCAGACCGGTTTTGCCGATCTAGTGGTTACTTACCTCGGTTGTATTATTTATCATAAATATCACCTCCAGTGTCATGGATTATCGCACAGCAGGCAACGCGAATTCCAGCAAAATCTTCGCTCAGTTTACGCGCCAAAGTGTCAGCCGCTTGTGATAGGTAAGTTGACGCCATATCCACTCCATCGGTCCGTACGCGAAGAATTTCAACCATATCGTGCTGAACACGATCTGCATAGCGAAGATCGCAAGCGCCGCCAGCGTGGCCTGCACCGCGCCGAACTTTCCGAATTGACCGAAACCGTAGCCGTAAAAGATGATGACGCAGATGACCGTCTGCATTAGATAATTCGTGAGCGCCATGCGTCCAACAGGAGCAAGAAACGCTAGCAGACGCTGCCAGCCGGCCTTTTGCCATAGGGTCGCGACCGACGCGATGATTGCGAGTGCGAGCGCCGGGACGCCGAACGAGTAGCCGACAACAGCGACGAACCCTGCGAGAGACGGCGGGAACTGCGCTTCGTTGCCCGTTGTAGCGGCCAGTATTACATTCCCGATCACACCCAGGACCAAACCATAGATGACAACCTTACTCAGGAACGGCCGATGACCGGCAGGATCATGCAAGAAGCCGCGACGGTACCCATAAACACCTAGCAGGAACATTGCCAGTATTTTCGGCAGCCGCATTTGTACGACCAGGCCGATGTACCGCCCGATAATGTAAATGAAGTTGTATTCGGTGATGATCTTCCCGTAGCTGCCTTGCGAGACGGTTTGGACATTTGACGCCCATTGGTCCGTCATTGCTGTGTCGATCTTGGCGGCCGTGTCGGGCGGGGCAAAGGCCAAAAACAGAACAAGCAGCAAAGAATAGGTAACAATGGGAACGATCATCAGGCCGAAAGCCCATTTGAGAAGAGACTCGTCTGACTTCTTACGGAAGAGTAGGAGAATGAAGCCCATCAGCGCGTAAACACTCAGGATGTCACCCGCCCAGAGCAGGAACCCGTGAAGGTAGCCGATCACAAGCAGCCAGAACAGCCGTCGTTTGAAGAGAGTCGCCTTCGTATCTCCGCGGTCATCAGCCCGCGCTATCTGCACGGCAAAGCCAAAGCCGAAGAGAAAAGAAAAGATCGAGTAGAATTTGCCCTCGACAAAAAAATGAACAAGAAAATGGGCGATCTGATCCCTCGCGGGCGTGTCTGCGGCCAGGGCCGGCGGCATCATGCCGTAGCCTGAGAACCACTGCATATTGCCGATCAGGATGCCGGCGACGGCGAGCCCGCGGAGCACATCGAGCAACTCTATGCGTTCCTGCGGCGAGACGGGGCCGGCCTGGCCCGCCGCAATTCCATTTCCGCTCACTTGGTCAGGCATCAGACGTGTCCTACGACCCTGTACAAAAACTGTTGCAGCTTTTTAGCACCGACATGACCCTTTAACGTTAAAAATCTCGCTTATCCCTCTAGAAAGACATTGCTCCGGGAGGCGTTCCGGCTATATACTAAACCCACCACACGAGTAATTTAGCCGTCAGACTAGGAAGAAGGAGGATCTTTCCGTGCTTGGCAAGACCATCTCGCACTATCGCATCGACTCGCAGCTTGGCGAGGGCGGGATGGGTGTCGTCTACGAGGCCGAGGACACCAATCTCGGCCGCCATGTCGCATTAAAGTTCTTGACGCCTGCCATGGCAAAGGACGACAACCTCCTCCAGCGTTTCCAGCGCGAGGCGCGGGCCGCATCATCGCTTAATCACCCAAACATCTGCACCATACACGGTATCGAGGAATACGAGGGACAGCATTTTATCGTGATGGAATTGCTCGATGGCGAGCCGCTCGCGGACCGCATTCGCACGAGCCCGCCGGATATCGATTCTGTGCTGACGCTTGGCGTGCAGATCGTAGATGCCTTGGAGTCGGCCCATTCGAAGGGCATCGTTCATCGCGATCTGAAGCCCGCTAACATATTCGTGACCTCACGCGGTCAGGCCAAGATCCTCGATTTCGGTCTAGCCAAGATCGAACAGCAAAAACCGAGCGCGGCATCGAACGTTGCAACTGCGATCGCCGACGGCCTTTCTACCGCGGGCGTTGCGATGGGTACGATCGCATATATGTCGCCAGAGCAGGCGAAGGGCGAGGTCACCGATGCGCGTACGGATCTCTTCTCGTTCGGGACGGTGCTTTATCAGATGGCGACGGGAACGGTGCCATTCCAGGGCGACACGTCGGCGGTCGTTTTCGACGCCATACTCAATCGCGACCCCACGCCAATAGATCAGATCAATCCTTCGCTGCCTCAGGAACTTGGAAGAATAATCAGCCAGGCTCTTGAGAAAGACCGCGATCTTAGATACCAGAATGCAACCGACCTAAAGACGGCGCTTAAACGATTGAAACGCGATCTGGATTCCGGTCGGCACTCTGGCGAAACGAGCGCGGCAATACACAGCACGCGTGCACCGCAGGCTGTCGAACATTCGATCGCCGTTCTCTATTTCGAGAACCTGAGCGGGATGAAAGAGGACGAGTATCTACGCGACGGCATCACCGAGGACATCACGACCGAGCTTTCCAAGATCAAACGGCTCAAGACGTTCTCTCGCGCGACCGTGCTGTCATTCCGAGACAAACCCGTCACGGCCGTACAGGTAGGCCAGCAGCTCGGCGCTTCTTACGTGCTGACCGGAAGTCTTCGCCGTGCGGGCAACCGACTTCGTATCAACGCGCAGCTTCTGGATGCCGCAACCGACTTTCCGCTCTGGTCAGAGCGCTATGATCGCGAGATGGAAGACGTCTTTGCCGTCCAGGACGAGATAGCGTCAAAGATCGCCGCGGCGCTCCGTATTACGCTCTCGCCGCAGGAACAGCAGGCGTTGGCGGCAAAACCGACCGACAACCTGCAGGCATACGATCTCTATCTTAGGGGCCGTAATTACGCACGTCGTGTGGGGCGGCAGGACATGCTCTTTGCACTGCAGATGTATGAGAATGCCGTCGCGCTCGATCCCGATTTCGCCCTCGCACACGCCGGTCTCGCAAATGCCTGTGCGGAATACTATTGGCACTTCGAACGCAATCAGGGCTGGCTAGATCGGGCGATCTCGTCCACGCGAATAGCGAGCGCTAAGGGCAGCGGCGCCGCGGAAATAAAACTCGCCGAGGCCTGGGTAGATTACGCAGAAAGCCGTTACGAAATGGCCGTGAACACGATGCGCGAGGTGCTCGAAACTCAACCGGACATAGACGGCGGCTATTACCTCCTGGGCCGCGCGCTGTTTGAAGCGGGCCGTTACCAGGAGATCGTCGACATAAAAGACGACATAATGGCGCACGCGGGCGAGAACTATAATACGGTGATGCCGATCCACAATGCCCTCGGCGCGCTGGGTAAAGCGGACGCGCTCATGAATTTTGTGCATCAGGAGATGGCCGTTTACGAGGAAGCTCTGAAGAAGACGCCCGAGGATGCCCGCGTTCGCGTGTTGCTCGCAGGCCTCTATGCGAAGCTCGAGAGGTTTGACGACGCCAAGCGCGAGGCAGACATGGCTATGGCGCTCCGGCCCGATGATGCGATGATCCTCTACAACACCGCATGCGCCTTTTGCGCGATGAATAATGCAAAAGACGCAATGAACGCGCTGCGTAAGGCGTGGGAATCCGGCTATCGCAACGCGACATGGACGCGCCAAGACCCTGATCTAGAATTGCTTCACGACGACCCGGAATTCGACCGACTGTATCCGCCAGCAGGGGCCGCGTCGGCCTAAGCATCTATGATCGGAACAACCGTTTCCCATTACCAGATAACATCGCAGCTCGGCGAGGGCGGAATGGGCGTGGTCTACGAAGCTGAGGACACAAATCTCGGCCGTCACGTCGCGCTAAAATTTCTTTCGCCGGCGATGGCGAACGATGAGAATCTGCTTCAGCGTTTCCAACGCGAGGCTCGGGCTGCCTCGTCCTTGAATCATCCCAACATCTGCACCATCCACGGCATCGAGCAACACAGCTCTGACCATTTCATCGTGATGGAGCTGCTTGACGGCAAGTCCCTGGCGGATCACATTCGCAGCAGCCCGCCGGATATCGACCTCGTATTAAAACTCGGGATCCAGATCGCGGACGCGCTCGAGTCGGCGCATTCCAAAGGGATCGTACATCGCGACCTAAAGCCCGCGAACATATTTGTCACCTCTCGCGACCAGGCGAAAATACTGGACTTCGGTCTCGCGAAGATAGACCAGCAAAAGGCGAGCGCAGCGTCGAACGTCCCGACGGCGATCGTTGACGGCCTCTCCACCGCAGGTGTCGCGATGGGCACCGTCGCCTACATGTCGCCCGAGCAGGCCCGGGGGGAAGTAACGGACGCGCGGACCGATATATTCTCATTCGGCACGGTCCTCTACCAGATGGCGACCGGAACCCCACCGTTTCAGGGTGACACGTCTGCGGTGGTTTTCGATGCAATTCTAAATCGGGCTCCGGCTCCGGTGAACGAGGTCAACCCTGCGCTGCCCGCCGAGTTAGAACGGATCATCGGACAGGCCCTGGAAAAGGACCGCGATCTTCGCTTCCAGAGCGCGACAGAACTAAAGACTGCGCTCAAGCGATTAAAGCGAGATCTGGATTCGGGGCGGCATTCGGGCGAAACGATAGCAGCGATCCACGCAACGCAATCGCCCACGAAGGAACGATCGATCGCGGTCCTCTATTTCGAAAACCTGAGCGGAATGAAGGAGGACGAGTATCTTCGCGACGGCATCACCGAGGACATCACGACCGAACTTTCGAGAATAAGCGGTCTGAGAACATTTTTCCGGGCAAACATCCTCCCGTATCGGGATAAGTCTGTAACGGCCGGACAGGTCGGCCGCGAACTGGGCGCATCGCACGTGTTAGCCGGCAGCCTGAGGCGGATCGGAAACCGCCTCCGGATCAACGCTCAGCTGATCGATGCGGCAAACGAATTTCCACTTTGGTCGGAGCGTTACGACCGTGAGATGGAGGACGTTTTTGCCGTTCAGGACGAGATCGCGCAGAGTATTGCCGAAGCTCTTCGCATCAAGTTATCTCCGCAGGAGCAGGCTGCTCTCGCGGCTAAGCCGACGGAAAATCTGCATGCATACGACCTCTATTTGCGCGGAAGGAATTTCGCCCGTCGAGTAGGCCGACAGGATATGCAGTTCGCACTGCAAATGTATGAGAACGCCGTAACGCTCGATCCCGACTTTGCCGTCGCGCACGCGGCCATAGCAAATGTATGCGCGCAGTATTATTACTATTTCGAGCGTAAACAGGAATGGATCGATCGCGTGAACTCCGCGACGCAGCGTGCGATCGCTGCCGGGCGCGATGAGCCAGAGATCCGATGTGCTGAAGCCTGGCTCGATTTTGCGCAGGGCCGGTACGGTTCCGCGGTTGATAAGATCCGCTCAGCGTTGAATCGCGATCCCGACATCGATGGCGGTTATCACCTTTTGGGCCGTGCTCTTTTTGAAGCCGGACGTTATCAGGAGGTCGTCGACATAATGGAGGACGCACTCGCGCACGCGGGCGAAAATTATAATACGACGATTCCCATCCACAATGCGTTAGGCGCATTGGGCAAGAAAGACGCACTTAATAATTACACCTGCCGCGAGATCGCCATCTTTGAGGGGCAGCTGAAAAAGACGCCTGAGGATGCCCGGGCTCGTGTTTTGTTGGCGGGCAGTTTTGCCGAGCAGGGTCGATATGAAGATGCAAAACGCGAGATCGATCTTGCGATGGCGCTTCGACCGGACGACACCATGATCCTTTACAACATTGCGTGCACGCTTTGCACTATGAAGAATCCTAAGGACGCAATGGTCGCTCTCAGAAAGGCGTGGGACGCAGGATATCGAAACCCGATCTGGACCCGGCAAGACCCTGACTTGACGATCCTGCATGGTGATCCCGAATTCGAACGGCTATACCCGCCCGTGGAATCCAAGGACCCCTTCCAATTGTAGCTATTGCTAATGGTGCCGGAGGTCGGACTCGAACCGACATGGGAAGTGAATCCCGCTAGATTTTGAGTCTAGTGCGTATACCAATTTCGCCACTCCGGCGGCGCCGAACGAATTACGAATGAAAAATTACGAATTACGTTGGTCGCTCAAAGCGCACCGTAATTCGTAATTGTTAATTCGTAATTCGATCTTTGGTGGAGACGAGGGGGATCGAACCCCTGACCTCATGAATGCCATTCATGCGCTCTCCCAGCTGAGCTACGTCCCCGAAAACAGTCACGAGTCGCGAGCCTAGAGTCGCGAGTCGGAATTAAGAATCTACCGAATTAGCCTAAGACGGTCAAGTTTTGGGGAGTCCCGGTCACTTGCTCGAGAGCCCATCGCGAAACGCCATGGCCTCACGCTCCACGCGGATGGCGTCCATGACCGGGACAACGGGACGGGCCTGGAATTCGAATGCGGGCAGCATCGAGCAAAACTGATGGACCGTCAAGGGATCGTCACAGTCCACGAGCATATAGCCACCCCAGTCACCAACGCGTATCACGAACATCTCGATCTTAAAGTTGTCGGGCGTCTGCCATTGGGTAAAGACCTCGAGTATCCGCTTCTGTGCGTTCTCGTACTCGATGGGCGAGCCTTGTGAACGCTCGTTCCACGTGATCATGTATTTCATTCCGTTCTCCTTTTGCCTGCGTATCCGTCAACGACCCTTAAATTCAGGTTTTCGCTTTTCCAAAAATGCCGCGACGCCTTCTTTTTTGTCTTCGGTCGAGAAGCAGATTGCAAAAAGATCGACCTCGCGGCGAAGGCCTTCGTCGAGGTTCGAGCGCGAGGCGAATTTGACGGCTTCCTTCGATAATTGCAGGGCGATCGGTGCTTTGTCGGCTATCTTCTCGGCGAGCTTCATCGTTTCGGCCTCGAGCTGATCGGCAGGATATACGTGATTTACGAGACCAAATCTTTCCGCCGCCGCGGCATCGATCATGTCGCCCGTGAGCGCCATCTCCATCGCGCGACCCTCGCCGACGAGCCGCGGCAGCCGCTGCGTGCCGCCGCCACCGCACATGATGCCGAGGTTGATCTCGGGCTGAGAGAACTTGGCGTTCTCGCTCGCCATCCTGATGTCGCACGCCATCGCCAGCTCGTTCCCGCCACCGAGACAAAATCCGTTTACCATAGCGATCACAGGCTTTGGAAATGTGTCGATCGAGTTGAACAGTGAACGCTCGTGAAAACTGTTTCGCTGCGTGACGGGCGTCTGCCCCTCGAATTCGCTGATGTCGGCACCCGCGACGAACGATTTCTCGCCTGCGCCTGTGATCACAAGCACGCGGACCGCGTCGTCTGCACGCAGCTCGTCAAGCGCAGCGATACCCTCGGCGTGCACTTTATTATTGAGAGCATTGAGCTTATCGGGTCGGTTGACGGTGAGAACAGCTACCTTACCGCGCTTCTCGATCGTAATAGTCTCAGGCATATACGTGAATTCTTAACGCAAAGATGCAAAGCCGCAAAGTCCACAAGAAACTAACTAGCTTCGCGTTTTTGCGGTCTTTGCGACTTTGCGTTGAAAAAGATCTTTATTCACTAACGCCGTCGACGATATTGTCGTCGGCGATCCAGGCGACAAAAAGGCGCAGCCAGCTTTCTTTTGGTTCTTCGATCGCTACGCCAACGCGCGACGTGCCATAGCTTGCGGGCAACACGCGGACCACACGCGCCTTCACCTCGACGGGGGCGCCGTTGGGCCTATGCGATCGTATGTAGAGGCTGTCGCCGGCAGCAATCGGTTGATTCAATTGAAAGAGCGCGCCAAGCGTCGAAATGTCGTCCGTTTCGGTCGGCTCGCTCCAGGTCGCACCGTCGTCAGCTTTTCCCGAGACGACGATCGGCAGACGCAGCGCCATTCGCAACGCGAAACGTTTTTCCTCAAACTGAGATTGGATAGAGGGCATCAGCAATATGTCAGAAAAGGGCCCGCAATGCTTCTGAAATGCGCCTCAGTTTAGCACGAAAGCGCCTATTCTGTAACCAGTTAGAGCATCTTCCCGCAGCATTAGATCGGCGCCAGAAAGGCGTGGAAGCCCCTGAAACGCTCATACGAGACCCATTAGACGAACCTGTCGAGCGATAGTTATACTATACGCAACGGTGAATTCAAACGCGAGTGTTTGAGTTAAAATGCCGCGTTTTATGGGTGAAAAGCAGACACATCGCAAGGTCGTGATCCTTGGTTCGGGTCCGGCTGGCCTTACAGCAGCGGTCTATGCCGGCCGGGCGCAGCTCGAGCCGCTCCTCATCGATGGGCCGCAGCCGGGCGGCCAGTTGACCATAACGACCGACGTCGAGAATTACCCGGGGTTTTCGAAAGGCATAATGGGCCCGATCCTGATGGACGAGTTTCGCGAGCAGGCCCTGCGCTTTGGCACCGAGATCATCAACCTTTGGATTGATCGCGTCGACCTTTCTCAGCGGCCGTTCAAGCTCTACGGAAAGGAGAGCGAAGACAGCGACAGCATAACGACGGTCATTGAGGCGGAAACGCTCATAGTAGCTACTGGAGCCTCGGCCAAATGGCTGGGTATCCCTGGCGAGGCTCCGGTACCCGAGGGCCTCGGCGGTAACGGCGTCTCGGCTTGCGCAACCTGCGATGGATTCTTTTTCCGTGACAAACCGATCGTGGTGGTCGGCGGCGGCGACACGGCGATGGAAGAGGCTTTGTTCCTGACAAAGTTTGCATCGCGCGTAACCTTGGTGCATCGGCGTGAGGAATTTCGTGCGTCAAAGATAATGCAGGACCGCGTCGTTGCCCACGATAAGATCGATATCCTCTGGAACACTGAGGTCCGCGAAATACATGGTACGAAGGAAACCGGCGTCGAGAGCGTGACTCTTTTCAATAGCAAGACCCAGGAGACGACCGTCTTCCCGACGCAGGGCGTGTTTATCGCGATCGGTCATAAACCGAACACGGACCTTTTTGCGAACTGGCTCGATCTCGACGACGTCGGCTATATCAAGACGGACGGCCGCACGATGAGAACGAAGATCCCTGGCGTGTTCGCATCGGGCGACGCGCAGGATTCGTATTATCGCCAGGCCGTGACAGCCGCGGGAACCGGCTGTATGGCGGCGATCGACGCAGAACGCTTTCTGGCCGAGCACTCGCACGAGCTTGAGAAAACAGTGGAAGTAAAGGCCTGATGCCCATTTACGAATACAAATGCCAACAGTGCGGACTGCACTTTGAAAAACGTCAGAGCGTATCGGACAAACCTCTCTCCACGTGTGAGAAATGTCACGGAAAGCTCGAAAAGCAATGGTCGCTGTCGGGCTTTCAATTCAAGGGAGCTGGCTGGTACGTGACGGACTATTCGGGCAAGGGCAAAGCGAGCGAAAAAGCCGAAAAAGGGTCAGGTGGCGAATCAACCACATCCACCGATACCGCATCAAAGAGCAAGACGGACGCAAAGCCCGCCAAGGATACTGGACTTAAATCGAGCAAGGAATGAACTTAGGCCGACACGCATGCTATCTCGCGATCCTAACGCTCCTTGCCGCAGCGGTCGTTACACCACAATCCCGCCGCAATGCCAAGACGACTGACAGCGACGGCACCGTCATAAATGTCACCGCTGTCCGCGAAGACAAAAAGACCGGCCCGATAAGCCTCGACAGCCTGCAGCTTTACGAGAACGGAATCACGCAGAAGATCAAGAATTTCAGCTTTGACCCGAGTCCGTCGAGGATCGTGATCCTGGTCGACAATTCGCAGACATTGCCGACATCGGTCGACTTGATGAAGAAAGCGGCGATGGAGTTTGCGTACGAGATCTTTGACGGCGATCAGCTCTTCACGATCGCCTACGACGAAAAGGCCGAGATCATTCAGGAATGGACTGACGACGCGAAGAAGATGGAGGCGTCGTTCGAGACGTTTCGCAAAAAAGGCAATCCATACCTATTTGACGCGCTCGATGTGACCTTGCGTGAAGTGCTGCAGCCGCTCATGCCGGGAACGAGGAAAACGGCGATCGTCCTGATAAGTGACGGTCTCGACCGAGGAAGCCGGATGTCATTCGACAAGATGCTAGCCGAGCTTCAGAGCAACAACGTCACCGTCTATGCACTGCAGATGCCCGACCGCACGGGCGGCGCCTATCGCCGTGATCAGCCCAAGGCGGCCGGCGTAATGACACGCTTTGCCGAAGAGACCGGCGGCCGCGTGTTCCCATTTGAAGAGGCCCAGGCCGCTGCCAAGGCGATCTGCGACGAGCTCAAGAAAAACCGCTACCTGCTTTCATACCAGCCCACCAATCAGTCTTCGTATGACGCCCGCCGGATCTTTCTACTCGGCGACGAAGGCATCGCCGTGCGGACAAAGCTGATGCATCCGCCAAATGTGAAGTAGTTAGACAGCGACCGGTGCGGCGATCTTGCCCCACGACTGATAGTTTTCTAGCTTCAAATTCTCAAATTTGAAATTCAGCAGCCCGTCTAAGCCTGTAAGTTTCTGGGCATTCGCAAATTGCAACTCGGGCAGCGACATTGTATCGCGCGCAAGTAGCTCGTTGACCTGTTCGATGTGATTCGAGTAGATGTGAAGGTCGCCAAGGGTGTGGATGAACTCGCCGACCTCGAGACCGCAGACGTGTGCAACCAGATGTGTCAGAAGAGCGTAACTCGAGATGTTGAACGGCACGCCGAGAAAGGCATCGGCCGAGCGTTGGTATAGCTGACAGTGCAGGATCCGTTCGTTCTCGACCTTGAATTGAAACAGCGTATGACATGGCGGCAGAGCGACGTCGTCGCAAACGCGCGGGTCCCATCCGGTGACGATTAGGCGGCGCGAATTTGGATTAGTCTCGATCTCGCTGATGAGCCGAGCGATCTGGTCGATGCCGTTACGTTTTGGGTATTGACCGCCAAACGATCGCCACAGATAACCGTAGACCGGCCCAAGGTCGCCGGTCTCGCGGGCAAATCGGGCAGTTTGCTCATCGGTCGCCCATTCGGCCCAGATATCGACGCCACGGGCATTCAACTCTCGCTCGTCGGTCGAGCCGCTTAGGAACCAGAACAACTCCTCGGCGACCCAGCGAAAAGGCACCCGCTTTGTCGTGACGATCGGAAACCCTTCACGCAGATCGAACCGCATTTGGTAGCCAAATGCCGAGATAGTACCCACGCCGGTCCGGTCCAAGTGGGGCGTACCTTTATCGAGTATGTGCCTGAGCAGATCGTGATACTGTCGCATTGCTTAGTGAATAGTAAATCGTAAATCGCGAATAGTAAATCCGGTGATTTTTACTATTTTCGATCCACGATTTACCATTTATTAGCGATGCTTGAGGTTAGCTTTAATTCGCCGCAGTGCGGCTGGATGTCGATAGGATTTAGCGACGGTGTGGCCGAGTTCAACACAACGACGGCGCATGCACCATACGCGAATGCATTGCAGGAATTAATGCTGGCTTTGACCTATCTGCTCGATCCCATGACGACTCAAAACGAGTATGTTCTCGAGTGGAACCGCGATCCTGAGGAGTTTGACCTGCGGTTCCTGCGAAATGGCGCGAAGCTGACGCTCGAGATCTATCAATATCCGACCGACGAGCGCGATGCAGCGGAGCGCGAGCTGGTATTTTCGCACGAGGGAACGGTCGGCGGCATCGCAGCGGCATTTGCGACGACGTTCGAACAGCTTTTCGAGGACCGTGACACCGACGAATTCGAATTCAACTGGCGTCAGCCATTCCCATATTCCGAATTCGAAGGTTTCAAAGCGGCGTTGGCCAGATCTTGATGCGACGCATTTTGTTAAAGATATTTATCGGGCTTGTGATCGCGATCGTTCTTCTCGCGACATGGATCGGGATAGACATCTATCGCCCGCACAAGGTCGATATTAGGGATTTTGATGCGGATGAAGTGGCCAGGTTCGATACGGCGATGTGGCGGTCGTACTACAGCCGAGAGCGGTTGCGATTGTTCCGCGAGGCGGGTGATTTGCTCGACAAGCAATATCATTTCCCCTTTTGGCGGCGTCAGGTGGTAGCGTTCTATGCGGCGAAAGGTGCGTTCGTGTTTAAGGACGGCAAGTCGCGCGAGGATTATCTGAAGGCTTTGCCGGACGTCGAGAAATTCTACGAGCAGATTCGCGACGTGAGTACGACCGATTTTGACGCACATCGCGCGGCGGAACTCGAGGTTGAATGGTGGATAGTGCATCGTGATCGCAAACAGCACCAGGCTGGTGACCTGTCGCGGGCGTTGGCTGAAACCGCGGCCGCGGTTTACAACTTACCGCCGGAAGTGTTCAAAGAACACGCCGACCTTCGCGCGGATGCGATGGAGATCCGTGATACGCGAGCCGAGTCCGGCGGTGTCACCGAAGACGACTGGCAGCGGATCGACGAGCTCCTTCACCGGTCGTGGCGTTCATTTCATGCGGCAGTAAACAACAGATGAAAGAAAGAGCACTCGAACTGCTCGCGTGTCCCACATGCGGCGGCGATATTTTGCTCGCCTACGCGAGCCAGTACGAAGAAAAAGAGATCATCGAGGGCGTGTTGACGTGCAGAAAATGCACGCGCGAATACAAGGTCGTGCGCGGTGTCCCGCGTTTCGCTGATCTCGCTAAGGTCGAGGCGGACAAGGCCGAGACGGCGGAGAATTTTGGCTGGCAGTGGACGCATTTCACGCAGGAGGACCCTAAGTACGTCGAGCAATTTCTTGGCTGGATCCAGCCTGTAAAACCGGACTTTTTTGAGGGTAAGGTCGTTCTCGAGGGCGGCTGCGGCAAGGGCCGGCACACAAAACTTGCGGCCGAGTGGGGAGCAAAGGACGTTGTCGGCATCGACCTTGGTGACGGCGTGGAATCGGCATTTGCGTTGACGCGCAATCTCCCGAACGCGCACATAGTCCAATGTGACATTTTCAAGCTGCCGCTGAAACGCACGTTCGATTATGCGTTCAGTGTCGGCGTGTTGCATCATACGCCCGACCCAAAAGCCGCGTTCGTCTCGCTTGCCGGCAAGATAAAAAAAGGCGGCCACATCTCGGCATGGATATACGGCAAGGAGAATAACGATTGGATAACGCGTTACGTCAACCCCGTGCGCGAGAGTTTTACGTCGCAGATATCACAGCCTGTCCTTTATCAGTTATCAAAGCTGCCGACGCTCGGACTGTTTCTGACTACGAAGCTCGTGTATCGCCCGATCAACGCGGCGGCAAAGCCGGTGGCGAACAAACTGTTCTATAACGAGTATCTAAATCACCTTGGAACATTTGGATGGCGCGAGCAGCACAACATCGTCTTTGATCACCTGGTCGCGCCGACAGCGTTCTATATTTCAAAGGATGAATTCGAAGACTGGTGGCGCGAGATCGGTGCCGCGGATGTTGAGATCATTTGGCATAATCAAAATAGCTGGTGCGGGTTTGGGAAGGTCGAATGAAATTCGATAGAGGAATAGCAAAAAAATATCGCAAGTCGGTCGAGGACGCGTTTGATACGATCCTGGAGAAGGGCACCGACGAACATCGCGAGATCCTTAATGAGATAATCGCCTCGAAGATGCTCGTACGCGTTAGGCCGGTGAGCGAGATAAACGCATCGGGTAACACCGGGCTGATCAGTTCGGTCGGGACAAACCTGCGCATGGCGACCGAGCGTTTGTCTTTACGCGAGGCGCTTGGTGAGTTAGTCATTACGATCGCAAAAGAGACTATCGACACGGGCGGACAGCAAGGCTGTGAGGGGACTTTCGTTCACGAGGGCCAACACGCATACGATTTTGCCCTCACGCTCGAGAGCCTATCGAACGCCGACGTTAATCCGCTAAGCGTATTTAATCCAACGCTTTACGAGCTCGAATGGCGCGCACATAAAACGGCGGGCGCATACCTGATCGCTATCGGAAAGAAGGAGTATCTGGACGAGGGCGTACAGCTAATGATCCTTAGTTTAGGCGCGGGCGGTGCGTGCTTTGTCAGCGACGACGGAATTCGGCGCCGGCTCAACGAGAGTTACGGGCTGGCGCTGGACGGAAACCAGGGAGCCACCGCGAGCAAGATGATGGGGATCGTCCTCTAGCGGAGCCGTTATTTTCGCACCAGCCAGAAGTCCCGCGGATACAGTCGGTAGAGTTGGACGTCCTGTCCCTCGACCGATCTGAGATAAGCCTCGTAAGCGGCCATCTGTTTCTCAGGACCGATCACAAAAAAGTTGCGACCGACAATGTTTCGTGCGCTAACGCCGTATCCCGGAAGGATGCGTTCATAAACGCGGTCCTTTCGTTTGTAAAGCTCGGCTGAAAGCTCTGGGATCTTTCGGGCGTCGAGCACTGCCTTGCGAAACGCAGCGACGACATCCGGCGTCAATCCGTCGACCACGTTTGCGGCCATCGCCTCACCGCGGACCTCGTAGGGCGATGACGATCGCGATGTGTAAAAGACCTGTGCGATCACATAATCGTCGAGTTTCTGGTCCATCGGGCGTTTTACCTCACCGATGGCAAACTTCAGCGTCTGCGGCATTTCAGGCGTTCGCTCAGCATAATAGTTGATAGTGCCGGTCGACGGGCTGCTGCTGACGCCGTTGCTGTACGCCAGGCCCGCACCGATCGTTTTTGAAAAGACAGAATGGTTGCCGCCGCCGCCGTAAAGCTTGGCTGCGAGGTAATCGAGTATATGGTCGCGGTCAATCTGTTTGTAGTCCGTGAGCGTTGCGCTGTTTTGAATGACACCGCCGGTCATGTTCGGAGCCATAAGACCGACATATATCGGGGCGGCACCAGGTATGCGTTCGGCCAGTCGGATATCAATACTGCGCGCATTCGCCATCGCCGGTTTCGCTCCCGCAGTTGTGGACAGGCCGTCCACAAGATCGCGCGCCGCCGGTTCGACCTTTGCCCGCGTCGCAGAGCCGCCGATATAAAACATCCGCGATGAATTCGCGTTCAGTATCTTCTTCCTCAACGTCTGCAGATCGGCGAGTGTGTTGTCGGGTCCCTGTGCGAGGTCGGCCCGCATCTCATCGCAAAGATATGCCCAGTCCGCAGTAAGCGAGTTGTCAGGGATATCGTTGAGCGATTGCTGCAGGTCTGTTGCCGCGTCCTTGGCGAGCTTGCCGGCCTTGGCAGGGAGCTTTGCTGCAGCATCGATGTGTTGCTGCAGAGTTTGGGCAACTGTGGTTTTTCCGTCACCCGCACCGAGCATTGCAATAAGCATCGCATCGAGTTCTGCTCGGCTGCCCTTTGCCTTGGCGAGAGCTGACAGAAATCCGTCGATCGCTTTTTTGTCGTCCGCTGAACCAGCATCTTTGAGCATCCAGCTTAGCCGGTGCGCGTTGTGAGCCTGGGTCAGGAAAGAAAATGCGGCGAGATATCGCGGATCACTCTGATAGCGGTAGGCGTCTGCCGGGTCGCCCACCCAAGATTCTTCCGAACCCTGCATTCGGCTGCGAAAACCGCTAAGTTGCTGCTCGACGACGTCGCGGATGCGAGGCAGGTTCTCCCTTGTCCAGTTGGGATTCTCGAGGATCAATTTCATCCATCGAACCGCGCGCTCGGACTCGGCTGGATCGTTGCCCGCACCGCGGATGGTCAATTCGTTCCGCCCGACAGCAGCAAAACCTGTAAAGTTCGTTTCCAGGCTAAGGATCTCCTTGCGGATCATCTCGGACATTTCGTCAAAGGAGATCGCCTTGCCATCCTTGATCACGCCAACGTTTCTGAGAAGCGCCGGCAGCAGCGAGACATACACAAGCTCGTTGTCGTTCGCTGCATCAAGCCGCAGCGAGATGCCGGTCGTCGACCCGGTCATGTTGTCAAAGGTCGAAACGCCCATCTTCACCGGGCCTACGGCGACGTCTTTATAATCCAACTGCGGGTCGAGGCTCAGCGGCGGGTTATCGATAAATTTTGCCTCGACGCCCTTGTCGAGCTTCTCAAGCTCGGCGGTAGTGGCGTCGTAATCTGCCCTATAGCGGCGGATCGCGTCCTGATCGTCACCGACGCCGTACTTTGTTTTGAGCTCCGCAGCTTTCGTGCTGGCACGAGCATTTTTCTCGGTTTGCTCTTGCTCGATCAGCTTTGGCTCGGCCCGGCCATATACGACATACGGCTGAGTATCCGCAAGGCCCCATTTTGGAAGAAGCTCGCGCCAGAAATTCCTCCCGCTCGCGATCAGTTTTTGAGCATTCTCGACCTGCGGACGATAAGTAACCGATTTCCGAAACGCGGGATCGGCATTGAGGTAGCGCGAAAGCATCATCCACCCGTAGCCATTCCCGCCATTCCTGAATCCGAATCCAGGCGGCGTGTTGACGAATTTCGACAGATTGCGCCGATAGTCGATAAGCGCGTTGGCAAAGCGATCGTTGAATTCCTTGAGCTCGGGCGAGCCATCTTTGAACGCCGCTACCTTAGCGAATTCCTCCGCGATCTTTTGCCGATACACCGCAGCTTTATCCGATGTGAGATTTGCGGTCGGCACGTCCGACAGTCCTACATAGACCGGAAAGCCCTGCACATCATCGACGTAGCTGTAAACACCTTGCGCGCCCGTATCCACCTCGCGCGTTTTGCTGTCAACGAACTTCTTATAAAGATTTGTCGTCGGACTGCCGGCGAAAACGTTTAGGAAAACATCCAACAGCACCCGGTCATTGAGGTCGAGCTTCCTGTCTGCCGGATATGCAAACAGCATTGTTGCCGGCTGCTGCGCATTCGCGGTCGCGAAATCGGTGGCTTTTATCGTCCCGGCGGGTGCCGGGCTCTTGGCGGGAAGGCGGTCGAACGACATAAACTGCATCTTCGTTCCCGCGTCGTCGCCGGCGCCCGAAAGAATGGAATCCAGCCTGGTCAATGCCGCCGCCGGCGTCATCTCGCTCGGCAGCGAAATGATCGCTCCCATATTCGCCAAGTGATAGTTCGCCGCGTGTAACGTTTGATGTCGGCCGGCGTCATTTTGCGAATGCCATCGGGAGCGCCGCCCGCGTTCATCGACAGTGGATGCTGCTCGCCGAAGACGAGTCGCCCAGCCGTATCGAAAACCCGCCAATCGGGCTGACTCATCGAGCTGGTCATCTCGTTATAGACAGAGCCCTTCTCCTCGAGCTTGAGCGTTTTGTCGGGATTCTCGGAAACTCCCCAATTGCGGACCTCGCGGCGAACATCCTCTTCGCTGTAGTCGGGATGAAGCAGAACGTCAACGTACTCGGCAAAGATGGTATAGAACGCCTCTGGTCCACCGGCCGTGTTAAAGGGATAATCTGTGAACGTCTGATACGTCGATGCGTTCGACTGGGTGAGGGACATGCTTTCGCGGACGCTGATGTTGCGGCCCTTGTTGCCCTTTGTGATCAGCAAATGCTCCTGCGTGTGAGGCTCGCCCATGTCGGACACCAAGAAGGTATTCGCGTAAAACCATGCCTGTGGAACCGACTGGATCTGGATAAAGTCCAGCACAAATCCCGTTCTTACGTGCACAAAACGGCCGCCTATGGCCTTGTCCGAGTCATCCGTATAAATGCCGTCGGTCCTAAACCCGTGGAAGACCTGCCCTTTTTTAAGGCTGTCAAATGGGTTTGCCGCGATTTGGGCCCGCACTGGGGCGCTTTGCAGCAGCATCGCAAACGCAAACAGAACGAGGACGACCGGGCGAACGACAGTATTCATCTATTTCTCCGTGGCGAGGAAAGGTTGGAACATAGTACCTTATTGATGGGTAAAATGTTTCCCGTCGCAGCCCGCACGGTGCCGAAACTGTATTTTTCACGACGAAACAAGTAGATTTAGTGATTCGCACGATGGATTCACCGCACGCTAACGACCACCCCGAACTTTCCCTCTTCCTGCCCGTTTTGGACGAGGAGGAGAATCTGCGGCCAATGCACGAGAAGATCAAGGCGGCGCTCGACGCGCTCGGGCGCCCGGCTGAGGTCATTTATGTAGATGACGGCTCGACGGATACGAGCCTGCAGATACTGAAAGAGATCGCCGCATCGGACGATCGCGTTCGGGTCATAAGCCTCCGCCGTAATTACGGACAGACGGCGGCAATGAGCGCCGGTATCGACGCCGCAAAGGGCGACATACTTATTCCGATGGATGCCGACCTGCAGAATGATCCGGCCGATATCGCCCGTCTTCTGGATAAGCTCGATGAAGGGTTCGACGTCGTCTCGGGGTGGCGTAAGAACCGACAGGACAAGCTCATCTCGCGCAAGATACCGTCACAGATCGCCAACCGCATCATCTCCTGGATAGGCGGCGTGCCGCTGCACGATTATGGCTGCTCGCTGAAGGCATATCGACGTGAGGTCATCCAGGACGTACGGCTGTATGGCGAGATGCATCGCTTCATACCCATCTATGCGTCGTGGGCCGGTGCACGAGTGACCGAGATACCCGTCGATCATCACGCGCGAACGATGGGCAAGTCGAAGTACGGCATCTCGCGAACCATAAAGGTCGTTTTCGACCTGATGACGATCAAGTTCATGGCGTCCTATCAAACCAAGCCTATCTATGTGTTTGGTACGTTTGGGATAATGGCCTTCCTGCTCGCAGCGATCGCGGGCGTGTGGGCGATCGTGCTGAAATACTACGGCGTGTCCCTGATCCAGACGCCGCTTCCGGTCGTAACCGTCGTAATGCTGGCGATCTCGGTGCAGTTTTTTCTTATGGGTCTTCTTGCGGAACTGCTCGTGCGGACCTACCACGAATCACAGGACAAGGCTATCTACGCTATTCGCGAGAAGATCGGATTCTAAACGATGTGCGGCATCACCGGCTGGGTAAACCTCGAACAAGCAACTCCTCAGCATCACAATGAAGGCGTGCTCCACTCGATGTGCGAGTCGATCGTGCACCGCGGACCTGACTCGGAAGGCGTGTGGATGGATGATAGGGTCGCGCTCGGTATGCGGCGGCTCTCGATCATCGATCTGAAGACCGGCGACCAGCCTGTTTTTAGCGAGGACAAGGGTGTCATCGCGATGATCAATGGCGAGCTGTATAACTTTCGCGAGGTGCGGGCTGAGCTTGAAAAACGCGGGCACAAATTCCGGACACAGACCGATGTCGAGATCGTGCCGCATCTCTATCAGCTCTACGGTGACGATTTTGTCGATCACATAAACGGGATGTTCGCAATCTCGTTGTGGGATGAAAAGAAGAAAAAGCTGATTCTTGCTCGCGATCGCTTCGGCGAAAAGCCCTTATATTACGGCGTTTTTGCAGGGCAACTGCTCTACGCGTCCGAGCCCAAAGCGCTGCTGGCCCACCCGTCAGTGTCTGCCGAGCTCAACCTCGACGCGCTGCGCCAGTATCTGTCATTCGATTACGTCCCTGCGCCGCAGTCGATCTACAAAGGCATTTTCAAACTGCCGGCCGCTCACATGCTGATCGTAGAGAACGGCGAGATCCAGACGCGACGATACTGGAATCTGACTTGGAATAAGAACGGTCAGGTACGCTCCATTGAGAAGGCGGCAAAGGAGTTGCGAGAGTTGTTGTCTGACGCGGTGCGGATGAGGCTGGTGGCCGACGTGCCGCTCGGCATCCTGCTTTCCGGCGGCGTAGATTCATCGACTGTTGCGGCGTTCGCCGTCCAGCACGCGACTGAGAAGGTAAAGACGTTCTCGATCGGATTTGAAGAAGATTCATTTGACGAGTCGCGCTATGCCCGCCAGGTCGCACATCATCTCGGCACTGAGCACTACGAAGCAACGCTAAGTGTCGATACCGCTGCGGACCTCATCAGCGATATCGGTTCATGGCTCGACGAGCCACTCTCGGACGGGTCGCTCATACCGACGTTCATGCTCGCACGGTTTGTGCGGCATCACGTGACGGTGGCCCTCGGCGGCGATGGCGGCGACGAGCTGTTTGCGGGCTATCCGATGTATTACGGGCATAAGGTGGCGCAAATGTATCGACGCGTGCCCGAGTTTGTTCGCTCCGGTTTGATCGAGCCAATCGTAAAACGTCTGCCGGTCTCGACCGACAATCTCTCATTCGAGTACCGTGCAAAACGATTTGTCCGCTCGTCGGGTTACGATGCGGTCGCACGTCACCATTCCTGGTTCGGCTCGTTTACTGAGGCGGAACAGGCCTCGCTTTTGACGAACGACGCAAAAGGGAAAACAGCCGGAGATATCTACTCGAGCGCGAGAGTGCTGCTCGATCTGTGCGACGCATCCAGCGAGGTCGAGCGAATGCAGTTTCTCGATCTGAATTTCTATATGGCCGAGGACATTCTGACCAAGGTCGATCGCGCGTCGATGGCAGTGTCGTTGGAAACGCGGGCGCCGTTTCTCGATCCCCGCATCGGACAGTTTGCCGCGTCGCTTCCGCTTGACTACAAGCTTCACGGCAACAAAGGTAAATACATTCTGAAGAAAGCGGTCGCCGAGCTTCTGCCCGGTGAGATCCTAAACCGCGGAAAAAAAGGTTTTGGCATCCCGATCGCCGAGTGGCTAAAGGGCCGCCTTAACCCGCTAATGCACGACCTGCTGTCACCGCAAAGACTGCGAACACAGGGCTTATTTGACCATACATATGTCCAGACCCTGATCAACGAGCATGAAAAAGGGATCGCGAGCCACCACAAACAGCTTTGGACCCTGCTCGTATTTCAGCTTTGGAACGATCATTTCCTATCAAGTTGAGGCTGCCGGTTGTCACGCGCCCTACTCAACGCCGACCTTGATGTCTCCAGCTACAAACGGACAAGTGGATAGTGAAAACTTTTTCGGCTATCATCTTGCCTATGTCGAATCTTTATCCCGAGATAGAGCCCTTTGATACGGGCATGCTCAAGGTGTCGGATGTTCACGACATCTACTACGAACGTGTCGGCAACCCAAAGGGCACGCCGGTAATTTTCCTGCACGGCGGGCCGGGCGGCGGCTTGATACCGCTGTATCGTCAATTTTTCGATCCCGCTCACTATCACGTCATCCTTTTTGACCAGCGAGGTTCCGGCAGATCGACGCCGCATGCCGAGCTTCGCGAGAACACGACGTGGAACCTTATCGACGATATCGAGAAGCTGCGTGAGAAGTTCGGCGTCGATAAATGGTTCGTCTTTGGTGGCTCGTGGGGCAGCACGTTGAGTCTCGCCTATGGCGTCACGCACCCTGATCGCTGTCTCGGGCTGGTCCTTCGTGGCATCTTTCTGACGCGGCGGAAAGAGTTGCTTTGGTTCTATCAATATGGCGCGTCCGAGGTGTTTCCCGATTATTGGGAGCGGTTTCGCGACGAGATCCCCGAGGACGAGCGTAATGATTTCATGGCCGCGTATCACAAACGTCTGACGAGCGACGACGAGGCTGTTCGACTATCGGCGGCGCGCGCGTGGAGCGTATGGGAAGGCTCGACCTCGAAACTTTACCCCGACAAAAACCTGATGGATCACTGGGAAGGAGAACACGAGGCGTTAAGTCTCGCACGCATAGAGTGCCATTACTTTATGAACAACTCGTTTTTCCCGTCGGAGAATTACCTGATCGACAATGTCGATAAGATCCGTCATATTCCGACGGTGATCGTGCAGGGGCGGTACGACATCGTCTGCCCGATCGCATCCGCGTGGGACCTACACCGCGCGCTTCCCGAGGCCGAGTTTATCGTCGTCCCCGACTCGGGCCATTCCGTGTCGGAACCGGGCATAACATCAGCCCTGGTCGACGCGATGGACCGATTCAAGACGGCTGCCGCAAGTTATGCGTGACGGTCACCGTAAATAGCGGTATGATGGACTTTTGGCTGTCCCGATATCGAATACGAGGTTGTTATTATGCCTAATTTAGGTGCAACAGAGATTATCCTGATCGTCGCCGTATTGTTCCTGCTCTTTGGTGCAACGCGCTTGCCGCAGCTCGCCAAGTCACTTGGCCAGTCGCGAAAAGCCTTCAAGGAAGGAATGCGCGAGGCAGAGGAAGAGGAAAAGAAGGAGCTTGCAGCGAAAACGCCACCGCAGGTTTCGGCCGTCAGTGACGCAGAGCTTGAGGCTGAGCTTCGACGCCGCGCTGAGGCACGGGCTGAACACTAGGCTTTCTCGCCCGTCAACAACGTCACCTTGACCGAAAAACGGAAGCTCATCGTTCCGTCTTCTGAATCTATCAACTGAGCGAGTTCCTCGGTGACTCGCTCTTTCTCATTCTCGGCTAACGTCTCAAGCCAGTGTGGCATTAGAAAGTCAGCGACGAGCGGCGACGCGACAAAAGCGACTCCATTATCAAACTCGAAAACTTCATTCACCGTCTCGGTCCGAACGTTAACAAGACCAGCTTCGGTCGCGAGCTTCTCTATCGCTGAGGTGGTCGGTATCTCGCTGATCATCCGCTCGGCAGCAGCACCGTTCTCGCCGAGATCGTCGGTATACAATACCTCCCACAGCAGTGAGAACACCTCGCCAAAGCTGCCGGCCGCCGGCATAAAAACCGCGACATTGCCGCCTGTGCGGGCGACGCGGACCGCGTCCGCGACAAACCCGGGCATATCGTCAGGCGGAACAAAGCTCGCATCGGCCACAACGGTGTCAAAAGCGTCGTCCTCGAACCGGATACGCGAAAAATCTACGGTGGACTTTACCGCAACCGCCTTGTCCTGGGCGATCAACAAACAATCATCGTCCTCACACGCCGCAAAGATATCGGTCTTTTCACCGAACCGCTCTCCGAGAGCCAAAGCGTGACTGCCCGTGCCGGCATTGAGATAAACGAGATTGTCGGAATCAGCGAGGTCGATATGTTTATCGACAACATCAGTGAACCGCCGTGTCCACTCGTCCTGGACGTAGAGGTCCCGTAAGAACGCTAATTCCTTCTGCGTCTTCGCCATGCCTATATTCTATTGGAGTTATCTAGTGAATTCGAATTCGCCAAACGCCGCGGGAACGTGGAAGTTCGGGGTCTTGGTCTTTGTCGGTCGCCAAGCAAGATATCCGCGGGTCTGGTCCTTGCCAATGCAGCGAAACAGATTGCCGAGCCAGACGTCGCCGGCCTTTGGCGTCCTGCCCAGCGCGCCAAACGGGATCTTGATCGCCATTATCACCTTGTCCTTCCCGATCCGAGCTGTTGACTCCATCTTTGAAGTATATTCCCAGTCAGTCAGCCGCTCTTTCGCCGTGACCTCGATGGCCAGATCGATCCATTCTCCTGTAGGAGCTATCTCGAATTCGAAGTACTTATTTGGCGCCGCGAGGTCCGGTGCGATGAATATCTCGCACACATCGCGATTCCAAAGACCGCGGACCTTCCGTGTAAGATCGGGGTGCTCACTCACGACAAGCGGTTCGTTTTGATCGGCCTCAAACCGGACGTAAAGCGCCGAGTCCGACCAAAGCGTCCGCGCGGTGAATCCGCGGCCCTTTGGTGCGGCTTCGCCCGACCAGTAGTTCGCTATATACACCGGCTTGGCCTTTTGCCACGCGGTATCATCCAGCGCGGAGATCTCGATCTCACCGTGGATATGCATTACGGTCACACGATCCATATCCATCGATTGTGCCACAACCGCGAGCGCCAACACGGCTAAAAAGACGCCCAATATTTTCGCGCGCTCTACCTCGCGGCTCATGCGGCCCGTGATCATGTACCACATCATTTTATGATCGGAGATAAATGACCAAAGCGGATATTTGAAAGTTGCAGGTTTGTTTTTCTCGACAGTAAAATGCGCGAACCACGCGAATGCATAACCTATGACAAACGAGATCGGGAAGAGGTACCAGCGCCCGCGCCAGATAAACAACACGAGCGAAAGGAGCGCGACCCATGTGCCGACAAAATGCAGGGCGCGGGTCGCAGGTCTGCTGTGTTCGCGAACATAGAACGGCCAGAATTCCTCGTAACTCTTTATCATCAATAGTTTACGCGTACATATTCCGCGATCGCGATGCCGATCATGGAACAAACTATCTTCAAACCGCCGCCGATAAGCGAAAAAGCCGGGACGACAATGAGCGCCGACGAGATACCGCTCAATCCTCTCCTTATCAGGATGCCGGAGGTCAAAAACGTCGCCGTTCCCATCAGCGCCGTTGCGACGACTGCGAGTAATACATAAGCGATCAACCCTTTCCCCGCATCGCTCTCGCTGTAGCCGTTCATCGCGATCAGCATAAAGAAAAAGATCACGACGCCGAGCGTAATATTGATAAGTACCGTCAGCGCGACGGCTACCACCTTTGTGAGCATCAACGACACACTAGCCGATGCGTTCGCGATCTTCAACCTCGCCTGGCACGACACAAAACAACGGATGCTCGCACCGTTCCCCAGAGGCGCATTCAACAGTCGCGTCGCCGCATCAGCGCTGCGGTCGATAGAACAACGACAATCACTACACCCGAAACCATCGGCACTACTACATAGGGAAACGCCGGCTGTGACGGGCGCGGGTAATCAAGCGCATATGTATATGCTGCAACCGACAAGATCGCAAGTATGAGCGACATCCAAAGGAGGGCGCTACGGATCGCGTGGGCTCGTGACGGTAAAAACACCGTCGCGAGCAGCAGAACACCAAAAGGCGCCGATACCCAAACGATAAACAGAACGATCAGAAAAAACGGCGGCCGCAGACCTGACAGCAACATCAGGATGACTGACGAAACCGCGCCGATCACTGTCGCGATCAAAGACGCTAGACGAACTCTGTCCATTTGACGGCTAGTCTGACACCTTCCTGACGATTCGGTCAATCGCTCTCATTGCGGGGGTTCACGATCGCGCCGCCTTAGTATGTGGTCAATTGCCGCTCCCGTGCCTACACCGACGCTGTAGCACAGCAAGTCGGTCCATAAGAATCCGTACCCAAGGACCAGACCCCCGATCGCGGTTTTCCGCAGCTCGTCGATCCAGCCTGCATGGTAAAGCTGGCTGACCTCTACAGAAAAGGCGAACAACAAGGCAGTGAAAGCGGAATAAACGATCTTCCACGTCGGGAAAACCATGCGTATTCCAAGAAATGCTGTAAGGGCCCAGAGTGTATCGCCCGCATACGCAGCCACGAATTCGGGTAGTTGCTGAGAATACGCCCGCGACGCCAAGCCGAGGACGATCGTAACGATCGCAGCGATCGCGTATGCGATCCGTCTCGTTTTCATAAGGGATCGATTTGACACGCAGCTGGCCGGGACCGGGCCAAGCCTTATGGTTCGGTCAATCGGCGAAGGCTACGCTTAGCTGCTTGAGAGGCATCGATTTGTTCTGGTCAAGATCGTCAACTCCGTCGCGGTTGACGTAATTATAAAGAATGTCACGCTGCTGCGGGACAAATCCGGCTTCACGGATCTGGTAGCGGAGGTCACGTTCGTTAGCACACGTGCTGGCGCCGGCAGCTGAGACGACGTTCTCCTCGATCATGATCGAGCCCATATCGTCGGCGCCGAATCTCAAGGCCGTTTGGCCGAGCTTTAACCCTTGCGTCAGCCACGATGCCTGGATGTGCTCGATGTTATCCAAAAACAATCGCGACACGGCGAGCATTTGCAGATAATCAATGCCGGTCGGTTCTTCTTTGATCTTGCGGCCAAGTGCTGTGTTCTCGCGCTGAAATGTCCACGGAATGAACGCGGTGAAACCGCCGGTCTCGTCCTGCACATCGCGCACCCGCTGCAGATGTTTCACACGATGCGAAATATTATCGCCTATGCCGAACATCATCGTCGCCGTCGATCTCAGACCAACTTTGTGGACCGCGCGCATTACGTCGAGCCATTCCTGCGTAGTGCATTTTGTCGAGACGCGTTTTCGCACCTCATCATCGAGTATCTCGCCGCCGCCGCCGGGCAGTGAATTCAAACCGGAGTCTTTGAGCCGCTGCATTATCGTCACGTAATCGAGCTTTGAGATGAGATGAATATTGTGGATCTCGGGCGGCGAGAAACAATGCAGTTGAAATCCCGGATACCTCGCATGCAATGTGCGAAGAAGGTCCTCATACCATTCGATATTAAAGTCGGGATGCAGCCCGCCCTGCATCAAAACGCCCGTACCGCCGAGCGCGATCGTTTCGTCGATCCGTTTGCAGATCTCCTCGATCGAGTGTACGTAGGTATCCGGCTTGCCGGGACGCCGATAGAAGGCGCAGAAAGTGCAGACGACATTGCAAACGTTGGTATAATTGATGTTACGGTCAATTATGTAGGTCACGATATCGGTCGGGTTATGCCGCATCCTCACCTCGTGGGCGGCGAGACCTATGCGGACAAAATCCCTCGATTCGAGCAGCGCCGTACAGTCGTCTGACGACAACCTGACCCCGGCACCGACTCGATCGAGGATCGGCTGAATATCATTGGCCATTCGTCTATAATTTTATCAAATCACCTGCGTTTCCTTTGCGTTCTTGGCGTCTTAGCGTGAAATAAAGATAGTCGCACGCGAAGACGCCAAGTACGCAAACCAATGCCTAAGAACGGACCGGTCAAATTCAGATCAAAGGTTGAGATCACGGACAGCAACCCTCCGTGGCACATCGTGCGCGTGCCGAAGGCTAAGGTCGCGTCCTTCGAATTCAAGGGTAATCTTCGCCGCGTCATTTGCACTCTCGACGGAACCGAAACATATCACTGCGCGCTGTTCCCAAGCAAAGGCGATTATTTCATCACTCTCAGCAAGAAGCTGCGTGAGGAATTGAGAATTAGTGTGGGCGATACCGTCACGATCGAGCTGACCAAAGACGACAGCAAATACGGAATGCCCGTGCCGGACGAATTTGCCGAAGTGCTCAGACAAGACCGTGGGGGCGAAGAATTATTCAACGCCCTCTCGCCCGGCGATCAGCGCCTTATGCTGAAGCTGATCGTTTTTGTCAAAAACACGGACAAGCGCATCATCCGCGCGCTGACTGGCATCGAGCTGCTCAAGCGAAACAACGGCAAATTCGATTATCACATGCAGCATGACGGCATGCGGCTAGCGTGTTCACTCCCAAGTCACCTCAAGGTCGAGACCAAACGTCGATAAATGCCGGCCACTCAAAAACAGGTCAGGTTCAAATGCAAGCTCGTGATGTCCACGACGGGCTCAGGCTGGCATTTTCTTGTCTTTGGCAACCGGATCGAGAAGAAGCTTGGCTTTAAGGACAAGTATCGACGTGTGCTGTGCTCGATCAACGGCAGTAAGAAGTTTCACTGTGCGTTAATGCCGGACGGCAAAACGTTTTACATCATCGTAAACAAGAACCGCCGAGACGCGCTTCGTATCGTTGCGGGCGACACAGTCGATGTAGTGCTTGAAAAGGACGACAGTAAATACGGTCTGCCGATGCCGCCCGAGGTAAAGGAAGTGTTGCGGCAGGACGCGGCGGGCAACAAACTCTTTCACGCACTTACGCCAGGAAAACAGCGCTCGCTGCTCTACTGGCTGTCACGAGTCAAAGACATCGACCGGCGCATCCAGGCCGCGCTTATCGTTGTCGAACATCTGAAGGAAAATGACGGCAACGTCGACGGTAACAAACTCCATAGCGAGATGAAACGCTCGTTACTATAGTCGTTGTTCGATGAGCTCGTATTTAGCGGCAAGTTCCAGGTAAACTCGCATTCCTTCGAGCATCGAGTCGTCGGGTCTAAATCTAATGTTCTCAGTAAGATACGTCTGCATTGCACTCTCACTGACGCCGATCCCGCCGGCATAGCTCGCCGCGATCTCTTCGATGTGTTCGAGACCTTCGTCGCGTGCGGCCGCAAAGTCGATCGCCACAGACTCACGCCGCGTCATCCACATCGCAAAGATAAATCCTAAGCCGGTGAACCGATGCCATAGCTCCGCGAGATCGAATGTGCGGTAACGCGCGTCGAACGAGAGTTTTAGCGCGGGATCACCAATGATCAGCGCCGCGTCGGACGCGGCGAGCATCGCATCGAGGTCGGGCGCGGCGTTACGCCACGCGGGCTCGGCGCCGAGAAACTCGCGGAAGATGATCTTGGTCAACACTACCGACGTCTTCGACGAGACATCAAGCGACACCGACCTTACATCGGTGAGATCGAGCCCATTCGTGACCAGGCACACGCTGCGCACCCTTTCATGCGCGCCGACGCATACATCGGGAATTATGTGCACATCGCGGATGGTATTTGCGCAGATAACGGGCACGAGAGCCGCATCAACCCGGTCTTGTGCAAACAACTCGGCCGATCGAGCGGGCGCGTTGTCGAGGATCATCTCGACCTTGCCGTGGTTTTGCCCGTAGAGGAATGACCACACTAGCGGCGCGGTGTTGGAGTAACTGGAAGCTGCGATCCTGGGCGTAGGCATCGAAAACGAGTTTCACGCAAAGTCGCAAGGAACGCAAAGCGAAGCGGCCATCTTATTAGTGCATTCGTGGCAGTATCTATTATTCTGAGTTAGTGAAGATCTACGATGTAACAGTAACGATCAGCGCGACGACGCCGATCTACAAGGGCGACCCAGGCGTTGAAGTTTCGGCGTTTAAATCCCTGGCTCGGGGCGACAGTGCAAATGTTTCGCAGCTCTCGATGGGCGTTCACACGGCGACGCACGTCGACGCGCCCAATCATTTTATCGATGGTGCAAAACGCGTTCACGATCTCGATCCCGCAAAGCTCGTCGGCCCGTGCCGCGTGGTTGAGATCGACAAAGATGTCGTCGCGATCGAGCCGGAGCACATAGGCGACCTCACAGGCGTCGATCGCATTCTCTTCAAAACTCGAAATTCCGCCTTTTGGGCGACACCTGAAGATGGATTCCGCACAGACTTCACCTACATAACGCCCACTACGGCGAAGATGCTGGCCGAGAACGGGTTAGTCCTGGTCGGCATCGATTATCTCTCGATCGAGAAGAGCGGCTCACCCGGTCATCCCGTGCACGTAGCGTTGCTCGAGAAGGAGATCGTCATACTGGAGGGCCTCGACCTGCATGCGGTGCTGGCGGGCGACTACGAGATCATCTGCGCACCGCTAAAATACGACGGCGGAGGCGGCGACGGGTCGCCCACCAGGACATTCCTGCGAACCCTCTAGGCCCCTTTGGACAATCCCGAAATTCCCTGTAAAATATAAGGTTTGTGACTGGCGAGGGAACCGAACCGATAGGCGCCGATGGGCAGAAAGTGCCCGAATTATCGCTCTCGCGAGTGCTCGTTGAAATGGCGGTCATTGCCGCGATCGGCTCCCTGATCGGTTTCTTGTTCTTTGGAGTGAAGGCCGGTTTCGGGGTTTTGGTGGGCGGCGGACTGGCATTTGCCAACTATTACTGGCAGAAACAGTCGCTCAAGGCCGTCTTTGACCGGGCAGTCCGCGGTGAAAAGACGCCGTTTCTGGCCCTCAAATATGCGGGCCGCTACCTTGTGATCGGCGGCGTGCTGTTTTTGATATTCCTAACCGATGTCGTTTCGATCGTGGCTGTCGTTTTTGGTTTGGCCATTTTTGCGATCGCGGTAATGGTCGAGGGAATTCGAAGTTTGTTTAGCAGGAAAGTATAGGACATGTTTCTTTTTGCCGAGGGCGCGCATCACACGCCACTGATCGTCGAGTTTGTAAATCACTATTTGGGTGAGCCGGTGCATCATTTTCAGATCACCTACACTGAGCCGCTATGGAACAAGTACGTGTTTCACCCGATGGGCACATCGGCTGCGAACGCATTTGGTCCGTACACGGTGGAGAACGCGATTCCGTGGTACACGGTGATGTTCGTTATCGCGTGCATACTGTCCGTCATCGTCATCAATCTGCTCAAGGGAAAGTTGAGTGAGGACGACCCGACCGGTGGTCAGTTGACGCTCGAGGCCGGTTATCTCGCGATCAAGGACCTTGTTGTGAACGTCATTGGTGAGAATGGTTTCAAGTATTTCCCTGTTCTCGCGACATTTGCGGTTCTCATTCTCATTTCGAACCTGATGGGATTTGTCCCGCTCTTTATGCCGCCGACGGAATCGGTAAATGTGACGTTCGCGCTCGGGCTCGCGTCCTTTCTTTATTTCAACTACATCGGCATCAAGGAGAATGGGCTCGGTAAATATATAGCACACTTCGCGGGGCCAAAACTGCCGCTGCTCATGCTGCCGATCACGGCGCTGATCTTTATCATCGAGATCATAAGTACTTTATTCAGGCCATTTACACTCGGCGTGCGGCTTTTTGCCAACATGTTCGCGGATACGACGCTGTATACCGAAATTTCGAACCTGTATCCGCCATTCACGCACTTTGGTGTTCAGTTCTTGCTGTTGCTGCCGCTCGGGCTGTTCGTTGCGATGGTGCAGACACTTGTATTCACGCTGCTGTCGATGATCTATATCAACTTGGCGCTGCCGCATCACGATCACGCGGAACACGACGAACACGAAGAGGCGCACGGAGAACCAGCTGTCGCACACGCATAAGTTTTTTAGGAGGGGAACAATAGAAAGGTTTTTTTGACCTGGCTTTTATAGCAAGACATGCCCGCACGCAACAGGCGACTTGGCTCCACGGAGTAGAAACCAAGGAATACCGGAAGCGAGGCGAAATAATACCCCAGCCGGGTTCGCGAGACGGATCATTTGTTCACCTCCGATCGTAAATAAAAATAGGAGAGAAAAATGAACAAACTAGCTAAATTGAAATACGTCGGCTACTCGACATTGGCGCTCGCGCTGATGGCGCTGCCGGCAATGGCACAGGGCGCGGCGGACAACCAGTTTACGGTTAACGCCTCGAAGGCGATCGGCGCCGGTGTTGGTTTCGGCATCGCGGCGGGATTTGCCGGCATCGGCCAGGGCCTGGTCGGCAAAGGCGCGACCGAGGGCGTTGCGCGCAATCCAGGCGCGGCGGGCACAGTCCAGACGATCATGATCATCGCCCTCGCGCTGATCGAATCACTCGTGCTCTTTGCCCTGCTCATCGTTTTCGTGGTGATCGGCTTCCAGGTCGAGGCGAAGTAGCTGTCGCCGCAGAAGTTTCGGTAGCAGCCATAAGCTAAGTGTCCGTCACAAGGTGGGCTTGCCTGTGCTCTTTGGTAATTCGAAGAGCTGGGGCAGCCCGCCTTTCTTACTGCAAATTATTGCCTTTTTGATGTATGCGTGGCGTATCATAAAAAAGTGGGCAAATCTTTGCAACCTCGGACCGCCCGATTCGTTCTAAAAATTGATGACTGAAAGCATTACAGGAACGCTTATTGCCGACAAATATCGGGTCGCGACGTTGCTCCGTGAGGGTCCGGACGGCGATTTGTATTCCGGCCGGCATGAGGTAATGGACAAGGCGGTGACGATCAAGGTCCTGCCGAGAGCCCTTGGCGTGGATAAGCGATGGACAAAGCGGTTCGTGGATGAGGCTCGAGCGGCGTCGACGGTTACGCATCCGAACGTGTTGGGCATTACCGATTTCGGCACCGACGCCAGGGGAATGTCCTATGCCGTGTTCGAGACTGTTCCTGAGCGAAACCTGCTTGATTTGATCGCGACCGAGCGTTCGCTCGAACCAAAGCGGGCGATCGATATTGCCGCCCAGATCGCCGCAGGGCTCACGGCCGCGCATGCGAAAAAGGTCATTCACGGCCGGCTCGATCCGGCGGATATCTTTGTCAGTACAAATGCGTCGGGACGCGATGAGATAAAGATCTACGGTTTTGGCGCCGACCCGATGACGTCCAAGAGCGGGGCCGACCCGCGATTCCTCGCGCCCGAGCAGCTCACATCCTTTCCGGTGGCTGACGAGCGAACCGATGTTTACGCTCTCGGTGTGATGCTCTACGAAATGCTGAGCGGAGTCGCGCCGTACGAGGGCCCGGGGCCCGTCGAGATACAAGAAAAACAGGCGAACGAACCCCCGCCTCCTCTCTCTGCATTTAGAAAGGACCTCGATCCGGGCATAGAGCCGATCATCCTTACCGCGATGGCCATAGCGCCGGAGCGACGTTATCCGACGATGGCGGAATTTCAAGAGGACCTGCAGCGTCTGTTGACCCGCCTCGGCGCGCCGCAGGCTGCGGCTGCTGCCGCTGGAGGCCGCAACGTCTGGCGTGCGGCATTCGTCGTTCTCGCGGGAGTTGCGCTTCTATCTGTCGCGTTGATCTATGCGACATCGGTGAAACGGACCGACCCGACAACGCAATTGCAGGCCGATGCGAGCAGCCTCCCTGTCCAGCCTATCGGCCCGGCGAGCGGGATACAGGAAGAAGCTCTTGCGAGACGGCCGGCAATGACCGATGACGAGATCAAAGCCGCAGTAAACGCCAATACGACTCTGGCAATACCCGTAGATCAGCTACCGGGCGGTGATGGGTACAATCCTTGGGCAGGCGGCACAGCGCCGACCGGAGCGCCTCCGCCGCAGTACATCCCGCCGAGCGGCGGCCAAACGGTCACCGTTGATCCGAATATGGGCGGCGGCAGTCAATTCATGCCGCAGGAAAGCGGGACGGTCCTTTATACGATCGACGCTTCTGGAAGATGCCTGCGCGTGCCCAGCATGGAGCCTATGCAGTGCCCGCCGAACGCTCCGGGTCGAGGCAACCCGAAACCAGCCATGACGCCGAAGCCGGAAGAGGAAGATCCGACCGCCAAACCGACACCAACACCGGCAAAGACCGCTCCGGCGACGGATGCTAACAAGCCACCCGCAAACCGGCCCAGGCCACAGTCGACACCGAAACCAGCTGCAAACAAGAAGCCGGAAGATATTTAGGAAACACCCTTTATCGTGGCACTTCGACGGTGCGGATAATATCTGATACGACCGCGTCGGGCGTTGCGCCATCAAGCTCAGCCTCGGCACGTAGCGTGAGGCGATGGCGCAGGACCGGCGGTGCGACGTCGCGCGCGTCGTCTGGTGTGGGAAATTCTCGACCGCGGATGGCGGCAAGAGCCTTTGAACATAGCAGCAAAGCAACGGACGCACGCGGGCTCGCGCCGTAAAGAATGGTCGGATGGCTGCGCGACTTGCGGACGATCTCGACGATATATTTCTGCACGCCCGGCTCCATCTTCATTCCGCGCACCTCCGCTCGGCATTTCGGGATCGCTGCAGCGTCCGGCAAGGTCGCGAGCTGAACCTGTTCGAGATGACGAGAGTTAAATCCGGCATCCCAACGCGCGACGATCTCGGCTTCTTCTACCTCGCCTGGATAATCGATCAGTATTTTCATCAGGAAACGGTCGAGCTGCGCCTCGGGCAGTGGGTAAGTTCCCTCGTACTCGATCGGATTCTCGGTCGCCAGCACTGTAAAGAGGGGCGACAGCGGATAGCTTTCGCCATCTATCGTCGCCTGTCGTTCTTCCATCGCCTCCAATAGCGCGGCCTGTGTCTTTGGCGGCGTCCGGTTGATCTCGTCGGCGAGCAGGATGTCGGTAAAGATCGGCCCTTGCCGCAAGGAGAATTGCGACGTCTGCATATTGAAGACGTTCGTGCCTGTGATGTCCGACGGCATTAGGTCGGGCGTAAATTGGATGCGCGAGAACTGCGCGCCCATTACGTGTGCAAGCGTTTTGACCGCAAGTGTCTTCGCCGTTCCCGGCACGCCCTCGATCAGCGCGTGTCCCTCGGCCAGAACGGCGACAAGTATCTGCTCTATGACCTCATCCTGACCGACAATGGTCTTGTGAAGTTCGTTGAGAATGTGTGCGACAGTTGCAGGTGTGTGTGTCAGCATTAAGAATGATCGTGTCAGATCAGATCATAAAGTGTCTTGATCGCAAGCAAGATAACTGTGGTCAAAAATATGCGTCTCAGCCATTTGTCATCGAGCTTCGTCGCGTAATGCGCTCCCAGGTAGGCGCCAATGAACATCGTCACTCCGATGATCACGCCAAGCTTGTAATCCACTAAACCTTGCCACATAAACACCGCGGTCGCAACGGCGGATGAAAAAACATTGATGACCTTCGTCGATGCCACCGCCTCGCCGTATCGCATTCCGAAGATACCGACGTAGATCGCGGTCAGCACCGTAACATAGCCGCCACTGAACAGCCCACCGTAAACGCCGAGGAGGAACGTAAGCAAGTAGGTCAGAGGCAGCGCGAACCTGCCGGGTCCAGTTTCGTCCTCGACTCCGGTCTTGTGCCGAAGCAAGGCGAACAGTGCAACAGCGATCATTGCTCCAGATACGACGAGCTTTAACGCCTCGCTGCTCATAATGCCGACGAGCAAGGCGCCGAATGCCGAGGCGATCAGCGTTATTACGATAAGCGGCGTTATCTTGGCATAGTCGATCCGCCTCTGTCTTACGAACGGGATCGACCCGCCGATCGACAAAAAGACGAGGCCGAACATGTTGGTCGCGACGGCCGTCTTTGCGTCGATACCGAGCTGGAACATCGCCGGTACGGCGATCAGCGAGTTGCTTCCGGTGACGACACCGACAAGGCTTGTCACAAAGAAAACAACGATGAGAATGATGAGATCAGACGTGGTCATCCTCGCGGTTTTCTACTGCGGACAATACCGAGCTTGTCTTCGATCTGTCGCAGCTCGGCCGTCAGCCGCAGGACCTCGCTTTTGTTCGTCGGCTCGCCGCGGATGATCTCTTCGCACGTGAAGAGCGCTCGTTCCACCTGAGCGGCGTCCAACATTGTTCGTTCGGCTACGCGCAGAGCGAGATCGTGTGGCGTCGCGGTGTTGTCAACACCTACGGCGCGCCCGGCACGCCGGCGAAATTCGGTGTAGATGTTCTCGATCGCAAGGTCCCAGGCCCGCGTCCGATCCTGCAGCTCGGCCATCGCGGCGACGTATTCGAGCTTTGACAGGCGGTCGGGTTCGGGTTCCGGCACAGCCCGAGCGAATCGGCGGCTCTGCGAGAAGAAAACGAGGCCGACCAGCAGAACAAGCTGCAGAAAGATACCGACGATAGGTGTGCCCTCAAAGAACTGCAAAAAGCGATTGTTGTCCGAGCCATAGCCCTGGTGATACTCGTCAAAAGCGACAAGGCCGGCATTGGTCGCGACCAGATTGATCCCGAGCTGTGCGTTATCGACGAGGCCAATGCCGCCGTTCGATACGATGTAAGGATCGGCCAGCAGCACGATCCGGCCGCTGCCGTAAGGTGCGTCGACCACGAGGTTTCTTTCGCCCGATGCGAGATGCACGACTGGCGCGCTTAGCGCTGTTGTCTCGATTTGCTTACTATCGGGCCTGTTAGAGACTATCGGCAGAGGCGTCCGCGTCGGGATGCCGTATACCACGCCGTTCTTGTTGTCGATGTTTGGCGTCGATCTCATCACAGGCGGCGGTGCGGTGTCGTCATCCGTCACGAGTCCTGTCGTCGGGGCGTCCTCCGAGGGGACGGACTCAAACGTGACGCCCGCGGCAAATTTAGACGGTTGCACTGCGTTAATGCCGGTCGTCAGGATCGTCGGCTGAACAGGCTTGACGGCCGCGGCGCCATCGGTCATCTGCTTTTGATCGGTCGGGTCTACGACAACGAGATCGCCGTGAATGTCGGCGTTCACGACCAGTCTCCAATTGCCGGTCGTGACGAACAACTGTTCCGCAGGGGTGCGGTCGATCAGAACGAGCCTGCCGCCTGCCGACACCCATTGTAAAAGGTTTTCGATCTCGAGATCGGTAAATGGCCTTCGCACGGTTCCGGCAACGACGAAGACCTTCGGCTTTCGACGGGCTGTCAGCAATGCGGCCGGTGGTTCCTGCCATCGCGTGACGTTGCGGCCTGTCTCAGCAAGCAGCGTGTAAAATGCTTGCGTTCCTGTCGCGCCCGAGTTGTATGTCGAGCGGTTCGGCGCTAACTCCGTGTCGGGCGTCTTCTCTTTTTGCGTGTAGTTGGCCGCATTGAGCCCGACAAGCACCACAATGAGCAGGACGATGCCGATCAGGATGGCGAGTTTTTGTCTCATTGTGCCACCCTTGCCGATGACGAAACGGTTTGCCGATACATCGCGCGAAACTCGTCCCAATCGCGTTCGTTAGGCGCGCCAAGCCCGTACCACGTCTGTTCGAAATTGTGCGTCAGGCCGGTCATATTTTGAAAAAGGGTGTCGACCTTGCGCACGTCGCGTAGGTAATCGCGGTTCGTCTTGTGCCGCGCGAGCCGGATGACCTTTCGATCGCCAAGCTCGCAGAGAGCGGCTATATAACCCTTTCTGATCGCACCGCGCAGATTGCCCTCGCGTGCAAGTGCCTCGGCTTCGCTGAAAAGGTCTGCCGCCGATTCATCAGCGCCGATGCGCTCGCCGAGTATTATGCGCTCCTCGCGTTTCTTCTTTACACGATCGCCAAATCGGGCCGACAGAAACGGCGCGAGTCGCCAGACTATAAAGCCGATGAGGGCGATCACAAGGATAAATATCACGATCTGAAGGGCGACCCGAATGCCGCTAAGCTCCAGTCCGGTGCCCGGCGCGAGATTTGGACGCGGCCACATGTCGCGAAGCCACTCGCTGAATTGACGCCACCATTTTTGGAAAAGGCTTTCCTCACGCGGCTCGGGTTTTTGATACTCGGCACGTCGAAGTATCTCGGCGAGCTTTTGCTTGTCCTCGTCCTTACTTCGTGAGGCGGCAATTCCGGTCTCAAGCTCGCGAATGGTGTCGGTCAACGCAGACAGACGGTCGGCGATCTGGTGCATGATCACGCGACGCTTCTCGTCGTCGGTCTCGCGGTCAAATTCATCGAGGTTTGCGTGCAGCCATCGGTTGTCCGTCTCGAGGCTGCCGCCGGGCCAGTCGATCTTTTCGGTTGCGGGCACGGCCGCCCTGATATCCGCGACAGCGTCTTTCTCGAGGCGGATCTCGCCATCGCCGGTAATTTTTGCGACCTCGTATGCGTAGTTCCGTGCCTTATCGAGCCGCTCACGATAGCTCTCAAGTGTCGCGCCAATGACCGACGCGGCCGGCGTTAGAAGCAGGAAGAACAGAACAAACTTCTGTGTGAGGAGCGGCACCTTCATTTGAGACCAAGAGTAGTAAATGACGAGCGGCCGGCCCGCGTATGCGGCGCCTCAGCATGCGTTGCGGTCGAGAGTGCCGGCTGCAGTGGATTCACATACGTCGACGGTACCGACGGTATCTCGCCGAGACGCGCGGCGGCCATCAACTCAATGTCGTAGCCCTCGTGCCGCACGCGTTCATCGACATACAGCAGACACAGGCCGACCATCCAGACTGGCGACAGCAGGATAAAACTGATCTGCCAGATGATATTGCCCGCGATCTCGTACCACGCCGGGACGAGATCCCTGTCGAACGTCATCACCTCGACGCCGTTCGCCGAGGCGTACCACAACAGCGGAACATACAGCAGCAGTAACGCTGAATAAGCCGCAACCGTTGTAAAAACGAACAATGCCGCTAGTCGCCGAACATTCCGTCCTGCGAGCGTCGCGCTGCGCCCGATAGCAGAAAACACGCCCTGACCTTCGACCAGCATAACCTGCGGAACATATGCGAGTCGTGATGCTGCGAGAAAGAACAGCCAGATCGTCCCGAACGCCACTGTGAGACCAACCGCGACGGACAATACGAATGCGACGATCGGTATCGCTGAGAGAAATGCGATGATCATCATTATCAGCAGCATTCCGACGATCATCCCAAAATAAAAGATCACAAATCCGAGCGTGCCAAGCACGGCTGTAAGTATCGATGACCCAACAATGAGACCGCCGAGCCTCGCCCACGTGTTCTTATAGGTTTCGCGGAACGTGATCGCCTCGCCAAAGAGCAAATGGCGGACAAAGTTGCGCGACGCTCCGCCCATTACGACAAGGGTCGCGATCGTTTCGGTCAGCCAGATAAGGATGTTGCCGAACCAGAGAAAGAAATAATAAAACGTGATCTCGGCCGAATAGCGATCAGCTCCGACGTTAAAGACCTGTCGCCCGATCAGCGTCCAGACAAGCGATATCGTCGTCCCCACCACGACGGGCGGGGCGGATATCAGTACGAACGTCCAGAAGAATTTGCGATAGAACCTGACGGCGCGGTCGATCAGGTCGCCCGCCCCGAGCGGGACGAGTGCCAATCTGCTTGCGCCTGCCGCGTCCTGTGCCATCAGACCGTATCAAGAATACCGTTTTGTCCGCAGGATGTGGAGTTTAAGCTTTGCCGGTAGCGCAGGTGAATTCGGTAAAGGTCGAGAATCGATCCGAACCGTGATCGAGCGCGATATCGTGCCGGACATAGTCGATGTGGATTATCGACATCAGAAGGGTTGTCTGCGGGTCGACCAGCCGCAAACTCAGGTGATCTGGTTCGATCGGGCGAGGGACGAGCTCAGACAGCAAGTAATGGCGGCACGCGAAGGCGGGTATCTCTCCGAGGCTCAGCTTTGATACGAGGCCTACCTTTGAGAAGATCTCGAGTTGCGGCTGGCCGAGGAGCGCCTTGTCGTCTATGTTGATCACACAAATGATCTCATCGCGCACAATATTGCCTTTCTTCTTTTCAAGCCTGGCTCCGGCCGTAATGTAGTCGGTCGCAAGCCAGCCGCGCTCTGTCGGCTTCTGGTACGCGCGGGCGGCTGCCAGCCCGGGTCTGAAGTGCGTGAAAGCATGAGCGCCCCACTCTCGGACCCGTACCTCGACCTTCATCAGAGTGTGATTTGAGAGCGGCGAGATCGGCAGCGAAAGTCCGCCTGAAAAATCACGCGGCAGCCCGATCGTGGTCGCACTGAGCATGCACGACTCTTTGCCGCCGAGCCTTATCGCCCCGCGCTCGATCTGTTTCGTGGGTAATGACGCTTGGAACTTTACGTCCTTTGTCGCCTGCCACGAAACATTGCCGTCCTTATCCGTTACGAACGGACTCATCCATAGAGCCTCCTCGATCGGCCCGCCCGAGCTAAGGTGGAAACGCGAATCAAGCGTGATCCCGCCGATACGTTTCGCGTTGAAAACGAGCGGCGTGTAAAGGATGTTCTTCGCTTTGAACCGTCCGTCCGCATCGAAAGGAGGTGGTGTCCTGACCGGCGTGAACATGCCCTGATGGATCGGATGGTCGATGCTGAAGCGTGCCTTGCCGGGGCGCATTATCAGCAGATAGCCAAAGTTCTTGACGCTCCCGGGCAAGTTTGTCACGGCGATCGTGCCGCCATCGGTCGATATGAGCCGTCCGCTGTTCGCGGACAAGCTGACGCCCGACATACCGAATATCTCGGGCGCATCGCTTGCAAGCTCCCCGCGTCCGAGATGAAGGAACGTAGAGCAATGCGGCTTCAGTTCATACGGGATCTTCTTGAGCACGCCGCCTGCCGGGTCGTGGAGCGTGATCTCGCCCGAGCTGACCGCGTCGTACGGGTTGAACAGACTGTAGATACATTCGTAGTCGCCGAGTGGCGGGAACGGCATCGAGTAAAAAAATCCTTCGGGTCGCTGCCACTGGAGCGGGTCTGGATTTGCGTGGACGTTGTCAAACGATGTGTCCGTCGACCAACGCACAAAGGCAGAGCTGAAAAGATCGCTCGCGTGCATCGGCGTGCGCGTCCGCGGGCGAAGCCGCACCGTTAGCCCGCCGAGAAATGACTTCTTCTCACCGAGCATTTCGCTGACACGCAATACAGTCGTGTGCATCGCCGGCGCGCTCAGACGCTTCGCAACGCCATCAGTGCCTAATGGTTTTCCGTCCGCGTCGTAAAGATATATCTCGTAATCGGTAGCGTCCGCACCATCGGCGTGTCCGCTGGTACCGCTGAATGTGTCGGCGGTCAGTATGATCTCAGAGTGAATACCCAGCGCGGCATCCTCAATGACAAACGGCGCCGTGACATCCAGCCAGCAGGTTTCCGAGAGCCGCTCACGCTGATCCCGGGCGCGGGCGGGCGGGCGTGGCAGCGGCAGCATGACAACGCCCGCCGAACACGCGATCTGTGCCAGAAAGTCCCGTCGTTTGACAGAATCCATACCCTGGCCTCCGATACTGCTGAGGATAGAGCCTGTATCATATAGGAAAACAGTTGAGATTAATACCAGTTTTTTGGTTTTGCAAAAAAAAATCAGCGGCCAGGGCCGCCGATCTGCTTCCAACCAGACCTCGGTCAGAAGGATCAATACTCCAGCTTATCGCCGACCATCATATTTGAGAGTGCAAACTTCACGTTGAGCTTTACTGTCGCGGACATATCCGCCACAAACCTGACCGAGCCCTTAGGATTTTTGAGGAACAGATCGCCATTTTCGAGGCGCCGAGGGAAGATGAACTTCGCTCCCAGACCGTCACCGCTCGGGACGCGGTAATCCATCACATAAACACGCTTTCCGTCATCCCGTTCCAAATATGTATTGTTTTTAAGGGTGTCTGCAGTGGCTCCAGCAAACGCCTGTATCGAAGGCCCCAAAAGCCGGCCGTCTTCCGAGTCGTACCCTACAGTGATGACCACGAATGGGCCGAAATCGCGATCGACGAAACTTTGCCATTGGTCGATCATTTTTGGCCCCGGCTCTACAACACTTGCGAGCGCGACTTTCGACAGCGCCTCTCTGATCGGACGTGAAGAAAAGAAACGCACGTAATAATTTACCGAGATCGCCTGGTTCAGCGCACCGCGATCGGCGCGATTGTTATTACGCGACTGCTGGTCGGAAACGGACCGGGCCGAGGGCGCGCCGATGGCAGAGGTGCCCATGCGTGTTGGCGTATAGAACATCTCTGATGTATCAGTTTCGACCTGCATTTGTGCCCACCCCGACAAACGCAACATCTTGTTTGCCTCTGTTAGGGTCATCTGCGGCCGGCCTTCGTTCGTTTGGCCAAACACGCTGCAGATAAACGCGGCTATGGAGAACAATGTGCAAAGTAAAGATCGCATCTCAGTACTCCAGCTTGCCGTTATACATCATTTCCGCGACCTTGAACTTCCAGCTCATCTGGACGCCGCGGCCCATATCGGCCACAAAGCGGATGAACTCTTCCTTTTCGTCGACGAACGGCTTGCCATCGAGAAGGCGTGGGAATACGAACTTGGCCCCCGTGCCATCCGAGCCCGGCTTGGCATATTCACCGACGTAGACCTTCTTGCCGTCCTTCCGTTCCAGGTAGGCCTTATTCGATATCGTGGCGGTTGTTGCGCCTTCGAATGCCTGACCGATTATCCCCGTATACCGACGATCTGCACCATCGTATGTGACACCCACGACGATCATTTCGCTGTAATCACCGATAACAAAATTCTGCAGCTGCGAAGCCTGAACCTTCGGATTGCCGAGCATTACCTGTCGAGCAAACGCCTCGCGGATGGGCCGCGCCGAGAAGAAGCGTATCCGATAATTGAAAGTAAGCGGGCCCGTCTCCCCGGCGCCCAAGGTGCCGGAGCGATCATTCCCTACCGACGAGTAGACCATCTGGGAGGTATCTGTCTCAGACTGGGTCTGTCCCCAGGGCGATTTGTTCAGCGTCTTGTCGATGTCCTCTTTCGTCCATTGATGCCACGGCTTTGTGTTTTGCGCCGATAACGTCGCTGAGCTGAATGCAATAAGGAAGGCCAGTCCAATGAAACGGAATCTCATATATACCTCAGAGTCTTGAAAAAGATGCGTTCCAGATCGGTCGCGGTTGCCTCAATAGACAAGCTGTCCGTCGTAGACCATTTCGGAAACCTTATACTTCCTGTTGATCTTCACTGTGCCGCCGAACTCAGCGACGAATCTGACGACACCGCTATCCTGGGTCAGAAGGGACTTGCCATTGACGGTACGCGGAAAAACAAATTTAGCGCCGGTTTGGTCGGCTGTGGGCGCTTGATACCTCGTAACATAGATCTTGGTGCCGTCCTTCAATTCGAGGTAGCACGTATTTTTTAGCGTGTCGCTCGTTGCAGACAAAAAGGCCTGTTCAACGGGACCACTTAATCGGCGGTCTGTGGCCTCGATCGAAACAGCAAGGACGACATTGTCGCCGACGTCGACGTCGACCCAGGCCTGCATCGTCTTTAACAGTTCGCTGCGTCGGACCTCATCCAGTGCGACGTTGGCATCCTGCAGCGTGAGCAGTCGGGCGAATGCGGCGCGAATCGGCTTTGCCGAAAAAAAACGAACGCGATAGGTGACTCCGAGCGCCTGGTTCTTTGCGCCTGATTCCTGTCTATCTTTACTTGTCCGGTCTGTAGCTGCGCGTCCTGATGATGGAGCTACCGTACCTAGCCGATTGCTGCCGGTAGTATCCTGAGGGCTGATCGTGTCGTTCGCCGTTGGCGAGAAAAACAACTCCGACGTGTTCGTATCGGCCTGCGTCTGGCCCCAGGGCGAATCATTGAGGATCTTCTCGGCCTCTTTCTTTGTCCACTCCGTCCACGGCTTTTGCTGTCCGACAGCCGCGATCGAAAGGAAGAGTAGAACGACCGGGAGAAGAAACACACCGGGGCTTCGCATTTTCTTAATACTCCAGCTTTCCGCCATATGTCATTGCGGAGACCTTATATTTCATCGTGACCTTCTGTTTATCCGAAAGTTGAAAGAAAAACTTTACAAAGTCCGCATCCTCGACAAGGAAGGGCTGTCCGTCAAGAGTGCGCGAGAAAATAAACTTGGCGCCCATTCCATCCTCCGTCGGCGGCCGGTAATCCGTTAGCGTCGCACGCTTGCCGTCTTTCCTCTCAAGATAAACCTTGTCCTTGAGCGTTTCCGCAGTGAGACGCCCCAAGCCCATCATCGCGCCTTTTGTCATCCGCTCGTCGTCTGCCTCTATGCTGAACGACACCACCAGGAAATCGCCGAAATCCCTGTCTATGAACCCCTGAAGCTGCGTCTTAAGTTCGGCGCTGGCGTTCGGCTGCTGCAACACGACGACCCTCGCAAAGGCCTCGCGCACCGGCTTCGCGGTCAGAAACCGCGCCCGAAACTTCATCGTCCTTGACGGACGGCTCTCTCCCGACTCTCCCTGATTCGAGATGTTCCTCGACGTCGATGCCGAGGTGGCTGTGATCGCAGACGTTTGGGACGCCTGGGCCCCCTCCTGAACATAGGTCTGGCCCCATGCAGACTCGTTCAATATCCGCTCCGCGTCCTTCTTTGACCATTCACCCCATGGTTTGCTCGCATCCTGGGCCGTGGCCGCGACGCAGAACGCGGCAAAAGCAAACACTAGAAACATGCTTCTCATCTCTTGATCGATCCTCGTTTTCCTTGGTTTAGTAAGCGAATTTATGATACCAGCTTCAGCCAAAGCAATCCATAAAAAATCATTAGGTTCGTCAAGAAAAAAGGGGGGCAAAACCGCCCCCCGGAGTTCAAGCCAAAAGTCCAAGATCAGAACTTAAGCCTGACGACAAACTGCACCAGGCGGCCGCCCGGATCGTTGGTCGTCGAAAGATCCTGGTAAGCGGCCGTGAAGCGGGCGAAGGTCGCCGCGTTTCCGGCGCCACTGCCATTAACGTCATTTGCAGCAGCTCCGACCAGGAAGTTGATGTTGTTAAAGGCGTTCAGGAACTCTGCGCGGAGTTCGAGGCCCGTCGTCTCCGTGAACCTGAACTTCTTGACCACACTGAGGTCAGAACGGAAGAATGCCGGGCCCTTCAACACGAGATTGGCAAAACCGCATTGTCCGCCATAGGCCTGAATGCAGCCGCTGTTCCAATTCGGTCCAGCGATGTATTGGCCGCTCGCATCCGGGGCGCCATTCGTAAAGGTTGGTGCTCCCGAGCCGTTTATGGTCGCGTTAAGTGCCTTCCACGTATTCTGTCGGATAGCGAAGGGCAGCCAATAGACGTTGCCGCGGACAACGCCGTCAGCGTCAGCCTCGCCCCTGTAGATACCGACCGCATCCTGTAGCTCCTTGGCCGTTATACCGTTGAGAGAGACTGCGCCGAATTGTACCGGTGAGCCGCTCTGCATACGGATATTGCCATTGAAGCCCCAGCCGCCGATGAGTTGGTTTACCCAGTTCGACACGCCGCCGAAAAGCGCCTGTCCACGACCAACCGGGACCTCCCAAATGAAGTTGGCCTTGACGGCGTGAGTGATGTCGAAGGGCGTTACGCCTTTCTTGCCATCAAGGTCTCGGAGCGATGCAGGCTGGTCGAATGCGGCAGAACTACTCGCATAAGTATTCGACTGCGCCTTTCCGAATACGTAGTTAGCCTGGAGAAGAAGTCCTCCGGACAAACGACGGCGGAATTCGAACTGGAATGCGTCATACCAGCTCAATGCATCGGTGCTCATGACGAATGACCCGCCAAGCTTACCCGGATTCACTATGAAGTGATTGAACGGGAAGAGAGGTGTACACGTTGCGGTCGTTGGGCATGTACGACGGTTGTTGAATGTCGTGCCCGCGAGGTTGGCGGCGAACCCGGTTGCACTCGGGTTCAACGGATTGACGAACGCGAGATACGTGTTGCTCGCAAAGTTGCCGCTTGTGTAATTTCCCGGAACAGTCGGATCGACCGCACCTGAGAAGTATCCGAGTATTATCGGCAGCGGTGATGTGTTCGTGCCCGGGCCGAAGTATCGGAAGTTGTTTCCACGACCAGCGGCCATGTTCGCTATGTAGTTTTGCCGCGCCAGCAGAAACTCGTTGTAGAAACCGTTCTCAACGGTGTTTACTTCGTTGAGATCGTATTGTCTCCAGAGGTTCTTGCCGCGATTGCCTACATACCTGAACTCGATCGCCATGTTCGAGGTCAATTCGCGCTGAATGCCAAACGTGTACGACTCGACGCGGCCGATCTTCATTTCCGGCAAGAACGCGTTGACCGCATCGGTGATCAGGCCCTTGTTCGGATAAACCGGTTGACTCGGGAAGCTCGGCGGCGTGAACGGGCCTTGACGCAAATACGTATTCGGCAACAGGTTGCCAAGCGTCAGGTTCCTGTTCGCCGTCAGCGTGCCGCCCGGATTTGCCGCATAAATACTTTCGAACGTATTCATGCCTTCACGGACTGTCGCGATCGAAAAACCGCCGCGAAAGACTGTTTGTCCGGCGCTTCCGAATATCTTGCTCATGAAGCCGTCACCGAAGTTGGGACTCCATGCCACACCAATGCTCGGAGCGAAGGTGCCGTTATCCGCCTTAAAGGCCTCAGAGCCCTTCTCATACAACGTGTAGTCCGACGCACAATTAGCACATACGCCGCTCACGATATTGATATTGCTCGGACCTACCGGGTTGGGCTTGAAGAGATTGCCAAGTCCGGACTCGCCATACAGATCCTCGATCGTGGCATACGCATAGTTGTTGTTGAGAGCGACGTAAGGCAGCTGCCTTTCAAAACGAATACCCAGGTTAAGCGTCAGATTTGGGCGGAGCTTCCATGCATCTTGTGCATAGGTACCCCACTCTGACATTTGGCCCCTGCTGATCAGGTCACCAAGGTAGGTGTATTTGTTCGTCTCCTCACTCAAGCGGGCATTGCCGTTGATCGCACTCAAGCGGCCCGAAAGTACGTAGTAGAGGTTCGCAGCGGCTCCCTGCTGTCCGCCAAGCGAGGCGAACGCATTGAAGGCATTAGGATCAAGCGTAGAGCTCGGAACGAACGCCGCCGAAGGAACAACTGTAACCCCCTGGTTCCAGAAATTGATCCGGGAGAAGTTCCCGCCAAAGTTGAACGAATGGTTGCCCTTCACCCAGCTCACGGAGTCGGTGAACTGCTTCACGGGCGCGTTCCTTCGCGAAGGCGCAGTGGTCACTGTCGCTGAAGTGATGCCAGCTTGACCGATACCAAGGTTATAACCTGCTTGATTCGCAAACTGGCCGGCATTGACATTCGGGAAGAAAAGCACCGTTCCACCGGTCAGACCAAAGCGGGCGTCGTTAACGATGTTCGGTTTGATGTTCCAGCGCCATCCGGTCGTGTTCGACCAGCGGTTCGAACCCTGGAATCCCTGATTAGGGAATCCCGGAAATGCCGGGTCGACGTTATTGAGGAAATCCACCAGGCCTGTGAAATATTGATAGTTCCATATATTTTCGAGATGGTGGTTTTTCGTGAGGTTAAAGTCAAAACGTACCGTCGGGAAGTATCTCTTTTGGCCGCCGGTGTTTACGAAAGAAACCTGCTCGACATTCGGGTTCGCCTGAGGGGTGATCTGGAAGCCCGATACCGCACCTCGGATCTGCCCAAGTAGCGCCGTAACCGTTGGGTCGGGCGTCGTAAGGCATGGCTGATTGCCAGCCGTGATGTGGTCGCAATCCGTTCCAGTCGCGGCAACAAGCGTAAAGACATTGGTCGAGCATAGGAACGCGTTCGAACCGGTCTGGCCCGTAGGCGCGCATGTGGTCGCCGGTGTTAGGCCGCCCGGTACCGCCGATGCGAAAAACCGGTAGATACCGGCTTGGGCTGACGGACTCAGGATGGTCCTTGTACGCGAAGCGCGCTCAGGCAAGCGATATTCCTCGTAATTCACGAAGAAGAACGCCTTGTCCTTTCCGTCGAACAATTTCGGGAAAGATATCGGACCGCCCACTTTGCCGCCGAACTGATTAAGGATGATGAACGCGTGCGGCGCGGTCGTGAAACCCGGCAGCGGCGCAACGTCACGGTTATTGAACCAGTAGTTGGCATTGAAGTACGGATCTCGGTGATACCAATAGGCTTCGCCGTGGTATTGATTCGTACCATTCTGGGTCGCGAACTTGATCTGAACAGCGCCTTCTGACGAGCTTTCGGCTCCAGGGTTCGATGTCGAGACCGTGACCTCGCTGATCGCATCTGTTCGAGGCCGTACATACGTAAAGAAGCCGTCGTTTGACTTAAGGACGTTATCCTGAACGTTCACACCGTCAAGCGTGATGTTCAGCGCACCCTTTGGAAGGCCATTGACTGACGACGTACGCGGGCGTCCCGGAGTTGTCGTTCCGGGCATCGCGAGTACGAGGTCAAGAGCGTCGCGAGATGCAGTCGGAATATCCGTGATCTGCCGTCCGGTAAGCGTCGTGCCGACCGTCGGATTCTCGGTCCTAAGGATCTCGCCACCGCCGACGACAGTTACCTGCTCGCTGGCAGCACCGACTTCCATCGGGATCTTGATGGACGATGCGAGGCCGACGTCGACCTTGATATCCGTCACGTTCGCGGTCTTAAATCCCGCCGCCGTGACCACCGCTTTATAAACTCCGGACGGGACCGCCTGGATCGAAAAGAAGCCCTCGTCGTTCGTCGTAGCGGTGAACTCCTGTTTTGTTGCTGCATTCGATACCACCACGGTTGCACCGGCCACAAGGTCACCCTTTTGGTCGGTCACCGTTCCGGTGATCTTGCCGTTTGTCTGGGCTTGAATGGCGACCTGCGCCAGGAGTAGCGCAAGGGTCACCATCAAGAAACTGGTAAACTTTCTCATTTATTTCCTCCTCGAGAATTTTTAAGGTCGAATCTACGAAGCTCAAGTTGACGAAAAGGCGAACAGCGGACCGCCTGACGTACCGCAAAAAACGGCACCTCCCTGCGTGGAAGCCAGCTCATCGGATCTATTTTCGGTCAATTAAACTTTTTTGTATTTCCAGTTGAATGAAAATCCAATATTGATGGGCAACTTGCGTGCCATTTAGGGCATCGCTCCGGCATGCCATGAGGGAGAACTCCCGATCAAGCCCGGCCGGGCTGATCGGCGTTTGTTTGCTTTGACTTACGTTCTAAATTGGCAGCTAGGACCAAGCCCAGGAAAACGGCCTTCGGGATGAGAACGGATCCCGTTTGTAAAAGAATGTAAAGAATTTTGGATTAAATCCAAATTTTCAAACAGTATTTGTCGATAGCCTGCCGGCTAAAGGCCCGGCGGCTTTGGCGTCGCGGCCGCGGAGCCGCCATCGGCGGCCTTCAATTGCTCGATCGATCTGCGGAGTTGATCGGCATCGGGCGCGTTAGGATTCAGCTCGAGATACTTTTCCAGCTGCGCCGCGGCGCGTTTCTTTTCGCCCTTTGAGCTGTAGATGATCGCGAGTAGCCGGTGAGCCTCTTTCATCTGCTCGCCGCCGAGGTTTAGCGCGATCAGCAGCTCCTTTTCAGCTTCGACAAAATCGCCGAGATTCGCTACCGTCTGGCCGAGGAAATAATGTCCCACGGCATCCTGGTCTTTGACCTCGACAGCAAGACGCAACGGCGTTGCCGCGTCCTTATAACGCCTCATTGTGAAGAGGGCAATGCCGCGATTGACAAGGGCCATGTGAGATCTGGGCTCGATCTTTAACGCTTCGGTGAACGATGCCTCGGCCTTTGCGACGTCACCGAGTTTGAGATACTGAACGCCCATTTCATTCCATGCGAGAAGAAAGGTCGGATGTTCAGTAAGTATCTTTTCGAGCTCAGTGATCGCGCCTTTGTGGTCTCCCGCCTTCGACATAGCGATGGCCTTGTCGTAATGCTCGATCGTGTCTTTCGGCAGACCCGCTGTTCCGGCATTCACGACGCCCGGTTTTGGTTCGATCGAGGGTTTGACCTTAAGACGGAGACTTACCATATAATTTCCGCCCGGGGCGCCAGGCATCTGGATAATACTTACAGATTGAGACAAAGTCTCGTAATTCGTCTCTTTTTCGATCACGAGTTGATAGTCACCATTCCGCAGACCGCGAAAGCCAAAATTCCCTGACTCGTCGGTCACTGCGATCCGGTCACCTTTGGTCATGGTCCTCAACCGGACCGAGACTCTCTGAACGCGCAGACCATTAGGTGAAAGTACGGTCCCGGTGATCATATTTGAACCGCCAAAATTCGTATCAACAAACTGGATCGCCTGTCCCGATATCGATACCGGCAGTGCCGCAGCAACAACGAGTAAAAGCACCCCGTGTCTCATAGTTGAAAACATAGATGACCTCCTGTCGAGGCAAGTTTGAAGTATTCGGAAACGCATTATATCACCAGTTCACGACTACGCCAGACGCGCCTCGTCGACATATCTGCTGCCAGTAAAAAGAGGTTGCCGACCATGCCGGCAACCCCTCAAGCAACTGGATCACATTCCAGATCACGAATGTGATCCGTTGATCAAAGCGGCCGCCTCATCAGAACCTGAGCTGGCCGATAAAGTTCATTCGGCGACCAAGATTCTGGGTAGCAGTGATCCGACCAAAGCTATTCGAGTCAAAGTTCTGCGAACCAAACACGAAATTCGGGTGATTCGTGACGTTGATCGCCGTTGCCTTGAGCTCGAACCTTACGGTCTCCGTTATCCGGATACGTTTTGTCAGGCTGAAGTCGACATTGAAATACGACGGACCAGTAAGCGAGTTCACCGGGAAATTCCCGAATGTACCCGGAGCAGGTGCCGCCATCAAGCCCGGCTTAAGCGTCGAAGTCGTTACTTGTCCCGTCTGGCACGTTTTAGCTGCAACTTGTGCCGCAGTGCACAACGTAATGTTAAGCAAGTCTGGATTGATAAAGAACACACCGCGCGGGTCTTTATATAGGCCTACATTCTTCACGAACTCATCGAAAGTAATGCCTGTGAGCTGTGCACCGTTGTTGTTCGACAACTGGTTGAAGGTAGTCCGTCCAGAGGTGATATAAAACGGCTGCCCGGTCGCCCACGTTCCTATGAGGCCGATCGTCCAACCGCTCACGAGCCTATCCAGAACGCCATTCGAACCGTCCAGGAATTTCCTGCCCCGTCCGAACGGAAGATCGTAGAGGCCGTTGGCGATGATCCGCTGCCTCTGGTCTTGGGAAGACCGCGAATAGTCCTGGCTCGGATTACGAAGCGTGGCATAGCTGACGAGATCGGATTGGTTATTACCCTGAGCATCTCCTCGTACGAACGCAGCGCTCCACGTGTAATCAAACTGGAACTGTACGCCGCTTGACATCCGCTTTCGAACCTCGATCTCCATCGCGTTGTAATTCGAGCTGGAGTCGTTGGTCAGAATATTCACGAAGGCCGCATTCGGGTTTGCGACAAAGAAGTTCCCCGGTAACCCGACCGCAACGCTCTCGCGATTGGTCCGATATGACGGACTAAACGCAAGACCACTCGTCGTGTTTCCCGCCAATGCGCCAATGTTATTGGCTTGAAGCGCCGTAATGAAGGTAGTACTCGAATAACCAACAGTCGCTGCTACGGGCGTCCCGCCGGCCGTAAGGCCAAAAAACTTGTCGAAGATCGGCAAGGGCACGCAGGTGGGACAGGCCGCCGTGCCCGGACTTCCGTTCGGTGCAAAGCTCGTGTTCCCCCTAGCCGCAAGGTTTTTCTGGGCATTCAAAAACTCCTGAAGGAATCCATTTTCGAAAATGTTAACTTCGTTGATGTTGTAGGCACGCCAGTTGTTTGGCGAGAAATTGCCCTGGTATCGAATCTCAACGGCAATACCTCCCGCTATCTCGCGCTCAATACCGAAGCTGTACTGATGAACATACGGGATCCGCAAGTCAGGATCCGCCGTCCACAAACCATTAGCCTGATTCAACAGGAAGTTTTGCCTGTCGGTGATCGGCATTATATAGTTCGGCGTTATAAGCGGAACGCCGCACGTAGTGTTGTACACGCCAACTATCAGGTTGTTGCCGGCCGGGTTAGCTCCGCACTGGAACGAGCTAGTACTGTTCTGGATCAGACCCGGGTTGGTCGTCCCCGTTCCCAGGAGGTTTGTAAACGTCGTGACGCCTTCCCGAAGATAGCTCATCGAGTAACCGCCTCGGATCGAGCTCTTACCTTCTTCGCCGAATATCGCGTGGAGGAACCCGGACTTGAAGCCCGGCGACCATGCAAACCCGACGGACGGCGCGAAGTTGTTCCAGTCATTCTTGTATAAGCCTATTCCGGTATCGCCGCTTACAAATCTCTGCGTGGCAAAGCCCTGGGTGTTAGAGCCCGGAGCCGCGGTAGGTTTGAATATATTTCCGAAGCCGGAAACACCGTATACATCCTTATAGTCCGGCTGGATCGCCAGTCCATTGGGAACGGTCGGCACACCCATGTAGTCCCAGCGGACGCCATAGTTGAGCGTAAAGTTGCTGCTCATGCGCCACTGGTCCGCCGCAAAGAGTGCCAGGTCCCGGCCTCGAACGATGCGTGTGCGTGTCGCACCCGGCACGAACCCGGAGGTGGGGGTTTCGACATTGAAGGTCTTTGTCGAGGATGCCAGCAGGCCCGTTATGTTCGCATATACAGAGTTAGCATTCCCTAGGATCGTCTGGGTGGCGGCCGGCAGGTTTGCCAGCGCGAAACCAGTCGGATTGGCTCCGTTGTTCCCGAAGGTGATCGTCTGAACAATACCAGCGTCGTTGCGGCTGATACCCTCGACCTGCTGGAAGTCCGCACCGAACTTCCAAAGGTGATTGCCCTTGACCCATGAGAGCGTGTCAGTGTACTGATTCACGATCGTATTCCGGGGTTGGGGCAGGAAGTTATTGTCATAGCTCGTGACCCCGCTCAGGGCGAGGATCAGGTCGGGCGTATTGTCACGATTGAAATCAACCGGTGCCCATTGCCGGCCATACCGGAGAACATTTGTCCAGTTAGTTCCAAATTGCGACACGAGAGCCGGCGTCCACAGATTTCGCTCCGATCCCTGGAATGCGTTGATCCCGCCGGGGAACGGCGCGTCGATACCGTTGGTCGTAACGTCGGGATAGGTCCTGGTAATGACCTTGCTGTAGACGAACTCAAGCTTATGCGAGCCGGCCCAGGTATCCTTGACGAGCTGGTGATCATATCTGAACACGTACTTATCGTTGATAGTGCTTTGGGACGCATTAAAGCTATAGCACGAGATGTTGAAGCCATCACCGCCGCAGCTGCCGTTGTTGGGGGCAGGTATCTGGTTGAGATGGGCCGTCATGATCGGATTTAGTCCGAATCCACGGGTGCTTAGCGTCAGCAGGTTGAAAGTACGCGTGACATTGTCCGTGCCGACATATGTGAAATTACCCAGGCGAGCACTCGGGGTCAGAACAGTGCGGTTGCGCGCCCGCGCGTCGCTCTGGCTGAATTTCTCGTAGGAGAAGAAGAAGAACGCCTTGTCCTTTCCACTCCAATGCGCCGGCTTGCCTTCACCAAAATTGATGAAGTGCATCGGACCGCCGATGTCAAAGCCATACCAGTGCTGCCGCAGGATCGGCTTGGGCTGGGCATTCCAGTTGTTAAACCAGACGTTTGAATCGGTCCAGTTATTGATTATCTGAAAGAAACCACCGCCGTGATAATCATTGGTGCCGCCCTTGGTCACCATATTCACCTGGGCCGCGCCGCGTCCCGCATCCGCACCGACCGTACCGACCGTGATGCTGAACTCATCTGTCGAGTTAAGCGACGGCGTCGTGAGCGCGAAAAACGAACTCGTCTTGACGAAGTTGTCCATCGAATTGATGCCGTCTTGCGTGAGGTTTACCGCAGTTTGCCTCAAGCCGGCGACGGATGCACCACGGACGTTCTCTCCGACGACCGCTATGCCGGCCTGTAACCCGGCAAGTACGACCGGGTTTCTGTCGCCGAGCGGGAGATCGAGCACCTGTCGCGTGTTGATAACATTTGTCAGCGTAGGACTCGTCGTGTTAATGACAGCCTGAGCATCGGACACCGTTATCGTCGCTGAGGCCTCACCTACCTCTAGAGGCAGTGTGAGTTTGGCTTCGTTCGCGACCGCAACCTTGACTTCAGGTGCGACCAGCTTTTTGAAGCCTCGGCCCTCAATGGTAACGATGTAAGTGCCCGGCTGTAGCGCCGGAAAGTTAAATACGCCGTTATCATTCGTCGTGCCCGTAGCTTCTGCCCCGGTCGCACTATTTTTTGCGGTTACAGTCGCCCCGGCAACTACCGCGCCTTGCGGATCGGTCACTGTTCCGGACAGCGAGCCAGTCGTTTGCGAAAAGATAGCGGCGTGGCACAAAAGCACTACCATCGCCGCTATCACGGAAAATGTAAACTTTCTCATCTTTCCTCCTCAAGAAATTTGAATATCAACCTTGCCCTAAAGAATGCCCGAGTTCGGCCAGGCGGAAAGGGCCCGCCGGACAATTGGAAAACTAACCTTCAACAATCTATAAAGCCAGTAAGATAAGAATGAACAAAGAAAGAATTGGTCTTACCACGCGCAAGTCGTGTGCCAGATTCAACGGGCAATAACCAAGCCGCTCGATGCCGGACCGAATCAAGGGACTTGATTCACCGATGGCATTTATCCTCTATGGTTTGCGGCCAAGCGTGCACTCTCGGGAGGTAGGGAAGACAGCCACCGGCCGAGGCGCGGCATATGAGGAGATGTAGAGAAATTCGGACAGAAATCCAAAATTTCGGCCCCGCCCCGATCGCTGGTTTTTCTGCATGCATGAATGAGTGTGACAGCGACAAGAAAAAGGGCCTCCCGAAGGAGGCCCGAATCGTCCCCGTGGACGATGAGTTAAAAGTCGAAGCGGGCTCCGAATTGCATCACACGAGCACCGTTGAACGTACCCGTCACTCTGCCGAAGCTGTTGCTGTTGATATCCATATCGGCTGCGAAGTTCGGGACCTGATGGTTCAGGACGTTGAACACCTCCCAGCGGATCTGGAGACGCATATTTTCATTGAAGCGGAAGTTCTTGCTCAAGCCCGCATCCCAGTTAAAGTAGGGCATGCCGTTAAGGAAGTTGGTCGGCAAATTGCCCACCTGTCCTGCCTTATTGAAGAAGAACTTCTGATTCGCGAACGGTGCCTGATCGATCGGATTCGCCGCACGAACACTGACAAGAACGTAACCCGCGGGAAGCGGCTGATTCAGGTCAAAACCCGATTGGGTCGCGTTCGTTGCGGTGTTTCGAATCGTGGCATTCAATATCGACGGGTTGATGTAATAGATCCCATTCGGCGTATTGAATATACCGGTCAGGTCCGAGATCTCCTTCGGGGTAAGGGTCGAGAAGGCACCCTGCCGTGTTGCGCCGCGCGTGTTAAAGGTCGCACGCGGATCGATGATGCTAAGCGGCGGTCCCGAGCTCCAAATAATGATATTTGAGACCTGCCATCCGCCGACAACTTTATCCACCCAACCTCCGTCGTTCAGGAAGTGCTTTCCTTTTCCGAACGGGAGCTCATAGATCATGTTCGCATTGAATGTGTGAGTACGATCATAATCGGCGCGGCCGTAGTTCAGGTTCGGACGGTTGTTGTCGAGGATAGTTCCCTGACGGTTCTGATCAGCGTTCACGTCACTTAGAACGTTGGTGAGCGTCTTTTGGAACGTGTAATTGGCCTGCATATAAAGACCGTCGCTAAATCGTCGACGGATCTCGGTCTGCAAAGCGTTATAGATGTACTTGCCTCCGTTTACCAGAATCTCAAGCGCGTATCCGTTGTCGCTTGTCGGTTGGAATACGACCGTACCTCGCTGACGAAGCCGAATGTATTCGCGCGCCAAGGATGCGGCCGCGTAGTTCCTGATGAACCCAAGGTTGGTTGTGCTGGTCAAGCTTCCGCCACCAACGAGGTTATTGAAAACGGTCAGCGGCTGGCTTCCCACGATCGCGGGATTGTATGCCGCACTCGTGCAGAAGAACGCCGGGTCATAGGCGGTCGCGCCCTGCGCGGTGGTCAGACCCTGCAGACGACAGTTTTCGTGCGCCTTGTTAAAGTCGGACAGAAAACCGTTGTTGAGCATATCGATCTGGTTCAGATCGGTGGTCCTAACAGCTGAGTTGCTCTTGTTACCAACGTAACGAGCCTCGACAACGGTGCCCCAAAGGAAGTTCCGTTGTATGCCAAAGTTCCATTCGTACTCTTTCTGCACTTGCAGGTTCGGATCGACACCGAACAGGGTCCGGGTGAATGCACCGGCGGTGTTATTAGCAAGAGCCGTGATCGGCAAGGTCGCTACGCCCGGGAGTGTCATTGCCGGGACCGCATTATAGATCCCACGCGGGGTCAATGCGGACCTTAGGTTGTTGTTGCTGGCCGCCGGGAGAGTTGTGTCTCTAGCGATCAGCGCCGCGGCGCCCAGGCCGGGATTCGCTGCGACGAGGGTCGATGCTGCCTTGATGTACTCATCATTGACATAACCGATCCTGAAGCCGCCGCGGACCACTGTGCCGCCGCCCGTTAGGTGGCTCATGAAACCGCCCCATTTCGGCTGCCATGCAAAACTAACGCTCGGTCCGAAGTTATTCCAATCGGGCTTGAAGTATTCTCCAGGCTCACCCGAATTCTTGCCGACAATATCGATCACGAGCGACGGGTCAACAAGACTTGCCAACAGGTCGTCGGTGTTCTTCAGCACCGGTTCAAGGTATTTCGGAACCGGGGTTCGTAGAGGCGTGTAAACATCGTAGCGAAGGCCAAAGTTCAAAGTGAGATTTGGCTTCACGCGCCACTGATCAGATACATAACCTGCGTATAGCGTAAAATCGTAGGAGTCGATCGACGGGCCAAAATCATAACCCGTCACCGGGTCTACGAGGTTAGCCGTGCGTGTGGCGCCGCCAACAATACCGGCCAGCGTATACCTCAGCGCATTTGCCCGCGCAAGGTCGGTAGAACTGATCGCGGTAAAGTTACCGCTAAGCAGGCCGGGAGTATTCGGGTTGGCCGTCGTGGTGATGTTATAGGTCGGGACGATCGCGTTGGCGTTGAGCGATGTCACATAGTAATGCTCTCTCGAACCGCCAAACCTGATCGAGTGCTCGCCCCAAATATAGACGGCGTTATCCTGGATGTTCTTGTAACGTGTTGTTCGGCCCTGATCAAAGAACGTGGCTTCCGGCGAAGTCACGCCGAGGCCGCTCGCGATGATGTAGTCCGTCGGAATATGGTCTTCATCGTTAAAGAACGGCTGCGACAACTGATATCCGCCGCGGACCTCATTCGAGAAATTGGTCCCGACGCTCGTTCGCCATGCGGCGACCCAGAAATCGGTCGGACCACCCTGCGAAACGAATACGTTCTTTGAAAAACCTGCAGCGAGATCTGTACGGGCATCCGCTGTGTTGTTGTGCTTGTAAACGAAGTTGACCGAGTTCGTCGGTGTGACGTCAACGTCAAATCGCATCACCTCGTTATGCCGGAACAATGGATCGCCCCGGTTCAGCCGCAGGTCCTGCAGGAAATTTACTCCGGTAGTGGTTGAATTACCCGCGTTAGGGAGTAGGGACAAGAAGCGGCTCTGAATGATCGGGTCGATCGTCAGTACTCCACCTGCCGAGACCCACTGTGCGTTCTGAGTGATCCCGGCACCGGTCAGCACGTTCACCGTTCGCTGGACATTGTCGGTTCCGACGTACGTGAAGCTGCCATCTCTGGCCTGCGGCAGCAGCGTGGTTGTCGTGATCGTCGCCTGCTGCGCCAATCGAAATTGTTCATGATTAAAGAAGAAGAAGCCCTTATTCATCAGAACGTGGCTCCCGCCCTCGCCGAAATGCGGCAACGGCATTGGCCCGCTGAGGGTAAAGCCAAATTGGTTCCGGTTCAAAAACGTCCGAGGTGTATTGGAAGCGTTATTGAAGAAATTGTTGGCCGCAAAATACGAGTTTCGATTGAATTCGTAGGCGTTGCCATGGATCCGGCCGCCGCCGCGCGGCGTCGTAAGCTGGATCTGAGCAGAACCGCCGCCGATCTCAACGCCGGCATTTTGCGAGGTGAGGGTAAATTCGCCCGTGTCATCCACCGTCGGAACGTCCGAAACGAAACGACCGGTACGAATAAAGTTGTCCTGGACATTGAGTCCGTCACGGGTAACGTTCGGGGCCGACGACCTCGATCCGTTGATCGAGCTCGTGGTTACGTTTGCGCCTGCTTGAAGCGAAACCAGAGCGAGCGGATTGCGTCCGTTCAACGGAAGCTCGCGGATCTGCTGCGGACTGATCGTCGTGCTGAGCTCGGCATTTGTCGAGTTGATGAGATCCGCACCAGCAGTGACGCTGACGACCTCATTTACGCCGCCGACATCAAGCTTAACGTTGAGTGAATATTCCTGACCGGCATCGATCTTGAGGTCGGTCGCGGTAAATGCCTTGAAGCCCTTCGCGGTCACTTGTACGGTGTAGAGCCCGAACTGTAACTGCGCGATGCTGAAAGCACCCTGGCTATCTGTGACAACCGTTTTCGTTGCACCCGTTTGGTTGTCCTTGACGGTCACCGTAGCATCGGGCACTACGGCAACACCATCGGTAACGGTACCGATGAGACGACCATTGGTCGCCTGTGCATGGATCGCCGCCTGGCTTAAGAGCAAGACCAGGGCAACGACCATGAGTTGTACTACAAACCTTTTCATTATTTCCTCCTGAGTTCTAAATCGTAATTCTCACTTCGTCAGGTAAAGGGGCGATCAATAGCCGTACTTTCACCGTTTCGGAGTGTGCGGCAGTGATCAGGGGTGATTTTGCAAATGGTGTGCCAGTAAAAAGCAGGCTTTGAGTCTACTGCCATTCTGTCCCGTATAAAGTCGGCGTCGCTGATTAGGCTATTGATTCCTAACGTTTAAGACCGTCGGTCCATTCTTTACGTGGCGCCTCAACGTTTTGGCAAACGGAAATTTAGATATGTGTGTAGCGATTTTCGGAGAATATCCAAAATTTCATTCAGCGGCTACGCGAGGGAATGTTGTAGCTTTTGATCTTCGAATTCAGGGTCGTGGCGTTGAGGCCTAGAAGGCGGGCGGCGCGGGATTGGTGGCCGCCGGTTTGCTCGAGCGCTCGGCGGATGAGGTCGATCTCGAACTTCTTGACCTCGTCGTAGAAATTCACTCCGCGGGCGATATCGATCTCCGAGGAGACACCTTCGGTCGCAGCTATCATTTGATGTGCCAACTCTGGGTCGCGGACCTCGGGTCTGAGGCATTCGACGGTGATCTCGTCGCTGGGTGCGATCACGATCGCGCGCTCGATGATGTTCTCGAGCTCTCGGACGTTACCCGGATAGTTATAGTTCTCCAAAAGCGAAAGAACATCAGGTTTTAGATTTTCCGAGATGCCGCGCGCGTTCTCCTCGGCATACTTGCGTATAAAGTGCTGCGCGAGCGGCAAGATGTCCTCGCGACGGCTGCGAAGCGGCGGCAGCTCGACCGGCACGACCGAAAGTCTGAAGTAGAGATCTTCCCTAAATGTTCCATTGCGGACAGCTTCCTTCAGGTCGACGTTGGTTGCGGCGATGATGCGAACATCAACCTTTACCGGCCGTGTGTCGCCGACCGGCGTGAACTCACGCTCCTGAATAACGCGCAGCAGCCGCACCTGCGTTTCGGGCCTGAGATCGCCGATCTCATCGAGAAAGATCGTTCCCGTGTCGGCTACCTCGAACAACCCTTTTTTTGCCGTGACCGCGCCGGTGAAGGCTCCTTTTGTATGACCAAACAACTCCGATTCGAGAAGCTCGGACGGAATGTTCGAGCAATTGACGACCACAAACGGTGCCGCGGCTCGGAGACTCGATTCATGGATCGCCTTCGCGACAAGCTCCTTGCCGGTGCCGCTCTCACCCGTGACGAGCACGGTCGAGCGTGCGGGCGCGACCTGCTCGACGAGCCGAAAGACGTTCTCCATCAGATCGGAGCGGCCGATAAATCCTTCGCGATTGACGGACTGCACCATCGCGCGGCGCAACGTCTGCCGCTCTTCTTCCTTGCGACGGTTGCGAATTCCTTTTGCGACGAGCGCGACGATCTGTTCGTTTTGGAACGGCTTGCGAATGACACCGGTCGCGCCTTTCTCCCACGCAGTGATCGCCGTGTCAAACGTCGCGTATGCCGTGACCATCAGGACAACGGCCTCCGAGTCGAGCTTAATGATCTCTTCGAGCGCGGTGATGCCGCCGATGCCTGGCATCGACACGTCCATGAGCACGAGATCGAACGCACGTTCCGAGTAAGCCGCGATCGCCTCCTCGCCGGTTTTTGTAAGCTCGACCTTATAGCCCGCGCCCGAGAGGATCGTCTCGAGCACGTCGCGCATTATCTCTTCGTCGTCGCAGATAAGGACCGAGCCTTTCTTCGCCATATGCGTAAGGGTAGAACAGACGGCCACGTCTGTTCAATTCTCAGTGTCGAATCGCCCACGTCCGACAGACCGGGCGGCCTGTCGTACCTGGTGCGATTGAACATTTAAATGCAGGGTGGCGTAAAATCAAGATTCTGAGTCGGCGGCCGAAAGCTCCGACCAGGTGACTAATATGGCCATGTCAAAAACAGCAAAGATCTTCTTACTTCTGGGTGGTATTGTTCTCGCACTTCTGCTCGTCGCGGTCATCGCGATAATTTACGCGGTCGGCACGATGGGCCAGCCCAATGTTGCCGCCAACAGCGTGCTTGTCCTGAAGGTGTCGGGCGAGCTGCCCGATTACGTCGCCGAGGAACCGCTCGCAAAGGCGTTCGGCATCGCTCAGACGCAATCCTTTACCAGCCTTTTGACGCAGCTTCGCAAGGCGAGGGTCGATAACCGCATTCAGGCCGTACTCCTCGATATAGATTTTTCGGGAATGGGCTGGGGCAAGGCCGATGAGTTTCGCGACGCGGTGAAAGATTTTCGGACGTCGGGCAAACCGGTGTATGCGTACATGGAACTCGGCACGAACATGGAGTATTACCTCGCCACCGCCGCCGATAAGATCTTTCTGCCGCCTTCGGGCGACATCTATATGAACGGCTTCGCGGCCGAGGCGATGTTCTACAAAGGTTCGCTCGATAAGCTCGGCATCGAGGCCGACGTCATTCAAATCGGCCCCAAGTACAAGAACGCACCTGACCGGTATACAAAAAAGGAAATGGGCGAGGGTCAGCGTGAAGTCACCAACGCCATCCTTGACGAGTACTTCACGCGCTTTACGTCAGGCATCGCCGATTCACGCAAAAAGTCGGTCGACGAGGTCAAGGCGCTCGTCGACAGCGCACCTTACAACGCGAACCAGGCGAAATCGCTCGGCCTGATCGACGAAGCGTTCTATCGCGAACAGGTCGATAAGGAATTAAAAACGCGACTCGGTTACAAGGACGACGACAAGCTGCGCACGATCAGCGGCAGTCAGTATCGCGAGATATCGTCCGACTCGCTCGGCCTTAACGAGGGCGAAAAGGTCGCGATCATCTACGCGTCGGGCGCGATAACGTCAGGTCGATCGGGCAGCGGACCGCTCAATGGTGAAACAGTCGGCTCAGACACCGTCGTTAACGCGGTCAATGATGCTGCAAATGATCGTTCAGTCAAGGCGATCGTGCTTCGGGTCGATTCGCCCGGCGGTTCGGCGCTCGCTTCTGACCTGATGTGGTATGCGCTCGAGAATGCAAAAGCGAAAAAGCCCGTCGTCGTGTCGATGGCCGATGTCGCGGCCTCGGGTGGATACTACATAGCCTGCAACGCGAACAAGATCGTCGCCGAGCCGTCCACGATCACCGGCTCGATCGGCGTTTTCCTCGGCAAGCCTGTCATGAAGGGTCTCTACGACTGGCTCGGCGTGACGAACGAATACGTAATGCGGGGCAAGAACGCCGGCCTCTTTCGCGAGACGGAAAAGTTCACGCCCGGGGAGCGCGCCAAGATGGTCGAGCAGACCAACAGCATTTACTTCGACAATTTCGTTCCAAAGGTCGCAAAAGGCCGGAACAAATCTGTCGAGGACGTCAACTCGATCGGTCAGGGCCACGTCTGGACCGGCACACAGGCAAAAGCCAACGGATTGATCGATGAATTCGGCGGTCTCGAAAAAGCGATCTCGGTCGCCAAGGAGCTGGCCGGATTGCGTGCCGACCAGGACGTTCACCGCGTTATTTTCCCCGCCCCGCGGCCATATTTTGAAGAGCTCTTCGGCAGTGAAGAGGACTCGCAGGTCAAGACGGACGAACGCGCTCAGGCCGCTATTCTCGAAGCGCTTCCGGCGGACGTTCGTCGTGCGTTTCGCTACTCGGCGCTGCTCGACCGCATGCAGCGCGGCGAAGCGATGCTCTTAATGCCCTTCGAGCTTCGGATCAGGTAACGAGTATGTCGGAACGCGGGCGTCGTGTTCGGCATGAACGCAAAGCTGGGTGCGTTCCGATATACGATTGACTTCCCGCCCAAAATCCGTCTAAAGTTTACGCGTCAAATCGACAAGGAGACCTTATGAGACTGTTCATCGCAGCGATCCTTGGCGGGATCGTAATGTTCGTTTGGGGTGCGTTCTCGCACATGGTGCTGAATATTTACGGAACGTCGATGACGCCGGTTCCAAATGAGACGGCGGTCATCGCCGCGCTAAAGGAGAACATAAAGGAGCCCGGCTGGTACTTTGTGCCCGGGATGGACATGACCCGCCAGCCCACGGACGAGGAGATGGCTTCGTTCACGGAAAAGTATAAGGCCGGCCCGACCGCTTCGATCATTTACCAACCTGTCGGCAGCGATCTGATATCACCCACGCAGCTCGGGACCGAGTTTGTGTCGAATATCGCCGCGGCGTTTATCGCGGCCTTGATCCTGTCGTTTGCAGTGGTTGGATTCTTCCGAGGCGCGGTCATCTCAACGCTGATCGGCTTAACGGGCTGGCTTTCTATAAACGTGTCGTATTGGAATTGGTATCGATTCCCAACGAGCTTCGTCACCGCCGAGTTGATCGACCAGGCCGCGGGTTGGTTTTTGTCGGGACTTGTCATCGCGTTCGTGATGCGCCATCGCGGCTGATATAATTGCCTTGTATGTTGAAAGAAGGTGATAAGGCGCCTGACTTCAAAGCGAAGGACCAGGACGGAAAGACCGTAAAACTGAGTGACCTTAAAGGCCAGCGCGTCGTGCTGTATTTTTATCCCAAGGACGATACTCCGGGCTGCACCAAGGAAGCGTGTTCGTTCCGCGACGCCGACAAGGTTTATCGAAAAAAGGACATTCGCGTGCTCGGCGTCTCGACCGACGACGAAAAGTCGCATCAGAAATTCATCTCAAAATTTCACTTGCCATTTGACCTACTGGCCGACACCGACAAGCAGATCGTCGAGAAGTACGGCGTCTGGGGTGAGAAGTCGATGTACGGCAAGAAGTACATGGGTACGAATAGAAAAACTTTTCTCATCGACGAAAAGGGCAAGATCGCGAGAATTTTCGACAAGGTGAATGTTGCCGAGCACGCCGATGAGGTGCTCGAGGCGTTCGGAGAGAAGTAAGATAATGAGCAGGCTGCTTACATTATTAATTGTATCGGTGATCGCGTTTGTCGTCGCATGTGACCACGCGGCACCGGTCGCGGTCGAACGCGCCGGGACGTCCGCGCAGGCCGAACGTGCGAGCGTTGACCCCGATCACCCGATGATCGAGGCCCCGCGGATCTCGCTCGAGGACGCCAAGAAAGATTTCGATGCAAAGGCAGCCGTCTTCATCGATACGCATTCCGCGGCGCAGTATGAGACGGAGCACGTCACGGGCGCCATAAACATCCCGGCCAACGAGCTCAACAAATATTTCGACAAGATCCCAAAGGGCAAAAAACTTATCCTCTACTGTTCCTGAGGGAACGAACACACCAGTGCCAGTTTGGTATCTGAATTACAAAGACGCGGTTTCGACAATGTATATGCTCTGCTCGGCGGGACACGAGCTTGGCGAGATGCGGGGTATCCGATGGTGAAGAAGCAGCAGTAAGACAACTGCTAAACAAACGAAAGATCCGAAATAAGGATTTCTTATTTCGGGTCTTTTGCGTTTTTCGCGGTCAGCTCCTTATCAATTCGTTACAGATGCGTCCTGCCGCTTTACCATCCCAGAGCGGCGGGATATTTGTTTTCGTAGTAGGCTTTGACAAGGCGTCAGAAGCCGCTTGTTTTATTTTGTCAGGATCGGTTCCGACCAGCACATTGGTCCCCAACTCGATCGTGATCGGTCGCTCCGTGTTGTGCCTTAGCGTGAGACACGCAATGCCGAGAACGGTCGTCTCTTCCTGTAATCCGCCTGAGTCAGTGAGCACGAGTTTTGCACCGCTGTAGAGCCGCAAAAAATCAATGTAGCCGAGCGGATCGATCAGACGAAGACCGGATGCGGCGATGTTCTTGTCAAAACCAAATTCATCTATCTTCGCACGTGTTCGCGGATGAACCGGGAAGATGATCGGGAGTTTTTCCGAGATGGCGATAAGTGCATCGATAATGCCGGCCAATGTGGTTCGGTCGTCAACATTCGAGGGACGATGAAGAGTTAGGACCGCATAATCGCTGCCTTCCACGCCGAGGTCTATACGCACCTTCGATCGCTCAGCAATTTCGAGGTGGGCCTGCAGCGAGTCGATCATCACGTTGCCGACAAAACGTATCTTGTCGTCGGAAACACCTTCTTGCATTAGATTCTCGTCAGCATCCTGCGATGTCGTGAACAAAAGATCCGAGATCGCATCGGTCAATATCCGATTGATCTCCTCGGGCATCGTCCTATCGCGCGAACGCAATCCCGCCTCGACGTGCGCGACCTTCACGCCCAACTTTGCGCAAACCAGCGCGCACGCGATAGTCGAATTTACGTCCCCGACCACTACGACCCAATCAGGTTTTTGCTCCAACACTATCGGCTCGAACGCCGTCATTATCCGTGCCGTCTGTACCGCGTGGCTCCCCGATCCAACACCCAGATGAATGTCCGGCTTTGGCAACCCCAGATCGTCAAAGAATGCATCCGACATCGCCGCATCATAATGCTGCCCCGTATGCACGATAACCGGCGCAAACTCCGACGGCCGCCGCTGCATCTCGGCCCAAATCGGCGCCACCTTCATAAAATTAGGCCGCGCCCCGGCGATGAGAAGGACTTTTTGCATCAGAGGCGCACGATCCGGGCCTTGCTGCCGTTGCGTATCTCGGGCGAGAGGGAATTGCGGGTATCAACTATTAGCGACGCGAGCTGGCAGACACGCGGGTAATCGACCGACGTGTGTTCTGTGCAGATCACGACGCAATCGGAGGACGTGATCAGGTCGTCGGTAAGATCCTGGTTCGTCAGGGGTTCGCCGTCGCCGATAGTGTAGGCGTGATCGAATGTGACTTCGGGAACGAAGGGATCGTGATAGACAACGTCGGCCCCGTCGGCACGGAGGAGGTCGATGATCGATAGGGCGGGCGACTCGCGCATGTCGTCGATGTCTTTTTTATAGGCGACGCCGAGGATCAGCACCTTTGAGCCGTTTACGGCCTTTTTGTCTTCGTTCAGCGCCTCGGTCGCGAGCTCGACGACGTAATTTGGCATCGTGGAGTTGATCTGTTCTGCGAGCGAGATAAATTGCGAATCAAATCCGTGCTGCCGCGCCTTCCACGACAAATAATGCGGGTCGAGCGGGATGCAGTGACCGCCGATGCCGGGCCCGGGAAAGAACGGCATAAAACCAAACGGCTTTGTCGCCGCCGCGCGCACTACCTCCCAGGTATCGATACCAAGAGCATTGCAAAGCTTAGCCATCTCATTGGCCATTCCGATATTTATCGCGCGAAATGTGTTCTCCCAGAGCTTTGCGGCCTCGGCAACGCGTGCTGACGACACGGGATGCACGTCATCGACGATCTGGCCGTAGAGCATCGCCGCGACCTCGGTCGAATCGTCAGATACACCGCCGACCACCTTTGGAATGTTGTGCGTCTGAAACTGCGGATTGCCCGGGTCGACACGCTCCGGCGAGAAAGCGAGCAGGAAATCTTTATCGAGCTCAAACCCTTTCTCCTCGAACATCGGCTGGAGCACTTCGTCGGTGGTGCCCGGGTACGTCGTCGATTCCAATATCACCAATTGCCCGCGACGCATATATTTTTGTATCTCGCCGCCCGCGGTCAGGATATAGGACATGTCCGGGTCCTTGGTCTTCCTGAGCGGTGTCGGGACGCAGATCACAATAACATCGCACTCGGCGAGTTTGCTGAAATCGGTGGTCGCGGTCAGTTTGCCATCGCCGATACATTTTGCGACGTTCTCGCTCGTCACATCGACGATATATGAGCGGCCGGCGTTGATCTCGGCTGTTTTTGTTTCATCGACCTCAAACCCGATCGCGTCAAAACCTTTCAGGCAAAACTCTACTATCAGCGGCAGCCCTACGTAGCCGAGACCAATGACGCCAATGCGCGCTTTGCGGCCAGAGATCGATTGTTGCAATTCGTCTTTTATCATTCGGTGAAAAATGGCGACCCTGACCTTTGCGCGGGCCAAACTATAAAACTAAGTTAAGCAAATGCGGTTAGTCAAGATAGTTATCGGTTTGTGCTATTATGCGGCCTTAGTGCCGACACGTAGTTAAAAGAACTGTCAATCTCCCAATTTCTCCTTCGACTCCTATGAGCTCAGAGACCGAGACGATCAACCCCGTCGTAAAAGCCGTTCGCGAGGGCACCGCGCCTCGTCCGGCGATGGTAGCGGCATCAAAAGGACTTTTGCCACTCGCGCAGGCCGACCTGCTTGAGGTTCTGGTGCATTTTGCCGAGGGCAGTGATGCCGAGTTAAAAGATAATGCACGACTGACGCTCGCCGACCAACCGGCGAATGTGCTCGAAACGACTATCCGATCGGGTGAGGTCGGCCCGGCCGTATTGTCGTACTTTGCATTCCGGGCGGAACTGCCTCTCGCTGTCCACGAGGCGATCGTTACCAACATCAAAACTCCGCCCGCATCGATCGCGGAGGTCGCGGCCAAGACCCAGAACGGGTCGCTACTTGAGCTGATCTCGATCAACCAACAGCTTCTCATTCAAAATCCGGCGATCCTTGATGCGATCCTTGGCAACATCAATCGCACGCCCGAGGCCGACCGACGGGCGACGGAGATTCGGCGTGAGTTCTTCGAAAAGGAACGCGGCGCACAGCAGATCGCAAACGAGCTTCGGGCTCAAGGGCGAGAGGCCGCCGCGGAATTCATCGAGCAGGCCGAGATCACGGCCGATGTGGGTACCGGAGGCCTCACGGTCGAGGACCTCATCCTGCTCGCCCAGCATATCGAGGTCCCCGATCGTGAAACCGATGACTCGTGGTTGGGCCTCGAATTCATTGAAGAGATCTACGAAGAGACCGAGGAGCAGCGCAACGCAGCCATCGGCAAGATCATCGGCGAGCTTCAGCTGGAAGAAGATGAAATTCCGGGCGAGCGCATCTCGCTTATCAATCGCGTAATGAAGATGGGCGTCAAGGACCGCGTAAAATTGGGCATGAAGGGCGACCGTGAAGCACGCAACATCTTGATCCGAGATCCGAACAGGTTGGTCTCGAATGCCGTTATTAATAATCCGCGGATAACCGAACAGGAGGTGGAAACTATCGCTTCGATGAGGTCAGTATCCGAGGACATCCTTCGGCAGATCGCCTCAAACCGGCAATGGTCTCGAAGCTACAGTATCATGCACAGCCTTGCGCGCAACCCACGTACGCCGATAGCGAACGCGATCACCATTATGAATCGCTTACAGCTTCGCGATCTCACCGCCCTCTCCAAGAACCGCAACGTCCCTGACCCGGTGCGCAAACAGGCGCAGCGGCTCGTCAATACACGCACCGGCGGCAACAGACACTAGATGACGTCTGCTGCGCAAAAACTCTCGATCACGCTGTCGATGATCAAGTTCGAGCACACGCTCTTCGCGCTGCCGTTCGCCTTTCTCGGTGCAGTCCTCGCGGCGGGTGGCCTGCCGACTTGGCAGCAGATCTTATGGATAACGGTCGCAATGGTCGGAGCGCGATCCGCGGCGATGACATTCAACAGGATCGCCGATCGCGAGATCGATGCGGCAAATCCTCGCACCGCGAATCGTGAGCTGCCGAGTGGCAAACTCTCGCCGGCATTTGCGTGGGGATTTCTATATGTATCGATCGGGGTGTTCTTACTGGCAGCTTACTCGCTCAACTGGCTTACCTTCGCGCTGTCGCCGGTTGCGTTGATCTGTGTCCTCGGATATTCGTATGCAAAACGCTTTACCGCGTTCGCTCACATTCTTTTAGGTCTCGCGTTGTCTATTTCACCTTCTGCCGCGTGGATCGCCGTTCGCGGCAGCCTCGCAGACGAGGTCCCTATTTTGCTTTCGCTTTTTGTGCTTATCTGGACAGCGGGCTTCGATGTTCTATATGCGTGTCAGGATCTCGAATTCGATCGGCGGTCCGGAATGCGTTCGATACCTGCCCGTTTTGGTATCCGACGGGCTCTGTGGATCGCGCGCATGTTTCACCTTCAGGCCTTTGTTGTTCTTTTGGTGCTTTGGCTCGTGACCGGAATGACATGGCTCGCGTTGGCCGGCGTCGCGGCGGTCGGTGTCCTCTTTATATACCAGCATTCCTTGCTCCGCGCAGACGATCTTTCCCGAATGAACGCCGCGTTCTTTACCACGAACGCATTTGTCAGTGTGATCCTCCTGATCACCTTTGGCGGAGCCGTTTTTCTCGCATCACCGGTTTGATACACTCTTGCGTTATGGCCGATCTCGAAACTGCAACACTCGCCGGCGGATGTTTTTGGTGTATCGAGGCCGTCTTTGACGCTCTCAAGGGTGTGAGAGACGTTGTCTCCGGTTACGCAGGCGGACAAACCGACAGCCCGACCTACGACCAGGTCTGCGGCGGCTCGACGGGTCACGCCGAGGTAATACAGATCAAATTCGATCCGGCCGAGATCGCGTTCAAGGAGATACTTGAGGTCTTTTTCACGGTCCACGATCCCACGACCCTCAATCGGCAGGGTAACGACGTCGGCACGCAGTACCGATCGGCTATCTTCTATCATTCCGTCGATCAGCGGGAGGCGGCTGAACAGGTCGTTGCCGAGATCACAGCCGCAGGCATCTACGACAACCCGATCGTCACCGAGATCACGCCTTTTGACCGATTTTGGCCAGCCGAAGGCTATCACCAGGAGTATTTCGCAAATAACCCAAATCAACCCTATTGCGCAGCCGTTGTCGCACCAAAAGTGGCCAAATTCCGTCAGAAATTTCTGAATAGATTACGTGATTAACAATGTTATATAGCGTTTGACAATGCGTGTCAAACAGGCTATTCTGAGGTCGTAGTAACCCCGCTCCCGGGCCTCCGCCACAGAAAACCTCTCACTTTCGGCCTAATTCTTACATTAACGCGAGATCGATATGGGAGTCGGTCTGGCTCGAAAACTATGAAAAGACCGGGTTTCACCCCACGCCGCCGGGCGCTTGTCGTCCTTGTAATTATCACGAGTTTCTTATTCACGCTGTCCTTCCTTCGCGATGACAGGTCGAGCGCCCAAAAGCGCGACGATCAGGCAATCGAAAAGGACGACGTACAACCGGAGGCGGTCCTTGCCGGCACTATCACGGGGCGCGTTTTCCAGGATTTCAACGGCAACGGCACAATGGACACGGCGCTGACCGTTACCAACAACGGCTCGGGTACGATCGCCTCGCCGATCGACCTGGGCGTCGCCGGCATCGAGGTTCGTGCGTACGATGCGGCGGGTGCGAATGTCACTAGCGGTAGTGTTGTCACCACGAATGCAACCGGTGATTATTCCATCACGACAACCGGCGTCGCGACCGGCCCGTATCGCGTTGAATTCACAAATCTTCCGACGGGCTATCAGCCGTCGGCGCGCAGCACCGATTCGGTGAATGGCGGCACTGCGACGAACTCCGGTTCGACGGTGCAGTTCATCACGACGACGCCCGCGACCGGTGTGAATCTCGCGATCAACTATCCGACAGATTATTCGCAGAGCAATCCCGAGATCGTCGCATCGATGTATGCCGCGGGCGACCAACTGGCGGCGCCAAATAACGCCTTGCCGGTTATCGTAAGCTTTCCATATGCGGCCGGCAGCGTGAACGGTGGTACCGAGGCTCAGTTCGGACTGCCTGCGGCGAATCCGCTCTCACTCCAGGCCGACGAGGTTGGTACTACGTTCGGCCTCGCCTATGCAAGACGGACGCGTCTGGTCTATGCTGCTTCGTTTTTCAAACGCCACGCTGGCTTTGGTCCCGGCGGGCCGAACCGGATCTATGTCCTCGATCGGACGACAGGTGGTTTTGTAACGAATGCGTTCACTGTTCCCGGAACGGTGACCAACGCGCACGACACGACCGCGCCGATCACGTGGAATCGCGACAATGACAATACCGGCTGGGACGGCGTTGGCAAAACGTCTCTAGGTGGCATCGCACTCTCTGATGACGAACAAACCTTGTACGTGATGAACCTGGCCAACCGCACGCTCTATGCGCTCAACCCGTCAACTGGCGCACAGATCGCTGCACAGGCCGCGCCGACAAATCTGCCGCTGGTCCCGAGCGGGACATGCAATGCGAATGACGCCCGGCCTTTCGCGGTTACTTTCTATCACGGCGCGCTCTACGTTGGACTGATCTGCAGTGCGGAATCGACGCTGGCAGCCGGCACGGTCGATACGTTTACTGATAATGCGCCGGCCAACGGCCGATACGATGGCGGCGAATATTACATCGAAACCAACGGAACGGCGGGCCGCCAGGCGGGTGAGTCGTTTCTCGATTTTAACGGTAACGGCACTTTCGACGCAGGCGAGGCCTTTGTTGATAACGACGGGAACGGTTTTTACAACCAGGGTGACGCCCGCCAGCTGCGCGCGTATGTTTATTCGGTCAATCCGACGACGCTTGCCTTCGGTGCCTCACCTATATTCCAGATGAGTCTGAATTATCGTCGCGGTGTCAACACCCACACCAACGGCGCATTCGGCATTTGGCGGCCCTGGTCCTCGACGTATCGCGACGCAGGGACGGCGACGACGTCTCGCCCGATATACTCACAGCCGATGTTGACCGACATCGCCTTTGACAACGGTAATTTGATCATCGCTCTGCGCGACCGCATTGGTGACCAGATCGGGAACGGAACACTTTCCAACCCTGGCGATCCGAGCGCTACGAATTTTTACCAGCCACGAACCGCGGGCGATGCGATCCGCGCATGCGGAGCGATCGGCGCGTGGACGGTAGAGAGCAACGGCCGGTGCGGCAGCCCTGCCACCGGCACGGCCCCGCAGAATACGAGCGAAGGACCGGGCGGCGGCGAATTCTACTACGGCGATTCGTACGATCTGTCGGACGTCTATGTCTCGCCCGCGGCGACGATAAACGGCAAGGGCGGCAATCACGACGACACGCTGAACGGCGGCGTCGAGCAGCTGCCGGGCGCGCCCGACGTTGTGCTGTCAAACTTCGACCCGATCATGGACATCGCGAACATGACGCATGACGGCGGCATCCGCTGGCTCAACAATACGACGGGCAACGTGACCAAGGGCTATCGCATGTACGACGGCGCGGGTAACGACACCGGCATACTTGGAAAAGCGGGCGGCATCGGCGGAAGCCTCGTCATGCTGCTCGATCCGGCACCGATCGAGATCGGCAATCGCGTGTGGCGCGATGCAAACAACAATGGCGTTCAGGACCCGGGCGAGAACGGTATCGCGAACATAACGGTCCGCCTTTATCAGGGCTCTACCCTTCGCGGCACTGCGGTGACCGACGCCAATGGCGAATATTATTTTGTAGGCTCGACGGTCGCCGACCCAAACACGAACGACAACATCGGCCAGGTGAACGGCGGCATTCTCTACAGCACGGCGTACCAGATCCGATTGGATAACCCTACAAACTTCGCGAGCGGCCAACCGCTCAACGGGCTCTTCCTGACCTACGCGGATGTGACGGCGCAAGCCGGCGACGACGACGCAAACGATTCTGACGCGACCAGCGTCAACAATCCGTCGGGCTCACCATCAGCGGGCTATTTCCCGGTCGTTTCGCTCACAACCGGTGGCCCGGGCGCTAACAGCCACCGGTTTGACATTGGGTTTGCGGCACCCACCTCGGCAGCGGCCGTCACGGTCTCGGGACGGATCACGACGCAGGAGGGCAATGGCATCCGCGGCGTCCGCGTCACGCTGACCGAAGAGGACGGAACGGTCCATCAGGCGTTGACCGGTGGATTTGGCTATTACCAGTTTGACGACGTCCTTGCAGGGCAAGGTGTGGTCGTGAGGGTCTCGGCAAAACGATTCCGGTTCAGCGAACCCGTGCGCTTTATAAATCTTTTCGACAACCTCTTTGAGCTGGATTTTGTGGCGGAAGAATAGAGCGTTGTAATGACTTGGTTTTTTGGCGGCCTCGAACACGAGGCCGCTTTTTTGTTCGTGTCATTCGCGGCCGATTTCTTTCTTATATTTACTGCGCGTTCGATGACATCCATATTCTCGAGGATCTTGAGCCGCAGGTCATTGTCGAGTGTTGGATTGTCTGCGAGGAATTTATTAATGATCGCAAGTGCGCGTTCGTCGCGCTGACCGCCGATAAATGCACCGAGCCAGCCGTTGACGAAGAAGATCTTGCGCGATCGTTTGTGATTGGGCAGCTCTTTTAGCGCGCGTTCGAGATAGGGCAGCGTCAGCTCGCTGTGACGGATCGAATTCCACGGCCCAAATGCCGCCTCGATCCAGCTCTCGCTGATATCTTTGTTGTTAACGAAATCATTCCAGTATTTCGCCTTGTTCTCGGCGTTAGGAAAGCCCGCCTTTGCGGCGTAGGCATATCGTTTTGCGTCGTTTGAGGTTTCGGTTCTCTCGATATCAGCCAGCAGCTTCGAAGCGTCCGGGTCATTGAGCACCATGAGCCGCGTTACGATGTCGAAACGGTCCTTCGTCTTCAGGGCCATTCCGGCGATCTGCATCTTACCGGCCAGGATGTCTTTTAGCGTCTGTCTCGCTGGATCAGTTTTTGATGCGTTGAGGAATGCGCGATAGAACGTTATGCGCTGACCGAGTGTTGCTGCACCTTTTATTCGTTCGAGGAGCAGGCTTTCGAGTTTCGGGGCGAGCTCATCACGCGGTTTGTCCGCGACGTAATAGTTCATCGCGGTCGAGGTCCGCCCGAGGATCGACGCACCGATCGATTCATCGTCCTCGCCGGGCAGGTTCTTTATCGCTAACTCGATATACACCCTCGGATCGAGCTCGGCCTCGCGGACGCTGTCCCATAGCGCGCCCCACATCATCGAGCGCAGGAACGGGTCTTTTTCGTTTTGGATGTTCTTTAGGACATACTCGCGGCTCTTGTCGTCGAGAAGAAAAATGCCGTAGCTGTAGTCTTGGTAGTTGCCGAAAATGAAATCAACATCAGCGTTTTTTGCGAATGCCGGATTATTTCTTCGATCCTGAAAATCTACAACCGCCGACTCGCGGGCACCGTTCTTGTAAATCAGAAATGCTTTCGTCTTCATCGGCCAGTAGCCCGAGGTTTGTTGATCGAACATGAAGTCGTGTGTGAACTCATCATGCGACAAGCCGTCGCTGCTATAGACGCTAGCGATACCGCGACTCGGCCTGTCAGTTATCGAGGTAACACCAGGATTCTTAACCCACGTTTGGCCCCAATCTTTCAGGTCCCATTGATTTGCCGCCTCAAACTCCTTCACCAGATCTTCCCAACCCGCATTCTTGAATTCATTCTTCCTTAAAAACGTCCGCACCGCCGTTTGGAATTTGTCTTCGCCGAGGTAGAACTCGGCTTGTCTTAGAAAAGCCGGGGCTTTGTTGTAGACGATGTTGCCGTAGGCCGATTTGGCGGCGCTTAGGTTTGCGATCGGCTGATAGATCGCGGTCGTGCCGCGGGTCGAGTCGGTCTGGTAGGCGGCCTGTTTGACGCGTTCGTAAAAGACCTTCCACGCGTTAGCCTCGGGCATCACCTTTTCGAGCGCCTTGTACGCCATAAAGGTCGCAAAGCCTTCCTTGAGCCACAGGTCGTCAAACCACCGCATCGTCACCGTGTCCCCAAACCACTGGTGCGCCGTCTCGTGAAAGATGAGTATCGAGCGCGAGATCAGATCGCCCTTCGTCGGCTCCTGCGGAAAGATGATCGCCGACTCGCGTAAGAACGTCGCCCCCGCATGCTCCATCCCGCCAAACGGGAATTCGGGAATGAGCACGAGATCGTATTTTGGGAACGGGAATTTGTAGTCGAAATACTGCTCGAAATATCTGATGGCCTCGCGGTTGAGACGGAAGATATCACGCGTGTGGGTGCCGGCTTTTCCGTATTGAGATTTCCGGACAAAAATGCGAGTCTCGACTGGAAAATCCTTTGTTGAAACCTGTCCATAATATTTCTCTATATCCGTGAATTGCCCCCACGGTCCAACTGCGAAAGCGAAAACATAGGTACTGATCGGTAGAGTTTCCGCAAATTTGTATTCCCGTCTTCCGCTCGGCATGCGAGTGAATTCCGGAGGTGCTCCAATCGGCTGCTCGGCATGAAACGTATTGGATACCACTCGCCAATCATCCGGCGTCGATAAGTTTAGCGAGAACCTCGCCTTCAGATCGGGCTGGTCAAAGACCGGGAACGCCGTGCTCGCGTCGGACGGGACAAACAGCGAGTAGATATACTCCGACCCGTCCTCTTTGTCGATGTACCGCGTGATCGCGGAGCCTGAGGTCAGGATCGGCGACGTGAAATCGAGCTTAATGACATTTTCGCCCTCCAGTACATTTCTATCGAAGATCAGATGCTCGTCGCGCTCCCAGTATTGAACTGCGCCGAGCCCCACGTGGTCGGGTGGCGGGACGAGCATTGCCGTGCGGCCGTTTATAGATATATTCGTGATAGTGGAGAGACTCTCGCTGCCTTTTATCTTGCGCCAGTCGAGTACAATTGGCGGTCGAAATTCGTTCGGCACGTCTTTCGGCATTTTTAGCCGTATCTCGATCGTCCCCTTGAGCACCGGCGACATCTTTTCGAGGGTCAGGTTGAGTTTGTAGCGAATATCGGAGTATCGCGCCGCACGCCACTTCGCCAATTCCTGTGGAACGCCCGGTTCGATGGGCGGGGCGGTTTGCGCGAGTGCGCCGGACGCAAAGAGACAGATCAACAGAACGACACGCATAACTGAACAGGTTTGACTCATCTCGCCCCGGTACCGTTGCACTATCTACCCCTCGTCCCGGGTGCTTTGGCCGTATATTACGGTTTCTGATCTCTGTAAACGTCCTCGCGTTTCTGAAACCCGTCATTGATCACGACGTCCACGTTACTCTTTTCTATCGGGATCGGCTCGATGAGGATCGATGGAACATCGATGCGGCCGTTGTTGACGGTGCGGGTTGTGGGCAACTTTTCGCGTCGCGCTAGGGTCATCGCGGCCTCGACCGCGGCGGGTGCGAGACGTGAGATCGGTTTATATACGGTCATTGTCTGCGTGCCGGCGAGGACGCGTTGTAGCGCGTAGAGCTCGGCGTCCTGGCCCGAGACAAGAACTTTGCCGGCGAGGTTTTGCTTCTTCAACGCCTCGATCACTCCGCCCGCAGTGCCGTCGTTCGAGACGACAACGGCGTCGATCTGATTGTTATTTTGTGTGAGGGCGTTTTCGGCGTGCTTGAGCGCCTCTTCGGCAAGCCACTCCTTGGCCCACTGGTCGGCGACGATCTTTATCTCCTTGCGGTCGATCGCAGGTTGAAGAATGTTCAACTGGCCTTTTCTCAACAATGCAGCGTTGTTGTCGGTCGGCGCACCGCCGATGAGGACGTAGTTGCCGGTCGGTTTCTTATCGAAAAGGACTTTCGCCTGCAGCTCGCCGACACGCTCGTTGTCGAATGAGACATAGAGGTCGGGCTCGCTATTTTTTACGAGACGATCGTATGAGATGACGGGTACGCCCTGCTTCTTCGCCATCTCGACCATCGCGCCTGCGACTTCGGCGTTGTGCGGCACGATCACAAGCACGTCAATGCCCTGCGTGAGCAGGCTCTCGACCTGCTTCATCTGCGCGTCGTCACTGCCGTCGGCGGTCTGGAGCAGCACCTCGGCACCCAGTTCCTCAGCTCGTTTGAGGAAAAGATCTCGATCCTTCTGCCAGCGCTCCTGTTTTAGCGCGTCCATCGCGAACCCAATGCGGATCTTTTTCGCCGCGCCGCTTTTGGGCGCGGTCGGAATGCCGCATGAGGTGAAAAGCCCGGTGAGCGCGAGCAAAGAGATACAAGCTAAGAGCGGTATTCGCCTTAAAACGGTCATTATCTATTACCTCAGAGGATGATGTGCAGCCCATATCATACCAGCAGCGATTCGGATTTCAGCCCGTCGGTCGGTATAATTCGTAACTTTGGGCCACGGGCTCGAAAGGCAACCTGTAGAGGCGGGCCAGAATCAAAAAGCCAAGTAAATACCTGTGTTTGAAATGCCCTTTTTGTTGGTCTATCCTTAAGCTTTGTACTTTAGGCGGGCGACCGAATCCTCCCCGGTCATTGCTGTTCGTGCCCCGCTTGCGGTAAAGGGATTCCCGGTTTTATGCATATTTTTCGCGTAGTTGGTCTGGCGATATTGCTTTCGGTTTTGCCCGGCCTTTCGATGACAGGTCTGACCGTGAGCGGCCAGACGCCGGCCGCGTCGCAGCAGGTCGTCGAAAGTGTCGATATTCAGGGCAATCGCCGTCTGCGCGACGAGGACCTGCTTTACTACATCAAGACCCGTCCAGGCGATGTTTACGACCCGGCGGCGCTCGAGCGCGACCTCAAAGAGCTGCTTTCGCTCAACTTTTTTGAGAAGACGGCGACGCGAGTCCTGGTCGAGGACGGCATCCGCGGCGGCGTCAACGTTATCTTCGAGGTGCGCGAGCTGCCGATCATCCGCGATCTTCAGTTCAAGGGGTCGTCAGCGATATCGGAGTCCGACATCCTTAAGGAGTTTCGAGAACGTCGTATCGGCATCTCAAAGGAATCGGTGTATGACCCCGTAAAGGCGCGCGCCGGTTCGCGACTCCTGAGGGAAATGCTGGCTTCAAAGGGTTTTCCCAACGCACAGGTAACGTTTACCGAGGAAGAAGTTTCAGCCACATCGATCGCTTTGATCTACAACCTCGATCCCGGTCACAAATCGCGCATCGTCGAGATCGATTTCGAGGGCAACGAGCACTTCAAGGACAGCGAGCTGCGTAACGCGTTAGAGCTGGTCAAGGAAACCGGTCTGGTCACGCGTTTCAAGGGTCAGGACATCCTGGATCTCAGAAAGCTGCAATACGACCTCGGCCGCAACGTCCGCGCTTATATGTGGTCAAAGGGTTATTTCCAGGCTCGTATTGGCGATCCTGAGGTCGTTGGCCTGGGCTATAAGCGGACGGGCTTCCCCGTTCTGAGCAATTTCCCGATACCGCTAGTGACTTCGATGGACGACACGTTGAAGATCGTCGTCCCGATCACGGAGGGCAAGGTCTATCGTGTTGGAGAGTTAAAGGTCGAGGGCAACTCCATCTTTTCCGAGCAGCAAATACTCGCTGGTGTCGGGCTCCGGACGGGCGAGATCGCCGACGGCAAGCGCCTGCAGGACGCGGTCAATGAGGACCTCAAGAAAGCATACGGCTCACAGGGGTTCGTTAACTACGAGGCGGAATTCGACCCGGTCTTTAGAGACAATCCGGACAATCCCAACGAGGGTATTGTCGACATCACCATCACGATCGTCGAGGGCAAACAATTTACTCTGCGACGCCTCGAGTTCACCGGCAACACGTTCACGCGCGACAAAGTGATGCGGCGCGAGTTCCTTCTGAATGAAGGTGACATTTACAACCAAAACTATCTCGAGATCTCTGTCGCGCGTTTGAACCAGACACAATATTTTGACCCGATAGATAAGGATCACGACGTCGAAATTCACCCCGATGAGGAAAAGGGTGATGTCGATCTCCTCGTCAAGGTTAGAGAAAAGGGCCGTCAGCAGATCTCGTTCAACGGAGGCATTTCCGGCGTCGGTGGAACATTTTTCGGTCTGGAATACTCGACAAACAACCTGGCCGGACGCGGCGAGGTGCTGTCGATAAATGCCGGTGCCGGAAACAGGCAGCAAAACCTTCAGATCTCATTCCAGCAGCCTTATTTCCGAAATCGCCCGGTCTCGGTGGGCATGTCTGCGTTCATAAGCCGCTATCAATTCTACGGCGAGGGCACATATCTGACGCAGAACGTGAATGTCCTCAACCAGCTTTACAATCCACTTGGTCTTGTGACGACCGACCAGAGCTCGCTGTTCACGCAATCGACGTTGGGCGCCAACGTCTTTGCGACGGCGCCGCTATCGGAGCTTTTCTTTAAGAAGCGAAGGTTTACACAATTCTCGCGCGTGGGTCTGACCTATCAATTCAGTCTGACGAGCATCAAGGATCCTGAGATCAACCAATCGGTCGATCCATCGCAGCGGATCCCGGTCATCTACGCCCAGCCGAGCATTATCACCAGCCGCGTTACGGGCACGTTCGTCTACGATACGCGTCAGCCGTCGCCGAACGGTATCGATACGCTAAGCGGCAAGTCACTTTCGCTGTCGCTTGGATTTGCCGGTCTCGGTGGCGATGTCAGGACGTATTCGCCGACCATCCAGTACACGCACTTCATTCCCCTTCGGAAAAAGCGGTCAAAAAATCCCCAAGTGTTCGCTTATCGGATCATGGCCGCAACGATTGGAACGTGGTCGATCACGGACACGGTGCGCGATGCGAATTCGCTATCCTTCATCGGCGGCATTCCCGCGTATGAGCGGTTCTTCCTTGGCAGCGAGAATGATATCCGCGGCTACGATTCGCGTGCGATCAGCCCGGTCGCGCCTTTTGCCACTTTTATCACGAGCCGCAACGTCGTGGTCGCAAACAACGCATTTGGCACGGCCGATACGGACACCGGCTTGAATTCACGCGACACGAACGAGATCAGGACCATCGGACAGCTAACCGGAATTTCCGGAGCAAACCCGGCGCTTTATTCGCGGAATTTCCGATATATCGGCGGCGACACGCAGCTGCTCGCAAACGTCGAGTACCGTATACCGCTATTTGGTCCGGCTACGGTGGCTTTGTTCGGCGACGTCGGTTCGGTATTCAACATCAATAAGACAGGCGCGCAGGTCATCAACAGCGAATTCCTGGCGGACGACACATTTCTCGGTCCGGGCCGCCTGACCGCCCTTGGCCTGATCAACACGCCGGTTCTCGAGAGCAGCTTTGGCAGCGTACTTTACTATCGTGGTCGCGTCATGACCAAGACCGACTTCGTCAACGAGTTTTGCCGCGGCAACCGACTGGGTTGCCCGACGACCCTTTCGCCGCAGGTCCAGCAGCTCTATCTCCGGGGCGAGGTCCAACAGAATTCAGTCCTCGGTGTCGATCAGGCGGAATTCGCCAAGATATCCGACTTCAAGGCAAGTATCGGTGTTGAGCTCCGGGTCCAGGTCCCGATCGTCAATGTGCCGTTCCGATTGATCTACTATTACAATCCGAACGGGGAATTCGGCTTTAACCAAGAGCTTCCGGGCATCTATTTGCCGGGTAAACGGACCGGGTTCAAGTTTACGGTCGGCCGGACATTCTAGCCCCGAAAACATTGACTTTGGCCCGCTGTTTCATTAATATTGCTATTCTTTTCGAAACGGCAAGCAACAGTTTGCCCCTCGTTTGTTTCAAAGAAATATGCTATGAAAGGCGAGACGCGCCGTTCAGTAGGAGTTTTAATATAGATATGAAAAGAACCACCATGCTCGCCGTGAGCTTATTATTAGCGGCATTATTCGCTCTTCCCGCCTTTGGACAGGTGCCGGCGGCAACAAAGATCGGCTGGATAGTTACCGCAGCGTTCGGCGATGAAAAGGAAGGTATTACCAAATATATTCAGGCCGAAAAAGCCCTCGACACCGAGTTGAAGCCGCGTGTCACCGAGCTGCAAACCCTGCAGACCAGGATCAAGACCATTTCGGACGATTTGGCAAAGATGCAAGGTGCAAATCCGGCCGTTCCGTTTGACCAGAAAGCCGCGGCAGCCAAACAGGATGAGGGTCAACGCCTGCAGCGCGAATTCGAATTCAAGCAAAAAGAGGCCCAGGCCGTTTTTGCGAAGCGACGAGAAGACGTCCTCGGCCCCATTACGGCGAACATCTTTCAAGCCCTGCAGGATTATGCCAAGTCCAAAGGCTATGCGGTCATTATTGATATCAGCGCTTTGGGTCAGGAAAATGCACCGAACCCAGTCCTTTTCCTCGAGCCCTCGGCAAACGTGACCAAGGATTTTGTAACGTTTTACAACAACCGTCCTGCGACCACGGCTACCACCGCCGCACCGGGGGCAGCACCGGCTGCAACGAAACCGTAGCAACCCGACGTTCAGTTCCATTACCGACGAGCCGGCGAAATTGCCTTTTGCCGGCTTTTCGCTTATATGTAATCCGTTATGCCCAGCCTCGATTCGGTCGCAATACAGCAGATCTTGCCGCATCGCTATCCATTCCTTTTGGTGGACACGGTCATCGAGCTTGAGCCGCGCGTTTCGATCGTCGGGATAAAACAGGTCACGGCGAACGAGTATTTTTTTGCCGGCCACTTCCCGGGTGCGCCCGTCATGCCTGGCGTGCTGCAGATAGAGGCGCTGGCACAGGTCGGGGCGATACTTGTGCTGCGCGAGTTTGAGGACCGCGATACGAAGATACCTTTCTTTAGCGGTATTGAGAATGCGAGGTTTCGACGACCTGTTGTTCCGGGTGACACACTGCGACTGGAGGTGACAGCGCTACGGACCGGGCGTAAGGTGCAAAAGATGCGCGGCGTCGCTACCGTGGACGGGCAGGTTGCCGCCGAGGCCGAGATACTCTCGATAGTAGCCGACCGGTCAGTCCGGGACTAGAAGATGGAAGACATCAAAATAACCTACCGCGAGGTCTTGTTCGGTCTCATCCTATTCAACGTGGTGGTGAGCCTGCTATTCGGCTCGTTCCCGCTCATCGCCGGTCTAATGCTCAAACGGCAAAAACTCGCGTGGATCGGATTCGCGGTCGCGGTGGTCGCGGGGACAATGCTCGGTGTTATCGGCGCGTATATCATCGCGGTGGTCTTTCTCTGGCTCATTCTTCGACGGCGAAACGCGGCGGCCCAGGAAGCGACTGAGATCGATGGCGGAAATGCCGATACTCCCGACGCCTGATGGCCACCTTTATACATGAGACTGCAATAGTCGATACCTCGGCTGAGGTTGGCGACGATTGTCACATTGGACCCTTCTGTACGGTTGGCGGCGAGGTGCGGCTCGGTGATCGTGTGCGGCTGGATTCGCATGTGGTCGTCGACGGCAAGACGACGATCGGCGACGAAACGCATGTTTTTCCCTTCGTATCGATCGGTCTCGGACCTCAGGACCTCAAATATGCGGGTGAACCGACCGCGACGGAGATAGGTGCGCGCAATCAGATTCGAGAGTTCGTCACCATTCATCGCGGCACCGTGGGCGGCGGAGGGATTACACGCATCGGCAACGCCAATCTGTTGATGGCGCAGGCACACGTCGCGCACGATTGTCAGCTAGGCAGCGACATCATCATGGCGAATGCTGCAACGCTCGCCGGTCACGTCGAGATCGCCGATCGCGCGAGTATCGGTGCGTATTCGGGCGTTCATCAGTTTTGCCGTATTGGTCTCGAGGCCTTTGTCGGCGGTTATTCGGTCGTCGTCAAGGACGCTATGCCCTATGCGATAATCCAGGGGAATCACGCAAAGTGCTACGGCCTTAACCGTTTAGGCATGAAGCGGCGAGGTTATCCCAAAGCGGCGATCGAAAAACTGAATCACGCGTTTCACCTGCTTCTCTCGTCAAAGCTAAATACGTCACAAGCCCTCGAACGGATAGGCGTCGAGATCGCCGATTGCACCGAGGTCGATCACCTCGCCGAGTTCATCCGCACATCGAAGCGCGGGGTGGTTAAGTGAATTATTCTTGACGTGAACTAGCTGCGGCTGACGGAGATAACGCAGACAGAATGATCAGATCAACTCTTCCTGTCTGCGTGATCCGGGTCATCTACGATTAAGATCGACTAGAATTCACTCGACAATGGACCAAACCCTCAACACGATCGAACAATTCGGCAAACGCATCCAACGCTGTTACGGCTGTTTTATTGCCTATCATTTGAAAGACATGTATCTCGGCGAGGATGTCACATTCTTCTGCGAGCACTGCAAAGACGAGACGATGTTCCACTTTGACGAGTTCTCCAAACTGCTCGATCTGAGCAAACTCAACGAGGCCGCCGGCGGGCACCATCATTGAGGCTCGGGCTTTTCCGCCGTTCCCGCTAAAATCTAACCGTGGCCGAGAAAAAGAAGAAGCCGACCGTCACGGGTCTCGCGCAAAAACTTGCGCAATTGCCAGCGGAAAAAAAGCGTGTCGCGCTCGAGATGAGCGCGGCACTCGCGGGCGTGTCCTTAAAGGTGAGCCGCGAGTTTGTCGAGGCGGTGCCGGCAGCCGCCGAGGTCCTTTCGGCCGACGACCTCAAACACTGGGCCGAGTTCGGCCGTCGGCTCGCCATGGGCAGTGCGGTGAACGGGACAAAGTTCTTTGCCGCGGGCGTCGATGACTTGGCCAGCGTGCCCGAGGCGGCGCTCTCTCTGGTTTTTCAGATCTGCACGCGCCAGCTGGTTCTATCGAGCTCGACCGCGCTCGACACTTACAAGCTCATCCCGACGATCACGGCCGAGATCAACGATGAGAAGCTTCTGACCGATGTTCTCGCCCTCGCTGCCGAGATCGCACAGCGTTCGGCAAAACATAGTGCCGAGTTTGTCGCACACACACCCGCGGTTGCAAGGTCGCTTGCTGCCTTCGACGAAGGAAAAACGAAGGTTGCCGGGTCAGTCGTTGACCTCGGCCGCGAGTTCGCTAACCGAACCGGAGGCATGACGGCCGATCTGTGGGGCGGTCTGCCGCATGCGCTCGAGAAGCTCGATGCAGCCAAGGCTAAGATGCTGATGCGGCAGGCCGTCGAGTTCCTGGATCACGGAGGCAGCGTGACGCTGCATTTTGTTTCGTCTGGCAGTGATGTACTAGCATCGATGCGGGCGGCGTTTGATGACTGGGTAACGTTGTCGCGGGCGGTCGCACGTCACGGCAACGCGGTGCTGATAGCGTTTCTGCGTGCGACACCGAAATTCTTTTCTTCGCTCGCTGGCAACCGAAGTATCGATGCGACCATCACCGGCCGCGTCCTGCAGCTGATCACGCAGGTTGCTGAGACCGATGCCGAGAGCGCCCTTGCCGCTTTTAGGTCAAGCTCGTCCGCGCTCAGGACGGTTTCGCTCAAACAATTTGAGGAGTGGATCGAGAACGGCCTCGCTCAGCAAACCGACGCGAGTGCTAAAGCTCGGCGCAGCTACTTCGCTCTCGAAACGCGCGACTCTAACGAGCGGCTTCAAAAAGTGCGCCTCGGTCTCTCGCTCGAGAGCATACAACAAGTATTGCGGCTTTATGTCGAGGCGTTAACAGGACGGGAGGTCGAGATCGCTCCCCTCGCCGCCATGCCCGAAGGCGCGCGCATAGGCGACGGCAAGACGATCTATCTGCCGTCGTCCGTGACCGAGTTCGATTCGGACGAAATGGATTTTCGCCTCTACAAGGTGCTTGCGGCGCACGCAGCGGGGCAGATCGAATTCGGCACCTTCGACCAGGACACGCTGGCTCTAAACGCAGCACACGTCGACCTGTCCGAACTCTATGCGATGACCGCCGGCGAGCGCGACTCTTTCTCTTTGGATGGCTACATAGATCATGCGTCCAGTTCCAAAGATCAAAAACCAAAAGCCAAAGGCCTCCCCGCAGGATCGGATTACCGCGCCGTGCTCGCAGTCTTCCCTGAGCCCCGGCTCGCTCGCAAGATCTTTTCGACAATGGAAAATGCACGGATCGACCATTGTCTACGCGCATCCTATCGCGGGTTGCGAAAGGATCTCGATCTGATGCAGTCACATCTTCGCGCGCATCGGCCATACATTTTCGATCTCCCGATGCATCAGGTGCCGTTCGAGCTTCTGTTTCAGGTAACACTCTGCGGCGGCGCGACGGACGATGCCAAGATGTTCTATGGCCAGATCGTCTCCGAGATCGAAACTGTGATCGAGTCTTATATGAGAACCGCGGAATGGCCCGCGTCAGAGGGTGGAACTAGCGTTGGTCTGGCAGCAGCCGTTGTTCCACCCGCTCACATGCCCGGTTCTGCCTTACCCACAGTTGCAGACGCACTGATGGCGACCTCGCGCATCTACACGCTCTTTCAAAACATCACTCCCGAGCAGACACAGGAGGCCGAGTCTGACTCGACCGACGAGAAGAGCGAGTTCGCATACGACGACAAGGAGGCGACCGAATCGATCACCGAGGACAAGATCAAGCGCGAGCAGCGTGATGCCCTCGACATTCGCGACCTATTCAACGCCTGGAACAGCCTCGACGATGAAGGCGAGCCTGACGATCTCTCAGGGTCGGAGTCATGGACGCAGGCCGACGTGCCCGAGCAGTCGCTCGAGTCGGATGATGTTGCGTTTGCATACGATGAATGGGACCGCGAGCTTAACGATTATCGTGTTGGCTGGAGCCGCGTGATCGAAAAAAAGGTGAAGTCCGGCGATCGCAACTTTGTCGAGCTTGCGCGCTCGCGTTATCGCGGGGTGATCTCGTCCATCCGACACCAGTTCCAGTTGATGAAGCCCGAGAATCTCACGCGTATCAATCGCGAGATCGACGGCGAGGACTACGACCTGAACGCGCTAGTCGATCTCGTCATCGACCGCAAAGCCGACGGACGTCAGTCTGAGAACATCTACACAAAACGCCTGCGCAAACAGCGCGATGTCGCCGTGTCGCTCTTGCTCGATCAATCATCGTCGACAGCGCGCACCATCACCCGAAATCCGCTGCAGCCGTATACTCATCCCGGTCGGCGCATCATAGAGATCGAAAAAGAAGGCTTGGTGCTGATGAGCGAAGCGCTTGAGGCCGTCGGCGATGTCTATTCGATAAACGGATTCACGAGTGAGGGACGTCGCAACGTTAAGTTCTATGTGGTGAAAGACTTTGGAGAGAAATATTCCGACGAGATCGAGAAACGCATCGGCGGCATCACGTTCCAAAACAACACGCGCCTCGGCGCCGCCATCCGTCACGCGTCGGCAAAGTTATTACGACAGGATGCGCGCACAAAACTGCTCATCATCCTCACGGACGGACGTCCATACGATCACGATTACGGCGACGCGCGTTACGCACGCGAAGACGTCCGCGAAGCTCTGACCGAGGCAAAATCCTCGGGCATCACGCCCTTTTGCATAACGGTCGATCGAGAATCGGAGTCGGAACTAAAGGATCTCTATGGCGATGTCGGCTACACGATCATCGACGACGTGCTGTCGTTACCAGAGCGAATGCCAAATATCTACCGCCGGCTGACTAGTTAGGCGAAAACGATTTCAAAACGGGCCGGAAATTCGTGGAAAGGCAACGGAGAATTACTGTTTAAAGGCTTTGAGAACGATCGGGCCCATCAGACCGCTCGGAAGAACCTGGATCTTGTCCATATCCTGAGCCTGGAATCGCTCGCCGTATCGAAGGTTCAGCAGTTTGTAATCGGGCAGCTTTCGGCCGGCCATGTAGTTCAAGGCCGTGTTGCCGACGACGATCCTAAGATCGTTCTTTCCGGTCCTTAAAAATGAGGTTACGTCGAGTCGATACGGTGGTGACCAAAGTGAACCCGCGCGTTGCCCGTTTACATAGATCACCGCAGCCTCGCGGATAGGCGGGTCGTAAAATGTTCGCATTCCGTTACGCTGGACCTGCACATCGAGCGCCCGGCCCGCACCAAAGTCAAGCATCGCCGATTGGCCCGTCCCGAGGAAACCTGAAGGCACGTCGATCGATCTTTCATAGGTTGCGGTCCCGGAAAAATATCTGCCGGCATCGTCGTCGGCCCACGACCGCAGCAACGGAAACTTGACCGTGGGCATATCGCCAAGCCGTACGTTCCAGTCGGATGAAATATCTAACGCCGACGCGCTTGTTAGGGCCGGGAGCCTCATGTTTGTTGTCCCGGTGTTTGAAAACACGACTACGGTTGAACCGTAAGGCTCGAATTCAAGGTCGACCGTTGTCGATGTGATCGAATGTTTTACAACATTTGCAGCATACCTGCGACCATCAAGTGCATTCCAAACTTCCGCTTTGCCGCCGCCGACACGAAATGCGACCTGAATGTTCTGCTTTTGGTTTGTCGTATTCGCGACGAAATAAGCGTCAAGTTCGCCGATGCGTCGATGCACGGTCGCAACATCTTTGACCGCCGGTGTTATCTCAGCATCGGGTTGCAGCAACGACTTCAGTGCAGGCCCTATCGCCTCGTCGTTTTCTACAAACTTGACCGACGAGGAGCTTGAGATCTGTTGAACGATCGACTTGAGCTGCGTCTGTTCCGCCGGTGTGGTCTTGAAACCCGGCACGCGCTCGGGCCATCGTCGCGTTGCGACGACTTTGCCACCGCTTTTCACAAATTCGTCAAGCTTTCGGAGAGTTTCAATAGGCATTCGCTCGACGCCGGGCAGGACCACGACCTTGTGAGCGCTCGCGCCGAGTGAGAGTATCCCGTTTGCGCTCTTGCCGACCGTCCTCAAGATCTCATCATCAAAAAAATCCAGATCGTATCCGGCTTCGAAGATGGCGGGCATCACTTTCTCGCCGACCAGTTCGCGATCATTGTCGATCAGATGAACGCGGCCTGAGGTAAACCGTGCATAGGCATCCGCAGTCGGCAGATAAAGTGCGACGTCGTTTTGCGATTTTCCCTGACGGAGAAGATAGCTCAACCGCTGCAGATATTTCGTCAGGTCCGGCATGACTATCCACCACGGATTTTGCTCGGAGTAAGCACCTGCCGCATAAAAACGCCAACCCGGATACTCGACGCCCGGCGGCGTATAGCCCCAACCGTGTCCGATCAACTGATTGATACCCTGCAGGAAATGGATATCGGCCTCGGCCTTCATATCGAGCGGCGTAGCCCGAAAGACCGGAGAGTTCAACCAGGTCCACGTCTCGGATGAAGTCACGCTCCGCCCGTAGATGTGATTTGCCGACGACGCCCAGCGCGCCGCCCGAATCACCTTCCACTGTGCGCCTTCGCCATCCGATATGTCGGCCCATTTGTTGCTTGAAATGTTGGCCGCTGGAATGCCGTAACCTTGTATCCGAAACCTCGTGCCGTTAGCCTTCGACCATGCCTGCATCGGCACCATGAATCTTTCGTTAAATAGCTCTGTGACGGTCCGTCCCCAATCGTATCTAACGTCAGCCGTCCTGGGCCCGACGTCGGCGATCAAGGCGGGTAAGTGCGGCCTGATGTCATAACCCCGGCGTTTCTGAAACTCTTCGGCAAAATCGTCGGTCCAGTCCTGTTGGTAAACTTCGAGGCTGTCGCAGAAAACAGAGTATGGTCTTTCGTTCGAGCCAAACTTTTCGAAGAGCCGGTCGCCCGTCGATTTCAGGTAATTATCAACGGACGGTTTATCAAGATGGTTGAGCACATAGCCCTCCGCGCCGACCGACGGGCGCTTGACCTGCATACCGCTCTTGCCGGCGATGAAGAAAAGCACTTCGGAACCGCCAACGCCCGGCGACGGCAGGATGACACTACCATCGCGAAATTCCCTCAGCTCGGTCAGATCGCTTTCCATAAGCTCATTGCCGCCTCGCGCCGAGAGAAACGCGGTCAGAAAACTTTCGGCAGCGATCATCGACGGCAATGGAATGCGCGTCGCTCCGGCTTCAACTTTCACGCGGTCGACACGTAGCTGGCCCGCAGCCTCCGTTATCGGCGTCCTTGCCCCGCCAAACGACCAGCCGCTTCCTAACGTCAGGTCGAAGCGCATGCCGAGTTCATTTGCTTTCTGCGACGTGAATTTGAGCATCTCCAGAAACTCATCCGACAAATAGGGTATGTTTCGAAGGCCGGTCTTGGGATCGTCCGGCAGCAATGGATAGACGGGCTGGACCTCTACACCGCCAATACCACCTTCCTTCATTTTGCGCAGTTCGCGTTCGATCTCGACTTTCGTTACCGACGGCCCGAACCACCACCACCTCATCATTATCCGGGCATCGTCCGGAGGCGTGACAAAATTGCGATGCAATTCATCTATAGACTGAGCCGCGACGCTGAAGCAAAGTGTCGCTAAGAGAACCGAACACGCAAATGGTGGTCTGACAATGCTACTTAGCAAATCTCTTGTACTCCTTTTCAACAGCGGATTGTGACAGGGCGTCGGACGCGATCAAAAGCCGGTGACGAAATGTGATCGAACCACCGCGTTTGACGACGAAGTTGCGCTCTGAGAGTTGCGCATCGAACTGCTTTTGGCCGAAAGGATTCAATGCAAGCAACCCATAACCGCGGACCATCAGCCGCGATGGGAAGTTAACGTTCGACGGATGGGCGAACATCACGACCGTAATTTTCTCGCGGCCGATACTGCCCGAGACCAGGGCCCAGTTTCCGAGCGTTCCCCAGATATTCTTCTCCGTGTTCAGGCCTTTGCTATTTGAATACACGCCTGAAAGAATGTTGGCGCGGTCGCGATCACTGATCACGCCGCTTGCGGTAGTGACCTTGACCTTGATTTGATCATTCTGTTCAAGTTCGCTGGCCAGGTGAATCGCGAACAAGCCCTCTTTGCTGTCACCAAAGGTAACGTCCTCGAAGTTTGCTGTTAGCTTTGTTTCGCGATCTATCCAGCGATGTGCACCAGATGCGTGAAAGGTGTATGTTGTACGCTCGTCGAGCACCGTAGAGCCATCGGGCTTGATCCATTTGGCCGTAGTGACAAGCTCGCCAACAGCAATGCCGCTCGTTATCGAAACGATGGCCGAGTGCTGGATCTTGCCCATCCGCTTCATTTCCTCAGCCGAGCGAAATGTCGACGAATTCCAAAAATCGATGCCATTCACGTTTCCATAACTGAACGAACAGCCGACCTGATGAGGATGGTCGACGGTGTCGCCATCGCGCGTTTCGAAAGGAAACCCGCGAGTAATAAACGAACCGCCGCTCGACAGGATCGGATACAGCACCGGTCGCATTATTCGCTCATCCCACCGATACGAAGTGAAGGGCTTTCCGTCCACTGTGATATCGATTCTCTTCTCGCCGTCTTTTCGCACAAGCTCTACGCGCTGCGCGAACGTAGCCGGAATGAATACCAGAAACAAAAGAATTGAGCTAACGAGTCTTATCATTCTTATTCGAGGTGAAAAACCTCCTTGAGCCCGCGCGAGACCGGGCTGTTGTCGTCATTTGCGGGCATTATGTCTCGCATAGATTTCCACCAGCGGCGGCATACGTCCGTGTCAGCGATCCTTTCCCACAGTTCCTCTGACTCGATCTCGGCATATCCAAGGAGCTGGCTGCTTTCCTTGTCAATGAATATCGAGTAGTTCGCGACACCGTGTTGTTTTAGGACAACAGCGAGGTCGTCCCAGATCGGCCGGTGCCGTTTTTCGTACTCGACATGAGCGTCCGGGTTGACGGACATCAGGAACGCTTTTCTGATCATTGCGGCTTCACGTCGTCCAGCATCTGCACGGAGCTGTCGTTGATCTCAAATCTCTTATTCTTCAACATCGTCAACACTTCCGCCCCGGCCAACAGCACCGGGCCGTAGCCATGTGCGGCGAAGGAGCTGGTCGGCCGGTAATAGTAGAACGCCGGGTCGAACGCCATGCCCGTGCCAACGCATGTGCCTTCTACCTGGCCTTTCGGGTTCACTTTTGTCGTAACAGCGTTCCAAGCCAGCAATGTCATTGGTGCATAGGTCTTTCCGTCGAGCCACCCGCGATTGATCCCTCGGGCAAACGCGTAAGTGTAGATCGCGGTCGCGGATGTTTCGAGGTATGAATCGGAGCGGTCGAGCAACTGGTGCCAGAACCCTTTCCCCGATTGATAGGACGCCAACCCTCGCGCGTGTGCACGATAGAGCTCAAGCACCTTCGCACGATCGGGATGGTTCGTCGGCAGGACATCAAGCAGCTCGGCTAGGGCCATGAACGCCCAGCCGTTGGCCCGTGCCCAGTGAAACTCTGGGTGCGTCGGCATCGTCTCGACCCATCCGTGCATGAACACACCCTTCTCGCGGTTGAACATTTTACCCGCGAAACTCAGAACCTGTTTTGTTGCCTCGTTAAAGTATTTCCTGTCACCGGTCACCTTTCCCATCTGCGCCAATGCCGGAACGCTCATGAACAGGTCGTCGAGCCAAAGCGTGTTTGGTTGAGGGCGAGTGCGCGCCAAAGTCCTGTCCGCGAGGCGATGTTGGCCGGTCATAATGTAGTTCAGCCCACGCTCGAATATCGGTCTTAGCTCCGACTTGTTCCCTGCCCTCGCGGCCTTGATCATCGCTGCGGACATTGCGCCCGTGTCGTCGAGCGTTCGCGGATTGAGCAGGTTCCGCAGCGGCATGCGGCCTTCCCATTCCTCATAGTGTGCCGTCGGTTTGCGAAACGAAGCTGCAGACTCCGCGATGAAAGTAAGTCTCTTGTCGACGTAATTGCGATATTTCGGGTCACCGGTCGCTTGACTTGCCAAGAGCATTCCGGCGTAGGCTACACCCCATTCATAGGAAACGATCCTGAAATCGCCACGCTGCAATATCGTGTTCTGATCGATCTTTGCCGCATCGGTAAAGATCTCGCCCGTCTTTTCGTTTTGGAATGCGGGCGGCGTCACGCCGTTCAGGTATTCATAGACGCGGCTTATGACCGCGGCCACGTCTTCTTGCTTCGGAATGCCGTAAGGCACCGGATAGTCCGGTTTCAGTAGGTGCAGCGGCGTCGTCGCATCCGTCTGGGCGACGAGTGGAGTATTCGCGATAAAGCCGATAAGCATCGCAGCAGCTAGCGTTCGTTTCATAAAACAAAAACAATTCAAAGTCAGATGGCAGGACTATGCGACCGTGAGTGACAGTCGTGTCACCGACGCCGGTGCGAATTTGTATACAAGACGTCCTACGGAGCCCAGAGTGATATTGTCGTTCCGAGGTATAAGCCCGTTGGGATCGGCAAAACTGTTCCGTGCATGGATGTCCGTCGACGAGAGCACACGCGCGACGGCCGACACGACCCGAGCGCCGGCGACATTGATCTCGGTCTCGCGGGCATTCTTTGCATCAGGGTTGACCGCGGTCAGGGTAACGGTCTTTCCGTTGATCGACGCCGATCCACCGAGCCCCCAGAAGCTCGCGGGTATTTCTTTTCGCTGAGCATCAAACCGGGTAAAGCCGACTTTCGGTGAGATGAACTCCGTACGGACAGCAGTCGCCCCGCCGTGCGGCATATACATTTCAAATACGTGGTAATTCGGTGTAAGAATGAACTTGTCTTCGTAAGTGTGAAACAGTGAATGTATAGTGTTCACCAGCTGCGCCGGGTTTGCCATCACGACCTTGTCCGCATGGCGTTGAAAAATATCGAGATTTATCGCCGACACCAACGCATCACGAAGCGTCCCGGCATACGCATAGAGATATCCGGGCGGAACATCAGGGTCCTGCTTGTGCCACGCGCCCCACTCATCGACCGCAAGTTTGACGCGCCGTTCTCGATCGAATTCACCCATGATCTGCCAATGGTCCTCGATCAGCGTTTCCATCCGGTTTGCGCGCTCGAGCAGGTCGTACCATTCATTCTCGGAGTATTCGTTTGCGACCTGTTGGCCGGTCGAGCCGCAGTAATAATGCAGGCCCCAGCCATACATTCGATTGATCACGCGGCCGCCCTTCAGTGCCAGGCCTTCGAAGAATTTCCGTGTCCAGTTGACGTCGCCACCATTCGGTCCTGAACCTATCAATTTCAACGGCACGCCATAGGTAGGCAGCCACGCCGTGTATTTTCGAAACTCCGTCGCGTATTCGTCAGGTGTTAGGTCGCCGCCGCAACCCCACGATTCGTTTCCGACGCCCCAGAAACTTACCTTGTGCGGTTCTTTATACCCGTTTTTCGCCCGCTCCGATGACCAAGTGGTCAAATTCGCAGGTGCGTTGCAGTATTCGAGCCATTCGAGAAACGTGCGAACATCCCGGCTGCGCACATTTGCGGCAAGGTACGGTTCAGCGCCCACCATTTTACAAAACGAGACAAACTCATCGGTGCCGAAACTATTGTTCTCGTACTTCTGCGGTCCGTCGGCCAGGTCCTCGTAGGCCTTTGTTGTTTTGTATCTCGTATCAGCCCAGAAATTTACTCGCGTAGGGCGTTTGTCTCGCGCCCCAACGCCGTCACGCCAATCATATTGGTCCGCAAAACACCCGCCGGGATAGCGGATGATCCCAGGCTTGAGTTTCTTGAGGTTATCGACCAGGTCCTTTCGGATGCCGTTATAGTTCGGGATCTTTGACTTCTCGCCGACCCAGATGCCGTCGTAGACCACGCCGCCGAGGTGTTCAACAAAATGGCTGTACAGGTCTTTGCTGATCGGGCCGATCGGTTCGTCGACGAGGATCTCGATCTTCGAACCGGTCCCGCTTTGCGAAATCAGCGACTTTGGGGCGATCAACGCTGCCGAAGTCGCTGCTGCCACGTTCCTTACGAACTCGCGTCTCTTCATCAAATTCGCTCCTTTCGGGCGGAAAACCGCTTAACTAGATTTTTTGACCTCGTGCTGTTATATTGCCCAAAGACAATCGATCAACTCGTATTCAAATAATTGGCGGTGGAATAATCGCCCTGCGGACAGTTAGTTTTACTGACTTTCTACCATTATTTTCGGCCGATTTACAAGTATAGTGCCAACATTGCGCGAAAAGGTCTCGATCGCATGCTTTGCGTGCTTCGTTGTCATCGGCTCCGTCGTCACGCACGCCCAGAGCACGCCGGTCATGGATCTCTCGGGCGAATGGCGTTTTGCGATGGACCGGTCCAACCAGGGTTTCGATAGGAATTGGTTCCTTCAATCGCTCCCCGACAGAATTCAACTTCCGGGAATTCTGCAGTCTCAAGGGTTTGGTGACGAGATCAGCACGCGAACGCCATGGGTGCTTTCGCTATATGATCGAAACTGGTTCGAACGCGATGACTACCAAGCCTATACGAAACCGGGCAGCGTCAAGGTGCCGTTCCTGTCCCAACCGCCGCGCCATTATGTGGGTGCCGCATGGTACCAGCGCGATATTCGCGTGCCGGAGGACTGGCGCGGTAAACGCATAGTCCTTTACATGGAACGGCCGCGATGGCAAACGACCGTCTGGTACGACGACCGGCGAATAGGTTCGCAGCGAAGTCTCGTCACTCCGCATGAGTACGACCTCGGGCCGGTAACCGTCGGCGGGCACAAGCTGACCATTCGTGTCGACAATTCGATGATCCTGCCATACCGACCGGACGCACACGCCGTCTCCGATTCGCTCGGCATGAGCTGGAACGGCATTACCGGCAGGATCGAGCTCAGGGCAACGAGCCGCGCATGGATCGACGACGCGCAGGTTTTTACAAAAGGCGGCGATCGGCCGACAGCGATCGTAAAGGTGAAGATCGGAAATGCGACCAGTATTCCGGGAGCCGGTACGCTTATCGCGAACGGAAACGCCGTTCCGGTTTCCTGGACCGTTGACGGTGGCGCGATCGAGGTCCAGGTACCTTTCGCAAACGCAAAGAATTGGGACGAGTTTCACCCCGAGATCCAAAAACTGCATCTCGAGCTCAAGGGTGAAAACGCCGACGACAGCCGCGACTTTACGTTCGGATTTCGTGAGATCAAAGCCGCAGGAAAGGAGTTTCGGCTGAATGGCCGACGCATCTACTTTCGAGGCACGCATCACGGCGGTGATTTTCCTTTGACTGGTTACCCGCCGACGGAGGTCGCGTATTGGAAAAGGATCTTCCAGATCAATAAGGACTGGGGCATCAACCACATTCGATTTCATTCATTCTGCCCACCGGATGCTGCGTTCCAGGCTGCCGACGAGCTTGGCATTTATCTCCAACCAGAGCCCGGCATGTGGAATGAGGTCAGCCCCGGCACGCCGATGGAGGCAATGCTTTATGAAGAGACGGAGCTGATGATCCGCTATTACGGTAACCATCCGTCGTTCCTGTTATTCTCACCGAGCAACGAACCAAAGGGACGATGGAAGCAGGCATTCGATAAGTGGATAGCGCATTATCGGGTCGCCGATCCGCGAAGGTTGTATACGAATGGGACAGGACACACCGAGCGCGAGGTTCCTGAGCTTTCGGAAGGAACGGATTATCTCGCTATGCAGCGCATCGGACCGAAGCTGCTTCGCGGCAACATGGCGTGGTTTGGGCAGGACTATGGAAAGTCGCTCGACGATGTCAACGTTCCGGTCGTGTCACATGAGCTTGGCCAATGGGTCGCTTATCCAGACTACGACGTCATCAAGAAGTTTACCGGTTACATGCGTCCAGGAAACTATGAGATCTTCCGTGACTCGATGGCGAAGAAGGGCCTGTTGTCACGCGATAAGGATTTTGCTTACGCGTCAGGACGTTTTCAATTGGCTGCGTACAAGGAGGAGATCGAGGCAAATCTTCGCACGCCGGGATTAGATGGCTTTCAACTTCTCGATCTGCACGACTATCTCGGACAGGGCACCGCGTTTGTTGGTTTGCTCGATGCATTTTGGGAGGAAAAAGGCTACGTCACCGCGAAAGAATTCCGTCGATTCAACAATACAACTGTACCGTTAGCTCGCTTGACGAAACGCGTGTTTACCACCGATGAACACCTCGCCATGTCGGTCGAAGCGTCCCATTTCGGCGACGGACCGCTTGAAAACATCGTAACTTCATGGAAGATCGTCGATGTTTCGGGGCGTCCATATCTGGAAGGAAAATTCCCCGCACGCGCGTTGCCGATCGGTAAGAACATTCCGCTAGGAAATATCGACGCTGCACTTTCCAAGCTGCCCGCACCAGGACGATATAAGATCGTCGTCAGTCTCGACGGCACAGAATTTCAGAACGACTGGGACATCTTTGTCTATCCGTCGGCCACCCCTGCTGAGCCAAAAGCGGTTTTGGTCACCGGATCATGGACCGCGGCACGTGAACGCCTAGCCGCCGGCGGAAAAGTGCTTTATTCACCCCGACAGGCCGATCTCGATTGGACGTCGCCGCCGCTTGATTGGATACCTGTCTTCTGGAATCCCTTGATGAATCCCGCCTGGGGGCGCATGTTGGGAATGTGGATCGACAACAAACATCCGGCGCTCGCCGCATTTCCCAGCGAAAACTATAACGGCTGGCAATGGACCGAGATAGTACGCAGCGCGCGGGCCGTAAATTTGGACAAACTTCCACGCGATCTTCAGCCGATCGTCCAGCCTATCGACGATTGGAACCGAAACTCCAAACTCGGGCTTGTATTCGAGGCGAAGGTGGGTCGCGGCAAGCTCATGGTCGCATCCGCCGATCTGGTGAACGATCTCGATAAGCGGGTCGCTGCCCGGCAGCTTCGCCGCTCATTGCTCAGCTATATGGCAACACCAGAATTTGACCCGAAAACGGAGCTGAGACCTGAGCAGATCGAATCACTTTTCTTCGACACTCGCATAATGAAACGTCTCGGCGCGACCGTTAGAGCCGAAGGCGATGCGGCGAACGCGATCGACGGCGACCCGAACACGTTCTGGGCGACCGGCGACCAGCGCTCTCCTTCCAGACAGGATCAGGAACTCACGATCAGCTTCCCAAACGCCGTTCCCTTTTCCGGTCTTGTGATCATGCCAAGACAGAACCATCGCGAACATGAAGGCGACATCCGTGAATACTCGATACAGATCAGCAATGACGGCACATCCTGGCTCGAGGTAAAACGCGGCCGGCTTGTTTCAACATTCGACCCGCAATCGGTCGTGTTTGGACAGAGTGTCTCGGCAAAGTATTTGAAGCTTGTTTCTCTTAGCGGATTCGGCGCAGACAAAACAACAGCACTCGCTGACGTTGCCGTCATCTATACCGGGCCGCGCCTACCGGACAGTGATGAAGAGCTTGAATATAAGCGTAGCAAGGCCGCATCGCCGGACATCGATGAAGGCATTACCCCGGAACCGAGGAAGCCGAAGAAACCCTGAGCGACGATGAGAATCAAGATTTTGTTATCGGTCTTGCTTTTCGTATTCAACTACGACGTTCTAGCGCAGCATCGCGAGTTTGAGTTTGGGCGAAGCGTCATGAGTAAAGGCAAAACCGCCGTTTCTGCCGCCGACCTTTATTCCCGCGAAAAAGGCTTCGGGTTCGAGTCTGGTGCGGAGGTCAGCTGCTCCAACGGCGCCTGCGGTTCCGCGAAACCGTTCTACTTTAGCGTTGTCCTACCAGAGGGAAACTATCGCGTCACGGTCCGGTTCGGCGACCGGCGACAAGCAACTTCAACGGTAGTTAAGGCCGAACTTCGCCGTCTTATGCTCGAACATGTCGAAACAAGACCGGGCGAGCTCTTAACTCGCACATTTGTTGTCAACGTTCGCGCACCTTTTATCCCGACCGGTGGCGAGGTGAAACTAAAGGATCGCGAACGTACAAGCGAGCAATGGGCGTGGGATGACAAGCTCACGCTTGAATTCAACGGATCAAGGCCGACGATAAGTTCGTTAGAGATCGAAAGGGCAAATGTCCCGACAGTTTTCCTTCTCGGCGACTCTACGGTTTGCGACCAGCCCGGTGAACCGTATGCCAGTTGGGGACAGATGATCACCGCTTTCTTCAATGATAAGGTTGCGGTCGCTAACCACGCCGAATCCGGCGAATCGCTAAGGAGCTCCCTCGGTGCCCGGCGTCTGGACAAAGTGTTGAGCCTGGTAAAGTCGGGAGACTACCTTTTCATTCAATTCGCACACAACGACGAGAAAGAGCGAGGCGAAGGCGTAGGGGCGTTCACGAGCTTCAAGGAGAGTCTGAAGCAGTTCATCGAGGCATTCCGTAAAAAGGGCGGCATACCGATCGCGGTCACGCCGATGCATCGACGAACCTTCGATGAGTCCGGCAAGGTCACAAATTCTCACGGCGACTATCCCGAAGCGGTCCGTCAAGCTGCGAAGGAAGAGAACAATTCTCTCATAGACCTGACGGCGATGAGTAAACACCTCTATGAGGCACTAAACAAAGAGGGCTCTGGCGTTCTATTCAAGGACGGCGATGGCACGCACCATAACAATTTCGGCGCGTATGAGCTTGCGAAATGTATTGTCCAGGCGATCCGCGATCAGAAGCTCGCACTCGGTAGATTCTTTCCAGCACATTGGGATCCTAAGCTTAGAATTCCACGTGGACAAGTTGTCGCG